>ENA-OFCE01000007-OFCE01000007.1-metagenomes-genome-assembly--contig:-NODE-7-length-193676-cov-7.710367_pt1 | contig 193676 bp, 168 predicted proteins | sample MGYA00153388_OFCE01 | MGnify analysis MGYA00153388
ACGGCAGGGTATCTATTTTTTCAAAGATCATATTTCTTACTTACAGGAATGCTCCTTTCACATATATCAGTTTTTGGTATGCCATTAAATCTCCAATTCATTTTCCCCTACGTTTAAGGCATTGCCTCCAACTTTGACTTCCTTAACGGTTCCATTATCTATGTACAAACTCGCCAATATTTCCGATGGTTTGCCCATAGAATAACCTTGTTCAAAAACCAATTTTCTGCATTCATTTTCCGTAAAAACTCCGTATTTGTATAAATAGCAACTCAGGGCTCCATTGGATGTTCCTGTTGCAGACTCTTCAGGGATATCGTACAGGGGTGCAAAATTTCTACAATGAGCAGTAGAATTAAATCTTGTCTCCGTTGTGAACACATGATACCCTACTACACCATATTTTTTACTGATTTCCGCAACCATTTCAAAGTTAGGCTTTATTGAAAAAAGCGCTCCCAAATTATCCACTGGAATCAGTATATCCTTTAATCCAGTTGATACAATTTGAATCGGTAGATGGCTTACTATTAAACTTTCACTTATATTTAAAGAGTCTGCAATTTCGTTTTTATCGATTATTTCATAAAACTCAGGAATACTCTGGCTCATAAAGATAGTTCCATCAGGTCTACACTCCACTTGTAGTATTCCTGCTTTTGTTTCTTGTGTATAGTTGCCAACTTTTATTTTTCCCTGATTGGCAAGTAAAGAAAATACCGCAATTGTGGCATGCCCACATAAATTTACTTCCTCATTGGGCGTAAAAAATCTGACTTTATAACTTGCTTTTTCCGATTTCTGAACAAAAGCAGTTTCAGAGAATCCAACCTTTGCCGCTATCCTCTGCATTTCCTTTTCAGTAAAATCATCTGCATCTAAAACAACTCCTGCTGGATTTCCTCCGCCCTTTGTTTTTGCAAATGAATGTAAAATATATACTGTAACTTCCATAATGCCTCCAAATATTTCGAACTCCTATTTTATACAATAAAACCCTGCTTGCATATAGGAAAACCAGAACAATTCAACAACTTTAAACCCGCATCCTCTATACAAACTCAAATGTTCTTCAACTGTAATTGGAAAGTATTCTACCCCGAACCGTTCCATATGTTTTTTCACCTGTTCTTCGCTTTTACCTCTGGATAACTGATAGTTGCTCCAATTCTTTTTACCAACCTCAACCCCTGTTTCCGTAAACGGTCTTATATTTTCAAAGGTAATGAATATACCACCTTCAGTCAGAGCATCGTAGCAAACCTTCGTAGCCTCCATCCTTTCTTCTGGCGATAAATAATGATGAGATTGAATAGCAGTTATCACATCAGGATGCAAACCTGGTTCCAGAGATATATTCTGTGTTCCAGTAGAGTCTAAAAACTTGACTCTGTCCGCCCCATAGCCTGAAAGTTTTTTCTTTGCCTCATCCAGCATTTCTCTGGACGGGTCTGCCAGAAGAAACAAGGTATTTGGGAATATATCTATGCATCTTTTAACCAGAGTTCCCGTTCCCGCTCCAGTATCCAACCAGATTTTAGGTTCTATCTTCAATGCTTTAACAATATTAATTGTCTCATTATGAAAGCATTCATAAAACGGGATTGTATTAAGTATCTGACTGTCATACACTGTAGACAGATGCGGGGTTGTATTATCAAATTGTTTCATTTTGCTCCTCCTTGAAAATAACCAGTGACTTTTCTTAATCTGCTAATATAACTCGTTTAAGCGCTGAAATGTAATTAAAGTCCGTGATAAAACCACTTTGTTGGCAGCAAGAATGTCCAAGGTATCGTAATAATCGCAGTAGTGAGCGCTACTTTAGCCCTTAAACTTCTTTCTTCAATAATCTGTTTGAAAGTAACTTTATAGTTAAACAAGAAAATTAATACCCCTGACACCATCATAGCAAATGCAATAACGCAAACAGCCGCAGGACTACTAAATGGGTCAAAATTTATCCCTGAAATCAATTTATTCGGTATTCCCAAAGAGTCACCTAAAATCCCTGTTACAAATAAGATTGCAGCACCAATGATATCTGCCAAGAAACCAAACAGCCAAACTTTCAATGCGCTTTTCTTATAAAATGTTTTTAGGTCGTTATGTACATCCGCCAATTTAAACAGATAAAAACAGATGATTATCACCAATGAGTCAATAATAAAGTTACCTGCAAGGGTTATAAATATCACTGGTGGGAAAAACAACAAAAACCAGATAGGAAAATTTACATTGTATAACTTTACTTCCTTCATACTGTTTGTACTCCTCACATTTATATTATGGGTTTTAACTCACTTCTCCACGTATATAAAGTATACCATTATGTTCCATAGAAGGTAAGTCATAATAACCTCTTAATATAAGTAAAAAACAGAAAACCCCAAGCATTTGGTATGCAAGGGGTTAACTATGGTTATTTTCTAAGCAGAAAGCGAAAAGTTTATAGTAACATCTCTTTCTTCGCTGATGTCGGAAAAATCCAACAAAACCATCTCCTCTGTTTCGGTAGAGAGAAGAATCCTCAAATCATAATCGAAGGCAGCATTCCGCAGCCACAATGGCTTATCTTTCTGGATTTTTCTTTCAGACGTTTCCAATACAAAGCGGATGTTATCCAGAAAGTTTAAAGCAGCGTTATTCCGAGCCTTCCGAGTGACAAATAAAGGGTAACTACTTTCACAGATTCTTACGTATGTACTATTCATAATACATGCCTCCTATAAATTTAATTAAAACCAAATAATATGGAGGCAATATATTAAATCATATTTTATAAAATCAAGTTATTGTTTATATACGTTTGTAGCAATAAGTTTTTAAGTAATAAGAAATATAAATTATCATACTTTTTACAGAAACTTCATTTTTCTTCTTGCTCATTTTTCCTACTCTTTTTCAAATTTCTTTACCAACTTCTTATTATTCATCAACTCTTTTACTTTTTTACAAAACTCTCTGTTTTCCAGGACGGCTCTCCGCATTTTGCTCAATTCCTCATACTTGATATCTCCCAATAGAAATGCAATCAATATATAGAGCAATTCTTCATCCTGCTCTTCATCAATCCAGTTCCAGGCTTCCTCTGTTAACGCTATACCCTTCTGATATAACTGGCGACATATTGTCAAATGGGAACCTCTGAATAGACTGCTATCACCACTTTCATATTGCTCTACATACTTATTGAATTGGCACATAACCCCTACAGCAAGTAACTTTTGTTTCTCGGATAAGACGCTCTTTTCATGGTAATGTATAAGTTCATCAAAATTGCATTCATGCGGTTCACATTCACGAACATCAGTAGTTGGTTCTATTAATCTGCCATACATGCTCAATGTCTGTTTTATACTATTTACTCTATCAGCAATAAGATTTGTGATTTCTTCTATCTGATTAGGAAAATAAGATTGCAGGATTCTTATTACTTCTTCCTGCTCCATATAATATGTAATCTTTCTTCCGCTATACAGTATATCAACAATCCCCATATCAATTTGAGCCATAAATGTATCAGGATTATGATATGTATTATCAAAAGCCTTAATGTTTTTAAACAATTCTGGCGGGAGCATTAACCAGGTTTTGCATAATTCTTCTGCAAATTTCAATACATCATACTTTGGTCCATTTTCATCAACACATGCCATTTTAATAAGAGAATGCAGGTCTTGAGTTTCATTTAACCATTTAATAAACACATTAGTAGCCCCTTGCGTGGTCTTTTCACAGTTCATCAATGCTTTTGTATACAAACTCGTTACGGTATTCCTATCAAATTGTTTAATGATTTCAGGCCACATATCTTTCCCGTTTGATAAATATAACTTTTTAAATGTTTCAACCAATTCTTCTCCACCATATTGGACACTCAAACGTTGATGCAACTTCTCTGCATCCACCCGAACAGGAAGTTCAATTGGCTTGTCCAAAATTCCATTTGCCCATTTCTGTGCCTTTTTTGCCTGGTGGACATCAATGTCTCCACTAACGCACGCAGTATATGGGAATCGGCTCTCGATAAGCATCGCAATAGCCAATATGTATATATGATAGTTACATCCTTGAGTTTTATTGTCAAAAACGTATCGGGATGCGTTATTATCATCCATGAAAACAAATATAATATCTTTTTCCTCATTGCTTTCTACTTTTTCACTTTTACGCCTATCATAATGGCTTATATCATAATACAATTCAAAACTCTCACCTTTTTCTTTTGTATCTAAATCGCCGCAAATTATCCAATGTCTTGTTTTCTCATTACCTTGATTTTTTTCAACATTCCTGCTGTAAACAAACCGTTTAACTCCGTTCTTTTCCTCTTGTCTCAGTCCCATGAATGGAAAACTTTTTATAAGTTCCAGACTCTCCAGATATGCTATCTTCCATTCATCAGGATTAATTTGTCCTGGTAGTATTTCGAGATTTATGTATATTCCCATTATGGCCTCCTCTTTTGATAGCAATAAGTTTTTTAGTAAAAGGAATATAGATTTTCTTACTTTTTACAGGAATTTTATTTTACTTTTCGCTCATATACTTCATCCTAATGCCTTTCACCATAGCATTCCAATATCATCTTATCCAAATCCCTGCTCAACTCCAAAACCCTCTCACTTTCCATCCCTTCTGCTCTAATCAGTCCATTTAATTCATCCCGTGCAGATTCAATCTTTCCAATCAACTCAATGTTTTCATTTTTACTTTTTGCTCTTTCGCTCAAATACTCCTTACCCAAATTCTCACTCCTTCCAAAATCGAAAAAAGGCATACTCCCTCCACACAATAAATCCAGATGTTTATCTGGCAGTGTAGAGAGAATATGCCTCTCATCAGTATCATTATCCATTTTGTATTATTTTACCATAATCGTAATTCTATAGACAAGCCTTTTATTATGCTTTTATCTTACATATTCATAAAAATCTTTTTACTTTTAACTACTGTGCTTTTTACTGATTAAAGTAAACCTTATCGCCGTTTTATCTTTTGTACTGTCAATTGGGTTTTCAACCTCTACATCAATATATCTTGGCCTAAGATTTGTTTTATATCCTTCCATAACCAATTCATCAGTAGCCATTATCAATGCCTTTAGTGCATTATACGATGCCTTCATCCCGATGGCATCCAGGTGAACTATGCCATCTTGCCGCAAGTATTTTAAGACAGCAAGATAAACAGAATTCACGTTGCTTGAAGATGATACTTTTAGAACCTGTCCCCTCATAAAATAACATTCCTCCATAATTTTAGTGATTATGAAGGAATGCTATGTAATCTTATACTGTGTTTTCAAATATTAATATGTAAAATAGTTATTTCAACCGATGATATCATAATATTCCTTGGAAAAAGCCAATTTTAGATGATATATAGGATTGCTTTTTGTTTCATTCACATGACAATACACATCATCAATATTTTGCAATCCAAACGCCTTTTGTAATACGTTTACAGCCTTCTCTACCTGCTTACCATAATCTGAGTCATCAAGTTGTTGGTTTCCAATCTCATCAATATATTTTTCAAATTTGTTTTTTGACGCATAACTGATATATTCTAAAGCAGATGCATCTTTGCAAGATATAACGAGACTCAAAAAGTCTGTTAGATTCCTTCCTACCAACTCTACATAGTGTTCAGGCATCATAGGACTCACTACATAAACAGGTGAGTTTTCAATATCATTTTCACCCTTTATAATGCAATAATGAATACCGTCTATGCCAAGATGAGCAAAGATAACCGCATTGAGCGGGGTACAAAAGTAATCAGGAAAATCCTTTGTACGCATAAGTCCTAAGGCATTTAATTCATTTTCTACTTCATATATTCTATCTAAAATCCCCATATCACAATTCCTCTCTAAACCTTTAGTCAGCATCTACCCATAAGCGGTATTTACCACAATGTAAGCACCTGAATAAATACCCTTGCATTATTCCGTTACCCAGATATTCCATACAATCTTCATAATAATCATCAGGGTTATCTGCTTCATAATCTAAAATCACTTGCTCCGCTATTCCAATGCTTTTTAAATCCTCAATTCCAACTTCTCCGATGTATTGGCAAAAATCATTGCAACATGCTAACCAATGTTCTCCCTGCCAACTAATATAGCCAGGTGTCCGCTTCATTAGTTCATCTATTTTTTCTTTATCACTGACCTTGTCAAATTCTGCGTCTTGAATGAAAGTACCGTTAAATTTTTCTGCTGCCTTACCAGATGCAACACATTCGGGGCATATACATCCGATATCTTCTTTACAGTACATAGTTTCCAAGTAATAGTCCGTATCTTGTCCACAGCATTGGCAAATCGACATACTTCCATCAGAATTCTTTGAAAATACATTCATACTCCATACATTGGGATGATACTTAAAGTTTATTTTTTCCATAATACTTATTCTCCAATTTTTCTATAATGTTGCGTCTTTTAAGCACAATTTATGACTGGTTATATTCAAATATACAGCGGGTAAAGTTTAAATCCTGCAAATCTTTCTTGTTTATATATACGCACTGTGTCCCCTCGCCCATAAAATCTGAGCCTATTTGAAGTAACAATACTAAATCATTTTTTTCCAACTCATATAACTTATTTTTCGTTTCCTCTTCATTCGCCTGACAATTTGTATACATTCCATAAACTTTTGTTATATCAGTTCCAGCAAAAAAATCCCAAACCTTTTTGCCATCTTCAATTTCATACCTTGACTCTATTGATTCGGCTTCAGATTTAATGTCACCAATTAAGCAACCATAGAAATTCCATTCTGAATGCTCTTTTGTTACCATTTTCAAATCTTTACTTCCCTTTGGACTATATAAAACAATACCATTATCCCCAGGATGTCTCGTAAAGAAATAAATGAACCCCTTTTGTGGCAATAGATTTAACTCGTCATACTGTTTTAGTTCTTCGCAATTTAACTGTGCAGCAAAATAATAGCCTTCTGGATACTTAATATCGTCTGGCAAATCAACTATAGGTCCACCAATTCTGGATGCACCTATTGGAATATCCCTTTCCAAATAGTTATCATATTCTTTTCTATCCATTTCACGCAATGTTTCAACGGTGTAATCTGGAAAATACTTTTTCCATGACTTTAAAGAATTCTCATAATACTCTTGAGAAAAAACCTGGCAATACTTCTTACCATATGGATGTAGTCTTATAATTTTATATTGCTCCTGCACGATAACTTCCCCTTATCATTTAAAAGAATATTTTAGTCTAAAAAACTCAAATGCTTTTTTCGAGTCTGAATGATACAATTTTTGATGATTACTATTCTTGTCCAAATCACTTAAATAGTAAAGTATCGCCTTTTCTTTTGACTCTCTCACTACTTCCTTAATCTTTAGTGCCAATTCTCTATATCCATCTTCTTTCCAACTCATTTTATCTGATAAAAATACTTCTATTTCAGTCATGCTTGGATTCTCTCTTGAAGTCGTATGATATCTAATTGCTTTTAATACTACCGAATCCGTTATACCAAATACTTTTTCTGCAATAAAACATGATAATTTCTGATGTAGTATTGAAGGTAGTTGTTTTTCTTCATCAGAAATTTCAATATTATTTTTCAAGCAAAATTCAATTATATCTTCACTCTTAACTACACTACCCAAATCATGACAGTAACAAGCAATCAAACTACGAGATTCAGTATGTCCGTATTGTTTCTGGATATTTTTCAACTCTTCAATAACATCAAGCGTATGCTCATATGTATCCTGACTCCCGTGCATTAGAAAGTATTCTTTTATATCTCTTGACAAATCACCTTTTGGAAGAAAATTTAAGTAGCCATTCATTAAATAACCTCACCCAAAATAAATATGCAATATGGTTTTTATAGTCACGTTTTACTTATAGTCTTTGGATTAAAATACCTTTCATATTCGCCGAATCATTATGAGTATGGTAAATCAGTTCTTTTTCTTCTTCAGTACATCCAATTAATATTTTGATTTCTGAATCTTTCTTCATTAAATCTACTGTGCAAATTATTGCATCAATTCTTTGCTCTTTATCTGTTCCCTTCCATACATCAATTCCACCACCATCCATGGATGAAGTATTCTTTAGATAGCCATAGTCCACTTCATAAAGAAAATCTGGATATTTAGGATGCATTGTTCCTTTTGGTCTATCAATAATAACTTCAGATTGTTGAACAAGACTATCTATAGCACTCCAAAATTCAGCGTCATTTTTCATATATCAAACCCCCAATACTTTTATTCAAAGCAAGATAATCTTTCTCAAGAATTGAATATACATATTCATCACACCATTCATTACGCCATATCTTACCTTCCCGTAATATGCCATCTCTTTTCATACCGACTCTTTCCATCAAATTGGCAGATTTAGCATTATTCGCATCACAAAAACCTACTACCTTGTGTGCATTTAGATTGTCAAAAACATGCTTAAGTGTTAACTTTACTGCTTCCGAAGCGTATCCATTACCCCAGTAATCAGGATGCAGAGTGTACCCGACTTCCCATTCTCTTATCTCTTCCCAGTTAAGTTTTATATGTACCTCTCCTACTGGTATTTCGTCAGGAAGTACACAAATAAGAAATATTAAAGATTTACCCTGGGATTCTTCCATTTCATTAATTTTATCCATGTATTTTTTATAGGTCTGTTCTTTACTGGGTTCTTCAATTTCTTCATATTGATATACCAAATAATTGCATTCCATCTTATAAACAAAATCCAAATGCTTATTACTTAGTTCTTTTAATATCAATCTTTCACCCTTGATTTCCATCAAAAACTTCCTCCATAACTCTTTTAACAAATATGGGTTTTGACATTTACCCTTATCAAACAATTCTCAACAAGAATACTATTCAACAACAGCATCCTTTGTTAACCTTGCTTCCTCAAAACTCTTTAAGAATTTAGCGTGCAAAGAGAATGCTTCATTCATCATGTACTTTACTGGACTAACATCATCAGGAAGAACCTTTTCTTCACATTTATTTGCTTTCAATTTTTTCACCTCAAGCATGAAATTAACACAGAATATGTCTCTTTGGTATATCAATGAATTTTGTCCAAAATCATCCTTGCATATTTATCCCAGTTTAAATCATCAGTATTTATTATTAAAGTCGGCACAGTAGACGTATTGGCAATGTCAATGAATTGTTGTTGATTCTTAATATATTCCAATATTCCTTCGTCAGTAACTACTTCATTAGTGTTACTTGCTCTGTGTGTAAGCCGTTGTGCAGTATTTTCTGGGCTTATTGTACATAAAACTGATAAAGCATTTAAGTTAAGCAATCTTTGTTCAAGTTTTAAATATTCATTTGAGGTTATGTCATTAAAACAAAAAGCATAATTCAAGTGAAATCTTTCAAATACAAAAAATAATCCTCTTGACCGACGAGAATGTTCACCCATAGCGTTTGCATAATTATTAAGTTGTTCCAGCATTGAAATTCTATCCGACAATACTCTCAAATTTTCTTCTTTGTCCAGCATCTGTAATTTACCATTAACAAAATTCAAAGTTTGTGAATAATGTTCAGCCAGATAAATTACATTACGCTCTGCATCAGGCTCTGAAAGGTGGCAATTTTTAATTGCATTGAAAATTGAAGTTTTTCCAGAACACGACTGTCCTTCAAGGATAATTCCTCGAATTTGTTTTGACATAAAATACTACCTTCCACTTACAAAATGTTGGGTGTTACTGTTACCCCATTTATTTAGAATGCGAAAAACTCTTATACAAATTGGGATTTATACATTTCGGCTTATCCTCAAACTGAACACAATAAAAATCAAAACTAATCGAAAAACTTCCCCTTATAAAAATTCTCATTTCCAAGTTTCTTTGCCGTCAGCCTGAACATAACGCATCCATCTGGACATACAATATCCTTGCTGTATTTGCCATTGCCACCGATGTTCTCTAAATCTCCGCCACTTCTGACAGCCTCCATGATTGGGAACATAATCATCATTACTTTGGAGCAAATACCCTGTCCATTCGTATTTACAGGACAGCCATAGGTGCAGGTATATTTATCTCCGACTTCCTCACCGTTTCGGCAATACCGCTCTGTGTGGTCACTGCGAAGAAACCCTATTACCTCAATTTCAAATTCGTACTCCTCATCATACCATTTTTTCATGATTAACCTCCAAATTCCTGTTTATCGGTAAGATTACACAAATAACCATTAATTTATAGTTTCAAACTAATATGCAACAATACTATCAAGAATTTACAATATAGTCAAACAGAGCCTGGAGTATATCTGACTTTGTTAGAATATAATAAATATGTCCAGCATCAATTAGTCCCTTCTGCTACTGGCACCCATCAAATTTGGGTTCAAAATTGAAAACTTATATATTTGGTGTTCATCCTTCAGCAGGTTCACTTCCTTCCATTGCCCATTTTGTAGGATATTTTCATGCAGCAAGATATCATCGCCATTGGTCAATCTCACGAAGTCAAATCTATATTTATTGCCTTTCCCATCAGCATAAACATAAACCATTGAGCCATTCTTTTCAACCTTCTCTATATTCTCAACAAGCCCATACCAATTCTTATAAACAATTTCTACAAGATACCTGGCATCGTAGTCCCAGTGATGCATAGGATGGCAAAGAAAATCTTCTGGAACGTAATCTATCGACTTGATTTTCCATCCTCCAGATGGTGTTTTCTCTGTCGTTATTAGTCCATAGTAATAAGCAAAATAACCTGGTTGAGGCTTATTGTCATTTTCTCCTTTATATGGAGGACCAGTTATGACTTCTATTTCTACCATATAGTATTTAATATTGTCAGGAGTACCCAGAGGTCGGTATGCAGGATAAAGTTTTAGTAGTGTTGTATGTCTAATACCTTCGAAGGACTTCACAAACTTTTCTAAAGACATCTTCTGTTGAGTTTCCTTGCTTAGAAGTTCATAAGCATATGGATATGGAATTTTCGACCACCCAATTGTGCCACACCCACCGTGGAATCCAGCCATGTTTGATGCATCCTTCAGTATAGCGTAGTAAGCCTGAATTACATCTTCTGTTGTCTGAAAGATTGTTTTGATATAAGGTGGTTGTTCTGAAGCATTTTTAAAGTCCTCAAATGAATATTTCAGTTTCATGGCTGACTGCTTAGATGGACGCTGGAACCGTTCGGAATAATCATTCACCTCCTCGCCATAAAACACAGGTCGTATATCTTCTTTAAGTGTTTTATCGTTAGCATGAATAACCCCACCCATAATGGGCTTGACTGTCCTGTCTTTAGATATCATCCATATTGAAACCAATATAAGTATTACTGCTAAAACACCTATTAAAGGAAATCTAAGCCGTTTTAATGAAATTACCATATAAGTACTCACCCCTTAATCTTTTATGATACAGTGAGTTCTTTTATTACACAGATAAAGCCCGAACAAACTATCATGTTCAGGCTTTTAATGTATTTGCACACTTCAACACTTGATTACAGGACATGATACTCAGTATCCATCTTAAAATCAAAAGGCGTAATTGTTGCAATATCCTGCCTCTTCTCAAATATACCTGTGTCCGCAAAACACTCGGCAAAGATAATATCAACATCTGGAATAAAATCTTTACTACCCCTCACAAATGCATTCCCAAACATACGATATATGCTCCTTTGACCAGACCTTTCGCCTACCACCAAGATAAACTTCTTTCCCTTTTTAAACATCTTTCTTCTATCAGGCATGCACATTTCTTCAAGGCTGATAGTGATATTTTTGTTTAACTCAAGAATCTCGACAGCCTCTATATCTCTCCAGTTCTCCCAAGTAGCCGCCTGCTTCCGAACTAATTCAACTAACCTATCAAAATTCTTATCGTCCTTAACATAGATGAAACTTTCCTGATAACCCATAATAATCTCTCCTCTTCACATTAATAAAAACTGTTTATCTCACAATAACTTCAGTTGGAGTTACTTCTGAAAACGATATTTTACCGTTGTTATATTTGCAGTAATTTCCTGAACAGTATAACTTTAACATAGCACGAGGCGCATCCTTTAACTTACTCCCTCGTGGAACCGAAACATCCCCTGCTTCTTCTACTGTCTTATATACATAAAACCCGCCCTTATGATTTGGCATCGCAGATTGGGTTAGCCTAACCCCAATTTGATATTCAGTAGCCCCATCAAAGATTGAGTAATATCTACCATCAACCACTGCTACTTCCTTGTAATACTCTCCTTCTTCGATAAAAGGCAGGGTTCCTTTGTTGACACACCTTTTGATATCCAGAGAAGAAACGCCATATAGATTTGCAATATGGTCACATGTCCTACAGTGTATCATTAGAGAGTACTTATACGTATTGCTTGGACGGCGAATATCACCACAATATAAGCAGGTCTCTTCTTCTGAGGGATACCATCTCCCTACTTTGTCAAACTCGCCATCGGGATGAGATTCTCTCTTTTTCCTTGATACATAGACCTCTGCGGCTTTTATCAGCCGCTGATGATAGAATAAATTTGCATCGATTTTTGGCATAAAAAAACCCCCTCACTAATCCTTGAAGGAGATTTACATTATCTGATATAATAATTTCAGAAGGCATCCTCCTTCAGGAGTGCTTTTTTATTGTTAGGAAGCCGCCACCCGCCAAGATGATACGGCTTCCTACTGTATTTAGTTATAAAATCAAGGCATTGTCTATGCTTCTTGAATCCTGTCACTGAAATATTTTTCGATTTCCTCTGCAAACCCTTTCTTCACCAGCCATTGGTAGGCATCATCATCGCTTAATGAGATAATCGTTTCAATCCCCCAATGGTTCCTTCCATTTGATTCGGAATATGCAGACAGAGCACCTCCTGTGCCATAAAGAAAATAACTACCTTTTTTTGTAATATACAACTCCTCGTGTTCATACTGAAAATCTGATGGATTATAACCATTGCAATCTTCGGCTACTTTTTGTGCTGTTTCAGTATTATAAAGTTTATTATCGATTACTTTTTTCATAATAAAATCACTCCTAATATTTATATTTTCTAACAGTGGTTGATTGTTTTTGCTTAAACGATTACAATTTCTTATTTTTTGTTAGCATATCTTTTCAAATGCAAATGCAAAGTTTCATTTGCATTCGATTTTTTAAGTTAATGGTGCCACCATATTTCCCGTGCTACCGTTCTACAAATTTATTTTCAAATCTTTCTTATTTTTAGTATAACGCACAAAATTAGGACTGGAGGCTCATTTTTTTTGCATAAGTTTAACCCCCATGTGTTTTTAATTAGTCAGACAAAAAATAATACAAAACACCATGGCCAATATTTTTTAAGCGCTCAGGACACCCATGACTTGTTATATATGACTTAGGTTTGTTTTTGGAATTGGTAGTTGATGTGAGATAATGTCTCAATAATAAAATGAAGTCATTTTCTTGGTAAGTGTCTATGCTATTAAGAATTTGGTAAGAAGTCTTTGATATTATTTGTATATATGTTAACCGAATTTGAAGTCAGAATGAATTTATCATATAGTACCAAATTTAGTGTTGACAAGTCTGTTATTGATGCTAATAATATATATATGTTAATTAGTTGAATCCATCCAGCCCCTTACACGTCAAGGCTTTCAGCCTGTTTTTCAGCGACAACAGTAATGACAGTATGATGTATCCAGCAATAAGCCAAAAGTAATATATATTTTCACCTATAAAAATTTGACTTTTGTGAAACCAAATTTTAGAAGTAATGTTCAACCTTCAAAACAGAATTATTGGGGTAGAAAAAACTTGAAATGAAAAGAGTGTTAATTATATAATACGTCCATCAAGATGGTTCTAATTATTAATGTTTTTTGGAATACAAATTTTCAACTATAATAACCGCTACCCACCTCATTAAACCATCTCATACCTCAGAAACGCAAATGGCGTTTTTGTAGTGTATGGGCTGGTTTGAAAATTCGGATACAGACCGCACATACATTTCCTTTATGTGTGCTGCTGGGTGGGGGTCTGAAACTTTAAATGCCTGTCGCAACATAATCAAATGTTGTAACAGGCATTTATTGATTGTGGAAGCCTTACTATTAAATCTGCACTTCAGAGTATCTCTTATTTTTAGGGTTAATAAACTCAAAATCTTCATTCCATGTATTAACAATCTGTTCTTTTGCATCCCACAGTGTTTCAATATAATTATCCGCCAAGTCATCAATATTATTAAATAATTCCTTCATATAATCTTTAAAATCATTTTGACTCATGTCACTATGTTGTGAACATTTATCTAAGGCTTCATTAAAAGCATCTGAATAATTCCCGCTATAATTATCACTTTTCATAATTTCATGTGCTTCATTCAATACTTCGCTCAAGCCTGTCCTGTCCATTATATCGTTACATACTACAGAGTGCACCGCTTCTTCAATTGTTACATCTTGATGTCCAGCGTCAATATAATCTTTTGCTCGGTCATATATTTCGAATATCCCAAAATGTTGCATTGCTTCACATTCAATTAGGCTATGTGCTGCTTCAGAAAAACTCATATCCTGATGCCCAGCGTCTATGTAGTCCCAAACGGCTTCAACAAAATTATCATAATCACCATAATAAGACAGTATTTCTCTATTGCTATCAAACTCAGATGATACATCTTCATAACCTATTATTTTATAAAGTCCATAACACGAATTCCCTATTTCAACCATTATATCGTTGTGTATTTTTATTTCCATATCTTCGCCTTTCTCAAGGCGGAAAAAGTCGTAAAATTTTTCTATTTTCCCAAAATCTTTAATAAATGCATAAATCCGTTCTTCACCTATACCAGAGAATTTTCTTTCTTTAGCATTTTTCAATATGTCTTGCAAGTTGTACGTTTCACTCTTATAGTTTTCACCTGATAATTGTTTGGCTTCTTCTTTCATTCCAGCAAACTCTTCTTTTGTATAGTTTTCTACGGGTCTGTCATTAATCGTAACTTCATCGCCATTTACCTTTACATCAATTCGTTCATCAATTTCAGGAGTAGGCATTTCAACTTCTCCCATCAATGCTTCGGTAAAAGGATTACCATTCACCTCAATCGTTTTTTCACATTTACTAAGGGTAGTCTCTGATAATACTCCCATTGTAATCCCCTCCTTTCATCAGGGTGTTATATTTTTTAAAGAATTAACAATATCTTCTATTGATAGGTTGGACTTAGCCTCATTTTTAGTCATGATAACACCTTTGTTCTGATGCAAGAACCAAACTCCAGGTTCTCGTTTTTCAAAGTAATAATATAGAGCGGTGAAATCTGGACGATGAGTGTAGTCAGGATTAGAGGAAAGAATATATAATCCATCTTTATATAAAAAAATGATATCATAGCGTAAAAAATATAACTCTTTGTTAAAATTCTCGCTGCTTTTTTCTGCAATAAAGCATTTATATATCTTATTGCCATACTTTACATACTTCGTTTCACCATCATGGCTTTTGGCTTTTTCAAGTTTATCCCTTAACTTTTCCTGTATTGCAACAACTGTAGATTTAAGAGGTGATGGCATTTTCTCAACAGGAATATTGTCTGTAAAAGGGTTATAATCCGTTACCCGCATTAGAGCAACAATAATTTGCTTTTGGAGTCCTTCATCCTTAATACAGCCTATAACATTCCGTATATCCTGTTCATATGTTACCGCAATCTTCTTTTTCTGGTATATTGCTTTATCAATAAACTCCACCCATATCCTCTTATCTATTTTGAAAATTGCATCAAGCAATTGTATCGGATTTTCACACTTTTTTTCGGTCAAAATAATAGGTTGTTTTGTCAGCGAATATATCTTTCTTCTTTTGGCTTTCATCTTTTTGCTTTTTATTGTTGTCATCCCAATTACCTCCACCATCAATGTATTAGAGCATTTTACATGTCTATTGTTTAATTTTCAAATATTTCGCTCTGCAATAAAAATTTGATTTTTACATTTGTGTTCTTTTAAAATCTGTTTCATCACATTTTAAAGGAGATGGTAGACCATGAAAAAATTCATCTTAGCAATTATCATGATAACCATGATGTTTCCCACTACTGTTGTTATGGCTTCAACCGATAATAATCACAATATTAAACTAACTCTTGGTGAAACAAAGGTTTTGGTGAATGGAGAAGAAAAATCTATTGATGTAGCCCCATTCGCAGTCAATGGGAGAACCCTTGTACCACTACGTTTCATTTCAGAAACTCTCGGATATGAAGTGTATTGGATTAATGATAAGCAGGAAGTTTCAATCAGAAAAAATGATGGTAATATACTTGACCAAAGGGCTAAAACTCTTTTTTTGCAGATAAATAATCACAACGTAAGGATATATAATTCCAGAATTTCAGTCAATCCAATAATTTCCATTCCAGAACAGTTTAAAACTATTATCGGAAAAAACAAGAATAAAGAAGAAGTTTATCTTGACCAACCGCCAATTACGGTCAACGGACGGACAATGGTTCCTATTAGATTTATTTCAGAGCAAATGGGGCTAACTGTAAATTGGGACAATGAAACAAAATCAATAACAATTACAGAATAAATTTCTCTATTTTTTCAGTGTGGAGATTTTAAACAATCCCTTGTAAAACAGGTTATATCTGGTTTATGAGGGGTTTTAATTTCATAGTTATAAGTATTCATCAGTAATAAGCAAAAAGGAACGCCTCAAAACTACTTTTCTTATCTTTGAAAGAGTATTAATCATACCTACTATTAACATAAAAAGTTGCACATATAAACAAAGTGCTTCCAAACAGCATAAGATATATTGCAAAGATTATGTAGAAATATGAATTCTATCAAAGAGACTGATTATTGTGTTGAAAAACAAGAGGATTATTGTGACATTACGCTACCAAACACTAAAGCAAATGATAGAAAAAAGAGCAAGCCAATTAGAAATGGATATATCTACATACTTAAAATATCTGGCAATAAAGGATATAGAGGAAAATGGCATTAAGCAAGTTGAATCAGTATATTGCAGCAAACCTCAATACGGTATTCTTCAATCCATCCTGAATAAAATAAAAACGTTAAAAGCGAGGTGATTAATTTGGTAGTTCAAAGTGATTTTCATAAACAACTGTATCTTACGAAACGGTTAAAGGTAGTTACTTTGCTTTAGCCGTCCGACTTTTTACCTCCCGATAAATGCCTATTCCAAGTGACATTAAACCAATGATAAATAAAGCAACTTCCAGATACTCTGAAAGGGTATGATTGGGCAGCAGGCTGTGCCAGCCTAAAAGCCAGTGAAAAATCAGATTATCAAGTACGGCTACCATTCCTAAAGATATGAGAAATCCATTTAGTAAAACCTTATTTCTCTCGTTGTCTTTCATACTATGAAAACATCACCTATTATCTAAAATCTCTTCTTTTCTTCGTCTATACTCCTCTGTATCAATTTCACCGTTAGCATACCGTCTATTTAATATTTCCAGGGCTTCTGACTTACTGTGGTCAACATCTTTTTTAGATTCTCTATGTTCTATATGTGTCCCATGCGGTCCACAGCAGCCTCCTCCCAGCCCAAACCTGCGTAAAAGGAATATACCTGCAAAAAGCAATATCACAAATAACCAACTTGAATTACCGAACGGCATAGAAAAACCTCCGAATGTTTATCTATTGCTTTTTATAGGTTGCCCAAACTCCTTGTTAATTACTCATATTGTTGTTTTCAGTTTGTTTAAGCATAGATATCCCTTTATCTATTGCATCTTGCACTATTTGATGGCAGCATTTCCGTAATGTATTATTCTTGCTGGCATTAAGATACCCCCTGGCTCATTATTGTAATGATATGCTCATAATCCACAAGCACAAATTATTTTTTTCAAATTACCTAACGGTAATTCCTGATTGTCAAATATCTGAAGCATCCCTTTTGGTGTTATTTTATATTCCAATAATTCATCTTTGTACTGAACCACTGTATCTACAATAAAATTAATATGGTCCGCAAAAACACGAATAACAATTGATTCTTTATCCGTATAAAAGCAAGGAACTCTTGTCCACATTTTTTCATTGATTTCTGGTATGCTTTCGTGAATCAATGTTCGGATAGTTTCTAAACGTTCTATCTTTTCTGGCTCGTATTTAGCAAAATACTCTGTTATTTCCTGATTTCTTTTCCCCATCGTTCCTCCTTAATAAAACATAAATAATATTTACATAGCAATATCTACAAATATTCAATAACACTGATAACAACCAAGCAGTGTAGGTTGTTGTATTTGCATATTTACAAAGAATACGAATTAAGGATTTGGTTTACGAAATTATAAAAGCAAAATCTTATTTCCGTCCAAGTCAAGGAAAGAAAGTTCTTTTCCTCCCCAAACGGCTGTTGTTGGCGGTTCTAAAATAACGCCCTTTTCCTTCAATTCAACATATGTTTTATCAAGGTCATCACAAGAGAATACGAAGTTAACTTTACCCTCGCTTGATTTACCCCATTTGTTTTCATCCCAAATAACTATCACTGGAACATCTTTTATAAACCCTAAAGAAACCCCATCATAATTATCATCAGACTCTAAAATAGGTATCCCTAACTTTTCATTATAAAACTCAACCAACGCTTTTGGGTTAACAGAAGAAATATTAACACAATGGTATTTAATAATCATAGATTTTACCTCCCAAATCCTAATTCGTTTCCGTCCAAGTCCTTAATTGTGAATTTACGTGTTCCCCAAGGTGTATCAAACAAAGGCTCAACAATCTCGACCTTGTCTTTTAGGGATTCCCAAAGTTCATCAATATTATCAACCTGAAAATTAAGTCTCTCATGTGATTTTTCGCCCTTCACTTCCATAATGGCAAACTTTGCACCTTCTTCTGATACAAAATCGTAATAAGTAGGATTGTCAAGCGGCCAACCGCCGTCATTTTCAAAACCTAAAACTTCTTCATACCATTTTAATGCTTTATTAATATCCGAAACGTTTACTCTTACATGATTTAGCCGTGTTTTCATTTATATATCACCCCGTCAAAAATTTATACCCAAAATGCCCACCTGACATCATATTTATCAATAAATCTAACTACACAAATGCTATAATCAGTTGCTTGCATCGGCGAAATTATTGTACTGCCATCTTTTAGAACTGAGTAAGACTCTTTTAACTCCTCTTCACTGTCGAAATTTACAGCCAATTGATACCCACCCGATTTAGAAAAACCGTCATTATCTCCAAAATCATTTAACATGAGGGGCTGATTATGGATTAAAATTTCAGCATGGATAACAAGGCCATCTTGTTCAGGATTTTGAATTATAGTTTTGACTGTAGCATTGAACGCTTTTTTATATAGTTCAATTGCTTCTTTGCATTGCCCATTAAAATATAAATGTGTTATCAGCATATTATCAATCCCCTGCTTATTATTTAAGGCGTTCTATGAAACTAACTTCATTGCCATCAGGGTCTTTGAAACTAAATGCTTTAACACCCCACGGCTGTATTGTTGGCATTGAAATATCCTTAATATCATTTAACTGGCTCAATCTTTCAAATTCGTGCTGTGCATCCTGAACAAATACATTAAAAACATGTTCTTTACACTGGAAATATCAATATTCCCTGGATTCCAAATTGCATGTTGCATATCATCAAATGCTGAATGAACTTTATCACCTACTGGGTCAATCCAAAAAACCTCTTTATAGAAATCCGCTAATCTCAATACATCGTTTGTCATTATACATACGCCACATAGTTTCATAGTAACCCCCAGTATTTCAAAATAAACTACTCTAAATAATTCAATGGTATATTATGTAATTTCATAAGTCAAGAAAATGTAACAGATAGCCATGCTATTGCTCAAAAGATGATTTTATCCAATCGTTCAAATATTATTGTGTATAAATCACTAAGCAAAATGAATACCCTTAAAAGAATGTGTTTATAATTCTTGCTACTTCCTTAACAACCTGTTTTTCAGCAACAAAAGCAATGACAGTATAGTAATAAGCCGAAAGAAAAATATCATTTCACCCAAAAACCTCCATATAAATTGATTTTCCCTCAAATTTAAATATTATGTGTTATGCTAAAAGCAGGGGAAAGTTGATAAAGTAAGAAGTATTATAAGCGTTAAGTATTAAGCGGAAAACAGTATAAGTATTGTTTTAGCATATTCCTTTTTACTTTTAACTTTTAACTTTTTCCTAAAACACTAATTGAAGGGATGATACTATGTCAAAATCAAGCCAACCTTTGTTTACCAAAAATTTTAAGAACCTTATAATTTGGAAAAAAGCAATGGAAGTAGTTAAAGACATTTATACCATTATAAAAAAGTTTCCCGATTTAGAGCGTTATGCTCTGACATCCCAGATTATAAGAAGTGCAACATCGATTTCTTTAAACCTTGCTGAAGGGAATGGCCAACTTTTTGTCAGGAAAGAAATTAACTTTTTCAATAACGCATTAGGGTCATGCGCAGAAACCATTTGTGCCCTTGATATCGCACTTCAAAATCAATATATTACCGCTGAAGAGCATGATAAACTCGAAGCCAAGTTAATTGAAATCCAGAAAATGACTATCAGTTACATCAGAAAATTGCAAGAAGATATTAATGAAGAGTAATAAAAAGTTATAAGTTTTCTGTATTAAGTAAAAAGAAAAGGTCTAAATTCCTCTCTTAATACTTAAAACTCGAGCCTCTCAAGTCTCTTCGCTTAACACGACTTTTTTATCCTTTTGACATGACTTTTTTAAACCGTTGCATTTCTTCTTATTGCTCAATACTGAAAACTTTTTACTATCTATGTTATCGTTAAAAAAACTCGTGTCACTCCCCATTCTCCCAACCCCTTATTACTTCTCGCTTTTCACTTTTTCCCATTTCCTTCCTTCTAAAAAACTCGTGTCAAAAATCTTTCAATTATGTTAATCAATCTTACTTATCCTTACAATTATGGAAGGCTTCCAGAAGAATAAAGTCGTGTCAAAAATAGCGAAAAGCAGTGAGGAAAAAGTAAAAAGGATAGGTCAATTTTTTCTTCAATCCTTTTTTCAATTATCCTTTCAATCCCTTTAAAATCAATGCTTCTACCATTTTTACTTTTCACTGTTTACTTTCTCCTGCAAAACAAAAATCACGGTTCCAGAGCCAACTTTCGCTGCTCCTTTCCCATGATTTTTGACATGACTTTTTTATTTTTGATGCAACTATATTATTTTTAATACGACTTTAAAATATTATATCAGAAAGGGCACTAAGTGACAACAGAAAATAATGTTGTTCAAATTCGGCACCGGAAGCTTGCATTATATCATTAAGCATTATTTCACTTTTAAAAATAGAGTCGTTCAATTTTCAATACTAACATAAAACTATTTCCATAATGGAGCGTTATTTAAATAAAAAAGTTGTTCAACTATCAAAGGATTTCTCATTTTCAATTACAATTTTTATTTTTTTACTTTTAATTTTCATATCCTCACCCTCAAGGTATAGGCAGTATCCATAAACCTGCATACCATTTTTTATGCATTTTAAAAAATTCTCATAAAATTCAGGCAGATCGGAGTTTAGTCTTACCATTTTAACAAAAGGACTCAAGGATATAATATTATAGTTAACTTTATATCCTTTGCCAAGTAAAACATATAACTTTTTCAATTGATCTATCCCTCTATGTGAATGTGCTGCAGGAAATAAAGTCTCTTTTTTAATACTAACAATTGACTTATTTTCAATAATTATTTTCCCGGACCCTTCATAAAGGAAATCCGCCCTATAGTTCTCTATGGTAGCCTCTCTTTTACAGACTCCTGGTATACTGTATTCCTCATATTGGCCTTCCCCTAGTTTGAGCTCAAACAACTTATTAGCATAATGTAGATTTAGTATGATATATTTATTTCGATGTTTTACCGCAAATAAACTATATTTTGTACGAGTCTCTCTCCCCTTGTTTACAGTTAATAGTATTCTTTTATTTTTCAAATTAATATAGTTTTCAAGTCGAGCCGAACTCGGAATGTAACATTCATAAACTTCTTTGTTTATATAAACCCTGCATAAGAAGCGATTCTTAATTTCATTTATGAATACACCTTCGATTAATGCATCCTTTAATTTTTCCAAGCAACTACAACTCCTTTTGTTTTACATCTTCTTATCAATCTATATAACTGACCTAATGAAACCTAATATTATCAATATTCGACTATTCAATTACCTTAGTATATCCTGGTATTGCCGAGATTCCTTTTGGAACATGCAAATCATTCCCATGCTGAAGATATTCACAATTAATATACTTTTCCTCATCATTAAAAACTATATATCCGCAAACATCAAACAAAGCTCCAGGAAATTCTTTTAAATGGTGATACCATTTTCCATCTTCTCTATACAGAGCATGTTTAGCATGTACATCCCAAATTATATTTAGTTCTCTCCCAGTAACTTTCTTACGATTCATACATACCTCCTTTTAACAAATCCTCTTTGTGATGTAACTATATAATAGTATCTCTTTAAAGAAAACATCTCACTTGATCTTTATGCTCTAAATATTCACTAAAATATCTGTTTTAATCAAAAAATCGATTAATCTTGATAGTGCTTTAGTCTTTCTCTCATCAAGTGATATTCCTAACTCGAACTGAGTATCAAGTCCTCTCTTACTAAAGTTAGCAGAACCCATATACCCCCTTCGGCTATCCGATAGAAGTAATTTTGCATGGAATATGAATTCTTGGTTTATATCATTAGATTTGTAGAATCTAATATTACTTGTCTGAAAATCCTTTGTGATTTTATTCTTGATATACTCAAAAGCATTTATATTTTCTTCATTCGTAATATCACTCACAATCCAGTCAATAGTGACATCTTTGTTCTCAAGTAAAGTCTCTATACTAACCAACATCTGATTGATACCTGATATAGAATAGTATGGAGCAAAAAATATTAAACGTTCTTCAGTTTTTTGAATCAAATTGTTTATCCATGAATGAAGATACTTAAATTCAGATGAAATTCTACTATTCATATTTATAAATTTCTTCGGTATCGTCCATAGTAGACTTTCATTCTCCGTAAAGCAATGCTTTGGTAGAACGCATAGGTAATTATTAATCATTTCAAAAGATCTTTGAAGCTTTAAATCATCATATATAAAATATGTATTATTAATTTCATTAAGAAGATCAAGTTTTATTAAATAATCAAAAATCAGCTTCCCAAGATCGTTATCTATATTTGCTTCACTTAGCGTTAGCCAATCATCCAAGGTAAATCCATCTTTTTTAGTTCCTAAGTATCTTAAAATACCCGCCCACTCTATAACATAATATTTCAATTCATATTTATTTAATACCCAGGCTAAATCAAAAATAGTCATTAACCGTTCCTCCATTGATCTACCAATACATCAACCTTATGATCGTAATAACCTATAATTGACTTATTCTCTTTATATCCATAAACCCTTCCCCCAACCAGAACATTTCTTGTTAAACCATGGTTAAAGTAGCGACATGAGAACTTTAAATACATGCAAGCATGACACGCTCCAGTATGCTGATGGCATACTGGATCATATAAGCATGTGTTGACTTTTTCATACAATGCATTCATCCACCTAGATAAATCATTTTCAAAAGCAGCTATTAATGCCCCCATCCCCCCACCTTGCAACTTAGAAACGTATATTGCTCCACTCAATGCTGATGGAAATAAATATTCAGATATACTATCGATGTCTAAACCAATTATTGCCTTACCTGCTTGTAAAAGCCCATGTAAATAAGAATGTATTAGCTGAAAAGTCATAATAGTAGCAACTTTTCTTTTATCTTCATCACAGTTATCAAAATTGTTTGTAGTAAGTTCTTCTTCTTCAATTAAAGAAAAAAGTAAATACTCATATAAAATAGCATGAGCTTCCTCAGATGTCTTAGGTATAACTCTCTGCAGATCTATAAGATCATTTAGTACTAGCCAAGCCAATACTTTCAATGGCTCTAACTTAAATATGATTGCTTCATTCCTATTCGAAAGGAGTGGTATTAAAATTTTTTCTTTCTCCCCAATTTTCTGTCTAAATGGATTAAGAACTGATGTAGTCCTATCAGCAGATTTTCTTGTAAAACCTATTCCCATAGTAAGAACAGGAAATTCCTCAACAAGCTTTGCGGACTGTAACCCAAACTTTCTTATATTTTTTAGGCATTCAGAATAAACACTTTCCTGCGTAAAATCATGTAATTCCTTTGCCTCTTTTATTTTCTCTTCTAAAGTCTCTCCACCACATTCATACCACGTATAAATAAACTCATGAAGATGTCGATCGTTATTAATTCTATCTACAGGTGCGCTATTGTGAAACAAGTTCTGTACTTGCTCTACTAAATTATCTTTACCTAAATTTAGATTCATACCATTTTTCTGGGCAAACTTTAGTAAAGAATCTTTAAGCGCTACTGCATCACTACTTATGTCACTATTTACCTGAGTCAGTAGTTTATGTAAAACATTCTCATTTTTAGATTCAAAATTGCTAGAAAAGTTATTAACTTCTATAGAATCTAACTGTAATAAAGCCGCTATTTCAATAAAAGCAAAACTATCATGTTCCTTTCTCTTAACTAGTTCTTCTTGTTTAAGATTAACAAATGAATAAAGTGCTGGATAATATACACTTCCATCTGATATATGGGTTCCACTCATTCTTCTCTTATTATTATCTTTCATACTCCTGGTTAATGGTAGCAATGTTGTTTTGGTTCCTAACTCGTCAATGTGCTGTTTCTTTTTGTAGTTATACCATGTAGCAGTCTTAAAACTTCTTGTATCAATCATTCTAATTCCATCATATTTTGCTTTCCATCCAACTACATCAGAATTACCCTTGACATTAATGGACTTAATATCCCCATTAGCATGTATTAAAACATAAGGATACTGTTTAAGCCTTCCTTGTCCACAAAATTTACACTTAAGTTCGATATTTATTTTGTTTAGCTCCTCAATTTTTTCGTAAGGATGGACATTGCCACATCTTTTGCAGTAAAACACTAACGGGAATAAATCAAAATTTGCTTTTTCAATTTCACCAAAATAATACATATCCGGTATCCTAGGGTATAAATTTATATCGAGTTCATTATTTGCAACCCAGCTTTCAACATATTTTAGGACATAGTCCAGCAAATGCTTGGTTTCGCCATCCAGCTTTTTTACATCTAGAGACTTCACCTTAAACCAATACTCATCTTGAGGAAACACAGCATTAATTAAATAATTAAACATAACTTGGCTTTTACCCTTTGGTATTTTATTTTGAGGCATGTTTACTCCCCCTATTCTCTATTAATCATTGATATAGCAACAGCTGTATCTGTATTCGCATACACTTCAATACCCTCTTCAATATCTCTGAAGCTAGTTATGGGCTCAAGGACATTCTTAATACTGCCCGAAGAAGTATATAGAATATGGTGCAACTTAGCAAATTCATTCTCGATAAATCGATCTACCTTCTCACAAACTGCTTTTGTAAAGAAACTAGTTCTTGTCCCAACTATGCATTTTAACTGGCTTATTAGTTCAGCTTCTACATTCCTACCTCTAACATTTGCCTCTGCAACATACTTAACATACTGGTTACAGTCATATATCGTCACAGAGTGCTTCTGCGAATGTACTCCGAGTAATAATGCACAAAGTAAACCGGGCAATGACCTCCCTATTACTTTAAGTGAGACCCTATTAATTGGTACTGGATCTACAAGTCTATCCATAAACACATGATTCTGTACAAAGTATTGATACTGCGATCGTTCTCTCAAGTCATTTGCTTTAAAACATACCAATACTAGTCCTGCATGGTTTCGTGCAGAACGACTGCTAGCTTGGATGTATTCAGCTTGTTTTGACGGCATCCCAGCCATGAAAAACGCATTGATTCTTTCTAGATCAACTCCATGACTTATAAGATTAGTAGCAATCAATGAATGTAATTTTCCTTTATATTCACCTTTAGCTTCAGATTCAACCCTATCAATAACTTTAACAATGTCCTCCATTTGGGTTAATCCCGTAATCAACTCAGTCTGCAAATCAAAATCTTGTCCTACATCTCTTTTTAAATTTATATTTGTGTATTCGCTAATTCTCCTTTTAATATCATCGCCAGTTGACTTTTTATTAACGTAGTCAACTGAGAGATCATACATTGATAATAATTTCAAGAAACTATCTTTATTTGCGATTGATTCAAATCCAAATGCTCTCCATACAGTGTCCGAGTCTCTGTATAACCTATATATTTCTTTATGATATAAGTACAAGCAACGACCTATAACCTCCTCAAAAGATTTTGAATGAGGTAAAACACCAATATAAAGTCTTCGGTCTATTTTAGGCAAGCTAGTAGCATAAAAGGATTCCCCGGTTTTATAACCCATTGAAGGATACCTTCTAGGTTCCCTAAGATACAAATGCTGAATATGCCTCTTATATGCTTCAATAGTTGCAGTTGCTGCTATTACCTTTGGTAGATGTCCCTTTTTATTCCCGAAAAACGTTGAAAACTCATTTAGGGCTCCCTCATAGTGCCCATCTAGAGCCCCTAGTTCTTCTTTTAATAGATGCAATTCATCTTGAATAAACAATGATGGTACTGGATCATAAAAAGATTTCTTATCTTCAATCATCTTTTTTCTCATCTCTGCTGTTAGTTTTACACCACATGGTTTTAAATCATAATCATCCATTTTATCTAGCAGACAGATATCAGAGAAATAACCGTGCTTATCACATTTACCAACAACTTGACCAAACAAATGTGAAAACTCTCGATATCTAGCCATTATACTAAGCTTGTCAACAGTTCCACATAATACACTAGGTATAAATCTGTATATTTCGGAATCAGTAATATACAAGGGTAAATTTCCTTTTAAAACTGAGCTTTTATAAACAAAGCACTCCTTATTTAAGCATTTATGCATAAACCGCCACTGTTTTTCATTAAATTCTAGTACCAGCGCTTCTCCACAACTAGGACACTTATGCAGCAACATTTGCCTCTTTTTGTTCTTATCGGAAGAAAATATTATATCTTTTTTCCTCTTACTTATCGAATTCGGGGTATTTCCTCCCCCTGCAAAAAAACCAATTGAAAAGGGAGTTCCTTTCCCACTTAGTTCAATCTTGTCTTCCCTTATCTCTTCTGCTACTATTAATATTCTTCCTAATCTGTCTAGCTGATTTTTAGATAACATTCTTAGTGGAAACCTTAACCAACCAGTACATCCCCTATATTTTCCTCTTAGTCTATCGTGAAAAAGCGCACAAACTATCAAGCCTAAATATGCCTCGGTCTTACCTCCTCCAGTAGGAAACCATAAGATATCCGCATACTTTGCCGATTTAATGATGTCCTCATACTTCGTGTTTAACTCACTAACCTCCCTTGCATATAGGCTTGGTAAAATTCGTACTACAAATACAATCTGAAATAATCTCCATGAATCATATCGGCCTTCTCCTGCTCTCTGAAAAACTTCATTCATAAGGTTAAAAGCCTTCATTAACATATTATTACTTTTGTCTACCAAACAGTATATACCTAGTTCGAAGGATTGAATTTCATCTTCGAATTCCTTCATTTCTTGTTCACATTGTTTTCTTTCATCATCGTTTTTTAATAGTGCGTAGACATCTCCCATATTATCAACATACATTTTCCATTGAAATAAACTTTTTTTCATTTCAATTGCAACATCTGTCAATTTCTTTAGAGTTGACTCTGGTGTTAACAAATCGCAGAATTTTATTTTCAAGTCGTCTCTTGTTCTGTATAAAGGTTGAAAATAGTCTGGAATACACTCTGTCTTGAATATTGTAGATTTTCTTTCATCACAAATCCCAACACAATTAATGCCTTTTACATTCATTTTTTTATCATATTTGTAATCTCTCGGCGCTCCATAAAACTCGAAAGGTACATGGATATTCTTATCTAAAATATCGACATGCAACTTCGTATCAAAAAACTCTAATGCATGGCCGAAAGGCTTCTCATCCCTTTTAGGGGTAGGTGTGTTATTAATTAAGCTAACTAAAACTCTATATGCATTATTTTCTTCATTTAAGTATGTTCTTGCTTCTATTTGAATTTTGGCATTCCATTCAGGAAATATTACTGTTTCTTTTTTTACAGTACCCAGCCACTCGTTAAAATTCCTTTCGTCAGTCGGCCTAGTTTTTAACACAATGTTTGAAGTTTGATCAATAAATTCATTATTTACGGAAAAGACATCTTTCCATTCTAATGTTTGTTTTAGTGCTTCATTAATATATGGTTCTAAATCAATTTCTAGCATATTATCTGGATCTATTATTAGCGCTATATCATTGAACTGAACGTCAATACACCTGTATTTTTGTAAAAGTTTTAGTCCTTTATCAGGATGAACTGCTTCCTGATAGTCTGATTTATTTTCTACCACATCCTCATCGGTTAACGTACTTTCGTCAATTACTTGATCTTCTTGACCATAGTCTTGCTCATACTCAATTTTACCTATCTGGTGAATACTACTTTCAATTAATGTATTGTCATCTTCTAAGCAATTTTTATATCTCTCTGCCAAATCTCTTGAATGATCTTCACCAATATTCTCCAAAAACTCTAACGCGTTTTTCTGTTCTAAAAATGTTGGAAAAAGCCTTATATATAGCTTAAAGGATCCAGAAATCTTTACTAAGGGCATTTCTTTTTGTGGTATAACTAGAAACTCCAGACCAATATTACAGTTTTTCGCTAGGCTTTTATATATAGGCTGTGGGTCCTTAGGATTATCAGTTAATTCAACCTGCTTGATAAAAGAAATATCAGGAAATAAAACTCCAGAGAAGAATCTTTTCGTCGGCTCCTCCCCTGTAATTACTGGTTCATTTCGACCAAGTAATCCATTTTTTAAAACGTCATGCATATGTGAAATAAACTTAACTTCATCATTTGAAGCCTTTAACTTCTCATCAATTTTGCTACTCATACTTTATTAAACCCCTCTCAATAAATAGATTAAATTTATCTTCTGGAATAGGAATCTGCAATAGCTTACTATAAGTAAAATAATCCCGTTCAGTATCAATATGATCTACTTCTATTAAATCAATTGAGTTTAAAATATCTTGAACTGGTATACGGATATCCATCCCAAGATCAACCCATTCAGGCAATGTACATAAATCAAAATTCTTCATACTAGCATATTGTGATGTTATAGCGACTAGCTTTCTTCCTAATCTAATATGTATATTCCATAATTGCTTCATTGCTTTATGAATAGTTTTTACTCTATTTATATAATATTTATCACCTAAAATTTTTGCAACAGCCATAACATTTTGCTCATACTTAACAGATGATACATCTCCATAAATCCAGTTCTTTACGGAATATGTACTTTCAATATTCCCGCCATACTTAACTACATCATTCAGTATTCTTTCGAAGGTATATTTTTTAGGTAGAGCTTCATTATAATACTTACTCCAAAGAATTTTAGTCATTTCCCGCCATTCCTGTACATTCATTTTAATCCACTGCATCGCCATAGTATTTGATGCTAACTCCAGTATCGTCTCAAAAATCTCTTGTTTTTCATTCTGTTTTAGTATAATTAGACAGTCTCCTTGATGTAGTTCTATTGGTCTTATATTTACCACATTGCTCATTTTATGTCGGATAATCTTTATGGTATTATCGTATGAAAACAAAAAGTTCATATTTTCTTCATTGATACCAACACGACCACTAACTTTCACGCACTGGCTAATATCATCATCTGAGTAGTTATCAGGATCAATATTATACTCATTCATTCCCATACTTGTTAAATTGTTAATATCCTCCTGTTCGCTATCAAACATTGATAAAAATGCATTTTGGTCAAACAAAGTATCTACTTTAGAATCAAACTCTTTAAAATTCTCCGCATCATTCTGCAATGTTCCTATCTGTATGTCATGTACTTTGACTTTTAACGGTAATTTATAAATATCCGTATTCAAATTCCTTTCATATTCGTAATCAAACAATTTCCCTAAGCTATAATAAAAGTCACAAAAATACTCTTCATTCTTTCTATGAACTATTGAAAATTGACGTACAATATGATTCATTTCATAGCTGAGACAAATACTAAATATTTTTGATCCTCTAGGGACATAAAAAGAGCTTAAATACTTTTCCTGCCATGGATTTGTTAGTATAAAAATACTAGGAGTTTTTTCATTATCATTATATATCTTGTTTAGTTGGCTCTTTGCCCAATCCTGTTGTGAGACTACATCAATATTGGATAGTTCTTTTGCAGGCAAACCCGTTTTTGATCTCACCCATACTTTAACTTCCTTATCAGCAATTTTGCTAGCTGTTATAATTAAAATCTTTTGATTGCGGTAAGCTTCAATGAGTGAACAAAGAACTTCTCCTCTGGGGGAAGTATCCGAAAAGAGAAGCATGTTATAGATCTCTTCAATACTTTTGACAGCATGATATAACAAATCGTTTTGAATCTGTTGTTCTTCAAAGGTTCCACCTGGAATTCTTAAACATGAATTAATCAGGTCATATAATTTATTATTAGCAGTCAAAAGCCTCGCGCTTTCATACCATCCTAATTGTATTGGCAATCCTAGCATCTCATAAAAAATATTAATCAGGCGTCTAAAAGCTTTGCTTTGAGTACCATCTCTATTAAAAGTACGTGGTATAATTTTAAAGAAATCAGTAATCTTTTCATTAAGTTCCCCTAAACCTACAATTTTATAGACATTCATTTCAGGATTTTCAAATTCTAAGTATGGCAATATACAACTCAGGCTCCAAGCATTTGTAACTTTCTCTAAGCTTCTATCTCTTCTCTCTATTTTAAAATGATCAGTCAAGTACTTCAAGGTGTATTTATCTAATGTAATAACATTATCAACACAGCCCTTTACATCATTATAAGTACCCAGACCATGCAAAGGTGCAAGAACAATTGTATGATTAGAATTAGACTTAGCCCAACTAATTATACTTTGTGCTCTTCTTCTATGCCTAAACGGTAATAAATCCACAAGGATAATTTCAGGTCTACGTTCTAGCTTTTCCGGTAGTGAATACCGTGCTGCTCTGAATAAGCACAACCACGGTAATGATCCATCATCTTTTCTATTTTGGGCTCTGACTAATTCATGTGACGTGAATTTCTTAAATTTTCCTGCTTGTAATGTGTATGTATTTATAAAATCTCTAAAGAATGCTCCAGATACCGACGTACGATATATTCTTGATAACATTTCAAAGTTATCCGTAACTATAAGGATACCCGAATTATTTGCAAACTTTTCTTCATCACTAATGTTTTCTGTTAAGTTATTACATAAATGATGCAAAATTAAGTGATAAGCAAGCATCAACGGATATGAATAAGACATAGGTGGTAGTATCAGCCCAAAGTCACCTGCATGCTTATCTTCCTTAGACTTTAAAAATGCCTTTAGGGAAATAGACATAATAATCTTATCAATATCACAAATATCTACTAATAAGTTTTTATTTATAATTTCATTTGATTCGTCAAACATAGGTATAGATTCAATTAAACAATGATCCTTACTTTTCAACATTCCGACGCTAAAATCATTCTTTGAAATCTGAATAATTTTCTTTAGTAGCAAATTCTCGCTATTGGGATTTATTAAGGCCAGTTCCTTAGGGATGATTTTCATCAAAGCATTTTTACGTTCTATTTCATTCAGACTATACAAAATCCTTCACCCCCGCTAATTAATCAATGTAAATTTATAAATATTTTACCATATTTTCACGAGTTATGTAATAAAATTAAAAAAGAAGCATATCATTTGATAGCTTCCTTTTTGATAATTCCGTTTTCCGTTGAAGAATTACTTTATAGCAAAGTTTTTGTTTATCTGAAGATTAGCTTTAATATTTGGATCTTCAAACCTTATCATAGATTGATTTCCATATTCCTTATCAACCTCAATTCCAATCCATTTTCGTCCTAAATCTTCAGCTCGTAAACCAGTAGTGTTACTTCCTGCAAATGGATCTAAAACTATATCATTTTTATCTGTTAAAAATTCAATAAAAAAACTAACAAGCTCAGGCTGCATTCTTGCAGGATGTGGCTGTATTCCTCTCTCTCTACAGGCATTTAAAAAGAAATCATTTGACCTTGTATTTGATATACTAAATATACTTTGTGGTAGCCTTAATTCTCTAGTTTCATCCATATTTTCAAGCTCAATTACATTGTGCATAATGCTTCCTTGATGCTCTTTCAAAAAACTATCTTTACTAATTTTATGTTCTGAAGGCCTTTTACCAGCGTTATAACTCTGTCTTTTTAATAGTGCCTTCATGCTTTTACTGTAAGGCCTTAGTACTTTCTTATTATCTGCTTTTGGAAAATCTGATTTTGACATCCACCAAACATGCGTAAAGCTATCAATAGTCCTTATTCTATTAACTGTAACCCATTGCGCTGGTGAAGGTAACCTTGATGGGTTATAACATATAAACTCTTGACATAATCGCAAATTAGCATTTGGAGAATTAACAAAACCTAGCAAAGACTCTAAATGGAGAAGAGATTGAATAGGCCTATTAGGCTCCCAAGAGTTACCTAACTCAATTACAATAGATCCATCATCAGTTAATAGTTCAGAGAAAATTTCTGCTAACTCAATAAACCAATTCTTATACTCATCTCCCTGCAGATTGCCATATCGCTTTTTTTTATTTAAGGGAAATGGAGGTGATGTAATTATTAGTTGCACTTTATTTTTTAAAGTCTTTCCTAGATTAGATGATAATATTTGCTTGCTATCACCAATATAATAGTTTCCTAAATCAGTTGAATATAATAAGTTTTTCATCGCTTCTTCTCCCTTAATACAATATAACAAAGTAACCCTAAATAAATGTTTTAACTAACGACCCATCTGAATAAACATATGCTTACTCCACATTCCCGTTATTTATCATTAATTAATTTAAATATTTCATTAACTGGAACCCCTAAAATTTGTTCAAGTTTTAATGCAATTTCAACACTAGGTATATTCTTGCCTTTGATAATATTTGAAAAATAGCTAGCTTCCAGCCCAATTTTCTCCGCAATAAAATTGTGCTTTAATCCTTTTTCCCTTAATAACTGTTTTAAGTTATTTTTAACCATACTGTATACCTTTCAAATGCACATATACATTACATTATAAAATACCATCATAATAATTTCAATATATATAAATACAAATTATAGTATATATTTATTTTTATTATATAATATAATATAATAAAAATTATTCATATATATTTTAATAAAAATTATATAATAATATTATTAGGGATTTAAGCAAGAATACTTTTATCGCTATAACTTCCTTGTAATTTTCTCTAACCACTTTGTATTTGTCCATCCAGAAATGTGCTTTAATGTACCAAACATAACATCTGTTTGCCTCTTGAAGAATTTATTGTCCCAATGGCCATTATTTGATACTAAGCTTTTAAGTATTGCGTCTAAAATACCTTCAAACTCATTATCTACTATACTAGAAATAGGACTAACAAATAATGTTGAAATAGACCACCCATCAGACCTATCCACTTCAATGATATAACATGGCATAAATCCTGGTCGTGTAACCTTTGCGATAGCGCATGTCCTTCTATATCCATTTGAATGCAGCGAAAAACTTTTTCCATAAGGAATATATATAACACTAAACCATATACTCAATGTAGGTCTTTTTTTCTTAAGCAAATTAATTACCATAAGAAATTTCTCTAATGCTTTATTCGGATCCGTCTTTACCATTTCAAGAGTTCTAAACTCAATAGGCGCAATATCCGCGTCAATTTCCCAATCCTGGGTAGTAGCAGAAATTAGTTCTAAAGCATCAATCTCTCTATCTCTACCACTTTCAGTCTTTACAACGTCAGGCTCTCCAGTATGTACCGTCCTTTTCTTATTATGGATTCTAATAATTTGGAGGTTATTTTTAAAACTAAACATCATTGGTGGCTGTTCAACCATCGTCTGATTCTCTTGCTTTTTCGCGGGCTGGCCTTTATCATCCAGATTCACTTCCTGTTCATCTCTTCCATCCTTATCTACTCTAGCGCCTCTTGGCTTATCATCTGTCTCAATCCTCTCCATAGAAGGATGGTTACAAAAAACATGACTATATGGAGCATTAAGTTCACTTCTAAATAACAGTTCCAAGATCAAAGTACTGCTACCGTGAGAAACACCTCTGTAAGTCCATATAGATTTTCCATTCATAGGTGGCCTTACTTCAATCGGTATTCCCTTACGAAAAGCATTTGTTGGATATGAAGGATAAAGAATTGCAGCCTTCTTAAGTATATTGCTGTAAACGGAGTTCCATGAATAAGCAGCTGCCTTGTCAAACTTCAGCCATGCCAAGTAGCCTAATGTTGCATCCTGTAAAAGCTGTCGGGGATATTCTTCCGTAAGATTAAATTCAAGAATGTCCCCATCACCTTTATAACTTTCAATCAGCGTGTCTATTCCACTAGGTTTTAATATCAAGTTCGCCAAGAATTTGTATGGTGTCAAGAAGCTCCTTACAATTTCAGTACAGGGGATATAATAACTTCTTCCTGATATATCAAATTTACAAAGGAACTGATTTCCATACTCAGGATTTTTATTAAAGGAATACAGACTCCTGGGTAATTCAAACCCAATGCAAGTTTCAAACTTAATAAATGATGGTATTTTGAGTTCTCCTAATGAACCTTTTACTTCATTATCACAGTAAGTACCGTTTTTATACTTTTGCCCAAGACGCAGAGCCGGAAGTGTTCCCCATGGGTAGATAACTTCTTTAAGCTCATGCTTTGAATTTAAAAATACAGCTTTAATATACCATCTGTTTTCATGGTCGAGTCTCGGTGAGCATAGCCAATACAGTTCCACTTTCTCATCTTTTTCAAATGGCCATCGTTTTAATTTCAAAATTGCCACAAATATAACCTCACATTTTTGTATTCAATATTGCTTAACCCCTTGATATCTATCTATTTCATTTGCAATTACATTTTGTAATCTACAAACATATTCCGATCTGATTCCGGCTTTTCTGATTATTTTCCACTCTTTCAGCTCTTCACCGGCACTATTTAGTTCTTTTGCAGCCCATTTAATCCTTCTAATCCGAAACTGCTCTAATGTCTCAACATGAGAATTCATATATACTTGTGCTTCTGGCATTCTAATCAAATGTTTCTCGATCAATGCCAAGGAACCAATTTTTTTGCCAATCCTACTGATCGAAATCCTTTCAGGCCTTTTATCGGAATCGAGCATCTCCGCTATAGTAGTTTTAATTTGCTGTAAAACTTCTGTATCGCGCGCCTTCCAGTCAATTTTGCAATATTGAGTTTGGACCTTCCTTAAATACGGAGAACTCTCATTTAACCAATCTCTATCATTTCTATACAGCCATGCATATAATGCTTTATTCTGCTTTCTTAAACCAGTTTTTGATACACCAGGGTTATCATTAAAAAGCTGCAGCCACATCTCACGCTTTTCATCCCTATTTAAATCATGCAGCTTATTATGTTTTTTATCTGGAGCTATTTGGGTTATTCCCTCTAGAACATTTAATTGAATTCGCTCATAAAAATTTTTCACTGTATTAGGATCAACATTAAGTCTTCTTGCAGTTTCTCGCAAACTGAGCTTTGCTCCTACAAGTTGCTTAAGTTTGTTTTCCCAAACTGGCCCAAACTCTTTAATACGCCCAATTTTATACTGATCATCGGTATTTTTATCCGGACCCTTTCGCGAGTAAACAAAACCGCAAGAGCAATGGAAGGTACCTACCGACCGTTTTGTATCTCCACAATGTGTAACAACTAAATCAGTCACAATACGCTTATTATAGTGCTCTGCAGCAGAGTTTAAACATAACCAAGGCCCATCTCCAAAAGGTTTATATTTATAATCATCGTACAAGAAGTCTTTAATTGAACCACTTAAATACCTCATTAGCAGTAAATGCCTTAATGGATGAAAAGCTTTTCTATGGTTCCTTACAATACTTGCAAGCCAGTTATTCTCAAAATCATAGTTTACGTCAGATTGCAAAGCGGTAAGGACTTTCTCTCCATAAAATTTCTTAAAGTCTTTTGTAAGCTCATCTTGGTAGACACTCCCATTTACGGTTGCCAACCCCTTATTCTTAAGTAGTGATAAGTACTGCTCTCTGAAGCCATTATTTTTTTCTTCATACTGCCTGATAGCCTCAAAATTATTCATTAGCCACAAAATATCCTTTGTAATCTCCAGATACATACAAACCTCAGTATTCCTGTATTCTAAAAAGTGGTATCCACTTTTGCAATTAAGCTCATCTGCTGCAATGAATTCATGCTTATTAAATTGATGAACCCATACATCACTGTCCTTTACTACAGTATTATGGATAGGGCAGATCAGCACACCTGGGATCTGGTGCAGTCGATGCCAATAATACTCTCCATACTTTTGTAAATCATATTTACAACATTCCGGGCAAAATCTTATATACTTCGATAGCTGCACTGTACTTGCCATTATACCTGTTCTTGTATGAATATTACCGCCAAAGTCACCCTTCATTGAGGTAAGTATGGTTTTCGCAATTTTCTCCGGTAAAAAAGCTGCATAATAGGGAAATAGAGTGTGATTCAAAATCAGATCATCCGCGGTAATATTCATAAACTCAGGTATTTTACCAACTAAGGTATCAATATTTGACGGCATATCCATTACTGCCGTAACTGTTGCAGAACCAAATATCTCCCTTAGTGTTCCCTTCGAGCTTGTATTACCGCTTCTTACATGATAACGAGCAATCACGCTGTATATCAATTCATCAGGGTAGGGAGTAGGAAAAAGCATGGCATTAAATCATCCTAACAGCTTAAATTCCTCAACTGGACATTTAATATACCCCCTAGATTTCAGAGCCTCATAGGCAGACAGTTTATCTTTTCTCCCTTCCTCAGTAATAAATCTCAAATCATCGCTATCCTTGCTCTTTTCAATACGTAAAGACCTTTTCTTGGATTGTGATTCTCTTCCCAGTTCTTCGCGGAGTATGGCTTTAAGAGCTTCTTTGACAATATCATTAACTTCTATGTCATTTCCGGAGTTATCGATTAACTGCCTTACTACCCTCTTTGCTTGCTCAGGGTCAACTTTATACTCAACAAGCTCCATAACTGCTTTTTCCAACAAGTTATAGTCACCATCTTTTTTCTGTCTTTCTGATGACTGCTTTTGCCGGAGTTTCTCATTCAAGTTAAGCATTTTTAATTGTTCACTACAAAAGACCTCAATATCAACTGGCTTTATATCACCATATTTCTCTATCTCCCTCATATTGCCTGATTTCAAAGCCAACAACATAGGTCTTACCAATTTTAGGTTATCCTTTGCTACTTGTTCTATAATTCCTGGTGTTATAATTTCCTTTCCAGTTACAATAGCTCTCATTTGTGCCATAGCATAAAGCTTGATTGCAATATCTACAATTCCCTGACTCTCTTCGTATAACTTATCCTTAATATCCTGCGTTAAAGAAATTTGTTTACTTGTCCACTGATATTCCCACATTCCCTCAATTAGCAAATCCCAGCTGTCATCTTTGGACATATTTTCCCAAATCAGATCACCTTGGTGGCCGCTACCACGCCTTGCCTGCCTAAATTCTCCTTGAAGGATAGACATTGCCTTTGAAGTACCAATAAGAATCACCGGAATACCTATAGTGTTGACCAGGTTCACAAAGAAATTCAACATTTTTTCCTGTCCACCGCTTTTTGCAACACTTAAATGCTGTATTTCATCAATGACCAGAACCCCAAGACTAAACCGCCTCGCCATTTGGGCCATCCTCGGTATCATAGTATCCGTGGTAGTATTTCTTCCCGCTGCAAACTTATTATAAGTATTCTCACCAAATAGCCGATCAATCTCCAGGAAAAAATTTGCACATAGCCCCTTCACACTACCATCGTGAGGACAATCAAGTTTCAGCCAAGTTAACTGATAGTGGTTTAAGTCCTGAGAATTGTACTTTGCATGTATAACAATCTGAGGATATAAAGATAGAACCCGCTCTACAGCCTTTGTTTTCCCGACGCCTGAGAAACCGATTATTGTAAAACCTGATGCAGTTACCGGAGATAGCTCACTATTTTTAAAGTTATAATCGCCAGCTTTTATCATTCTATATATTTTCTGAAGGTCAGAAGCATACTCAGGTTTTAAAGGGTTTCGTGATATATACCCCTGGCGTATAACTCTGGATATCCTCTGTTCCACGTCAAAGTGCTTGTCCCAAGGTTGAAAATAGCTGAACAACCGTTGGATACAGTGGTAACGTTCGTGAGAATTAAAGCGTCTCTCTTTCCCCTCATAATCAGGATAGATATGAAGGAGTTCCTCAGCCTGCTCAAAGGAAAATATGGGAGGCAACGCTTCAATTAATGGGTTTCCCTGATACTCCTTCAAAACCTGATCCGTGTACTCAGCCTCAATTGTATATCCTGTATTTGGATTACTATTCATCTTTTTTACCCATTCTCTCCTTTTGCTTTTTTCTTAAAAAGGCAATGTGATTTGGATAACTCAAATCTTCCCCTGATGAGTCAGATACAATTGGTATCACTTTAGACTCTGTAGATGTTCTTTCACCTTCTGAAGTACCAAGATCAAAAGCTTCCGTCTTTCTATTCTCTAGCTTCTCTTCCTTGCGATGTTGCCGAATACTTTTTATCCTACTGGTTTTACTAATACTTTTATCCTGCTGCTCATTTGTCATCTTTTCTGCTTCAGAAACTATACTTTCAATATCTGAAAAAAGGTCTACTTTCGATTGTAAGCGGTTACCCGTATCTTTCTCCTTTTTTAACTGATCAAAGGCATCAAGATAGTTAATCTCATCCAGAGTTTTGCTGCTATAGCGCCTTTTATCCAGTAAAAAACATTTCTCAAAGCTTTTCCCATCTTCAGACCTTACATAAACATAATCCATATTTCTGGGGTCATAAGATACGTTTTCCTTCCAGCCTCTTTTGTTTCTTGCTTTCTCAAACCACATTTCCTCTATAGCCTTATCACAACTGTAAAACATATTCTTAAACTTGATCCCCTTTTCCGTAACCGTTGCTCTCGCAGCAGGCATCAAGTTAAGCTTTACGATATCTTCCGGATACGACTTAAGTTTTCCTGATCGGTTCCGGATACCCCATTCCCACAGAACTCTCGGAATAGGGTCTATATCATCGTTGATCATCATTTCATTAGTCTCATACTTATTCATCCAATGCTGATTATTATAGTAAAGGACACTATTTATAATAATTTGCGTAAACTGGTAAATGTCCAGTTTCGCATCAAGTCGGTAATCTTTTCCGCCTCTTTCTCTAAAGTCTGTATCGATATGCCCTGGAACTAGGGGCTTTACATGAATATCCAGCAGCCTGAAATGCTGCTCAACTATCCCTTTCCAATCTGCTCTAAAGGAAGGTGTATTCGCAATCCGTACTCCTAACGCTGTTATTAATGTCTCAGGCATTTTGCCTTCCAGTTCACCCCTATCACCCAAGATAGCCATGGGTAGATGATGACATGGCCACTCTTCTTCCGATATTGTAATTCCATATTCACTACAATACTTCTCTTTATCAGAAAAAGCATTTGCTAAAGCCATCATCGCTCCAATCCATGAAGGTCCCTCCAGACCAACATACAGGCCTGTAATTTCACGTGTAAATGCATCAATAACAACATACACTACTGGCCTACCAATAATCCAATTGCGGTTATGTCTTGAAACAAGGTAAACATCTGCTACAGTCGCATCTATCTGGTACAATGAGCCTGGGCCCATAAGTTCAGCGTCAGATCTTCCCGTAACCGCCCTATGTTCCAATTCGAACTTCTTTAATCCCTTTCTGGCTCTGGTAGATTTATTTATATTCTTCTCTTTTTCATACCAATATTTGAATTGTTCTATCGTAGGTATATCGCTTGCAGGAACAAGTATAGGCTTTTTTATTCCGTTATCAAAGGTGTAGTCTTCAGCATAGTATTCTTTTAACATTAAGTGATATGCTGTCGTAAATGAATTCTCCTTTGAATTATCATAGAATCTGCTGATGGCTACCCTAAATATCCTTTTGGTAGCTTCATCAGTGTTAATTCCTGCACCAATAACTGCTACATTTTTTCTTGGCCTACCTAACTTTTTCTCTTTAGGAGTCTTACTTTTACCCCTTCCTCCAGAATTATTGTAATCGGGTAAAAGGGCATTCAAACTGCTACCCCTTTGCCAGTATTTCGTTAAATACTTATAAATAACTCTATCCGATACACCAAATTCTTTCGAAGCATCAAGAATGAACTTTCTCCGAGCATTGCGGTAATATACTTCAGGTTTATTATTATCCGATACGATGGAAGCTATCACCTTCCAAGCTTCCTCCCGAGCTTTTATGTACTTTGGGTCGATTTCCTCTTCCTTGAGGAATTTTGCCCAAGGGTCTTCTTCCCACTTTTTTGCCAACCCATTCTCAAGAGCAAAAAGTATATCCTCAACCTTTCTAGCTTCCGGTACACACTGTCGTTCATTAATGTTTATAACAAAAGCCAGAACATGATCCGGGTCAATCCATAAAATTCTTTCTATTGCTGTATCTTCAGCTTCTGATTCCCATTTAATCAGATCGTTAACAAATAAATATGTTTTCATAAAGCTTTCACCTTATTACCATGCGTGATAACACTGACAATATCCTTTGTTGAACTTCCTCCACTAATTTTTTGCAGCATATTCATAATAACTTCTTTTCTTGCCAGCAGGTGCCTGAACAAGCTAAGGGATGTACCCTTTTCTATATTCAACTCCATATCCAAATTGCTTGTAACTCGATTTATAAAGCTATCATATTTTCCTAATCTGTCTTTTAAGGTCGCACAAATATCCAACTGCTCCTCGACACTAAGTTCCTCAGTTGGCTCCAGACTATATTCGGTATGAATCCATTCAATATTTGCTGCAAACACTTTGGGAATATCATTTTCAGTAACAATGCCCCAGTCAATTCCTCTTTCCTTCCAGTATCTTCTTTCAATTTCGAACTTCTCAAGAACTCTATTTTCTTCTAGCTTTTTAAAAGGTTTAATTGTGCGCGCTATATGGACCTCTTTACCACTAAAATTGAGAGTGATCATAAAATCAGTTGTCAATACATTAGGAAATTTACTAGTATTGTCTATGGGATGCTTAATACCTATCTTTTCAGCAATTCTCAAAGTATCTTCCAATTCCAGAGGAAACTGCTCTCTTATATCTGTGATGTCATCACACCATTCAAGGAGGTAGAAATATCTCAACTCATTAGTCGACATAAAATGGAAAACCCGGTTAGCTTTCCAACCGGGTCCCCTTGATACTAATCCATCAGAAGGGAAGTCATGTATTGTAATCCATGGCTTATAGTTCTTGCCAATACCTTGGCCATATCCTTCTTTGATTTTCTTATTATATTTTTCTTCGTTCCATGCAAGATCGTATTTAGCCATTTGCAACCACCTTAATAATTCTTATCATAAGTATCGGATAAAACCTTGGTGGCCTATACATATTCTTCCTTAATTTTGTACAACTTTATTATTTTTGAATGACTTTTTTATTTTTTGAACAACTTTATTTTTTGCCGTCACTAAGTGATCTTCATTTCCAAACTCCTACTCCACCGTAACCGACTTCGCCAAATTCCTTGGCTTATCTACATCACAGCCCTTTTCCACCGACATATAATACGCAAACAACTGCAGCGGTGTAACAGCCACAATGGGGGCAACCAATGCATCCACATCCGGAATCTGCACAACTACATCCGCAACCTTTTCCACCTCGGTATTCTTCTCCTGGGTAATGGCCATAATCACCGCGCCTCTGGCCTTAACCTCCTTGATGTTGCTGATCATCTTATCCATCAGCGTATCCTGGGTCATTGGGCAAACCACCAGAGTTCCCTTCTCGACCAGAGCAATGGTTCCATGCTTCAATTCCCCACCGGCGTACGCTTCCGAGTGAATGTAGGAAATCTCCTTCAGCTTCAGGGAGCCTTCCATGGACAATGCATAGTCAAGTCCTCTTCCGATGAAGAAAATACTCTTTGCATTATAATGCTGGGCAGCAAACTTCTGTACAACCTCCTTGTTCGCCAGCACCTTCTCAACAGCCGCAGGAAGTTCTTCCAGCTGAGCAATAATGGTGCTATAGGTTTGCTCATCCAACTGCCCCTTCTTGTAAGCCAAATCCAGGGCTACCAGATACAGTGCACACAACTGGGTACTGTATGCCTTCGTGGATGCAACTGCAATCTCGGGTCCTGCCCAGGTATATAGAAGGTCGTTGGATTCCCTGGCAATGGAGCTTCCTACTACATTGACAATGGACAGAATCCTCGCGCCTCTCTTCTTTGCCTCTCTCAGGGCCGCGAGAGTATCCAGGGTTTCTCCCGACTGGCTGATAATAATCACCAGATTTCTGTCGCTAACCAGAGGATCACGGTACCTGAATTCGGAAGCTACATCCACCTCAACAGGAATCTTCGCCATCTTCTCGATAATATACTTTCCGACAACACCTGCATGATAGGCAGTTCCGCAGGCTACGATATAAACCTTGTCGATGTTCTTCAAATCCTCAGCTGTGAGCTTAATGTCATCCAAAACAATCTTTCCGTCCTTAATTCTTGGATGGATGGTATCTTTAATTACCTTGGGCTCCTCGCACATTTCCTTCATCATGAAGTGCTCGTAACCGCCCTTTTCTGCGGCAGCTACGTCCCAGTTTACATGGAAGACTTCTTTCTTCACTTCAGCACCTAAGGTGTTAAACACCCTGACATTATCCTTGGTCAGAACTACAACTTCCTTGTCTTCCAGGATATAAATATCCCGGGTATATTCAAGGATGGCAGGAATATCCGAAGCGATAAAGTTTTCACCCTTGCCCAGGCCTACAATCAGCGGACTGTCTTTTCTGGCAGCGATAAATGTATCGTCGCAATCCTTGCAGATAACACCCAGCGCATAGGAACCTTCCAGCTCATTGACCGTATCCATAACCGCTTGCACCAGGTCGCCTTTGTAATGGTATTCCACCAGATGGGCTACAACCTCTGTATCGGTTTCTGATTTAAATTCATACCCCTGGGACTGAAGAAACTCCTTCAGCTTCATGTAGTTTTCGATAATACCGTTATGCACGACTGCAATGTTTCCCGAGTGGCTGATGTGGGGATGGGAATTCACATCGTTAGGCTCTCCGTGTGTCGCCCAACGGGTATGCCCGATTCCGATCCGGCCATTTAACGTTTCGGTTCCTGCTTTCTCTTCCAGATTTGAAAGGCGTCCCTTGCATTTTACAACCTTGACTTCATTATCATCAAAAATAGCCACACCGGCTGAATCATAGCCTCTATATTCCAACTTTTTTAACCCGCTAATAAGAATAGGCGCTGCCACTTTTTCTCCAATATAACCAACGATTCCACACATAATAAAATCTCTCCTTCACATAAATTCGCTTCGCGTAAGAATCCGGCCATGGGTACAAAAACCCCGTAAACCTACTTATATGTAGTACGCGAGCACACAAATAAAACCTGGAACAAACCAGCTGTATCGACAAAACTGTGTAAAAGCACACGCAAATAAACAATTCAACGTCGAACAGACTGAAATCCAAATAAAAATTATATTAAATTACTCAAAAGCAAGTTGGGATTCATAAGAAAATAAATTGAAAGAGTAATAGAAGTAACGAATAACAATTACAGGGCGTTTTTCCCGTTAATTATAATCCGCAAACTACTACCGGCACTGTGGGTGCCTTTCAGGATTAATCACTTCAGCCGTTTTTGTTCTACAGTTGCCTGCAGTTTTTATTAGGCTTTACGATGGTGACACACCGGAAGGTTTCCGCCGAATCTTTCGATATCCCGCACAATCAATTTACTGTCAACTGTCAATTGTCAACTATCAACTGATTTTACGGCCTCCTTCCCCTCGTCGACGAAGCAAAACTTCTACCTCGTCCTGGCGCTTTTACTCTTGCCCTTACTCAGCTTCTCAGCCTCCTTTCCAGGCAATCATAATCCCGTTCTTATTCAGTTTTATCCCAATACTTTAACTCATTACTAGTATATGCGTAAATAACGTAATATGTCAATCATTTTATTTTTGTGTTACACATACTCTGGGTTGCAAATATTATTTATATCCGGCGATATTCAAACAATAAATATGGGGAGCTAACTCACCCCCTGACCCCTTCTCTTTCAAAAAAGAAGAGGAAAAAACTACTCCCCTCTCCTTTGCAAAGAGAGGGGCCGGGGGTGAGTTAGATCGCGTTTTTTGTTAAACAAAAATATTCAAAAGGGACTTGCAAACGCAAGTCCCTCTATAGTTCTGTTTAATAGTTTTTCACAAAACCATTTAATCCTATCCCAGTCGCTCCTCGATCAGCTTCACCAGCTCTACAGCCCTATCGGTAATGTACTGCTGATCCTTACCCTCGATCATAACCCTTACGAGGGGTTCTGTCCCGGAAGGCCTGATCAGTACTCTTCCCTCTCCATGGAATTCAGTTTCCAGTTCCTTGCACTTCTGTGCAATGACTTCATCCTCCATGTAATTGTGCTTCTTCTCATTGCTTACCTTTGCATTCTTCAGCACCTGCGGCAGAATCTGCATCGCAGAAGCAAGCTCTGAAAGTTTTTTACCCGTGGATTTTAACACGTTTAAAAGCTGCAGTCCTGTAAGCAATCCATCTCCAGTGGTGTTATGTTCAAGGAAAATTACGTGTCCGGACTGTTCTCCTCCGAGCACATACCCTTTATCCAGCATTTCCTCCAGTACGTACCGGTCTCCCACCTTGGTCTTCGCCAGGTTAAGACCCTCTTTCTTTGCCATGATATCGAACCCAAGATTGCTCATGACAGTCGCAACAATGGTATCCTTCGGAAGTTTACCCTTTTTCTTCAGTTCCAATCCGATGCTGGCCATAATCTGGTCGCCATCTACCATATTCCCCTTCTCATCTACTGCCAGAACACGGTCAGCATCCCCATCAAAGGCCAGACCGATATCGGCACCCGTCTCCAGGACAAATTCCTTTAGCTGTTTTATATGCGTTGAACCACAGTTGTCGTTAATGTTGATTCCGTCAGGCTCGTTGTTAATTACACTGACCTCGACTCCCAACTCATACAGAGTATAGGGAGCTACCTGGTATGAAGCACCATTGGCGCAGTCGATAGCAACTTTCAGACCCTTAAAGTCTTCGTCTACGGTCTTCTTCAGGAAAGCTACATAATCATCCAATGCGGATTCCATAATGCTTTTCCTTCCGACTTCCTTTCCTGTAGGCTTTGGAAGCTCCTCTGCATTGTCCAGAATAATAGCCTCGATCTTTTCCTCTATGGCATCCGAAAGTTTATACCCATTTCCATTAAAGAATTTGATTCCGTTAAATTCATAAGGATTGTGGGAAGCAGAAATCACAACACCTGCATCCGCATTATAGAACCTTGTAAGGTAAGCAATCGCGGGTGTGGGCATCACTCCCAGACAAACCGCCTCCGCTCCTACAGAGCAGATTCCGGCCACTAAAGCCGCTTCAAGCATATCTCCCGATATCCGGGTATCCATTCCAACGAGAATCCGGGGAGTATGTTTTGTTTCCCCTGTCAGAACATAAGCACCTGCCTGCCCCAGCTTGTATGCCAGATCGGCAGTTAACTCCATATTAGCAATTCCTCTAACACCATCCGTCCCAAAAAGACGTCCCATTTTAAAACCCCCTGTAAAAAAGTTGACAGATGACAATTGACAGTGTCAACCGCATCTACTAATTTATTTTTTTATATTCTATTTTATGCACTTCCAATGTGTACAGTAAACATTATAACTTTTAGTGAATGTTTTAACAAGAACAAAAAAGTAACAACATCCTCTGTTCCTTGTTAATTATCCGTTGAACCGGTAGGTTTTCACGATTTGCTCCGCGATTCGAATTCCGTCTACAGCAGCGCTTACAATTCCTCCTGCATACCCGGCACCCTCACCGGTGGGATAAAGTCCTGCCACTCCTTCCGCTTCCAGAGTATCTCCCCTGGGGATTCGTACAGGAGAAGAAGTTCTTGTTTCCACACCAGTGAGAACTGCATCCTTCATTCCAAATCCGCGGAGTTTCCTATCAAAATAGGAAATGGACTCTCGCATGGACTTTGTGACAAAATCGGGCAGACATTGATTCATATCGGCAGGTGTCACGCTTCCTGTGTAGCTTGGCTTCACAGTTCCCAGGGACTTCGATGCTCTCCCCTCCAGGAAATCCTCCAGTCGCTGCACAGGGGCGGAATTATTCCGTCCTCCTGCCTCAAAAGCCAACCGTTCCCAATTTCTCTGGAACTGGATTCCCTGCAGCGGATGATTCCCTCCAAAGTCCCCCGGTTCCACAGAAACCACCCATGCACTGTTTGCATTCTCCCGGTTTCTGGCATATTCGCTCATACCATTGGTAACGATGGTGTCCGGCTCAGAAGCGGATGCAACCACCAGTCCACCGGGACACATGCAAAAGGAATAGGCGGTTCGCTCCCCAGTCTTATAAAACAGTTGATAATCCGCCGCCCCCAGTCTGGGATGCGATGCTGAAGCACCATACTGGGCTGCATTGATAACCTCTTGAGGATGCTCGATTCTTACTCCGATAGAGAAGGGTTTTTGAGTGAAGTGAATACCCCCTTGAAAAAGAGCCTCAAAGGTATCCCTTGCACTGTGGCCGATGGCAAGCACCACCACCTCCGCAGGTATTTCCTCCTCATCATTAACTACGACTCCAGATATCTGCCCATCCTTCACCTTCAAGTTTGTAACTTTGGCTCCAAAACGAACTTCACCGCCATAACTCCGTATTCTTTCCCGCATATTGACAACCACTTGTTTCAGGACATCGGTCCCGATATGCGGCTTTGCCCTGTACAGGATCTCTTCATGGGCTCCGGATTCGTAAAACTCCTGAAGAACCTTCTCACATCGCCGGTCATTAATCCTTGTGGTCAGTTTTCCGTCGGAGAAGGTCCCGGCTCCGCCCTCTCCAAACTGTACATTGCTTTCCGGGTTCAGCGTTCCGTTTTCCCAGTATCTCTCTACAGTTAGGTTCCGTTTTTCAACAGGTTCTCCTCTTTCCAGCACTATAGGGTTGTACCCGTTTTGAGCTAAAACAAGACCAGCAAACAATCCTGCTGGTCCTGTACCGATCACAATGGGTCGGGTATTCAATTTACGGTTCCCAGGGGTCAAGACTTCCTCCGGTGTCTCCTCCACCAAGCGAACATCATTGTCAGACGGTATCCGGGTCTTTCCTTCCGTTTCCACAAGAAGGGAGTATACCATGTAAATGTCCGGCTTTTTCCTTGCGTCGATGGATTCCTTTACTACCCTGTATCCCTTCATCTGGCTTCCCGGAATCTTCAGTTTTTTTAGGGCTGCCATCTCCAGTTCCTTCGGATCATGGTCCAAAGATAACTTTATATTGCTAATAATAAACTTCATACTTTTCCTCTACTTTTTGCTTATCTTGACTTCAACAACATAGCTGTCCACCAGCTTAAGCTCCGGATTCAGCAGTGTTATTTTTACGGGTACCTTTTGTGTTCCTTCTCCCAGGCCGGCAAGATCAATGGTCGGTCTCAGGCTGTACGGATCAAGCACATTCAGTTCCTTCTGCTTTCCTTTTATGCCTGCATTGAAGCTTGTAGTTAGTATCTCATAATTGAAAGTATTTTCATCCATGTTTAAAGTAATGAGGTCTTCTTTCTTAATGGTAAAGTCTTTTTGAACCAATGCCTCCACCGATACATTCACTACCAGTTCCTTCGATGCATCCACCAGTTTTACACCTTCCGGTACACGAAGGGTTGTTTTGATATCGGTGCTTTTGTTTATATTATCGATGTTTACAGGTTCCGTGTTCAGTTCCATAACGCTATCCAGCACTTCTGGAAGCCCTGTAATCCAAACCTTTTCCACACTGGCCTTATGGCTTATTTCAACAAAGTCCTTGGCCGGTTTTCCTTTCACCAGCGCCACCACGGGAACTTCCTTCGCCACTTCCACGCTGACTTCCACCTCAAGGTTTTTGGCTGCTCCGGCAATTTCTTCTTCGTTTTTATTGTAGGCCTTACATTCCTTCCTTATGACCATACTCTTCGCCAGGTTGTTCACATCAATAGTTGCCTTCACATTGGCAATGGAGTTAATCACCGATTCCAGCCCCTCCAGGGTAACCATTTCCGGCGCTGCAGCCATACGGATAATCTTATAGCTTTCCTTTGCCTTGCCCACAGGCACCAGTTCTACCTTAAAACTCTTTTTTATAATCTTATCTACTTCAACATTAATGGTCTTAGGACGGACCTCTCCAATCTGGATTCCTTCCTTACGGCTTACAACCTCCACGCGGAGTTCCCTTTTTCCGGAATCCTTAATGGCGGAAAAGTCAACGGTCGCTTCCAGGTCACTGCCTGTGACAGCAGCAATTTGTTCCTTCCTGCCTTTCACTTCGACTTCAACGCTTTTGAGATAGTTTTTATTCCGTATGCCCAAACCTTTCTCATCCAACGTGTTCTCATTCAGCACCCGGATCGGTACTGCAATGGATGTACTCTGGAAAGGGTTATCTATATTATTTAGCACAAACAGCCATAGGAGTACGGCAAAGAGTACTGATACAATTTTTATAGATATATCCTTCTTCATTAACTCATTCACCTGGATTTCACCTTCCACAACGATATTTTCTTGTTGGGCGCGTTCTTTTCCAGCAAATTCTTATTCAACGCTTTTCTCAGGGTGTCGGATGTCAGATTCCTTGTAAGTCCTCCGTTGAGTGCAAAGGATATTTTTCCGGTTTCCTCGGATACAATCACAGCGATGCAATCCGAAACTTCCGTAATACCTAAAGCAGCTCGATGACGGGTTCCCAGCTCCTTACTCAGGTTTGGATTATCCGTCAGCGGAAGAAAACAGGCAGCCGCCTTTATCTTGTTTTCTCTGATCACTACAGCACCATCATGCAAAGGCGTATTGGGTGTAAAAATATTTTCCAGCAACTCACTTGAAATCATCGAATCAAGCTGAGTACCCGTATTAATAATTTCACCAATTTTTGTTTCCCCTTCTATAACAATTAAGGCTCCCGTATAGGTCTTGGAAAGTGCTGTAGCAGCCTTGACAATCTCTTCAATCGCAGCAGTAGTCCTTATGGTATTGTTTTCCTCATCAAAACTGAACAAATTCCTGAATTTGCTCCTTCCGATCTGCTCCAAACCTCTTCGCAGTTCCGGTTGAAATAATACCACAATGGCAAATCCTATCAACTGATAGGATGTCTTAAGAATAAATTCAATGGTCCGAAGCCCCAGCAGCTGGCTCACATAAGCAGCAACAATAATAACCAGAACACCTTTAATCAGCTGCCATGCCCGGGTTTCCCTCACGAGGAATATAAGCTTGTAAACCAGGTAGGAAACAATACTTATATCAATAATAGCTCGTACAATGGATAAAGGGTCTCTAAATCCAACATAGTTCGCTATTGTATTTATAATTTCATTCATTTTAATTCCACCAAACAAATCCGACAAAACCTCACACCCTTACCAAAGCTAAATACTTTGACTGCATCCGAACAGAATTACACCCATTCTATCTAGAATTATACCCTGTTTTCAGGTTGTTTGTAAATTTTTTTTGCAATTTTCTATAAAAAATATTATACAAAAATGGCTTTATTTTCATACTTATTTTAACTAAAGTGAACAAAAGTAGTTATACATTTCCCAAGTACACATATTTTAAGTGTTTCAGCGCCTCGTCCCTCGCATTTTTCAAAGTATCGACGGGAGTCGGGGGTACATCGCGCATCTGATATTGTGGGAAAAATCTTGACAAATGCAGTGGTATATCTTCCGATATGGAGGAAAGCCAGTGTGCCAGTTTACCGATCTCCTCCCTGGAGTCATTCAGCCCTGGAATTACCAGTGTAGTAATTTCTACATGGCAGCGGGGAGCCGCGATTTCCACCGTACGCTTCACATCTTCAAGCCCACCCTTGCAGATATCATGATAAAATCCCTGGGTATAGCCTTTTACATCGATATTCATGGCATCAATAAAGGGCAATAATTCTTCCAATGGTTCAGGCGTGATAAAACCGTTGGTTACCAGTACATTATACAGTCCTTTTTCCTTCACCAGCCTCGATGTATCATAAATAAACTCATACCATATGGAAGGCTCGTTATAGGTATAGGCAATGCCGATATTCCCTTCTCTTTTCAACGCATACGCTTTATCTGCAAGCTGATGAGGCGTCATTTCAGCGAGTTCGGGCTCCAGATGTGCAATGGTCCAGTTCTGGCAAAAAGAGCACTTTAGGTTGCATCCGAAAGTTCCGGCTGAAAGGATGTAAGAGCCCGGGTGAAACCGGTATAACGGCTTTTTTTCGATGGGATCCAGAGAAACGGAAGCCACTTTTCCATAGTTCATGGAATACAGTTCTCCCTCAATGTTTTTCCTGGCCCTACAGACGCCAAGTCCTTCCGGCTTGATCACACAGTTATGGGGACAGAGATAGCAGTGAACCCTCCCATCATCCCTTTTCTCATAATACATTGCAATTTTACCCATGGCTTCATCTCCCTACTGACATCCCCTATGTAACTCTCTACTTATGCCTCACGACTTCAAACCTTTCCATCTCATACTTTTCCCCGGAACGTATTCCTGCCTTCTGCAGTGCAATGGACACCTGCTCTTCGGGAGTAGTAACCCCCTCAAGATTCGGTAAAAGCAACCCCGAGCGTCTCCCGCTTCTTACAATAACACCGTACTTTATAACATCCAGCTGCTCCATAGACTCTATGGACTCCGGCGCGTGAAGTACGTCCACGCTGTACACCAACTGCTCCAGTTCCTCCGGCCGCACAGGAGAAAAGCGGGGATCTTCCGTACCGGCACTGATGGCATTTTGTATGATTTCCTCTGCGATACTGACCCGGGTGGGTCCAATGGTTCCGATACACCCTCTGAGCTGGCCGAATTTCTTTAGGGAAACAAAGATTCCTGCCCGGTTTTCAAGCATTTCCTCCGGCAAATCCTTCGGCACTTCTACTACCCGCCCCTCTCTCACATAGGTTTCCAGGGTACTTCGAGCCAGAGTAACATAAGGATCTTCCGTTTTTCTATTTTCTTCCTTCATTCCCGTAAGAAGAGAGTTCTCCGTCTTTCTTTCTCCAATAAAAAACCTTACTACTGAGTATCCTACACCAAAGGGGCCTTCGTAGGAATAGACCTCCGGTCTCAATTCATACCCATCCAGAGCGCCAAACATCATAAGAAACGAACGCAGCCCACATTCTCCCGCCTGATCACAGAACCCTTCATCCATCCGAATAAGAGTAGGAATGTCCAGTTTTTCTACACTATTTAGTAGAAGAGCGTCAAACTCCCTCCCCTTTACACTGTATCCGTAGGGGGCATCCTCCGACAACCGGTGAGACAAATCACCACTAGCAACGAATACCACCTGTTCATCGCTATCCTCTATAGCTTTTTGAATGCATGTCCCAAAAACATATAACTGCTCGAAGGGCATTGCTGCTATGGAAATATGGACGAGCTTGAAATCACTATATTCTCGACTTATAAAATACAAGGGTACTGTCGCCCCATGGTCAAGTTCCTTTGAAATACGGTATTTCCCGGAAATAGCATCATCAATGCCACCGCAGGGGATACCCTTTTCCCTGGCCGCTTCAACAATGCGATCCACCAGGTCCAGATTATTCTCAAAGCGAAGTTTTACGACCTTCGCCCCAAACCTGGACATAGTACCCTCCAGGGTTTCAGAGGAGGATATATAAATATAATCCTCAAATACCGGCCCATGGGGCGTTGTTACGATAATGGTGGCAGGCCGCGCCTTCCCAATATCCGCAGCGGCTCTCTTAATAGCTTCGATTGTTTTAGCGGCTTCGGCTTCACCGCCTTTTCCCACCTCAGGTATAATTATCGGTGGGTGGGGAACCATATAGGAACCGATGATCTTTCCCATTCATACACTACCTTCCTGTAAATATTGAGTATCCGATCAAACTGAAGATACTCAGGAAGAAAGCAATTACAGTAAGTAACGCTATCCACTTTACCAGATTTTTGTTCAAACCCCTCACATCCTTATTGTATATTCTTCCAATCTTTTATAGGTTTATCCCTATGTATTATATATAATTTTACGGGCAATATCAAAATATTATTGATTTATATTCCAGGAAATGCTATAATTACATATATGCTATAGCTATAAATTTCTTATTACCCGACTCAAATCTGAAGTTTGTTTCCCGTGATGTGTAAGAAGGTTTTATAGGCTAGCAGAAATATTTTTTTGGAGGTTCCATATCATGGAAGACAAAACATTAGTTTGCAAAGATTGCAACGCCAACTTTACATTCACGGTGGGAGAACAAGAATTCTACGCTGAAAAGGGCTTCACAAACGAGCCAGCTAGATGCCCTGAGTGCAGAAAAGCAAGGAAAGCTACTATGCGTAGACCAAGCAACAACAACAACTTCGGCGGTAACAGAGGAAGTCGTTGGTAATAAGAGGGGTTGATACCCTCTTTTTATTTGTCCCTTCACCTCTTTTATTTCTTTTCCTCAACAATGCTTAAAATATAATTTTCCATTCTGCTTTAGTAAAAAATATTCAGTATTTCATTCCAATTTTTATGGATTTTTACCATAGCTTTAATTTCAGAAAATGTTAAAATAAAACTAGGACAGTAAACAATACTAACTTTTTTCATTTTGTTCCTCCTTTTGAACATATACTTTTATAATTTTATTTGATTTGGATGATAAAGCACAAAAGGATCGGTATTATCTTTAAATTTGATAGGTGCTTTATTTTTTTGTGCATAAATAACCCCCGGCGCCCATTACGGGACACCGGGGGTTTGTTTATATCTCTTTTCAAGAATTCCCCTCTTCACCGAATATCTTTTTTGTAAGTTTACGCGCCGTGGGCGTGGCAGCAATCCCTCCCTGGGCAGTTTCCTTCAGCGTCGGACTCATGATATCACCGACGGACTTCATAGCCCGGATGACTTCATCCACCGGGATCACACTTTCAATTCCCGCCAGAGCAAGATTGGCTGCTGCCAAAGCACTTGCTGCTCCAGAGGCATTCCGTTTTACACACGGAACTTCCACCAGTCCGGCTACAGGGTCACAAACCAGCCCCATACTGTTCTTAAGTGCAATGGCACACGCATTGGCAGCCATCTGGGGTGTTCCGCCCAAAATCTCAACCAGAGCCGCCGCAGCCATTGCCGAAGCACTTCCACATTCCGCCTGGCATCCTCCCTCAGCCCCCGAGATACTTGCCTGTTTTGCAATAACCATTCCAATTCCTGCACCGGTAAAAAGCCCCATAACCGCTTTATCCTCAGGAATATCGTATTCCTCCATGGCTGTAATCAAAACAGCCGGAATGATCCCGCAAGATCCCGCTGTGGGTGCAGCAACAATCCTTCCCATGCAAGCATTGAATTCCGAGACAGCCAGAGCTTTCACCATCATTTTTCCCAGTAAATCTCCCCTTACTGACTTGCCTTGTTCAATGGCCTGGTTTAGCTTAAAGGCATTTCCTCCACTAAGGCCGCTGGCGGATTTTAAATCCGGCTTTAGGCCGCTGGCTACAGCTTCCTGCATCACATGAAGGCTTGCTGCCATGGTATTAAATAACTCTTCTTTACTTTTCTCCATCTGTTCGGCCTGCTGGTCCAAAACGATCTCTGAAATGTTTTTGCCTGCCTGGACAGCGGCCTCTACCAATTCCTGTATTGTATTAAACTCCTGCATTCTGATCACTCCTGAGAAATAGGTTTTACTATGGTCGCACTACTCACCCTCGGTACTCTTCTTATAATAACCGAAACCTCATCATCGATGGGCTGATCAGTTTCGATGACCATCATGGCCTTACCGCCTTTTAATGTCCGGTACACTTTCATAAAGGCTATATTAATATTTACAGCAGCAAGAACATTGGTAACGGCAGCTACTGCACCCGGTGCGTCATTATGGCAGATAATCAGCGTATAATACTGCCCTGTAAACTCAACATCCACACCATTGACCTGGGTTATAACGATGTTTCCGCCCCCTACCGACGAGCCCATGATGCTGGCGGTCTTTCCACTGGCTCCTCGCACATCGATATACGCCGTATTCGGATGAACCGGACCCAGGCTCCCTGTTTCAAAAGTATACGCAAAACCAGCCTTATCAGCCAGCTCCATACTAACCCTCAATCTCGCATCATCTACACTAAAGCCCATCAATCCACCGACCAGTGCCTTATCCGTACCGTGCCCCTTATAGGTCTTTGCAAAGGACCCATGGAGCTTTATTACCGCCTCCACCGGTTCCTCTCCCAAAAGCATCCGGGCGATCCTCCCGATGCGGACAGCCCCTGCGGTATGCGAACTCGATGGCCCCACCATTACCGGCCCGATTATATCAAACACGTTCATGAACGATTTCTCCCCGTCTCACATTAATTCTAAATTTAACCTACTTTACATATCGGCATTGCTTCCGTCATTCCTCTATATTTATTCTACCTATGTAGATATTTTTTTATCCTATAGGAGGATGTGAAAAACATAGGGGTTCTTTTGTGCGGGCCGCTTGTAGAGTGCTACACGCGGTGTAGCACAACCTATAGAACCCCTTTTTTCACAGCCTCCTATTCCCCTCTTGCTGCCATGAGTAAAAGGAACAGGCTAAAAACCTGTTCCTTTTACTCTTCTTCCTATGTGAATTAAAACTCTGCAGATTTTACAGTTCTTGGGAAGGATACTACATCCCTGATGTTGGACATGCCTGTCATGTACATGATGGCTCTTTCGAAGCCCAATCCAAACCCGGCGTGCTTTGTGCCGCCGAATCTTCTGAGATCCAGATACCACCAGTAATCTTCCTTGTTCAGTCCCAACTCGGCCATCCTTCTTTCCAGAACATCCAACCGCTCTTCCCTCTGACTTCCTCCGATGATTTCTCCTACGCCGGGAACCAGGCAGTCCATGGCGGCAACGGTCTGGTTGTCATCGTTCATCCGCATATAGAAGGCTTTAATGTCCTTCGGATAATCCGTTACGAAAACAGGCTTCTTAAATACCTGTTCGGTAATGAACCTTTCATGCTCTGTCTGGAGATCACTTCCCCATGAAACCGGATATTCGAAGCGGCCCTTTTCCTTTTCAAGCAGCTTTATGGCTTCCGTATAGGTAATATGGCCAAAATCGGAAGTAACAACATTATTGAGCCTGTCAAAGAGGGTGTTATCAACGAAACTGTTAAAAAACTCCATATCCTCCGGGGCATTTTCCATTACATAGTTAATCACGTACTTGAGCATATCTTCTGCCAGTGCCATATCATCCTTCAGATCCGCAAAGGCGATTTCAGGCTCAATCATCCAGAATTCTGCCGCATGACGCGTTGTGTTGGAGTTTTCTGCCCGGAAGGTAGGCCCAAAGGTATATACATTGCCGAAGGCCATACAATGCGTTTCTGCAGCCAGCTGGCCACTTACTGTAAGGTTTGTTTCTCTGCCGAAGAAGTCCTTTGAACAGTCTACTTTGCCCTTTTCATCCCTTGGCAGGTTTTCGAGGTCCATGGTGGTTACCCGGAACATGGCGCCTGCACCTTCGCAGTCACTTCCCGTAATGATGGGGGTATGAACGTATACAAAGTTTCTTTCCTGGAAGAACTTATGTATTGCATAGGCAGCCAGAGAACGTACTCTGAATACCGCTGAAAATGTATTGGTTCTTGGCCTCAGATGTGCAATCGTTCTAAGGAATTCCAGTGAATGTCTTTTCTTCTGAAGCGGATAATCCTGAGGCGCCAGCCCTTCTATATCAATCTTTGTAGCCTTGATCTCGAATGGCTGTTTGGCACCGGGAGTTTCAACCAGATCTCCCTCCACCACAACGGAAGAACCTACTGTCAACTTTGTTACTTCCTTAAAATTGGAGAGTTTTTCATCCTCAAAAACGACCTGAATATTCTTAAAGAAAGATCCGTCGTTCAGCTCGATAAATCCAAAGGTTTTGGATTCACGGATTGTTCTAACCCAGCCGCACACTTTTATGTTTTTGCCGACATACTCTGCTGGCTCTCTAAATAAGTGTTTTATAGCTACTTTTTCCATTGCTCCATTAACTCCTTTGTTACTAGTTTCTTTCAATTATTTAGCCATAAAGTATGCACTTTATGGCTAAATAATACATCAATCCTATAATATCACTATATTAGGTTCTTCACAAGTAGGAATCCTCTTGTCCAAGCAACTGGAAACCAGTACCTTTCCATAGCGTAAAAATATCACCCTTCTCCTACCTATTACCTCACTGCATATTTCTTTGCCACTCTGCCGAGAAGGGTCAGCGCCTCCCCGGCTGTCAGCAGCTTACCTGCACCAAAAGTCTTATCTTCGTAGCCCGAAATCAATTCTTCAGTGTTTGCGATGGAAAGCTTGCTTTGATCAAAAACCTGTCCGAAGTCAGTGAATTTACCGGCGGTAATCGCCTTTTCCTTTTCGCTGGCATCTCTCCATCCTACAAGCCCCTTCACGTGCAAAAGCTTGACCAGCCCTGCAACAGCCCGGTCCCGGGTTATATACCCATCCTTCGACAGTCCATAAGTATACCCTTCTATAAACTTTTTATCTACATTGGACTTATCCAGTTTTAAAAGATACCAGAGCAGGTCATTCCACTCCGATATTGCAATGGGCTTATCCAGCGTTTCACTGGACAAGCATAGATTGTTTAAAATCGTCACTTGTCCTCCCGAGGGCTTCGCAAAGGCAACATATTCCTTTATATACGATGCAGCCCAGTGACCCTCCGGGATGCTTACCGGATCTGGGGGTGCTATCCCGAAAGTTTTGATAACCCTGTAAAGCGTAGAAGCAGCCTCTGCATTTGTAAAGCTGTCTTTCGGCCGGAAGAGATCCGACACGGTTGCATCCAGCAAGCCGAGGGCATGGGCCTTCTGCACCAGCGCCTGTTGGCGGAAATCTATCTCCACAAAATCTTTCAGTTTTTTCGAGGATTGCAGTTCCTCCATGGTACTCTCTCCATTTGTATACCCTTTTATATTCAGTAGTTTTATCAATCCACCGATGGCAGCTTCTCTGGTAATCACACTTCCCTTTGCCTGCTTGTAAACATATGTATCCAGCATACTGCCGTTGGTTCCGTTATCCGGGTCAAGAATCATTTTCAGAAAGATCGCCCAGTTAGTAATCGAAATCGGTTTATTCCAATTCTCGTCGTTCAGAACCTGGGTATGTACGGTCTCCCATTCCTCCCTGGAAACAGGACCTCCAGAGGGTATTTTTTCAAAAAACGCAACTAACCTTTGTTTGAAGTCTGCCAGCTCGTCCCCATGCTGCTGCAGGTCGAAAATCACTCCAATACTCTTTTCCGCTCCAGTAGTAGAGCTAATTTCAGCAGCTAATACGGTATTACCGGTCAACACCCCTGCTATAAGCAGCGAAACTGTAAAAATTTTAAAATTTTCCATATCAAGTCACCCCCATGATAAACCATTAATTACCATTATACCAGACATTCCCACTCTGTCTACGATTGAAATTTATTCATAACAATTAAAATTGCATATGAACTCCGGTTTTTTCTAAAATGGTTCACTTGTTTTCAGGGAACAATACTCGTGAGGTGATATCGAATGATGAAAAGAATCATCCTAATATTTTTAATTATCATTTTTACTGCAACTTCAGTTTTTGCAAAAGGATTGGAAAACATTGAAATCTTCGATATAAATCAGAGTAAAGTGGTAAAAACGGCAGAGTCAAGTCCTGCCATACAAAAGGAAGTTAAAAGTTATCTGGAGGGTATCACAGGAATTTATGGAAGGATTAATCCCATACCGGATAAGGGGTATATGATCAAAATCCCTTTGGAGCCTTCGCTAAGAATTGAGAATCAATGGCTCAATAGCGTTGTGGAAGAAGTGATTATCCTAGTCCCTGAGGGCCAAAAGCCATATTTATTGGTTTTTGATAATGAAAATAAAGCCCTTTTTTTCACCTTTGAAGTCAAGATAGATAAATTAGTAAAAAGTTTACACTATAAACATAAAAATACGGAATGAATCATGTCATGTAGAGATAAGCAAATTTAAAGTTAATAGCACCCAACCCCACCCCTGCCCATCCGCGCGGGAGGGTATCTTTATTTCGCGGCTGGGGCCGCGAGCAGGTGGGCTTTGGCCCCCTGCACTCCCAATCTTCATCTATAGCCGTTGATCTCTACAACTACACTCTTCATTCCGCTATTTTCTATTCTGCATTTTACCGTTACGCTACAACAGTTTCCTTTGCTAACTGTGTTGTATACAATTGATGATATAACCCATTCTTCTCCAGCAGCTCCTCATGACGCCCCATTTCCTTGATTTTACCCCGGTGAATGACGATGATCTTGTCGGCATTCCGTATGGTGGAAAGCCTGTGGGCGATAATTACGGAAGTTCTGCCCTCCGAGATTTTCGTCATGGCATGCTGGATAGCAATTTCGGTTTCGGTATCGATATTGGCAGTGGCCTCATCCAGCACCAGAATGGAGGGACTAAAGGCAACCGCTCTGGCAAAGGATATCAGTTGCTTCTGCCCGGCGGAGAAGGTACAGCCTCTTTCCTTTACTTCTTCATCATATTTTCCCTGGAGAGTCTCGATAAACTTGTCGGCATTGACAAATTCAGCAGCGTACTTCACAGCTTCATCCGATATCTCCTTGTTTTTCAGTCGAATGTTGGACTTTATATCGCCGGAGAAGAGAAATACATCCTGGAGCACCACCGCAATCTGCCTGCGCAGATCCCGCAGATTGTATTCCCTTATGCTGATGCCATCGATAAGGATTTCCCCCTTCTGTATGTCATAAAACCGGGCAATAAGGCTGATAATGGTGGACTTTCCCGAACCCGTAGCACCCACGAAGGCAACCATTTCTCCCGGATGGATAGTAAAGCTTACATCCTTCAAAACCCAGTTTTCTTCATCATAAGCAAACCAGACATTCCGGAATTCGATTTCTCCGCGCAGCTTCTCAATCCTCGTTCCCTTTTCCATATCCTCCTGGGGTTCAACATTGTCCAGAATCTCGAAAATTCTTTCCGAAGATACCACTGCCGACTGTATGGAGGTATATTTCTCCGATATCTCCGCAATAGGATCGAAAAACTGTTTTATGTAGGTGATAAATGCATAGAGTACACCAATTTCCAGGGCATCATTCATAACTCTTCCGGTGCAGTACCATATAACCGCTGCAATAGTGAGATTGTTGATAATATCTACAATAGGTCTGCCAAGGCTGTTTAAGACGATTTCTCTCAGACTGAACCTGAAATACTCCTGATCCAGTTCCTGCAGTTCATCGTATTTTTCCTTTTCTCTATGGAAGATCTGTACCAGTTTCATGCCGGATATGTTTTCTGCCAGGAAGGAATTGATTCTTGCGATCATCCCTTTCATTTTTATAAAGTTTTTTCTGGCAGCTTTGCGGTAAAATACCGTGACCAGGGCAATCAACGGCACGCAGCCGATACTGATCAGCGCCAACTGGACATTCATTGCAAACATCATCGTAATGATTCCCACGATCATAACGGCATCTCTGAATATATTCACCATAACCCCGGAATATAACTCATTCAGTGCTTCAACATCGTTGGTTATCCGGGTAAGAATCCTTCCGGAGGAATTCTTATCAAAAAAAGCCATGGACATATGCTGAATATGGGTAAATAACTGTTTTCTGATGTTGTGCATGATGTTTTGTCCGATATAGTTCAGGACATAGTTCTGGGTATAGCCCATCACAGCGCCCAACACCACCACTCCAAAGTACAGTAGGCCCAGCCACCGGATTCGGCTGGCATCGTGATTTCCTGCAACAAGATAGGTATCGATGACGTATTTGATGATATAGGGCTTTGCCAACACAGCCGCATTAATCACAAAGGCAAGCACGATACTCAAAACCAGCATGGGCAGATAGGGAGTAAAGTATTTCAGTAACCTCCTGAACTGCATCTTCTTATTTTTAATCAAAAATTCATCCTGCGTCATATTCCGGCTCATACGGCCACCTCCTCTCCTACTTCGTTCTGATCCATCTGAATCCGGTATAAATCATAATATAACCCTTTCAGTTCCATTAACTCCTCATGGGTTCCTCGCTCTACGATTTTTCCCTTGTCCATGAACACAATTTCATCGGCATGTTTAACCGACGAAACTCTGTGAGAAATAATAATTCCCGTACGGTCTTTCAAAATAGTCTTAATATTATTTAATATGATTTCTTCCGTTTTTGTATCCACCGCAGATAAACTGTCATCCAGTATGAGGATGGAAGGTGATTTTATGATGGCTCTGGCAATGGATATTCTCTGTTTCTGGCCACCGGACAGAGTTACCCCTCTTTCCCCTACGACAGTATCAAAGCCATTGGGGAAGGATACGATATTGTCATAAACGCCTGCCATTCTTGTGGCCTCCATCACTTCATCCTCCGTGTGGTCGTGTCGGAAGAATTCGATATTGTTTTTGATGGTAGTGGAGAACAAAAAGTTATCCTGGGGTACATAACCGATATTTTCTCTCAGTACATCCACCGGAATGCTGTTAATATCCTTTCCATCGACGAGAATATGTCCATCCCCCACATCATACAATCGCAGCAGCAGATTAACCAGCGTTGTCTTTCCACTTCCGGTTTTCCCAAGAATCCCCAGTGTTTTCCCCTTCTCCACATGTATGTTTATATTCTTCAATGCTCTCTTTGAAGCACCAGGATAGCTGAAATTCAGGTTTTTGATGACAACTTCCCCTTCGATATTGTCTACTTTTTCAAATTCAGTATCCTGAATATGACTGGGGTAACTGAAGATTTCGTCCAGCCTCCGGAAGGAAGCCACTCCTTTTTGCCATACTTCAATAATCCTTGCGATGTTTGTGATGGGTCCCATAATCGCCATTATATAAGTATTAAAAGCAACATAGTCCCCCAGGGATATGGTCCCGTTTACTACCAGCTGGCTTCCGTAAATAATAAACAGTAAAAAGCTCACACCGAAACAAACCTGTGTTGCAGGGCCCAGCATCGCAGATGCTTTGATCAGGTGCATATGTGTATCCACCCTTTTCCTGCTGTATGTAATAAAGTCCTCCACTTCCTCGGTTTCCTGGGCAAAGGCTTTTACCACCCTTACACCGGATATGTTTTCCTGCACTTTTTCCGATATTTCTGCAAAAGCCTTCTGCACTTTTCCAAACCGGTCGCGTATCTCCAGCCGCAGCTTTACCAAAATAACTACGATGAGAGGTATGGGACCCAGTGCTATGAGGGTAAGGATGGGGTTAATGGTTTTTACCATGATAAAGATTGAAACGGAATTAATAACGACGCCTTCCAGAATGGCAACAATCCCAAAGCCAAAAACCATTCGAATCGCCTGAATGTCATTAATGGCATAGGCCACCAGGTCGCCGGTCTTGTGATTATTGTAAAAGCTTACGGAGAGTGTCTGCAAATGTTTAAACAGCCGGTCCCTCAGATAACATTCCACGTTACGGCAGTTTCCGATAAGAAAATAGCGCCATATGAATTTGAGCACAAAAACGGCTGCTGCTACCCCCAGCATGATCAAGACATATTGCATAATCTGACTGGACGACATGTTTCTCCTGTTCAAGCCATCGGTAATAATCCCAAGAAGCTTTGGTATAAGGGATGCAATAACGGAAGAGACAATCAAAACAACGGTACCGAATACATACTCCCAGATATGCTTCCTTATGAACTGCGTTAAAATCTCTTTTCCTTTCATACGACCTCCAGTTATACGTATAAATATTTTGTGTAAAAATCGTTGCTGGTTCTTAGTTGTTAGTTCTTAATTGCGCTCGCAAGCGCAGTCTTTTCACCAGGAACCAGGAACTAGCAACTAAGAACGCTTTTAAGAACCTTCACGACGAATCCCTTATTACAAACTCCGAAGGTAGTATTACAGTCTTTTCCACCTCTTGACCGCTGATGATATCAAAAAGCATTTGCGCTGCGCGATATCCCATGTCGCAAAGGGGCAGTTCAACCGCCGATAAGGAAGGGTGGCTTATATCATAAAAATTAGATGTACCAAAGGCAATGATCCTCAGTTCATCAGGAACTTTAATTCCGAGCCGTAAAGCACATTTTATCGTTAGCAGTCCAAATCGAGGAGACGTAGCGATAATCGCCTCAGGCCTTCCCTCCTTATTCAGAAGTTCCGTAATGACGGCAGTAATCTCCTTATCGGAAAACACACTCTGCGCAATCTGACTTTTATCAATAGCAAAGCCTGTATTTTCAGCTGCTTTAAGGAAGCTTTTAAGCCTTCTGTCCTGTCCGGATTTGGGTATAGGTCCCGCATAGCCGATTCTTTCGATTCCCCTGGATTTAAAGTATTGCAGCACTTCCTGCATATGGTCCAACTGGTCCGTACATACTTCATGGGCATCATGCCCGGAAGCCTCTGCATCTACCACTACAAAGGGAATGTTTTTTTCATTAAGATAATTGATTGTACTTTCCTCTACATCGGCAAATGCAAAAATAATCCCGTCTACCCTGTTGGAGCTGTAGTATTTGACAAACTCCCGTTCCGCAATATCTTCGGCTTTATCCAACAACAGCGTGATGGAATAATTATGTTCCTGTGTACCATCCTTAATTCCTTCAAGGGTTTTGGTGAAATAAAAATTCGTGATATTCCGTTCGGTGACAACGCCTATGGACATGGATTTATTCAACTTCATGCCGCGAGCAATTTGATTGGGATAGTAGTTCAGCTTCTTAACGGCATTCATCACGGCTTCCCTCGTCTCCGGACGAATCCTTACATTTTTAACATCATTTAATATATAGGAAACAGTAGCTTGCGATACACCGGCTTCCCGTGCCACATCCCTGCTGGATACTCCTGTTTTTCGTTTCATCAGCCCACCTGCTTATACGTATAAATTCATTTCAATTTTAGTATTGAATCCACCAAATGTCAAGAGTTTCATAAAAAAATTCAGCAAATCCTTCAATCTGCTGAATTTTATAGGTTGTATAATGTCCAAATGAGATTTCATTAAGCTTCTGCCTTTTTTAACCGTGTAAGGAAATACTTTTCCTCTCGAAGCATATGATCCGGTACAAGGGGCTTCAATACTCCCAAGACTTTACATTCAACTCGTAGTTTTTTTACTTTCTCCAGGTAATGGATAAACTCTTGCATTTTCTTTTTGACCTGCTCATTCAGCCCCGCTAACGATCCATCTGCCAGACAGGCTCTTTCCAGCATTTTACCGAGTTCATCCGCTTTAATGAAAAGTTGTTCAAATGCATTTTTAAACTCCTCTGCCTCTTTTATCAGCATCGCCTCCGTAGGGTCAAGATCTGCAGCAATGGATGCCGCATGACCGGCAGCATCCGGGAGCCATATTTTATGAAGCTGAATATTCTCTGCCGTCCAATTTACTGCCGCAGGAGAAGCAGACAGGCATAAGGCCCTGTAGAACTCCATGGCTTCATTGATCATATGATTAACAAAGGTCGGAGTCAAATTAATTTCTATATCGCATTGCAGAAGCCTCCGCAGCACCACCCTTTTAAAGGTAACAAAGTTTGTAAGGGCAGTCATTGCCCTGCCTATAAGCGTAGGAACCGATACTGGCGCCCCACTATATAAGGCCTTTTGAGCTTCTTCCCCAAGACATGCAAATTCATTTTTAAAAGTATTCGCTGTATTTATGGATTCAGGCTCCCTGGAAGATAAAGCTGTGATTAGGAACTCCCCATGGTCCCTCATGATACCCGACCAAAAATAGATCTCTTCTACCGGATTCAGCACATTATGTCCCTCCTTAACTACTTTTCTTTAAAATAAAAGCTTCGAGGCATGATCATACCTCGAAGCTTTTACACTGGCTTTTAGTAGCCATAGCCGCCCCATCCACCGCCAGGGGATCCCCACCCCCAAGGTCTTCTTCTGCGCAGCAGTTCCCTGATAAGCAATATGGCGATCAAATCTCTAAGGAAGCGCCGTCGTCCAAATCCGCCAAATCCACCAAGCCCACCGAAACCGCCAAAAGGCTGTCTGGACTCCCACTCACCTTCCTCTGCCGGAAGCTGGCTCTCGACATTCCGATATATGCCATCCACCATGGAATCCAGTTGTTCCCTTGTGGGTGAAAATCCCATACCCGGTTTGATGCCCATCATATCGCAGTACCCCAGTACTGCTGGATATGCATGATAATACGTCTGGGGATACATCGCTTCCAGATCCTGTGCCGGCATAGTTGCCATAGGATAGTACTGTGTGGGCACATTCATCATCTGCATATAGGGCTTATAGTCGTCACCGCCGTGACCACCGCATCCACAGCCACTCATAGTATAACCCTCCTTTACATATTTCAGGTGCTAGACCCCTCACTGAAATAAACCTGCAGTAAAACATCATGGAATTCATTTTGCTGCTTCGTCCATTCCATTTATCAAGTACATAGGCCTTCTACTCCATAGTATGCGAGAGCCTGCAAATCGGTAACTTATTATGCAAATTATGTTAATTATTCCAAAAACGCTTTATTCCGTTTTAAATATCTTAATGGCTTCATTTAATTGTCCCGCCATGTAACTGAGCTGTTCTGCCGTAGAGGTAATTTCCTGTATGGAAGCTGTAACTTCCTCCGTTGATGCTGCAACTTCCTCTGATGCCGCAGCCGCTTCCTCCGACACGGCAGAAATATTTTGTATTACATCCGTTACTTCATCTTTGTCTTTATCTATGGCAGCCAGCAGTTTGCCTACCTGGTCCATTTCCACATGCAATTCGCCGATCAGACGCCGAATGTCGACAAATCCCTGCTGTGTGCTGCCGACAGCATCCTCCTGCTCCAGGATATTCCCTTTGAATTTACTTACAATCTCCACCGTTTCCGTCACTTCACCCTGAATGGAATTCACAAGGTTTGAAACCTCCTTGGCAGAAGCTGTAGACTGTTCCGCCAGTTTTCTGATTTCATCCGCAACCACTGCAAAGCCTCTTCCTGCCTCCCCTGCTCTGGCAGCTTCGATAGCCGCATTCAAAGCAAGGAGGTTCGTTTGTGCGGCAATGGAGGAAATAGTTCCGATAATGGTTGAAATCTGCCCGGATTTTTCTCCCAAACGTCCTACGACATTTGCTACATTATTAAAGGATTGTCCAATAACCTGTGACTTTTCACTTAGAACATTCAGTGCCTTGTCACCGTTTTCATTGGCCTTTACCGTATCGGCCGCGATTTCCTGCACTCTCTGGGCAGAACCTATAATTTCCTGTATCTCACTGCTGAGATTCTGTGTCTTTTCAGCACCGGCTACTGTATCCGTCGCCTGTTCGGAAGCCCCTCTGGCAATCTCCTGAATCGTTTTGGACACTTCATCGATGGCGGTAGCCACTTCTCCCGAAGCAGCTCCCAAAACTTCAGATATTTCATACACCTTTGCAGAAGAGCTCCTCACCTGAAGCACTGTAGCACGGATGTATTCCATCATTTTATTAAAGCCGGCTCCCAACCGTCCCAATTCATCCTTTGACTTTATTTCGCATACTACCGAAATATCTCCCTGCTCTGCCCTATTCATAAGCACCGCCAATTGCTGGATGGGTTTTGTAATCCTGCGTGCAAAGATAAATGCAATCACTAAGCTGGCGGCAAGGCAAATCAATGCAACAATAATAAGGAACTGTAACAGAGCAATCGCTCTTTCCGTAATTTCATCATACGTAATGGTCCCCAGGACCTTCATCCCCGTTTTTTCAACGGTTAAATAATACTGGTATTTTAATTTACCCTCCCAGATATAGTCTTGCGAACCTTCTTTATTTTCAAGAGCTTTTTTAGCCCAGCTATCGCCGCTCACATCCTTATTCAGGTTGGTAGTAACGGGATGTGCTACGATCTTTCCCTTGGAACTTAAAACAGCAGCATATCCATCTTCGCCGATCTTTGTATCCTTAAGCAAGCTTGAAAGTTCCGTAAGTTGAATATCAACGCCCGCTACACCTACGATATTTCCTGATCCATCCTTAATGGCTTTTGAAGCTGTTATTACAATCCCGCCCGTGCCTTCGTCCAGATAGGGCTCTACCCAGGCAACGTCGCCCTTTGCCTCCACAGCTTTCTGGTACCAGGGTCTTGTCGTCGGATTAAAACCCTCGGGCAGCTTAAGATCCGGCTGTACATACATATCGCCCTTGCTCGTCCCAAAAAAGACCGCTGAGTATTCACGATGACCTTTTTGAATACTTTGTAGTTTACTCAGCACTTCCGGCTTGCCGGTTTTATCTATCGCAACGGATAGCAGCTGGGTTTCCGAGGAAAGTTGATTTACAACGCCTTCAGCATCGCTAATCATATCGTTGAGGACTTTTTCAACATTTCTGGCTGCCCCTTCGGTAAGCTGATAAGAACTTGCTTTTAGGCTGCTGGCAGCGAAGCTATATACAAAAACACTCACTACCGCCATCGGAATTAAAACAACTAACGTAATCAATAGCATTAATTTTGAGCGAACACTCTTTAAATGAAACATCAAATTCCCCCTATTAGCTAAAAATAAAATTATTTACTGTAACAGCATATCCGTATTTGCTTTTGTATCTATACCCTGTATCGGCAGCAGCAAAACATTTATTGATATAAATATGTACTTTTTTTCGTAAAATATTACAAAAAACGACATTAATGCAAAAAAACCTGCGAAGAGCCTTTATCCCGTCATCTTACGCCTTGCAACCCGTACTTTTATTTCAGCAGCCAGCAGAATAATCACGGGCAGGAGGAGCTCAAAGGGAATTGAATAAAATGGATATACTTTATTGGCCCATTCAAACATTTCCATGGTATTGCGGTAAATAATAATGGACAGAAGCATCATCAGCAATCCAATAGGAGCAACAATATCTTTATAGTTTCGAATACCCAGCAGATTTGCGATGCCGGTACTGGCACCATATAAGCAAATGTTGATTTTTATGAAACCGGCAAACAAAAAAACCATGGATACTAACACTTCGATTCTCTGCAGAAAATTTCCGATATTAATCAGACGAACGGCTGCATACGAGGGAAAATACAGGATCGACACGTTTGCGATCCCCAAAACAAGAATATTCCGTACGGAAACAATCAGTATAATCAGTCCTCCAATGAGCAAACCCCAGTAATATACTTTATACGGGCTGCTCTTTGGCTTCAGGTTTTGCAGTATCATTGTAAACACTACAGTTTCGGCAAAAGGAAAGGAAAGTATTGCAAAGGAACTGGTTAAAACTGGTTTTATTCCCTCATATAAAACGGGCTTAATATTTTTTAAATCTATCAGTGGGATAAATAAAACACTTACACCGAAAATAGTTATTATCAGGATTGGGAGCACAATGGAGGTCCATCGTCCAACGACTTCTACACCGGCCTTCACCGCCCAAATACATAATACCATCATAAAAATCGCAATAATGTATTGGGGAGTTTCAGGAATTGAAACGATGTTTATAAACTCTGTAAAATTCCGGGTTACCAGGGAACCTAAATGAAAAGCATACCAGATAAATGGAACTGCCGCAATCCTCCCTATGACTTTTCCAAATACAATCTCTAAAATCTCATACAACCCTTTCCCCGGAAAAATGACAAGAAGCCTTGCATAGATAAAAAGTACAGGCGCTGTCATAGCTATGGCAATAAGAATTGCGATCCAAATATCCTGTTTTGATTCACCTCCGGTTCCCAAAACCAAGGCGCTTCCCAATATAAACATGACCATTATTGCAATACCGTGCTTTTGCGTTATAATTTCCTTTGCCATACATTTCCCACTTTCAATCCGATATACCTAATAAATTTCGAAAATATTTTCATGCTCCCTCAGCTATGTCCCCAAATGGAAAAGACCATTTTTTTCAGAGGAAGAGCCGGGCTGGGAACTTTTACATCGAATGCAATCAACACACTTACTACATATACAAGAACCATTATTGTTGAATATATCCAAAATAACAGTCGTTGTTTACTTTGGTAAATGGGGACAAGATCAACCAGGATATAATATATGCAGAGTATAGTTATCGTTACCATTAATACCATTGTTTAATCTCCTACTTCAATCGATTTCCATAACAGTCCGGAATGTTTAGTTTCAATGTTTACATCAACTGAGACGTTTAAATTTTTGAAAATAGCATCCCACTCCGTCCCGATTTGCTTCCATACAGATGACATATCCGTTTTTACTGTACTACCGAAACCAAAAATATCGGCATTAAACTCTTTCTGTGTTTTGTGAATAACATTCTTAATATTTTCCGCAACCTTCTCTTCTGCTTCCCTTTTTTTAATTAAATTACTATTTTCATCAACAAAGTTTTTCCCTGTACCATGTTCATCCATTACGACCTGGGTTTCTATTTCAAGGAGTATGGATACTTTCGCTTCAGAATATTCCGGTATTATTTTTGTTTTACTTCGAATAATTTCCAAAGTCATTTTGGCATGTGCTTCCTCAGGGTTTTCCTGTAAAACAATCAGCCCCCCCTTGATCTTATTGATGGCAAAAAGAAAATATTTTGTTTCCTCCTCATCAAGAAATCCCACCAACCGATCTTTTTTAAATACCGCTGTTCCTGATAATTCCGATTTATTTTGCCCTTGATTTTTAGTTACACGTACAGCAGGCAAAACAGCCGACACACCTTCTCCTGCTAACGTATTAATAAATTCATAAACTTCAACTTTCGCCGCTTTCGATAAACTCCGTTGTGAATCCAGCATTTGATTGATTTCATAGGAACGAATATTCATTGTTATACTTTGTGCTTCCAACACTTCTTTGGCTGTCATTTCTGTTGAAACCAAAATATCGATGCTCAGCCTTGGTTCCGCATCTCGCTCGAACCAGTCAAGGATTTCAAGAATCCCTTCCTTGGCTACTTCCTGACTTAAAATAACAATCTCTACATGTCCCCAATACAACTTTTGTGCAGAGATTTTAATTGCATTTCTTATTGCATCCAGCATAGTGTCCCCATAGGTTTCTAATCGCTTAGATTCAATTTTACTCTCCCTTCCTCCTTCATTTATATTTACGATTTCGATGGTAAGTAAATAATTCCCTTGCTCGCCTTTATCCACAGCCACACCTGCGACAATGGCAAATTGGTCGATCTCCCTATAATTCCAACACCCAGGTGATATTGCTGTATTTATAAGGAGCAAAACGAGTAAAAAATACAACTTTCTTCTCATTCTCGTTTTCCCCCCGTTGCTTGTCTTACCCGATTATTCACCGCTAATAATTTGGGCCGGTACTTTATATACCACCAGGGTGCTCTTATGGCAGTATCCTTTAGGTCCTTTGGGTCCAGAGACGTTAAATATAACATAAAGGGCACTCCAAAGGAACGAAGTTCACACAGGTGAAGCAAAAATCCCGTGATCCCGAATATAAATCCATATAACCCTAAAAAGGCGGAAAGAAGCAGGAACAGTAGTCTAAATATAATAGCAACACCCTGGATTCTTGGTATCATAAGGCTTGTTATTCCTGAAATACCGACTACGATGACTACAGGAGCACTGACGATCCTAGCATCAACCGCCGCTTGTCCTAACACCAAAGCACCAACGATACTCAAAGCTTGTCCAATATTTGTCGGCATTCGGGTACCCGTTTCTCTCAGTATTTCAAAAACAAACAATAAAACCATGGTTTCAACAATCGTTGGAAAAGGCACTCCCTGTCTCGCGGCGGATATACTTATCAGTAGATGTGTGGGTATCATCTCCTGGTGGAATGTCATTAAGGCTATATAAACGGCTGGAATACTGATGGTGATGATAAAACCCAGGACCCTCAGTATTCTGCCGATGGAAGAGAAATAGAAGTTAATATAATAATCCTCATTGGTTTGAAAGTATTCTACAAACAAATAGGGTACCGTTATAACTACAGGCGTACCATCCACAATGATTGCAATACGCCCCTCCAGTAGTTTGGCTGCAACAACATCCGGCCTTTCAGTAGTTCCTACGGTTTTAAACGGAGAAAAAGGCGCGTCCCGAATTAATTCTACAATGTAGTCGGAGGCTAAAATGCCATCGATATCAATACCCTCTAATCTTTTATACAACTCTTTCAATATCTTTTTATTTACTATGTTTTCCATGTAACAAATGCATACCTTTGTATGGGACTGCACCCCCACGGTCGTAAATTTAAACTTCAAGTTAGGAGTTTCTAATTTTCTTCGCAAGAGTGTAAGGTTTACCATAATCGGCTCGGTAAATCCCTCTCTCGGCCCACGGATCACCTTCTCACCTTCCGGCTCTTCGATAGCCCTGGATTGCCATCCTTTCGTATGTATAATCAGAGCTTCCGGTGAACCGTCCAGGAAAAGTACCGTATTACCGCCGACGATGGCTGAAACAATTTTGCCCACATTGGATGTTTTCTCCACATCATTCGAAATAATTACCTGGTTCTGTAAATTTTCCAGAGCGGCATTACTGCTTTTCAGCATGGTATTTTGGATGATGGGCTGTATTACATTTTCATTCACCATTTCAATATTTACCATACCATCGATAAAAGCAATGCAGCACCGTATCGAGGTATGCTGCTGGTTTTGGAAGTATCGTACCATGAGTGTATCATCATCGGTAAATATTTCCTTAACCAAATTTATATTGAAATCCAGTGCATTATGTAAAGCTCTGCCTTCGTAGTTTGACTGCTGTTCTAAGTTTTTTAGTTCTTTCTCCTTGTTTTTCTTAGTAAACATTTGATCTCCAACCCAAAGTTTTTAATTTTCTTACCCTAGGTTGTGCACTTTATATTTTGTTAATACAGAAATGACGTGAGATTTTCAGATAAAACAAAAACCAGATATCCTGGAATACTCAGGATATCTGGTTTGTTTAGATACCAATGGTGCGGATGAAGGGACTTGAACCCCCACACTCGTCGTACCAGATCCTAAATCTGGCGCGTCTGCCATTCCGCCACATCCGCATGTTGCTTTAATATAGTAACATAGGCATTTTTGAATGTCAATAGTGTTTTTTGGATATTATCCTTCTCTAGTTCTAGCTCTACTGAAACAATTATTTTCACTATAATTCTGTTAGTTCTATAGGAAAAGTGGGTAAAACAATTTCGTCGTCGTCACGAAATGTATTTGCTTTATGTTCGACCATGTTTTATAATATAAAACATAAACGATGCCAGGTTAGGGTTAAGGTTGGGGTTGAGAACGTCGGCCAATTCATTATAAAGGGGTCTGGATTGTCGTTGACTCATAGTTTTGGCAAGTCGGAGATCGACCCTTCCGTCTACGCCGCACACATTATGACTCTCAACCCCAACCTTAACCTTAACCTGGCAAAAAATTTATCCTCAAAATCTTGTTATATATTTAACAATTCTTAACTTCTATTATAATAAGAACCACAATATTTGTAAATAAAAATATTCGTCTTTCGTTAAAAATAAGACAAGGGTATTTTCCCTCCGTAATTCGTTTTCATTTTCTAGCGGTTATTAAAAAAATGAAGTATAATAAGTATAGCAAATGAAATTGACAAACTTATTGGAGGACTCGTAATGATCTATTGGTATGCACTGCTGGCAATCCTTGTAATTGCCTTACTATACATGCGTTTTGAAGCAACTTTTTTAAAAGTTGAAAGAATCCGCTTTACAAAGGATAAAAATGCACTGAAAGTAGTCCAACTATCTGATATACATATTAACAAATTAAAGGTTTCACAGGAAAAAATCACAGAAGTTTTGTCCCAGGAAAATCCCGATATTCTGATCCTTTCCGGAGACTATATCGAAGAACCCAAGGATATCCCCGACTTTCTGAAGTTTCTTATATCCATAAAGGGGCATAAAAACACATACCTTTGCCTGGGAAATCACGACTACGAGGCCTTTAAAGACGATACCGAAGGACTTTCGGAATATGTTCGGACCCTTGAGAATCACGGCTTTAAAATACTGCATAATGAAACGGTTTGTTTTGAAAAAAACCATAAGAAGTATAATATTACAGGCATTGCAGACATCCGCTACAACCATCATGACATCGAAAAAGCACTGAGCACCTGCTGCCCTGATGCCCGGCTTACTCTGGCATTTTCACACAATCCGGATGTAGTACTGCAAATCCCACGTAACGAGGTGGACTACCTGCTGACGGGTCACTTCCACGGGGGGCAGATCTGGGCTCCCTTTAACCTGGAGTTTAAATTCATGCGCAGGGAAAAGCTCTGCCGAATGGGAGTACGAAAAGGTCTTCACAAGATCAATGGAATCAACCTCTATGTGAATCGCGGCCTTGGCAATGTAGTGGTTCCGCTTCGCTTTATGTCCAGGCCGGAAATTACAGTGTTTTACCTTCCTTAAAGTAGGAAAGAGACGGCAAATGAATGCCGTCTCTTTTTACTTCCCCTGTCCATAATAGGCATTTGCGCCATGTTTCCGTAAAAAGTGCTTATCCAGCAAATTCTGATCCATGGGTCCAATGCCAGGATTCAGTGTGAGGGTCCTGTAGGCCATCTTCGCCACTTCCTCCAGGACTACTGAATTATGAACCGCATCCTGGGCATTTTTTCCCCAGGTAAAAGGGCCATGCATATTCACCAGTACTGCCGGAATGGATGTGGGATTTAGCCCCCGGAAGGTCTCTACAATAACATTGCCGGTTTCCTTCTCATAGTCCCCTTTGATTTCCGCTTCCTCCATTTTTCGAGTGCAGGGGATTTCTCCATAGAAGTAGTCTCCATGGGTAGTTCCGAAGGCTGGTACACCCTTCCCTGCCTGTGCAAAGCTGGTAGCCCAGGGAGAATGGGTGTGCACCACTCCGCCGATTTCAGAAAATGCCTTATATAGTGCCAAATGGGTGGGTGTATCGGAGGAAGGTTTCAAGGTTCCCTCCTCGACTCTGCCCTCCAGGTTCAGTACCACCATATGCTCCGGTTTCAATTCCTCGTAAGGAACTCCACTGGGTTTGATGACTATCAAGCCCAATTCCCGGTCAATACCGCTCACGTTTCCCCAGGTAAAAGTCACAAGTCCATACTTGGGAAGGTCCAGATTCGCCTTCCATACTTCCAATTTCAATTTATCCAACATCTTGCTACCTCACCCTTTTGCTTCCCTGCGAATTTCCTTCAACCGCTTCATCACGTTATTTTCGCCTCTGCCGAAATAGTCATGAAGGGTCTTATACTCTGCGTACAATTTGTCATACACCTTTACATTCTCCGGTATAGGCCTGTATACCTTGTCCTTTACCTTTGCCATTACTTTCGCCGCCTCCACGATAGTGTCGTATCCACCCCGTTCCTTCCCTGCAGCAACAGCGCCAAACATGGCAGATCCCAGGGCAGGTGTCTGTGCTGAGGCAGAGATGCGGATTTCCCTGTTGGTTACATCGGAATAAATCTGCATCATGAACTCATCCTTTTCGGCAATACCACCGGCAGCATACAGCTCCTTGATGGGTACCCCGTTCTCCTCAAAGGTTTCTATAATCATCCGGGTTCCATACGCCGTTGCTTCAATCAGCGCCCGGTAGATTTCCTCCGGCCGGGTTAAAAGTGTGCAGCCCAGGATCAATCCGGTAAGGTCCACATCCACAAGAACAGAACGGTTTCCATTCCACCAGTCCAGTGCCACCAGGCCGCTTTCTCCTACTTTAAGCTTCTGCGCCTTTTCACGCAGCACCTTATGAATACTGACGCCTTTTGCTTCCGCTTCTTTCACATACTCTGCCGGAACACAGTTTTTAACAAACCATTCGAAGTGGTCCCCTACACAGGATTGCCCCGCTTCATAGCCCAAATACCCCGGTATGATTCCATCCTCAACCACACCGCACATGCCCGGCACGATTTTTTCCTCATCCCCCAGCAGCATATGACAGGTAGAGGTTCCCATGATCATCAGCATTTTTCCCGGTTCCGTGATGCCCACCGCCGGAACGGCTACATGCGCATCTACATTGGCAACGGCGATGGCAGTTCCTGCCTTCAGGCCTGTGAGCCGGGCTGCGGCTTCCGTCAGTTCACCCGCTTTTGCACCGATGGGATATATATCACGGCTCAGCTTTTCATCCGCTAGATTTTCAAGTCTCGGATCAAGAGCCTTGAAGAAAGCACTGGAAGGATAGCTTTTCTGCTTGTGCCACAGGGCTTTGTACCCTGCTGTACAGCTATTTCTTTTTTCTTCTCCTGTCAGTTGGTAAACCACCCAGTCTGCAGCTTCCATAAAGCGATCTGCCTTTTCATAGACATCGGGAGCTTCATTTAAAATCTGCCATATTTTCGGGATTAGCCACTCGGAAGAAATCTTGCCTCCATAAAGATTCAGGAATTCCTCTCCTCTTTCTTCGGCGATTTTATTCAACTGGTTCGCCTCATCCTGGGCAGCATGGTGCTTCCAGAGCTTCACATAGGCATGGGGAATTGATTTGTATTCCTCATAGAAACAAAGGGGTTTTCCCGCATTGTCTGTTGGCAGCATGGTGCATGCTGTAAAGTCTATAGCCAGGCCTACCACATCCTCAGCAGATACTTCCGCCTCTTTTAATACTGCCGGAATCGTTTCAGCCAGAACGTCCAGATAGTCTTGCGGATGCTGCAGTGCCCAATCCGGCCCCAGACGGGTCTTTCCATCCGGAAGATATTCATCCATAACACCATGAGGATACACCTTTACCGAAGCGGCGATTTCCCTTCCGGTATCCACTTCAACCAATACCGCTCTTCCTGATTGTGTTCCGTAATCCACACCCAATGTATACTTTTTACTCATTTTTACGACTCCCTTCAAAAATATAGAATATAAAGAAATGGTCCCTTATTGATAAGCTGAGAACGCTCTCCCCATAGACCGTCAGGGACTGTTCTCCCCCTTTACTGCGCTGTTACTCAAGCCTTACTGCTTTCGTACTGTCACGCACAATAAGCTCGGGGCTTATCTTCACGTCGAAATAGTTTACTTTTCTCTCTATCATTTGCAGCATGGCTTCCGCAGCTTTTATCCCCAGGGATTCCTTAGGATGCGCTATGGTGGTTAATTTGGGCTCCGATGCCACAGCGATGTGGGAATCATCGAAACTGACCACGGATATATCTTCCGGAACAGCCAGTCCCATACCTCGAATAATATCCATCACCTTCACCGCGATTTGATCATTATAGCAAACTACAGCAGAGCGCCCGGATAGAAATTCTCTGATATAACCGTTGGAATCACTATTGAATTTGAAGTCCATTTCCCCCGTATCAAACCATAGGACACTTGAATCCAACAGCTGTATACCGGCCTCCTTGTAGGCATTCTGAAAACCTTCAAACCGGCCATGTCCTTGTTGGTCGTCGATTTTAAAAATTCCCCCAACCTTCCGGTGCCCCAATTCAAACAGATGCTTCGCAGCCAGGTATCCGCCCAATCGATCATCTTCAATGACATAGGAATAGTCCAGACGATGATAGCACCCATGGATAAAGAGAATGGGTATCCCCTGCGCACTCAGTTCCCGGTATAAGTCCAGGTTGGAATTGGGCAGTGCGCTTTTGGTAGGTTCCACAATCAATCCGTCAATTTTCTGATGTAGAAGGTTTTCCAGGCAAAGCCGCTCCTTCTCCTGCTGATTGTACGTGCAGCAGAGGAATATGTTATATCCGTCACTGCTCAGAACGCTGTCAATTCCCCGAATAATCGAAGGAAAAATATAATCGTTCAAGTAGGTGGTCATGACACCGATAATTTTTGAAGGAGTACTTTTCACGTCCGGCCTCCGGTCCACAAACGTCCCCTTTCCCTGGGTTCGGTACAACCAACCTTCATTGACAAGTTCTCCAATGGCCTGTCGCACTGTATGCCTGCTGATGCCGAATTTTTCCGCCAGTTCATTCTCTGATTGAATCTGTTCTCCCGGTTTCAGCTTTTCTTCCTTTATGGTTTCAATCAGGTAATCCTTCAAGGCCTGATATTTTGGTTTATCGCTATTTAACATTAAAACACCACTCAATTCTGGTAGTAAGAGGTTGGACGCCCCTACACAGGCACCGTCCAACCTTCATTATCCATTAACTTTGGGACTGGCGAAAGAATAACTTCCACTATGATTTTGCTACACCCTGCATGGCCCCCCATGAACATCGAACTTTATAATGATTTATTCCGCATCCAACTGACCCAACTGCCAGTCATTTGGATGCTACACAATAAATTAATGTATAAAGTTCGCTGTCCGAGAAGGGCCCGCAAAAAAGTGAAAGTAATTCTTTCGCGGCATCTTATTTAAAGGGATTCTCATCCTTGTACAACATGGATGCAGGCTGGTTGAAAGCCACATCTTCCACACCCAGCATCTTCATCGCTTCAAACAGAACCTTGCCCGCATGTTTAAAGGCGATGCCCGCATGGTGCGGATACCTTTTGGCGATCAAAACATGGCGGTAGAATCTTGCCATTTCCTTGATGGCAAAAATACCGATACCGCCAAAGGATTTAGGGTCGATATCCAAAACTTCCCCCTCTGCAATGTAGCTTCTGAGTTTTGCATCGGCAGTACTCTGGAGCCGGAAAAGCGTAATATCCCCCGACTTGATGGTGCCTTCCAGGGTACCCCTTGAAATGTCCGGCTCCTTGTCAGCCTCCAGCAGACGGTGCATGATGAGCTGATATTTCATAGCCGCATTCTTTACAGAGCAAATGGGCGTATTTCCACAGTGGAAGCCCATAAACAGATCATTTAACTTGTATTCTCCTACAGTATCCTTATTGGCTTCGTACATGTCTCTGGGCACTGTATTGTTGATATCCAGGAGTGTTGCCGGAAGGCTTGTTGCAAGGGTAATGACATACTCACTCAATGCACCATAGATATCAGTTTCACAGGCAATGGGAATTCCCCTCATGGCAAAACGGGAGTTCACATAGCAGGGAACAAAGCCGAACTGTGTCTGAAATGCAGGCCAGCACTTGTTGGCAAATACAACATAGTCCGAAGCTCCGGTATTCTGTTCCATCCAATCAAGCAAAGTAAGCTCGTACTGTGCCAGCTTCGGCAGGATTCCAGGATAGCCGTTGCCTGCTCCCAGTTCTTCTTCCATTTCCTTTACCAGGGCTGGGATTCTGGGATCATTGGCATGTTTATTAAAAGCTTCAAACAAATCCAGTTCGGAATTCTCCATGATCTCAACACCAAGATCATACAGAGGTTTGATCGGCGCATTACATGCAAGAAAATCCTGGGGCCTTGGGCCGAAGGTAATGATTTTCAGCCTGGAAAGGCCAAGGGTCACACGGGCTATGTCCGAAAAATCAGCAATCATATCCGCCACTTCCTCCGGCGTTCCTACGGGATATTCCGGAATGTAGGGCTTTAGATTTCGGAGGCCAAGATTATAGGATGCATTCAACATACCGCAGTAAGCATCTCCACGACCGCCAAACAGATTGTCTCCGCTTTCCTCCGCTGCGGCTGCAAACATTGTGGCTCCCTTAAATTTCTGTGCCAGCAATGTCTCCGGTCCTTCCGGCCCGAAGTTCCCCAGGTATACCATCAGGGCATTCACCTGTGCATCTATAAGTTCTTGCAGTGCCTTTAACATATCCTTTTCATTTTCAACAGTGGTCTTTACCTCATGGATGGAAACACCCTTTTCATGACAGGCTTTTACTACAGCCTCTCTTCTTTTTGCGCTAAGCTCCACAGGGAAGCAGTCTCTGCTCACCGCTACAATCCCCAGCTTGACTTCAGGAAAATTAATCATTTTATAAACCCCCTTAAAGAATTTTTAACTTGTATGCACATGGTCGGTAAAACATTATAGCCAAGTGCATTTATTCTTACTTTTCACTTTGCTCAAAACACATTTTAATCATTTTTTCCTGCTGATTAAAATTTAATGCATAAATGCTTAAAGAGCGTCCTAACTCACCCCCGGCCCCTCTCTTTTCAAGAGAGAAGGGGTTAGGGGATGAGTTAGAAATCTTACGCATTACAATAAAAATCTCTCTTTCATGGTTTTATTATAATGCGCAGTAAAGGCTAATTCTTCCTTATAACGCTCTTTGCGTCAAGCGCATTTCAATAAATCTACCTTTTAAATTTTTTCACAGATTTATTATAACGCGTAGGAAATCATTATTCTTCCTTATAGTATTTGATTTCCGTTAAGCGCGTTTCAATAAATCTTACCTTTTAAATTTTTTCACAGATTTATTATAATGCGTAGGTGAATTAAATTTTTCATTAATTAACTATTCACCGCTAAACGCATTTCAATAAAACCTACCTTTTAAATTTTTCATGGTTTTATTATAACACGCACATGTTGTACGTACAAGTAGCAGTATAAATATTTTATTCCTGCCATAAATCTTAACAACTCCGGTTGAACTTTCGTCTTAAAGCGATAGAAATATGGGTACAGGCATACCATTAAACGGATATGCCTGTACATTCAAACAGAAACTATAACCAATTTCGAACAAAACTGTAGGTTTTCTCTCCATTCCAGCAGTGTCTACCCTCAAACACATGGTGATACAGCTTTTCTTCCGCCCCATGCAGCAGGAACGCCCTTCGGGTAACCTCCAACTGCTCCGTTACATTGTCCAGGCCTCTTTCTCCGTTCAGATGATCCTGCCTTCCACTTTCTATCAGCAAAGGCCGGGGTGCTACCAGCGCACCCAGATCGCCCATATCTGCATATTCCATGAAATGCGGAATATAGTTGCAGCTGCAGTGAGGATCATGGAAAAGTGCATCCTTGCAGCCATAAAAGTAACCGCTGACTACAGTACATTTTATCCTGTCATCCAGGGCTGCCAGCCACAGAGTTTGAAGGCCTCCTCCCGAAAAGCCGCTGCATCCGATTCTTTGGGCATCACAAAAAGCGAGGGTCTCGATGTAGTCCACCAAACGCATGAAATCCCAGACACACCAGCCGGTAAGGGAATACCCCAGGCTCATGGCGGCATTATTCAGGTGAACACAGGAACTGCCTGTGAAATTCTTGTCGTCCTCTCCCTGCATCCAATACTCCCGTCGTTCTCCAGCGCCCCTGGCATCCGGGCAAAGTACGACATAGCCCTCCCGGACAAACTGTACTCCATAATCGTAGTTGCTTCGCTCGATGGCTTCCTTTATGACAGGAATATCCCTTCTGCCTGCTACGGCATATTTGCCGCCGCTTCCATGCCCGTGAACAGCAACCATGCAGGGTCTTTTTTCCTTCTCCTCCATCCCGTCCGGCACCAGGATATATAGCGGCATCCATACACCCTCTTCTGTCCGGATAACCACTTTATCCCTCCGGTATCCATCCATCTGAACACTCTCCAGCGATTGCGGAGCCAGTTCACAGGAATATAGCTTGCTGATGCCGGCAATTTCACGCAGCTTGGCTCGCAGTTCCTTTCTCCACACTTCATGTTCCGGGATAGTCTTGGCCTGAAACGCAAGCTTCCTCGATTCCCTATCGAATTTGTCCAACAGACGCTCCAGGGTCGTATAATATTTTTCTGTGTGATTCCCCATCATTCTTGTCCCCCCCTGTATGAATCCATATCGCTATACTCGGCAGGCCTGTGAAGCTCACTCCGCTTTGTAGTGGAACCAATCAAAATCCGCTGCGATTCGATTTCCGTTTCCACCATTGTTCGCATACACGCCTACCAGGGTTCCTGTATGATGTTTCCCCTCCAGAACACCCTCATCGCTCAGGAATCTGGCATCCTCGATGCGTCCCACCGGATGCCAGGTTATATTGTCCAGACTGTAGAGGAAATCCCGTACTTGTTTGTTTACTATGATGCGAAGGTATACTGTGGTTTGCCGGATACCGGAAACCTCTCCCAGGCAAGTAACCGCCTTGTTCCGGTTTTCCACCAATTTGATTTTCAATCCTTCCTCAAAGGTCAGGAACAGCTTGGCATGGTTATGGATGCCATAGTAGCAGGTCAGCCCTGCCTGCTCTCCCTCCTGCTGCGGATGAAACTCCAGCTTTACGCTGGCAGTATACTGATGGTGCTTTTCCCTCCGTAAAAGGGTGTTTTTTGCCTGAACCGCATTCAAATCATAGTTTCCGGTCCAGATACGGAAAAATCCCGGCCTTTCCTTCAGGGACCAGGCCAGAGGGTCCGGATTACGGACAAATTCCCAGTTCAGCGCCAGTTGCTCCGAATCGAAATCGTCAAAATATTTTTCTTCATATTTTACTTCCGGAAGATTGGGCACTGTCTGAATCTCGCTGGGGCCCTTCTGGTTGTTTACGACAAACCATCCGTCTTCCGTCCATTGCACCGGATCCAAGGCGGTTTCCCGTCCCAGGGTGCTAAAATTCCCTTCATTGGGTCTGGCACACAGGTACAGCATCCACCAATCCCCTGCGGGGGTCTGTACCAGCTTTCCGTGGCCCGACCGCTGGATTTGTGCTTCCGGGTCGGTCTGTACCAGCACGGGGTTATAAGGGCAGGGCTCATAGGGGCCATACAGGTTCCTGGACCGGGCAGTGGTGATGCAGTGCCCGTATTCCGTTCCCCCTTCCGCCAGGATGGCATAATAGTATCCGTCCTTCTTTAAAATATGAGGACCCTCCGGCGCCTTCCTGCCGGTCCCGGGCCAGATGGTAACCGGACCTTCCGTGATCTCCGTGCAGTCATCCTTCAGTTTTACAATCCGAACCCCCGGGGAAATTGCAAAATAGTGCGTCCCATCGTCATCAATAAAATGAGAAGGGTCGATGGAATCCACATCCAGGTAGACCGGTTTGGAATAGGGTCCCTCCGGCCGGTGGGATTTCATCATCAATTGCCTGCGCATGGGCCATTCCTCATTTTCTCCCGGATTATTCTGCCGCAGTGTAGCGAAGATGTAATAGGTTCCCTCATGATAGGAAATATCCGGCGCCCATATACCATGGGAATCCGAGATCTCCGATAAATCCAGGTATTCATTTTCCGTAATGGCATGTCCGATGATCTCCCAGTGAACCAGATCCCGTGAATGAGAAATCACGATGGCCGGAAAATACTGAAAGGTCGAATTCACCATGTAGTAATCCTCGCCTACCCGGATTACGGAGGGATCGGGAAAAAATCCTGACACCACCGGGTTGGAATACGTTCTTGCCTCTGCCATATCTGCATCGCTCCTTATTTCAATCTTTCAATTCTAAACCAATCCATGTCTGCATAGCCGGTACTGTCCTTCACGCTTTTATTCACACAGAACATACCGACCTTAGCACCGACCCAGATCCCGGGGCTGGTTACAAAGGAATCGCCAAATAAACTATATTCCTCTCCATCGGTACTATAGCTAAAACGGCATTGTGCCCCTTCTCCAACCGTAACCCGCAGATACAATGCGGTGGTGTCCACTTCCAGACTACAAACTTCCCATTCCTTTTTATTTCCTTCTTCATTGTAGCCCAGGATTTGTTTCAGAACATACCCGTTTTCCGTTTTGGACAGTTCCAATGCAGCATAGTCCTTTCCCAAAACAACCAATCCCGCCGTATCTCCTCTTTGTTCTCCATGGAAATCCAGTTTCATGGTTGCGTTAAAATCCGGTGCCGGGAACTTCTGCATCAGCAGGTTTGAAACATCGCAAAGCTTGGTTTCATTTTCAACACCCGCATTTACAGCATACAGGCGCATGCTCCCAGCCTTCTCCGTCAAGGAGTACCAGCTGTCTTTATAATTTGCATTCCACTGCCACTGCAGCCCTAATTTCCCGGCATCAAACTCATCGCTGGTAACCGGTTCGGTGATGGGGTAGGTTTTTCCTACATTGGGCTTCCGATAGGTGTATACCGGTTCACCGATTCCGTCTCCATTGGTATCCACTCCCATCATAGGCCAATCATCCACCCATTCTACCGGTTGAAGATGCGTTATACGGCCATAGGCATCCGCATCCTGAAAATGAACAAACCACGATTCTCCGGATTCCAGTTCGACCCATCCCCCCTGGTGCGGCCCATTCACCGTCTTGTCTCCTTGATGAAGAACAATCTTATCCTCATAGGGTCCAAAGATATTTTTGGACCGCAGAATGGTCTGCCAGCCTGTTTTTACGCCTCCGGCAGGTGCCATGATATAGTAGTATCCATTCCGTTTGTAAAGCTTCGGTCCTTCAATGGTCGGGTGATGTTCGTTTCCATCAAACACAAATTGGCCGTCATCCAACAACTCTGTGCCATCGGGTTTCATTCTGGCTATGTTGAGAATGCTCTTAAACCCGATCCTGCTTTTTGCAAAAGCACTGACCAGATATGCATTGCCGTCGTCGTCCCAGAAAGGACAGGGATCGATCCAGCCCTTGGCCTTTTTAACATGGACCGGCTCCGACCATTCGCCCGCAGGGTCCTTGGTTTTTGACATGAATATACCTTCGTCCGGCGTCGGGAAGAAAACCCAGAACATTTCATCATGATAACGGATGCTGGGCGCCCAGACCCCTTTTCCATGAGCCGGTGTATCGTACTCGGGGAAAGGCAGGTTTTTAACTACATAGCTGATCACGGTCCAGTTTACCAGATCCTTTGAGTGCAGAACAGGTAACCCCGGCATGTTGCAAAAGCTGGAAGCCACCATGTAAAAGTCCTCTCCTACTCGAATTACGTCAGGATCGGCATAATCGGTATATAAAATCGGATTTCTATAGGTACCGTCTCCCTGATCTGCCAGCCAAACTCCGGATCTTACTTCGTTTTTTCCCATTTTGATTACATCCTTTCATGTTCATGGTCTATATAAATAATATCTGTTTACTCATCGTTTTACAATTGGGGATTCCAATTGTCCGTACCTTTCAAGACATTTTTTACCGTATAAGCCGCAACCTGCGCACCTGTCAGTGTCTGAGCCCACGACACCCTTTCTTCCTGTCTGTTCCCCGGCCCACTGCTGCCGAACTCCACATACCGGACGGTTTTTTCACGTTCCGGGTCCCTCCAATTATGCCATCCTTCTCTGATAATGTGCTCCCCCATCCAACAGTTGACAAAAGCAACCTTTGCATATTTTCTCCAGGGTCTTCCCAGATATACGCTATCCTTCGTCGCATCTCCGGTCAACCTGCAATCGATAAAGACATAGCCGAAATTCTCCTTCTCTCCTGTTGAAGCTGCCGTGATATACCCATTGACCTCCTGATCCCGATTCAGAGAAACAATTTCACATTGATAAAACACCGCCATTGCCGAACCAAAAATAAAGTCAACATCGCCTTCGATATAACAGTTTTCATAATATTGCCGGTAACTTCTTACATCCGTTTCGTTTTCAGTTCCGGGGGCGGCGGGGATCGGTCCTGTAAACAAGGTATCCTGATGCCCTAAAAACCTGCAGTTTTTAAAGGAGGCCCGGTCGGCGTCCACGTGGGCGGCCAAGGCCTGTCCAACCTGTTCTCCACTTCCTGCCGAATTCTCGAAGGTTAGATTCTCTGCTGTAAAACCGGTTCCACCGATATAGGCGCTATAGGAGCCAAAGGTGCCCATTTCCTTACCGTCCGGAAGCTGCTTCCTCGCGTAATCCCCATAGGTAAGAATTGTTTTTTCTGCGCCCTCCCCGACCAAAGTAACATTCGGTTTACAGATGGAAAGCTTTTCTTTGTAAATTCCCGCCTTAATGTGAATTTTTATCTCTTCCAGATTATTTTCCGGAATACTGTCGATAGCATCCTGTAGTTTTCTGAAATCTCCACTTCCATCGGCTGCAACAATCATTGTATACCCTCCAAAACATAGTGTAGGGGACCTTCATCCCTTTTGACCATTGATTTCTCAATACCGCAAATCAAAGTAGTACCCCCTTTGGAGTACTACTTTGCCGTTAGCATCTTATTCAGTTCTTATTTTTTATTGGCCCTGTTATAAGCATCGGTTCTGATCTTTTTAAGCTCCTGCAAGCCCAGTTTGTTCAGCGTATCGATGTATTTATTCCAATCCGCATCATTGGCCGGATTCACCTGACCCATAATAAACCTTGCAGCATATTCATCCCTTGTATCGTTGATACTGGTCTGAATATCGGCCATTTTGCTGTTTTCCGCTTCAGTGTACCACATAACGGGTGCCATAAAGAAGTAGTAATTCTGCCTGTTGAGGAAGGTCTTTTCCAATTCGCCGTATACAGGTCTGTAGGTTACATTTACGCCCGGGTGTGCTGTCATAAATCCGGCATAACCGTTAATAGCATATTCTCCCGGCTTCTCGCCTGTTGCTTTGAGGGGTGTTATCATCTTCTCCAGATATACAGGGTTGCCATTCTTCATTTCATAGGTGAGGCCCTCTACACCAAAGCTGTGGAAGCGCTGGCCTTCTTCGCTTAATGCCCAGTTGATGTAATCCAGAACACGGTTCAATTTTTCATTGCTGATGTTGGCATAGAAGCCTATACCGTCTGCATTGAAGTAGCCGTTCCTCTTAAAGTAGGTCTTATCCGTGTAGGCAGACACGATATCCTTTGACCAATCCCATTTTGCATTGGCATCGGCACTCTTTGAAATATTTTCATATTCCGTGAGTTTTTCGGGATATCCCCATTCTACAAAGCCGTTGCCCTGGGTTTTAAACTTCTTGGTCTGGTCATTGGTAGCTGTTGCAAATTCCTTCCATATGAGTTCCTCTTTGTACAATTTGTTCATGTATTTCAGGAACTCACGGTAATTGTTTTCAGAGAATGCATAGGGAACAAAGGTTTTCGTTACAGGATCTACATAAGATAATTCCCTGATAGTCAACTCTGACATTCCGAAAGCCTGCAGGAATCCGGAGAAAGCCCACAGCGACTGTGGCGTACTTGCGGCTACGTAAGGAACCTTGCCGGTCTTCTCTTTAACAGCTTTAAGCACCTTATATAATTCATCGGTCGTCTTTGGATAGGTGAGTCCCAATTGATCCAGGGCATCTTTTCTATAGACCCATGTCATGTTAATGGTAGAGCTTTGTTTACCTGGGAAATAATATACCTTGTCATTGGTAAAGCGGATGTTGCCGTATACATTCTTCCACTCTTCCTCGCTGTACATCTTAAAGAAATTCGGAAGCTTGGATTTGATTTCATCCACGGTAAAGCCTTTGACATATCCCGCAGTCGCCCATTCATTCAGTTTCCATTCCGGTCTGAGATTATAAATGAACTCCGGGGGCTCTCCCGAAGCAAAAAGCAGGGACATTTTTGTAACATAGTCATTGGTGGAAATATCCGTAGTTTCAAAAACCAGATTGAATTTTTCCTTCAACATTTTTGCCAGCTGGTTATCTTTTACATTTACGGTTTCCTTCACCGATTTTGCAGCCGTCACTTTAATTTCCTTTGCGTACTTGTCCGCAGCATTGGCAGATGTCTGTTGTGTTGCGTTTGATGCGTCCCCTCCGGTTGCTTCCTTCTTGCCGCTACAGCCTGCAAAGCTGGTAATCAGCAGTGCAGAAGCCAGAAGCAGCGCAGCATATCTTTTTACCATGATAATCCTCCTCAATAGAATAATATTTATAGCAGGGTTGAGCACCACACTCACATGCAGTGTCTCACCCCTATGCAGCACAGTTCTTTGCCCTCAAGGGATGTCGGAACTGTGTTAACACCTTTTTTAGCTCTTGATAAACCACCTACCCTTTTAACGAGCCGATCATAACCCCTTTGATAAAGTACTTCTGGATAAACGGATAGATCAGCAGCATCGGGAATATGGATACAAAGAGCGTGGCATATTTAACTCCCGTTACGTTTACGATCCCGATCTCGTTAATGGCGCTGGCATCCCCTGACTGAGCCGCTTCCTGCAGCGCAGAGGTTTGAATTACGATCTGGCGCAGAATCATCTGCAACGGATACTTGTCTGTGTCCTTCAGGTAAATCATGGCGGAGAACCAGGAATTCCAATGGGATACTGCGTAGTATAAACCAATGGTGAAAATGGCAGCTTTGGAAAGCGGCAATACGATCTTCCAGAAGATGGTGAAATCATTTGCACCATCCAAATACGCAGATTCTTCCAATTCTGCCGGGATGCTCTGAAAGAAAGTACGCATGATGATCAAATTCGTGATGCTGATGGCCCCCGGCAGAATCAGCGCCCACATGCTGTTATACAGTCCCAGGTTTCTTACAAGGAGAAAGGATGGAATCATTCCTCCGGAAAAGTACATGGGAAGCAGAATCATAAAGGTATATAATGTACGCAGAGCCAAACGCTTCCTTGAAAGGGCATAGGCCAGCGAACCCGTCATCAACAGATTAAGAATCGTCCCGATTCCGGTGTAGATTACCGAGTTTTTAAAGGACATAGGCACCAGCTTGCCTTGCCAGATCATCTGATAGGCCTGGAAAGTAAACTCCCTTGGAAAAATCGTAACGATTCCCCGGTCGTTGGCGCTGGCACTGCTTAAGGATGAAGCAAATACATGTAAAACCGGATACAAAGTTACAACCAATACAACGAACATCGTAACATGAACCACCGTATCCAATACTTTTGATGAAATTGAACGATCTCTTACCATTCTTCGGTACCCCCTACCATAAACTGTTTTCGGAAACTTTTCGCGTGACGGTATTGGCTATAGTCAAAATAACGATATTAATGATGGAGTTAAATACCGAAACGGCAGTTGTAAAACTGTACTCCGCATACTGGAGACCCCTACGGTAAACAAAGGTACTGATAACGTCTGAAGTTTCGTAGGTTAAAGGTGACTGCATCAGCAGTACTTTGTCCGCTCCCAGGGACATGAGCTTTCCGATCTGCAGCAGCAGCATGATGACAATGGTAGGTGCGATGGACGGTATGGAAATACTCCATATCATTCGAAGCCTTGTAGCTCCATCAATGGTAGCAGATTCATACAACTCCTGGTTAACATTGGATAGTGCAGCTATATAAATGATAGCCCCCCAACCGATGCCCGTCCAGATATCGCTAAGGATGTACAGAGGGCGGAACCAACCGGGTTCTGCCATAAAATAGATGGGCTCCATACCAAAAACATTCTGCAAAATCCCGTTAATTACACCATCCGTCGGTGAAAGAAACATAACCAAAATACCGATGATGGCAGGCAGGGAGATAAAGTGCGGAAGATAGCTGACGGTCTGCACAAATCGCTTATAGAATTTGTTCCTTACCTCATTCAAAAGCAAGGCAAAAGCGATAGGAATCGGGAACACAAAAATCAGGTGGTAAATGTTAAGAATTAACGTGTTCCATATCAGCCGCCAAAAATTAGGATGGTTAAAGAATTTAAAGAAGTACTGCAAACCCACCCACTGGCTTCCCCAGATCCCGTCCTGGATCCGGTAATTTTTAAATGCAATGATGACACCGTACATAGGGATGTACTGGAAGATAATGAAATAGATAATTCCCGGCAATGCCAGCAACTGCAGGTACTTGGTCCTGGCAATGTCCTTCCCCAGTTGTTTGAACCAATTGAAAAAAGCGTTTCCCGACGTTTTCTTCTTTTTAGATGCTACTGCTAATTCGCTCAACTAACCCACTCCTTATTTAATAATAATATAAAATAGTACAAGATTTCTTCGCTTTCCACTCTGTCCCATTACGTCTGTCAACATAACAATCCCTCACTAAAGCTCGTTCTGCCAACGCCTAAAATATTGCAGTCCTATTCTTCCTGATATTTCCCTCTAGTGAATTCATCAAGCGAGTACAACTCGATTATAGGAGCAATACAACCCTAGTTCAACTTCCAATTTCTCATAATCTCCTACAATTCATAACATACATTTTCTTAGGTGAGCCTACCATTCTTGCTTTCAGCGGCTCCAAAGGCATCAGCACCACTGTCCCCCCCTTTACCATACAGTTTTGAGGGATTTTCATTTCACCCTCAAGATAGCATCCAGGGAAGGTTTCCCCTATTCCGTTTAAAAAATAGAGTAGTATTCTCAACCGGAATACTACTCTATTTTCACTCTGGCAGCTTCTTATTTTTTGTTGGCCCTGTTATAAGCATCGGTCCGGACCTTCTTCATATCCTGTAAGCCCAGCTTGTTCAACGTCTCGATGTATTTATTCCAATCCGCCTCATTGGCAGGGTCAAGCTGGCCCATGATAAACCTTGCTGCGTATTCATCCCTTGTATCATTGATACTGGTCTGGATATCGGCCAGCTTCTTGTTTTCAGCTTCCGTAAAGGGCATGATGGGCGCCATGAAGAAATTGTAACCTTTACGATCCAGGAAGGTTTTTTCCAGCTCTTTGTACACCGGTTTGTAAACCTCGTTTACCGCAGGATGGGCCACCATCCAACCGGCCGAACCAACGATTCCGTACTCTCCCATCTTTTCGCCCGTTGCCTTGGTCGGTGATATCATCTTTTCCATATATACAAGTTTTCCATCCTTCATTTCGTAGGTGAGCCCCTCTACTCCGAAGGTATTGAACCGTTGCCCTTCCTCTGTCATCGCCCAGTTCACATAATCCAGAACTCTGTTTAATTTTTCATCACTGATCTTGGAATAGAAGCCTATGCCGTCTGCGTTAAAGTATGGATCTCTTTTAAAGTATATTTTGTCCTGGCTGGCAGAAACCATATCCTTGGACCAATCCCATTTTGCATTGGCATCGGCACTTTTGGATATATTATCGTATTCAGCAAGCTTTTCAGGATATCCCCACAGGGCAAAGCCATTTCCTTGTGTCTGGAACTTCTTGGTTTGTTCCGTTGTAGCCGTTGCGAATTCCTTCCAGATCAAGCCGTCCTTATATAATTTGTTCATGTACTTGAGGAAATCACGGTAGTTGCTTTCGGAGAATGCATAAGGAACAAAGGTCTTGCTTACAGGGTCCACGTAAGACAATTCCCGAATGGCCAGCTCTGGCATACCGAAGGATTGAAGGAATCCCGAGAAGGCCCACAAAGCACCGCCGAACCCTGTACTTGCACTTACATAAGGAACTTTTCCGGTTTTCTCCTTAATGGCTTTTAATGCATTGTACATATCATCCGTGCTTTTGGGATAGGCAAGTCCCAGTGCATCAAAAGTATCCTTACGGTATACCCAGGTCATATTAAGCTTCGCGGCTCTTTTCCCAGGCAGGTAGTAAACCTTCCCATCGGAATATTGGGCATTTCCATATACATTGGCCCACTCTTCGTTGGTCCATACCTTCATATAGTTCGGAAGCTTCGTCTTTAGTTCATCTACAGTAAAACCTTTGATATAACCGGCTTCCGTCCATTCATTGAGCTTCCACTCCGGCCGCAGCGAGTAAAGATATTCCGGAGGTTCCCCAGAGGCAAAGAGCAAGGACATTTTTGTAACATAGTCCGCCGTTGAAATTTCCGTTGTTTCGATGACCAGATTGAACTTTTCCTTCAACAGTTTGGCGAATTGGTTGTCTTTTATATTAACGGTTTCCTTCACCGCCTTTGCCGATGACACCTTGATTTCCTTTGCATATTTGTTCGCTTCATTATTTGCAGTTGGCGTCGCACCGCTGGCCGGACCTCCCTGGGTCGTTTCATTTTTTCCGCCACAACCTGCAAAGCTGGTGATCAGCAGCGTAGAAGCCAGAATCAGGGCAGAATACCTTTTTACCATGATAATCCTCCTCATAAATTTACTATGTATTATATTGGTAGCAGATTCGTACAACTTTCGGACAGTACTGGATAATCCTGCCATATAGATAAGGATATATTTCTGTTATCCCGGGCAATTCATGCATACTGCACTACTATAAAAAGAAATGATGCCTAATCTAATGTAGGATAATGGATCGAATGTAGTATACCAGGTACAGTTCGATTATATAAACAAACCCGGGAAAATGCAACTTTCATTTTCTCAGGCCATCCTACATTTCACAACATACATTTTCTTAGGTAACCTTACTCTTCATAAGAATACTGGTACGTACAGGCTGAAAATGCGCTGTTTCCTGGCTTGGGAGGAATTTTACCCATAAAAAACTATTTCCGGTCCGGACAAATTGTGCTATAATAGAAACGATTATATAATCGTTCGATTTTTACAGCAAACGTCTTAATTTATATATGGATAATCAAAAAAGATACCGGAACTGATATTATGGTATGTGGAGGTCAATAAATGTTTTCAGAATTACGAAAAGGCAAAATTGCCTTTTTTAAACGCTTTCTAATTTCCTATTTATTTATATTGATCATTCCTTTAGCTTTGACCAGTGTCGCCTATAACCAGGCAGTGAAGATTGTGGAGGGTAATGCTATCGATTCCAGGCTATTCATGTTGGGTCATATTCGCGACAGCGTGGACAAATACTTTAAGGATTTGGACGAAACCATCGTTCTGACCGCTCTGGATTCGAAGTTGAACCGTCTCTTATACTACAGCCAGCCAAGAGAAGGTTCTTCCGACATGTACCTGTTTTATGAGTATGCCAACTACGTTCGTTCCAAGCTATCTACCAACAATACCTTTAGAAGTTCGTTCTATATCTTTTTTAAAAACAATGAATCCATTTTTGCCAATAATAAGACGGACTTTGGAATCGAAGGTTTTTTTAACGATTACCTTAACTATAGCAATATGCAGTACAGCCAGTGGTATGATATATTTCTGAACCAGTATAACTACAGGCGGGCACTCCCGGCACAGAAGGTAAAAATTGACGGTGCAGAAAGCTCCGCCATCACCTACCTGTATTCCATCCCCATGCGGGAAGGCCGCAACCAGCCGGAAGGTGTCATTGCCTATCTGATTAACGAGGAGGAAATCAACAAGCTCTTAAAGGGAGTGAATGCCGATGGAGATGGTTGGGCCTATATTACCGATAAAAGCGGGCAGCTGATCTCCGGTTCTTCCAGCAACAGTGCTGTAATTGAGAGTGTTTTGGCTACCGTCGGTTCTTCCGATGGCTACACTGTAAAGTCCGTTGCCGGAGAAAATATGATTTTTGTCTATACCCAGTCCCAGTACAATGACTGGACCTATACCGCCGTACTTCCCATGAAAACCGTTATGGGAAAGGTTTTATATGTTAAACAGGTCATCATTGCCGTTTTATTGGTTTCCCTGCTGATCGGCATTTTTGTTTCCTTTTTCCTGGCCTACAGGAATACAAAACCTTTTAAAGAGGTTTTTCTCACCTTGAAGGATTTCTTCAATGCCGAAGGCGCCAAACTCGACATGCAGGAAAGAATGAGTGATTATGCCTTTTTGCAGGGCAGCATCAGCAATCTCATCAGCAATAACAAGACCCTGCAAAGTTCGCTGCAGCGGCAGGCTTCTACATTGAAAACTGTCTTTCTGGACCGGCTGCTAAAGGGAGAATTTGACGACAGGAATAAGATGGAGACTCTTTTATCTTATGTCGGATTGGACATTCAGGGGAACAGTTTCATTGTCATGGTACTGAAAATCAATCGAAATGATAATCTGTTGAGCCGCCCCATCCTGGAAGAACTGGATGTCTTCAGGGTGATTATCGAAGAAATTCTCCATAAAAATATAGGGGAAAAGTGCTACCTGCACATGTTAAGCGAGAATGAGATGGCCCTGCTTCTTGGTTTTTCTACAGCGGAGTGCCATGATAACACGGATATTATCCATCAGATTACGGGCAATGTAAAGCAGGAAGCCATGGCTCACTTCCATATTGCTCCTATTATCGGGATTGGAAATATGTATCGGAATCTCTTTGATGTACATTATTCCTTTATCGAGGCCCGTCAGGCGCTAAATGCCTATGAGGAACTCAAGGATCAAGGGGATACGGTGCTCTGGTATCGGGATATACGCAAAACGGATTGTTCTTACTACTATTCCAGTGATTTGGAGCAAAAAATACTCAGCTTTGCCAAATCGGGAAGCTGGAATGAACTGGAGAGTACCCTTGATAAGGTGTACAGAGAGAACTTCATTAAAAACACGCTTTCCGATGCTGTAAAAAGTACATTGCTTTATGATTTGCAGGCTACCCTCACGAAACTATTGGACGATACCCGTCTTAAGACGGAAATCAGCGGCCAGGACTATGTTCTTTTATCAAAAGGGCAGCCGGATAAGTTCTTTAAATGGCTGAAGGATGCATACAGCCAAATATGCAAGGAGGTGGCAAACAACCGGAAAAGCCATAATACAAAGCTGAAGGAAGGTATCCTGGAATTTATCAATGGAAATTATACCGATGGAAACTTAAGCGTTGCAGCCGTCGCTTCCCAGTTTAACTTGTCGGAGTCCTATCTGTCCCAGTTTTTCAGGGAACAAACAGGAGAAACCTTCAGCAGTTACCTGGAAAACATGCGGATTCGGATGGCCTGTCGGCTGCTATCCGAAAACAGCCTGTCCATCGATGAGATTTCCAGACGGACCGGCTATAACAATACCAACTCCTTCCGAAGGGCCTTTAAGCGAGTTATGGGTATCGCACCTTCAGCCTATAGTGATATTGAACACAATAATTCGTAAGGGGATATTTTTACCTTACTAAAAAAGGAGCGCCTCTTCAAGCGCTCCTTTTTGTCTGTTTTTATTCTATTTGATTTTGGTAAACCTGTGGATTCTTCCGTATTCACCTGTGGAAATCCATGCTGTTTAAACCATACCGAAACGAATCTCTATCCGATCACCTTTGGTAAGGAAAACGGTATAGGTTCCGCCTTCATTTGGAAAATATTCCTCTCCCGAGTCATTTATAATCCTTTCGATGCGCTGGCCTGCGGGCGCCCTGAGTCTATGCTCACCAGCAACAAAAGCTCTTACCTCCGCAGACACGGCATTGCCATTCCTCCAGTGCACATCCACTTCTGCGCCCCCACGAACTTTAAGTCCCGTTACTTCGCCGCTGGTCCAGGCAGAAGGCAGGGCAGGAAGGAAAGCGATTTCTCCCGCATGGCTTTGCACCAGCATTTCAGCCATAGCAGCCGTTCCTCCGAAATTCCCGTCAATCTGAAACGGAGGATGGTTATCAAACAGATTCGGCAGTGTCGATTTGCAAAGCAAATCCACCAGGTTCCGGTACGCTTGCTCTCCATCCTGTAAACGAGCCCACATATTGATAATCCAGGCCCGGCTCCAGCCCGTATGACCGCCGCCGTTGGCCAGGCGCCTTTCCAGTGTGACTCTCGCTGCCTTGGCTAGTTCCGGTGTACCCGTTACAGAAATCATATTCCCAGGATGCAGGGCAAAAAGATGGGATATGTGCCGGTGACCCGGTTCTGCCTCTTCATAGTCCTCCGCCCATTCCATCAGTTGGCCGTACTTTCCGATTTCCGGTTTGGGCAGTTTGTCAACCACCTTTTCCAACTCCCGGGCAAACTCCGCATCTTCCCCCAAAATCGCCGCAGCCTGAATACAGCCCGTAAATAATGAATACAGGATTTGGCTGTCCATGGAGGGGCCTGCACACAGCCTTCCCATTTCTCCACCGGGAAGGATATAGGTGTTTTCCGGTGATACGGAAGGACAGGTGACCAACCGTCCCTTCGAATCTTCAATAAGGTAATCCAGGAAAAACTCCGCGGCCTCTTTCATGGTTCCATAGGATTTTCTCAGGAAACCCCTATCGCAGGTAAACGCATAGTGCTCCCATAGGTGAAGGCACAGCCAGGCGGCTCCCATGGGCCAGTATGATGCCGGTATGTATATATCCTGCGGAGCCGTATCTCCCCAGATATCCGTATTATGGTGGGCGAGAAAACCGCGGCAGTTATACATGGCTTTTGCTGTCCTTCTGCCCGGTTCCCGCATTCTTTCAATATGATCGAAAAGCGGCTGGCAGCATTCGGAAAGATTACAAACCTCCGCAGGCCAATAATTCATTTCCGTATTAATATTGATGGTAAATTTACTTCCCCAGGGTGGAGTCATCTCCGCATTCCAAATTCCCTGAAGATTTGCAGGAAGGGTGCCCGGACGGCTGCTGCTGATCAAAAGATAGCGTCCAAACTGGAAATACTGGCTTATCAGCCCAAGATCCGCTTCTCCCTCTTTCAATTTTTCCAACCGCTCATTCGTTGGAAACTGACTGCGCTCGGCTTCATCCGATTCATCGACCAAAGTCAGGCTTACACGTTGAAACAGTTCCCTGTAATCCTGTACATGGGCTGTCAAAAGCTCGTCATAAGTCTTTTCCTTAGCCTTGGCTATATAGGCAGAGCAAGCCTCTTGGGGATTTTCCCAACGGAAGGTAGTCGCCGCCGTTATAAGAAGCAGTACTGAGTCCGCCTTCTCTACTATGAGGTTTTCCCCCAGGGTTTGGACTTTTCCGCCTTTATTTACAGCGGATACCATAAAACGGAAATCCGAGCTGTTTTCTCCGCCGCAGTTTCCCTTCATTACCAGGGTGTCACTTCCTATAGGAGTCACCCGCTCGAAAAATCTTTTGCCTCTGCGCAGCATGGCCCGGAAGGAAATGCTGCCGGGCTTATCGGCCGTCAGCCGGAGAACCATCACCTGATCTACTGCACTGATAAACTGTTCCCGGCTATAGGTTGTATCCCCCAGCCGATACTGCGCCCGGGCTACCGCCGTCTCCAGGTCCAGTTCTCTGCGATACTCTGCAGCTTCCATTCCCGAATCCTTAAAATATAGGTGTAAATCGCCCCCGTTCTGATAGTGGCTCTGGCTATCAGGAATGCCGGACATGGTAACAGCAGCCAGCTCTTCCGCTTCCCGTATCCTCCCTTCCAGAATCAGCCTGCGGACTTCCGGGAGATGAGGTAATGCCTCCGGGTTATTCCGATCCGTAGGACCCCCATACCAGATACTGTCTTCATTCAATTGAATCCGCTCGGCCTGAACCCCGCCAAAGACCATGGCTCCCAGTCTTCCATTCCCCAGTGGCAAGGCTTCATTCCAGCCCCTGCGGCTATCCGCAGGCTTTTTATACCACAGCTTCATGGGGGTAGAGGTACTTATACTCGTATTTTTTTGCATATCCTCACACCGTTTCCTTTCACAGAAAAGTATATATGTATCCTTTTGATGTATTGCATTCTACTATATTATAGGATGGATATGCGGGTGCCTCAAGGTACAATCACTATGCAGAACCGCCAATTCCTTAGAATTGGCGGAAATAGCAGCTTCACTATCATTTTATGTCCATTCATAGATGACCTTGCAGCACTTACAAATTTACTCTCCCGACTATTGTGCCGTATCAGACAGGGCTTCTCCGATAAGATCCAAGCACACGATGGTGTTAAGGGCCCATTGGGCCACAGAATTGGTGGAAACCCACGGGAGTTCCTTCACCGGCTTTATATATTCAGACGGTGCCACATCCTCGGATTCAAATGAAAACTCCCTTCTTTCGTCCAGGAGAATCTTCCAAACCTGCTCTGCAAGACCCCGGTCTTTTTTGTGGGCGGCAGCATAGGCCGCCATACCCGCAGCAAATACCGGAAACGCCCATCCCTTTCCATCGATAGCTCCATTTGTCATCCGCTGCTTTTCCTCCGGGGTCAAATAGTAAAACTCCCCATACTCTACCATCATTTCCTTCCATTCCGGGTCTTTGATGACAGCTTCCATCTCCATCCAGATTTGAGGTCCTCCCATACAGATCATTAAGTGAGAACCGCTGTTTTCTCCGATATAGAAAAGTTCACCCGTCCGGGGATCATATCCGAAGGTCTGCCCGGAGCGCAAGCGGAAGGGCGCTTTTTTCAAGCTGGATACACCCCGCAGTAATTTATCCCGGTAGGCCGTATCCTCAAATCGTTCCCACATGGTCATCCAGTTGGAGCAAAAAGCAGCCCAATCCGGCCCGCTTCGCGTATGGGTAGGATAAGGATGCTCCTCCTTTGTAAAGTACGCTCTCATGGGATCCATAGCAAGGGTAGCAAAATCCGCATCCTTTACCTCCTGTAAAATATCTCCCGTACGTTCATCCCCGGTGAGGTAGTAGTAGAACCGATGATGCCCGGCCATACTAATCCGGGCTTCCTTGCAGCCGCACCCCCAGTGAACGACATTATGCCGTGAACCGAGTCCTGCATATTCTCCCAGGTGGTAAACATCCACTTCACTGGTATGCCTTGTCATGGCCTCTGCCATCCGGAAGATATCTTCCCGTCCCGACCGGAGGAAAGCATACCACAGCCACAGATTCGGTACCAATTCCGTATTCTGCCAGGCATACCCACCCATATCGTACCGCCAGGTATGCCGTACGGGATCATAGGTGTGCATCACATCACCGTAGTTCCAGAATCCATACCAGTGCCGCTGCCGGATTTCCTCCTTATAGAATCGGATGGCTGCGTCCAGCTGGTCTTCCAGGCGGGACTTCATGGAAGTACTCCGGTCGGAAAGACTCCATAGGCCGAAGGCCCTGACTGTATGATAATATTCCGGTTCACAAACCAGTAAAGACGGAGATTGAACTTCTTTTACGCAGTTCCATAGTTTCTCATTTTCCGGAACCTCCTCAAAACACCACAGCTTCACTTCACTGGTGTTAGCAATTCCAACGGGCGTGCTCCGCATTTCATCAAAGCCCTCGTAATAGGATAATACGTGGGTCTCCGTATCATAATGCCGCAGGTCCATAGCCTTAGTATCCGGTGACCAGAACCACAGCTTTATTTTTCCTTCTTCCTTGGCAAGCTGGGATATTTCCAGTGAAGAGGGACATTTCTCCCCAAAGTTCCGCAAACCTACGGCCATTCCACCCGCTTCACTGCCCATAAAGGCAAGGCCGCCTGCTTTGTATCCATGGGCGGAATCCACCCAACAGCAGCCTTCCTTGGTCCGCTTCCGTATGAGGTAATGTTCCGGGGAGTCCTGTATCAATTTGTAGTGATCCCAGACCGTAATGTTATCCAGATTGGCGAAAACTTCGCTGTTTTTCTCCTCATCCAGTTCCAGCCTCTTCCCTGCAATCTGGTTTTCATAGATTTCCCGCGGAATTCTCGGACGCCAGGTTAAAAGAAGCTGGGAGGCTTCTGCAAACATCCCCGTATCTCCAGCGAAACGTACATGCCGGTTATACAGGGGCCCCGCCATTGGAACTGCAAACTCCATCCCTATCCCGCGGATAAAATCCCGGTTTGGATTTCCGTCATAAATGAACGTATGAACTACTTTTATCTGATCAAGGCCGGCATAAAAATAGAAACGAAGCGTATAAGGCAGCCATTCCCTGTCGTTTTTACACGCTCTGTGCATCCCTTCCACACGGATTACGCCCCGGACCGGCCCGTCTTGTTCAACGATCACTTTTGCAACGGTACTTTCAAAGGATTCCTGTTTTTGCATCCCATCGCCTTCCACCCCGAAGGACTCCTCCCGGATGGCAATCAGCTTTCCCCCGGAACAAATCCTTTTTCCGTTGCGGGAGATGAAAGAGATGACGGAAGGACCCCTCCGGTTCATCCGGCACTGGAGTATACCTGTGTCGACATCAATCCAGTCTCCCTGTTCCCGAACCTGCAAAAGAGCGGACGGAAGCGGTGACTTGCCCTTGTCAAGGGTACAGAATTCAACTGCCTTTTCTGTAACAGCCGCATGAGTTGACCATTTTACGCTGCCATCCGGCCAGAAGGCGGCAGGCCAGCTTTGCACGGGAATTTCTTCCCCTCCCGGCCCCTTCAGGCAAATGGATTCCTCTCTTTTTAGTACACCCTCCTCCCAGGGAATTCCCCAGGTAACTCCGGCAGGCGTTTCGGGAGTCTTACCCAACCATTGTAGCCTCATGCTGTAACTCACTTTCCTTTCCCTTTATGGTATTCCCTATCCGGTTTAGGCTTCCATGGGCAGCAAATTCCGGCACAAGGGAAGCTCCAGTGCCCGTAACCCGTCCACTACCAGTTTTGCAACAGCTAAAGCCCCCTGCTCGGAAAAATGGGTATCATCATGAACTCCCTCGGGGTAGTTAATGGATTCTCCAGGTTCCAGATACATGAACAGTTTTTTTGTAGCTTCCTCCCCCAGTTTGGAAAAGTAGTCCCGGCTCCTTTTCTCCAGATCAATCAGTGGCACTCCCAGTTCTCGTGCCAGAGAAATCATGGCATCAGGATACTCTCCATGGGTAAGATAAAATTCTCCATGAATGTCAAAACGCCTTCGATTTACGGGTGTTATCAGGACCGGAAGGGCGCCTCTTTCCCTGGCACCGTCAACATACATTTTCAAATACGTTTTATACGCCCCATGAGGGTCGGTAAACCGATCATCCGGTTTTTCATCGTTATGTCCGAATTGAACCAGCAAATAGTCGTCTTGACCGATACTCTCCAAAATACGATCCAACCGGTTTTCTCTTATAAAGCTCACAGTGCTTCTTCCACAAGAAGCATGGTTTTCCACCCTTACATCCTTGGTAAAGAACCGGGGAAGCATTTGCCCCCAGCCTGCCATCGGACGCTGCGCTTCCGGATAATCCGCCGCAGTGGAATCTCCTGCAATAAAAATCTTGAGTAGTGTGTTATTCATGCTCATACCTCCCTTTTCCTTGTGCTCAATCATAGCTTCCTTTTATTCCGCAGGAAACCGTCAAAAAGGTTTACACCGTTTTCGACTTATTGATTTCCGGGATTATTGACATCCCGATATTGTCCCGGTGTCATCCCTGCTACCTTCTTGAAGCACCGGATAAAATTCTCCGAATTTTTATACCGCAGTTTTTCTGCGATATCCGATACTTTCATTTCCGTTTCCAGCAGCCACTTTTTCGCCATATCCATACGGTATTGCATCAGATAATCGCTGAAGGAAATTCCTGCTTCCTTTTTCAAAATCCTTCTTATATAGCTGGAGTGGTAATTCATTCTGGCTGCGCAGTCCTCCAGGGTCAGGTCCGTATCATATTCCTCATGAATGATTCGAAGAGTATCTTCAACAATTTTCTTATACTGGCTTCCCTCTACTGCTGCTATACTCTTTATAATGGGATCAATCAGGGTCTTGTCAAACCACGCTTCTACTTCTTTTGCCGTTTTTAGGTGAAAGAGCCTTTCAAAGATGAATTGTTCTTCCCGGATCAATGCATTATAGGATTCACCGGATTCCTTCAACAGGAAAATCAGGTCTGTTGCCAACCGGACCAGGGAAATTTGGTATTCATGCCGGCTGGTCTCCACTTTGAAAATCCGCTCTACAAACTGGCGAAGGAGTTCCCTGGCTTTCCCGTCATCACAAATCTTCACAGCTTCCAGCAGGTCCTTCTCCAGGTCTGTCGGGAAGATAGGTTTCACACTATCTTTTCTTTGAATATCATCCATGAAAATAATCGCATTATAACCCAGCAGGATTTGGTGCTTCAGCGCTTCGATTCCTTCCAGGTATCCCCGGTGGATTTCCCGGTAATCGTGCAAAGGATTGCTGATACCGATACTGACAGAAAACTCCAATGCCTGCCCTATCACCGTCTGGGCTTTTTGCGCTAGAGCATAGACCTCGTTTTTATACTGCTCTTCCGACCATCCGCTTCCCCCAATAATAGTTACCTGATATTCCTCAATAACAACAGGCTTTAAGATAATACTTTCTTCCAGCAGCTCGCAAATGACGTTGTTGATGGAAAACAGCATTAAGTCCTTATCGGCCTCCTGATACTGGGTATCTTCCAGCGTATCGATGCGTATTACCCATACGCAGGCATACTCCGGCAGCGGCGGATAATTGTAAAGCTTGGTTCTTGATTCGATGATGCTTTTATCCAGCTCGCTGAGAACCAATTTCAGATTAAAAAACTCCTTTAATTGCTCAAACTGGCTGTATACCTGTGTTTTCAATTTTGCCTGGTCTTTTAGGAGATAGTTTACCCGATCTTCTATCAAGTCCAATTCATCCCGTTTTCCAAAAGCCCCGGAGAACTCGGGAATCCCCATGACCAGATTGTATAATTTCCGGATGGGCATGTACATCCGGTCGGATATGAAAAAGGCCAGGACATTCACCATCATAATTACAGTCAGACACGCAAACAGGGTGAACCATCCGATGGCTTTGGAATCTTTCGTTACGCTGTCCAGTGACGTAACAGAAAGATAGTTCCATCCGTTATACTCCGACTTTATATAATTGACACTGTACTGAATATTCTCAATGGATACGGTAAACTTGCCATTTGGGTCTTTCATTTCCTGCAGCTTTTTGACGTATACGGAATCGGAGATGTCCTTTCCCCACATGGCTCGATTGTTGTGCGCGATGACACAGCCGTCTTCTCCCACCACCATAACTTCACCCAAGCGTTTGTTTTCCGATACCAGCTCACTGAAGCGGGAATAAGGGATGCTCATCACAACAATCCCTGCGGGATTGGTCAAATATATAGGTGATTTTTTTACCAGGCTCACGCCGTTAAGGTTCAATACTTTATTGGAAATGCCCTGGTTTTGCAAGCTTAAGGCATCCACCCAGAAGGAGGATTTGGGAATCTTCATGTATTCCTCCAGCTCACCTTTCCGCTCATATTCCTCCAGCTTATAGATGCCGGTATTGGTCATTACCCAGCCTTTTGAAAAGTTTGCCAGGGCAATGCCGTTGGACCCGATGTCCGCTGTGGGAAGATTGTTAATGACCGTCTCCGTATTGCTGAAGGTTTGAAATTCATCTCCCTTCATATCCACCGCCATGGCAGACCTCACCGTGGGAGACTCGATAAGCTGCAGCATAACATGATCGGCAATAAACAACAGCTGTTCTACGGACATTTTTACTTGAAGCAGAATGCGCGCGTTTCCTTCATCCACTTTGCTTTGAATAGTATCTGCCGCTTTGAAATATGAAAATACGCCGACGATCACCGCTGGAATCGTTCCGAGAAGGATACAAATCATTATAAGACGAACCTTTACTTTTGAATTCAGTACTTTCATTTCTACCTCCAACTCATCCTTAGGATCCTCCAACTCGAATTCAGAATTTGATAGAATAAACGGTTTTATAAATAGAAAAATATCTGCATGGAATGCATTTTTACAGTCTTCTCTATAGAACCGAAGGTTTTACGTTTTTGAGTTGGCACTCTTTGAATACATTGATGAAAGCTCTATCTTTTGTTATCAGGCCATGAAAAAAGCCGAAATTTTCGTTAGCTTTCCCATACCTCATAACTATAACACTTCCCGAACCCCTCTGTCCAGCGCATCGGCTCCTGAAAATCCTCTTCCTTCCCGGAACGCAAATCCACGAAAGGGTTGATTTCTTTCTGCCGCTATCTCATTCCTGTATTCTTACTCTAATAAGGATGCAAGAAATGCCAGGGTTAATCCCTGCCCCCACCCCTGTATCCGTTTCTTCGGGACATTCCGGTAACCGTGAATATCATCCATTACTGCTGTACCGGCTGATACATTCATGACCCTCCCATCTTCCGCAATGTTTGCAAGGATTCCCTTTACTGCCTTTTTTACATAGGTATCATAAATGTTATGGCCGCACACCTTTCCGTAAACCTGAACGGCGGCCGCAATACCGGCAGAAGCGGACAGTTCTTCATAGGATGTGGCATCATCCAGCACCGTGTGCCACAAACCGCTTTCCGTTTGCAGCCGTACCAGCGCTGCCAGTTGATCGCGAAGGGAATCCATGATCTTCATATAGGCGGGATGGGTCACGGATACGATTTTCAGCGCCTCCGCCATGGTGAGGGCTGCCCAGGCATTGGCCCGCGCCCAGTAAACGGAGGACATGTTGTTCTTTTTCAGGTTATCCCATCCGTGAAAGTACAGGTTTGTCGTCGCATTCTGCAAAAATTCTTCATGCCAGTGGTACTGGTTCAGTCCATCTTCCAGGTATTCCTTGTTGTTCAGCTTTGTTCCCATACGGATCAGGAAGTATGCCGCCATGAACAAGGTATCCGCCCAGGCCTGCTCGGGAAAATTATAGTTTTGTGATACCGTATGCTGAAAAACACCTTCTCCGAACCGCACAGCCTCGTTCCTTAAATACTCTGCCTTTCTGACCGCCACGTCCAGGTACCTTTCGTCTCCCGTTGCATCGTAAAGCGTCATCATGGTGTGTCCGATGGATACCGCATTCACGGTAAAGGGAGGAATTCCCCGCTCCATGTAAGCGTCGGTCCAATGCGCCAGATAATCAACGTACTCCTTCTCTCCCGTTACTTCCCATGCTTTGCTGATTCCGTAAAAAGCAACACCCGCCATCCAGTCCCAGGCAAAATCCATTTTCATAGTCCTTCGTGCAACCAGATCGATATAGGTAGCAAGTTGATTTTTGTCAAATTCCTTTGTCGACATTGTTACAATCCTTTCTATTTTTCCTCTTTCTCATTCTTTAACTTCAATTCGTAATTCCACCCATCCCCCTGTACCTCTATGCATTGTTAGCAACACTTTGTGGGACTAACCCTCATCCCCTAGCCCCTTCTCCCAACATTAGGAGAAGGGGAAATTCGGATCTTTTTCCACTCCCTCCCTCTACCAATTTTGCTATGCATTACCCACAAGTCATAGACGCTTAGGGATGCAAGGGTTTGGTGTTTCATAATAATTACCATTAAGCTTTCAACCCTCATCCCTTAATCCCTTCTCCCGAGCTCGGGAGAAGGGAGATATACGAACAAATGGGAAATTTAGCACAAAAAATTATATCGTTTTTCATTAAAGTACCTTTATAGGAATACCCTTCCTGCCCTCTACCGAGTCCGGGAGAGGGCAGATAGATGGGTGAGGGTTGATTCCCAATCTTTTTCCAACGATGTGGGTAATGCATAGACCAATTTTGGGAGAGGGAGTCGGAGGGTGAGGGTTAACAGCTATTTAAAAGCATATCTCCCATTTTTCCAGCGTGTGGGTAATGTCTCCCTCTCTGAGGGGGATGTCACGAAGTGACAGGGGGAGCGGTCTTTTACAATGTAATCAAATTTACTTTCTCTCCGCAAATCTCTTCAAACATCTCTACTTCCCTTGTCTTGCAAGTAAAGAACAGAATTTGCCGGTCCTGGGCCAAGGCCTTCAAGTAGTGAACCGTCTCCCTGGTTCGTACATCATCATACTGGGAAAACACCTCATCCAAAACCAACGGCATTCTTTCAGCGGTGGAGGATATCACGTCTCCCAGTGCAATCCGCATGGCCAAATACATCTGGTCTATAGTCCCCCCGCTCAAGGCGGATACAGGAACCACATCACCGGTTTCCGGTGCCAGAGCCTTAAGCAGCAGCTCGTTGTCTACTTTGAGGTTCTCATATTTCCCTGACGTAATTTGGGCTGCTACTGCACTCATTTTCCGGTTTACGAGGGGAGCGAAATCCCTCCGTATTTCCAAACTGGACTCTTCCAGAGTTTCCAACGCCAGTTTCAGCGCCTTTCCTTTTTCCTCCAGTTCTCTACGTTTGTCCTGGAGCTGTACTGCTTCTTCCTCCACTTTCTGAAGAGCATCGTCGTCGGCTTCCATGCTTTTTACCATAGTTTCCAGCTCTCTTATCTCCAGATGGGTATCATGCAGGCTATGATTCAATGCTTCGTAGGATTGCTGTAGTCCGTCCGATATCTGAAATACTTCATTATCTTCCTCCGGGCTTTTATATCGATGGAAAAGCCCTTCAAATCCATGCTGCCTGCAAAGATTTTCCGCCTTTTCCAGTAACCCGTCAACCATAGCCTGCTTACTCTGCCTTTCGTCCTCCAGCTTTCTGCAGGCTTGCTCAATATTCCTCTTATCGTTGTGTGCATCCTGGACTTTTCCCGATACCAGGTCCAGCGTCTCCTTCCGGCTATTTTCAATGTCTTTCCGCCGTTGTTCCATCCGAACAAGCTCTTCACACAGGTCTTTATACTTGTAGAAGCCTTGCCTGAAATCTTTGACCTGCTCCTCCCGGATTTCATCCGTAAAACCTTCTGCCATGCCTACCGAAAAAATCTTCTCCAGAATGGAGTTTTTCAGTAAGGAAATTTGTCGATCCAGAGAATAGGATTCACTTTCCAAGTGCTCCAATTGGTTGCCCAATGCCATAACCGCTTCAATCCTGTTATCACAGGCAGCCTTTCGTTTCAGAAAGTCCTCATATCCTTCAGCACCCACACATTCATAAATTTGTCCCAGCTCCATGGACTTGGCCTGCAGCTCCTTCATCAAAATGTCCAGATCAGCCAGCATCCCCTTTCGAGCCTTTAGCAATGCATCCAGTTCCTTCCGGTGCCGAACGGCTGTATACAGAAGCACACCGGTTATACCGACCATGAGCATACATAGTACATAACCCAGTCCCCACCCCACAATACCTGCAGTCAGGAAAACCGCTGCAAGAGCTGCAGAAATAACTGCCTCTTTTATCCCTTGAATCTTTCCCTGCGAATGAAGGATTCTCGCCTCCAGTTCATCCAGCGGCCTTCTATCGCATTTGAATGTTAGAACTCCGATTTCCCTCTTTAGTGCCGACACCTTCGCTTCTATATCGGTGGGCAGGTTAATGAAAGCACTTACCTGTGCATAGCTTCGCTGGGCCTCTTGAAGCTCTTTTACCTTTTGCTCCGTCGCAGCCCTTACCCTTTCCTTCTGCTGGATAACGGCTGTTAGACCATTATAATCCCGAGCCAGTTGTTCCAGGTCCTCTTCATCATAGGCAGTAAAAGCGGATAATTTTTCTCTCTCCACATCCATCTGCGTAATCTGCTCTCCAATCTGTTGAAGCTGCCTGTCCAGCTCTTCCAGTTTTGACAACACCCGATACAACCCGGCTTTTTGCCTCTGACTTTCATACAGGCTTTTCTGGAGAGAATCCGCCTGCTGCAAAAGCTCCAGTATCTGTTTTTTGTTTTCCAGGTCTTCCTTTTCCAGCCTTGTTTGCCTTAGCCGTTCACTTAGTTGGAACATCTGCTTCCGCTTTTCCATCAGTTCTACTTTAGCGGCATTCAGTTCTGCCAACCGGCCATGAATTCTATCCATGGGCCGAGTCGACGTTCTTTCGGTGCCCACATGCTTTTTCAAAGCCGCCTTCAACGCCTCTTCCGCACGCTTGAAGGAAATGTCGTCGGCTCCTGTTTGGTAAAGGTTGGAGATTTTATCCGCCAACTCTTTGTTTCCATCCTGTATTCTCGTGTCCATCTGCTTTACGAATACAGTTCGCTCAAAACAGCTCTCATTCACTCCCAGATGTTTTTCGGCAAATAATACATTCTTATCTCTCCCAGTGCCAAAGGAACCGGTAATATCATTAAAAAGGGAGTCAAAAACTCGTACGGAATTTTCCTCAAAGTTCCTTCCAACCCGGAAAACCGCACCGTTATCCAGCCTGTATTCCATAAATCCGCTGTAATCCACACTGCTCCATGGCCTATATTTTTTAACAGGAGGCAATTCTCCATCTTTGGCCGTCCTTCCCCCTTTAAGTCCAAAAAACATTGCCTTTATAAAAGTCTGAGTAGAGGACTTTCCCGATTCATTGTTTCCAAACAGGACATTTAGACCTTTTGAAAATTCCAGTGTTCGATTTACGAGCTTTCCAAAGCCCTTTATCTCAAGTTTCTCTATCTGCATAATTCACCCCAACCATACCCTCTACTCCATATGGACTTCTCCGTTTTCCAATGCCTGCAACCCATAGTATAAAGCCTTTTTATAAAGCTCCTTGTCTCCATTCCCCTCTTCCTCCATAAGGGAAACCAGTTTTTGCGCAAACAAACCTCTCAGTCCTGGCTCCTTAAGGATCTCTTCAATATCAAAATCTATAGCAGTTTCATCTCTCACCTTTAGAAAAAACACTTTATCCGAAAAGCATCTCTGAATGTATCCAATATCCGGGGTAAAATGCCGCTCCAGATATCCCCTTAGCCGCACATCGAATAAGTCTGTTGCTGCGTTTTCACGGTAAATCGCCAGTGCAATCCGGTCCACGATCTGCTGTTCGGAGCTGCATCCATTTACGTTAACTTCCAGGGTTTTATACTCCCTTAGGCCGGTTTCAACAAATCGTACCTCCAGGTGTCCCTCCCTCTCTCCTTCTGCCTTGGTCAGAGTTCCCACAAATACTCCATGTTTCCCTTGCTCATCAAAGCCTAAAGGCTCCGGACTTCCAGGATTGTATATGTTTCTCCTTGCTCCTATTCCCTCGATGCGGTTATGGAAATGCCCTAGGGCAATATAGTCCATTCCCAGGGCATCCAGTTCTTCACAGGTCATCGGATTATAATTCCCCGAGTCCAGCTTCAAATCTACCGTACCATGAATGAGCAGAATATTGATAAAGTTTCCGTTTGCGGAACTTACGCTACTAACCAGGGATTCCTTTTCATAGAAACTTCTAAAACCAGCCCCATGAATACAGGCTCCTGCACTTTCCAACATAACAGAAGGTGCGTGCTCTCCCAGAATGGTTACATTTTGGCTCCATTCACAGGTTTTGTAGTAGGAATCCACTACCAGGGGATCGTGATTTCCGGGTACGATAAAAACCCTTATTTTTTCGATTTGCTTGAATTTATCATTGATGTGGTTAATGGTAGACTTTCTTATATAGGAATGTTCAAATAAATCACCGCTAATGAGAATTATATCCACATTTTCTTTTTGGGCAAGACCAATGACCCTGTCAAAACATTCTTTCAGTTCCTGTCTTCGAACAGAGGACTGAAGGCCCGTATCTCCCAAGGATGTGAAGGGCATGTCCAGATGTAAGTCTCCAAAATGGAGGAATTTTATTTTTTTCACAGTTCGCACTTCCCTGCAATTGATAATCAAGATATAAGTTTTAGAAACCAACCCGTTCCTCCCCGAGGAAGGTTTGTTTTTGCGGTTAAACCTGTGAACAGGTGTATTATGGTTCCCTGTACCCCCAATCTTTAGAGGGCATCCTATTTATTTTGTGAGTATGATACAATACGCTACAGCATAACTTTTGCAGTGGGATAAGCTGAGGGAGATATCCGTGCCTTGCATTTCTTCAAAAACCGCCTTCGCTTTTCCTGAGAGCAATACCCCTGGCCGGCCATTGGCGCCCTTACTTACTTCGATATCCTTGAGGCCGATTCCCCCGCTGATTCCGGTCCCTAATGCCTTGGAAACAGCCTCCTTTGCTGCAAATCTTGCTGCGTAGCTCTGGTATTTACCGGCTTTTTTCGCTTCACAGTATTCAATTTCCTTTTCAGTAAAAACCTTATTCCTGAAAATATCCCCTTTTAAAGAAAAGGATTTTTCCAACCTGTCTGTTTCAACAATATCCACTCCACAGTGCAATCCCAAAAGCTACTCACCTCCATATGTCCCTTCGCCCTCTGCACTCCATGATACCTTAGATTGATTTTATTTCTCTTTCATGGATGTAAAAGGTAGTGGTCAAAACTACCTTCGACAGCTCTTTAATATTCTTTTTCAGTTCCAATACCGTTCCAGGATAGGCCTTCTTTAATATGGCAATTTCCCCTTCACCATGGGTGCGAAGGTATCCCACCAGGCATTTTTTTTCATCTTCCATATCCTTGAGCTGATCCTTCAGCTTTGTAAAAGCCTCTCGTATCTGTTCATGGCGCCGTTCCTGCGCCGGATCACCCTTTGTACCTACGGAATAAACAGCCATTTCCTGTTTTGCCCTATTCAAACTGCTTTTTAACTTCTCCGACTCACTCACCAGCTTTTCCAGCCGATCCTTTAACTCCTGGCGGTTAAAGCCTTTTACCGATATATGGGTTCTTTTTTCACTGGGAGAACCGATAATGGATGCTACGACCCTGACCTCCGCCTGGATATTCCCTCCAATGATCTGTCCCCGGTTTGAATCCAGTACCACTTCCTTGGCAATGATGTTGCTGTTCAAGCAGTAAAACCCGATATGTACACGTCCCTCACAGATAATGGTAGCATCAGAAACATACTTTGTATAGATATCCCTTTTTGACTTTATAACGGCTTTGTTTTTACCTGCTATACCGCCCTTTATATAGATACTGCCCTGTCGGCTTATAATCTCTTTTACACTGCCTACACCATAGTCACCCAATATTTCGATATCTTCCTTGGCACTCACGACAAAATTGTCCTCAATGGACCCTTTTACAGTTAAGAATCCGTCGAAATCGATATTCCCCGTTTTAAAGTCTACATCTTCAGCGATTTCCAAATGGTTTGACACACTGATTTTATCTCCACTATAGCTTACTGCGCCATCCCGGAGTGAATGCAATATCGTCATTCCCTCCTCATGGGTCTCTTTTACGGAGCTTTTGTCATACAGCAGCGGTAAGATCTTTCCTTTCACCGGAAGTATATCATTTCCCCTCACGGATTTTCCCGGAACTCCTCCTGTAGGATCGGTTCTCTCTCCCAGCCAGTCTCCTACCTTTACCTTATTGATAAGATTTAGCTCATAATGATCTGCATTTCCATCTTCCTTGATTTCCGGCTTGGCTTCCTTCAGTTCATACATCCGGATAACGGAATCGGTACCATGGACAGGCGGTATTCCTTCTGCGATAAGAATCTGCCGATGATTCTGGAGTTCCATCGCAAGTATATCCTGCTTTATTCCGAATACAATACCATTCTCATTTAACGCTCTTTTTACTTCGTTTATAACGTTCCTTCTATTTCCCTCCGTAAGTTCCCAGTCCTGGATACAGAGTGTTATATATGCCCGGAGTTCATCATTGAAAACCTCTACATTTACCCGGTCTTTAACTTCCCCGAATTTTTCCGGGTTACTTGGAGCATATAAAAGGGCATTCTTGATGGCCATGAAGTTGGTTATCTTTATTTCCGCATGCTCACTCATAACCTTATTAAACTGCTCGATAGACATACCGCTTTTAAAGGATTCAATATAGAAGCCTTGATTCCTCTTTGTTATTAAAACATATTCGGAAGAGAAAATAACATCATGTTCCATCTTTTGGCCCCGCTTCAGCAAAATTTTGTAACTTTAACTAAAATACACCGATAATATACCTTAATTATACACTATATCGTAAAAACATGGATAATATTTTATCAAAATTTTTCACGTACCCAAAAACAAAAAGCAGGCATTCAAATGCCTGCTTTTATAGATATCCAACTTTAGACTTGAATTTATCCAGTAGCAAAACTGCCCCAAAACCCGGGTATTTTTGCCACTGGGATTTATAAGGTTTAAAGTTGCATATCTGTGATACTCTACATATTGATTCTATTGCGCCTTCGCTCCTGCAGAACACTATCCAGCGCTGTGGCCTCATTTACTGCAGTTTCTAATTTGTCCAGCATCTCTTCCGACTCTATATTGGACATGATCTGGTGCTTGAACATGTTCACAGTACTCTCCATATACTCCAGCTTTGTACTGATCCTTTCCAGATCCTTTTTTTCTTCCTTTAGCCGATTGATGATTTTTTCATCCATTTCTATGACTTTTTTCAAATCCTCTGCAGCATAATGGTCTTTCGTAAAATTCAGCTTCCGGGTGTTCATGCTGATGCGGTTTGCGATCTCACCTACATTGATGGTAGTCAATTCTCTGTTGCGCATGCAAAAATTATTTGTAAGCTTCACATAAGACGCTACCAGGTTCAGTGTCTGCTCTACGATCTTTTCCTTCAGATAGTTTCGCTCTCCCTTGAAAAAAGAATCTACAATATCGTTTTTATCCTGCATCACTTTTCTGAGTCTTTGCAGGTAGGGCTGCGGAAGATTCCGTTTTGCATCATTGGCCAATCGCAGGCAGGTGTAGTTCAAGTTCTGTATCTGTCTTCTCTTCATCTTGTACATGAACTTATCCTGAAATTTCCTGCTTGTCATGGTTTGCAGTACAAATCCTATATATACCAGTAATGCAGCACCATACCCGGCATACCCAACCGAATCGAGGTAGGGTATCATCATCTCATTGAAAAACCCATCCTGGTAGGCTACTGCCAGGAGCGTTGCCAGTGCCAGTACTGAGATATTTCTGAAAGTCGAAAGTGCGCTTACAAACATTTTACCCTTCATAGCCATCCGTTTGCTTCTTTCCTTTTTGTTTTAAATACAAAACTAATTTTTAGAGACAATTACATCTCTCTGCATTTATTAACCCTCACCCTCCAGCTCCCTCTCCCAAAATTGGTAGAGGGAGAGAATGGAAAAGAATCCGGACTTCCCCTTCTCCCAATGTTCTGGGGGAAGGGGTTAGGGGATGAGGGTTAGCTTTTTATTCTTCCAGTATCAACTGATAGAACATGCAATCCTGCCATTGGTTGAATTTGTATCCAACTTCCTTGAAATGGGCACAGAATTTGAAGCCGAATTTCTCATGCATTTTTATACTTACGTCATTTCCGCCGGTAATCCCTGCAACAATGACATGATGCCCCAGTTTTCTTGCCCTATCTATAATTTCCCTCATAAGGAGCGTTCCTATGCCTTTTCCATGATATTCGGGATCCACATAGACGGAAATTTCAACCGTCCGGGCATAGCCTTCCTTTTGCCTGAACTTTGAAAGGCTGCTGTATCCCGCTATCCTTCCATCGGCTTCAGCTACGATTAGAGGGTACACTCCACCGTAATGGTGAAACCACTCCAGCCGTTCTTCTACCGTCTGGGCCGTGAAGTCAAAGCTTGCTGTCGTATTCTCTACCGCCCAATTGTAAATACGCGTAAGTTGCTCGATATCGGTTTCTTTTGCTTCTCTAATTGTTATATCCATGTTAGTAGCTCGCTTTGTTGTCGATTTTCTCCTTGACTTCAAATCCCTGGTCCCCGTTCAACATGGCCTCCGCCCTGGCTCTTGCCCGGTCTCTGGCCGAGTTCATATCCAGCCTCTTGAGCTTCATTTCCATATTGTCACCATTCAGAGACTCAACGGCGTTGGCCCTGGCAGTCTTTTTATTTACGATGTCCCTTGCCCTATCCATATTGGCATTCAGGCTTCCGATCCGGTTATCCCTGGATGTGTACTTGGCATTTACGGAATTTATGTTTTCCTTCAATTTCGCCATCTTTGCTTGAGATTTCAAAGTCTTAAGCTCATTCAGCTTGGCATTCATTTCAGATTCAAAGATTCTGTAGTCATCCCTTATTCTTGCCACATCTGCCATTGCGCTGTCATAAGTAGCCTTGTGCGTTTCATATGTGGACTGGAATTCTTCTTCCTGCACCAACAGTTCGATCAGGACATCCTTGTCTCCTGACCTTTGCGCAGCTTCAATCCTGGCCTTTACGGCATTCAGGTTCTTCTCCGCATTTTTCATTTCAATCTTTATCAATTCAGCATTTGTCTGAATTTCAATGATCTGCTGTTCGGCTTCCTTCCTCGCCTTTTCAATCTGGTTTTTGATATCCTCAAAAAGCAGTTCCGGATTATTCTCTTCCAGGCCCCCTACAAACAAACCGAAAAATCCTCTGATCAAAGAGCCCATTCTACTAAATAAACCCATGGTTACGCCTCCCCTAATTTTCTCATTACTAATAATTTATAATAAATGTATGATGTTGTAAACAGGTAATTTCTTGACCGCTTTTATTCGACTGCGGCGCTTCCCAAGGGAGAGTGAAAATATTACTTCATCTTTTTGCGGGCCCGCCATTGTTTCAATGAAGGGTATAGCAAAGGCATAGATGAAGTTATATTTCCACCGACCCTAAGCGGTAGCGTTCCGGCAGCAGGTCCTCATCGTCGCACTCGTCGATGGCAAGGTCTGTCATAAACTCCACCTGCTGGGTGCTGGGCCTGCATTTTTTAACAGCCGCACCGAGGATCTGGCCTGTTAGCATATTTCCTTCCACCTCGTCTTCGTTAGCCAGTTCATAGGCCTTTCGGACCACCGTCTCAATTTCCGCTCCCGTATAATTTTCCGTCTGTGCTGCAAAAGGAGTAAAATCTTCTATGTCCGTCTCGAAGCCATACTTCTTAATCATGATTTTGAAAATATCCGCTCTCTCCTTTTCTTCCGGCAGCAGGAGAGGAATTTTCTTGTCGAAGCGCCCTGCTCTTTTGAGTGCCGGGTCCAGCAAGTCCGGTCGGTTGGTCGCTGCAATGAAGATAACTTTTCCCCTATTATTTGTATTACTGGTAAACTGTAAAAATTCACTAAATATATTTCTGCTGACACCATTATCTCCATCTTCGCCCCTGCGGAAAGCCGTATCGATCTCATCCACGAACACAATAACCGGCTGTTGGGACTGGGCACCTAAAAGGCACTTTTTAAAGTTTTTTTCGCTTTCTCCCACATACTGCCCCAGGATTCTGGACATATCGATTTTAACACAGTTAAATCCACTGGATTTTGCCAGCGCATTGACCAAAAGTGTCTTTCCTGTTCCTGACGGTCCACACAATAGTATACCCATCGGAACCCTTCTCAAGTCGCCTTTCTGTATCGGCTCAACGATATTTTTTATCAAATACCGCTTTGCTTTCTCCATACCTCCGATATCCTCAAAGCCGATTTCCGGGTAGATGAATTCCAGTACATCCCCATACTCCTTCTTTAATACCGAATGCTTTTTATCCTTTATAAACTCAAAGCTCACAGGTACATCTTCCGCCTCCGCTTTGAGCTTGATATCCTTTATGGATTTTTTGCTGAGGCCGGAGGAAAGCTTCGAAAATACGTCGATGGTAATATCCGTCTTTACTGCAGTATCCTTTAACAGGTACTCGATATATTCCTTTCGCTCCTGTTCATTAGGCAACTCCACCAGAACAGGTTCTACACGGAAGGAAGACTTTAAAATCTCCCGGCTCACATCTGCCAGATTGTCGGAAAACATGAAAATGGAACTTCCTACTGTAGAGACTTTCGGACTGACAGACCATTCACTGATCCAGATCAGCGCCATTCTTTCCTCCAGCGTCATACTGCCCGTATCCCCTGCAGGTATGATTTTCTCAATATGATTGATGAACAAAGCCATTTTCGTTTGTTTAAGGGCCATGTCGATGAACGGGAATATCTTTGAGGGCAAGCCATGCATCAACGCAGCGGCCTGATTGGAAGTAATCCGGTTAAATTCCCTCTCCATTCCCGGTTCCAGGAAAGTAAGCCCGGTAGATATATCATAAAAGGCTACAATACCAAAATTTCTCGGCTTTATAAATTCATCATACAGGTATCTGTCGATGCTCCTGTAGTTGTCTACCACATCCCGAACATTAAAATAAAACAGGAACTCGTGGGATATTCCTGCTTTGTATTTATTTAAAAATTCTGTATACCACATATTTCCTCCTTCTGTAAAGTAAACGTTCTGCTGCTCATACCCCTCCCCCTTCTCCTTAAAAAAGAGAGGAGATAGAAGCGAGTCAGTACGCACTTACTAAAATATACGCAAAATTATTTTGAAAGTCTGCTATTTTAACACTTTTGCCACTTTCCAATTATACCCTGAAAAGAATAGTTTAGGAATCATATTTTTAGCCAATCAGTAAAAAATAAATAGGTACCTTACTAGCCATAATAAATTTCCAAGGAGGATTTTATGGAAACAACAAGTTTTAGTGTACCTTCCATTACCTGCAGCGTTTGTTCGAACAAAATACAGGAAGGTTTAAAGACGCTGGACGGTATAGAAAATGTTGATGTAGACCTTAAAACCAAAATGGTCAATGTACAATATGACCCTTCCCACTTGCAGCCACAAGATATCCGCAAAAAAGTATCTTCCATGGGATATGAGGTAGAGCGCTAAGCCGGCTAAGGTGCAGCAGAAGTTAATTTTTCGCCAATCCTAAGATTATATAGCAAGTCCCCGACTTCACTTCAGGAACTTGCTGTATAACCTTACGCCTTTTCTGAAAAATACGCCTGTGCAAAGACAATATCTTCCGGTCTGTCGATATCATTTCCTATTTCGGGGTATTGGGTAATAATGGCTTTCCCTTTTACTTGAATGAGTGCCGAGAATTTTTTTTCGATTTTTTCTAAGGTAAGTGTTCCAGTGAGAAATTGTATAAGAAAACCTAAGCCGAGAATACCAGCCATTTTAAAAGGGTTTTTCCTGGCTTCCAACAGTTTTTCAGCTAACCCGATTCCTTTTTCCAGTACCTTAGGCTCTATATAAAAAATATTTCCTCCGGTAAATGTCCCGTCTTTAACCCTTACATAGGTCCTTCGTACACCCGGAAATTTTTCCTCATTTTTGCTTTTTTCTACAACAGGATAGCATACATCCGCTTTCGTCTCCACGGCTTTTTCAATAAAATCGCAAACCGCCTCCGAAGTAATAAAAGGGATGTCACAGGAGCATACCAACAGTTTTTTATCTGCAGTTAAACTGCCAGCACCTTGCAAAAGGCTCTGCATAATGGTTCCGTTGCAATCTATAACGGCATCAACACCACGATCCTGAAGAATTTGAAGCTCATTCGCGGGGCCGGTAACAATAATTTTGTCAACATACCCGGACTTCTTTAAAGCTTCAATTACGTAGTCAATCATATGCCGGCCATTCAGAGTAAGAAGTGCTTTATTGGCAAGCCCGCCTCCCTCTCTTTCCATTTCCGAACCGGCAAGTATAATAGCATTTACCATACGCCTTCCTGCTCCCTACTGCTTGTAGTACAAAGTTCATCTACGTGCAACGCACAAAAGTTTTTACACGCATTCCTTTGCGCGCTTGTATTTCCTTACTCTACATCGCGAAAATCCGATTCACTCCTCGTAAAATCATTTTCGCGGCTTATTTAGTTTACGTTATGCTTCTTGTACGCCTTTATAATGGCCTCTTCCTGTCGTTTAATGTGCTCCTGTGCAACCCTTCTGGCCATTTCCGGATCTCTTGAAGAGATCGCATCAATGATCTCTTCATGTTCTTTTATGATATTCTTCGGACTGCTGTATCCTTTGAGATATATAACCCTGAACCGCTGTACCTGCTCTCTGAGATTACTGTTAATCTGCATGAGTTTTTCGTTTTTTGCGGCACGGTATATGATATCATGAAACTCCACGTCTTTTTTTACTGTTCCTTGCAGGCTTTCCTTTTCCACATAGTTGGCAAACTGAGTATAGATATGCTTGAGTTCCCGTAGTTCCTCGTCCTTCATCCTTTCCGCTGCCAATGCAGTAGCCAGTCCATCCAGCGATGCCCTCACCTCCAGAACATCCATGATATCCTTCACGGAAACCTCGGCCACATGGGCCCCCTTTCTGGGTATCATCTCAACCAGGCCTTCCAGTTCAAGCTTTCTTATGGCTTCCCTTACCGGAGTTCTGCTGACACCCATCTTCTCAGCCAGTTGAACCTCCATCAGTCTCTCTCCAGGCTTTAACTCACCACCGATGATTGCTTCTCTTATTGTATTAAAAATAACTTCTCTTAAAGGTTTATAGTCATTGAGGTTTATCTTCGAAAGTTTTCCTGCCATTTTCTACATCTCCTCACTTATTGTGGTGGTAAGAAAGGTTTCCCACCTGTCACTTTTAATTGCGTTATATGCGTATTCCGCTGACTGCCTGTCCTCAAAAACTCCAAAAACTGTTGGCCCGCTGCCGCTCATCATGCTTCCCAATGCTCGCAAATTTACAAGTCTACTCTTTATTTCTTCGATTATATCATATTTTTGAATTGTAACCATCTCTAAAACATTTTTCATGTTATGGGAAATCAGTTTTTTATCTTTATGCTCAAGGGCTTCCATAAGCAGCTGAGTATCCGGTCTCTCTTTTATTCTTGCTATATCCAGGTTTTTATATACCCAAGCTGTAGAAACTCCTATTTTCGGTTTTACCAGTACAATATCTACTCCCGAAAAGGAAGGCAGTTTCGTTAAAACTTCCCCGATTCCCTCTGCCAGCATGGTTCCACCCTTCATGCAGAAAGGTACGTCCGCGCCTATATTTTTACCCAGCTTCATTAGTTCGTCCATTCCCAGTCCGAGATTAAAAAGCTTGTTCATACCCTTCATAACAGCCGCCGCATCCGCACTTCCGCCCGCCATTCCGGCCGCTACAGGAATCATCTTTTTTATTTTTATCCGTACCCCGCTGTCGATGGAATATGAACTTACTAGCAACTGCGCCGCTTTATAGGCTATATTTCCCTCATTATTCGGAACCCACGGACAACCGCATTCGATCTCAATGCCCGCCGGAATCCTCTCCAGAACTACCAAATCATGAAGCTCGACCGTCTGCATGATCATCTTCACCTCATGGTATCCATCGGGTCTTCGATGCAAAACATCCAGTGATAGGTTGATTTTGCCAGGGGCTTTTATTTCAATCCTATTCATAAAGTACCTCTCGTTATCTATTTAACAATAAATAATACATATTATAATACAAAGTACATTCCATAATCAACAAAAAGTGCCTGAAATTAATATTTCAGGCACTTTTATTTCTCCGCCTTTTTATAGGATTCGTTAAAGGCAGACGGCATTTCAGTGTTTTCCATCCGGGAGGCTGCTGCACCCACGCCTCCGAAGGCATCTATTTTGATCAAGCTCTCCTTGGTATGATGATCTGCTGGCCTGGAATTATAGCATCCCTCTCACTCAGGTCGTTCACTCTAACCAGGTCGGAAACCGTGGTATAATATTTTTTCGCAACCTTCCAAAGTGTATCCTCCGGTTGTGCAAAATAAATGGTTATACTGGGTGCAGAAGCGACTCTCTTGTCGTCCAGGGGAGATTCCGTTGCCTTTGATATTACGGGGATCACGGACTGGCTCATCACCTTGGCAGTTACACCTACGACGACTCTTATTTCGACTTCTGCTGCGGATATCATGCTGTAGTTGCAGTGTTCGACATCCAGAGACACATCACAAGGCATCTCCGCCGTTATGCCCTTCATATCTATGCTTTGCTTGAAAGGAGTCTCCTGCTGGCTGCAGAATATCGGTTGCCTACTGTTTGTTGCCAGGTATATGACCTTATTGTTAACAAGACCTTCCACAAGAACCTTATCATCCTGAACCTTGCACTCAGACAGCACAGGGGTGGAGATCACGTTAAACACCTGCCCGATCTCAGGGTTACCCTCTTGAACAACAACAGAGTCCTTCACTGTCGCCTGCCCCTTGTTTTCCGCGATAAATTCCTCCATGCCCACCTGGGACTTTTCTATGTTTACCTTGGTGTGCGGGCTGTATGCATCCACAATGATCTCGATACTTCTTTTTTCAAAAGCCGACACATATACTCCCAGTGCCACCTCACTGTTTAAAACACGAAGCTCTCCATCACTGTCTTCACCTGCTTCAAATTGTGAGTCGATCACCCTGAATTCCACCTGGCATACAGCATTTTCTCCCAGGTCTTCCAGTTCTACTGCCTGTGTAAAAGGAACTTCATGTTCCATGTACTGGATGCTTCTTTCCTCATCATCGCCAATATAAAGGGTGGATATGCTAAGCTCCCCTCTGGCAATCACCTTATCGTCCACGATCTTGTAATCTTTTCCGGTTATCTTCACATCATTCCGCAGAATTTCAGCGATAGTAGGCTTGCCTGCGGGTACCTGCAGCGCTTCCTTTGCCGTATAGCTTACTTCATTATCCCCCAGATAGTAGTTGACATTCACGTTATCCTTCAACACCTGGATATCGTCCAATCCTCTCAGACCATTTGCGATTTCGTGTTCAACTTCTTCCGTAACCTTCCCGGATACGGACAATATGGTCTTTACATTTATTTTTCTTCCGTTGAGGATCTCATAATCGATATGTTCGATATCGCACTTTGCTCTACACTTCATCCCGTGTCTTGCATTTGCTACATCCACCCCGCAGGAAAAATTTACCGCAGTATTGATTCCTTTAACCGGCTCATCCGCATCATCCGAAACATAAAGTATCTTATATCGGATCGTTCCACCGATGAGGATCTTATCCTGCATAACATCCATGTTGTTAACGGCAACATCACCGTCCAGAACCAATATATCCGCAACATCAGGTTTAACGTCCGGTACAATGATGTCATTTTCTACGATGGTTTGCGCTACATCCTGCCCGATTACCTGGTTTACTTTTATCGATTCTCTAACGAGTTCTAATGACATTCTTATAATCCTCCCCCGCTCTTATTACATTATCGCTGCCTTCACGTTCAATTTTGAGGCTTAGGACTAGCGAAAAATAACTTCCACTATAATTTTGCTACACCCTGCATGCACCCATGTCCGTCGGACTTTATAAAATTTACTCCGCATCCAACTGACCTAACTACCTGTCATTTGGATGCTACGAAAAAATTAAGGTATAAAGTCCATCGTCCGAGAAGGGCCCGCAAAAAAGTGGAACTAATTTTTCGCTGCGTCTTGACTGCTTGTGTACAAACGATACTTCTAAGTAATATATATTGACAAGGTGTAGGAAATAGAACAAAAAATATACAAAATTACGCAGGTAGAGCAGAATTTTTCACACTGTCTGTGTAAAAAGCCTGAGGGCCGGATGTTATCCGGCCCCCAGGCTTTTTATATACACTTTGACTTGAACCCATACTAAGATTAGCTCACCTGTATTTTTTTGTTGTCTTTGCAAACCACCAGCTCTACAGCCTTTGTAAGAACGTCAGTATAACTGTAGGAAACTCTTCTAGTTGTCTCATAATCGTTCTCAAACTTAACTACAAAGATGTTGGGATACGTGTTTTCAAGGATACCTTCCCTGATAAAGGCCTTCTTTCTGCCTTTGTTGGCTTTCAACTGAACCTTTTCGCCTATACAGGTTTCAATGTCTTTCTTAATTTGAAACAAGTCGCTTCTGTCCAGCATCAAATCACCTCATCTTCTGTTTCAAAACCCATATAAGAGATTTTGATGGAGGCATAAACCCTCGAATAAGCCACAATATAAAGTCACCGCTATGCCAAAATTTTTCGTTTACATTATATAGGTCTTAATTGTATAATAGTATATCATAGTTTTTTCGATTTGTCAAAAATATTATATTATAGCAAGCCAAATCAAATTATGTCAAGTAATTTTTCAACTTTTTAACAATAATTCTTCCAAACACTGCGGATTACCCTGTAATCTCCCGTTTTTCATCCATTAGGAGCTTAAAAATCGGCCCTTAATTACTTGTACCCGGGTAGGACTCCAGCGGATACCCATCCCGATATTTCCCGCGGGTTTGAATCCCTCCGACCCCTTCCTTCCCGGTAATAGTAGAGGTCACTGCCTCACTGGGGTCAACGATTTTTGTAAAGCTGGTAAATGCTACCTTTTGACATATAAAAACAGGATCCAGCGCATGAATTAATACTCTGTAGGGAGAACTGGCGTAATTCGCTCCTGCATCAATCAATTCCTTATAAAGGGATTGACAGGCGCCTGCGAAGATAACCAGACTATCCAGGTCCCTGCTGTACCTTCTTGCCTCCTTTACTGCCTCTATAAAGTACTTCGTGTTTTTGTAATTATCCAGCTGATCATAATCCGCTTTGTTTTTTATGACACCGTCATGTCCCGTTAAGACAAGGATATCCGGCCTATGCTCCTGAAGAAGCTTGTACACAGCCCCAGGCTGGTCTTTTTCGGGTACGTATTTTCCTACAACCTCGATCCCGAACTTCTTATACTGTTCCAGACAAGTGCTCAGGTAATCGTCATCCCCATCAATATGAAGTACTTTGCCCGGTTTTGTAAATTTGCCGGTACTATCTTTTGCCGTATCTCTCCATAAAGCTTTTTTTGATCTACCTGCCGACCTGCGGTTTCCTCCCGACCGGGCCATAATTATATCATCGGCTTTTCTGTACGCGGCCCTGTAACACCTCGTGTTGTATTCATTTACCGCAGTTTCCGGCTGTACGATCAGATCCGACTCCGGTGCATCCGCTTCAATCCTGTAAGTAATTCCCTTTAGTGTGATGATTTTCTCCTTACCGTCATTTTTAATGTCCACTACTTTGAAAAAAACATCTTGACCGTAAGATTTTCTTGCGACGATGTCTCCAATTTTTAAGCTGCCCATATTATACCACCTCGATTGCCTAATTATGTATGTCTTATATTACATAATATGGAGATTAAGGTATTTTTGTGCTAATTCATTATACATAATCATCTTTGCCGGATACCTATGAAAATTATAAAAACATCTAACAATCCAGGGCTCTGCCATCTCTAAAATCATTAGCTGCAAATTCCCGAAATGTAAGATGTTTACTGTATTCTATAGAGTAAGTATTGAAAAAGGTACAAATAAAACGGTATAATAGTGTTATCTCAGATTTTGGAGGTATCTCGATGTTGACAGATATAGAAATAGCCCAGGGGTGCAAAATGAAGCCCATTACAGATATTGCGCAAACGCTTGGGATTTTACCCGATGAATTGGAGTTCTACGGAAAGTATAAGGCAAAGTTTACGAATGAACTGTGGCAACGAGTAAAAGATCAAAAAAATGGCAAACTTGTATTGGTTACCGCCATTAACCCCACACCTGCCGGTGAAGGCAAAACCACTACCACTGTCGGCCTTGGCCAAGCAATGGCAAAAATCGGAAAGAAGGCTATCATTGCCCTCAGGGAACCCTCTTTAGGTCCTGTCATGGGCGTGAAAGGGGGCGCTGCCGGGGGTGGCTACTCCCAGGTTGTTCCCATGGAAGACATCAACCTTCATTTTACGGGGGATATGCATGCCATAACTTCCGCCAATAACCTTTTGTCGGCAGCTATTGATAATCACATCCAACAGGGAAATGAGCTTGGTATCGACCCCCGCCAGATTATCTGGAAAAGGGCCATGGATATGAATGACCGGGCTCTCCGCAACATTATTGTGGGATTGGGAGGCAAAACCAACGGCACACCGCGTGAAGACGGATTTATTATTACAGTAGCTTCAGAGGTTATGGCTATTCTTTGCCTGGCTTCCGACCTCATGGATTTGAAGCAGCGCCTGGGGAAAATTATTATTGGATACAGCTATGCCAACCAGCCTGTAACAGCAAAGGACTTAAAGGTCGATGGCGCTATGGCACTTCTGTTGAAGGACGCCATTAAGCCCAATCTGGTCCAAACTTTAGAGAATACACCTGCCTTTATGCACGGTGGCCCCTTTGCCAATATCGCTCATGGCTGCAACAGCGTCATGGCAACAAAGATGGCTTTGAAGATGGCCGACTACTGCATCACCGAAGCCGGTTTCGGTGCCGACCTCGGTGCTGAGAAATTCTTTGATATCAAATGCAGGTATGCAGGGCTAACACCGGATGCTGTTGTTCTGGTAGCCACCATACGGGCTCTAAAATACAACGGAGGCGTTAAGAAGGACCTGTTGGCACAGGAAGACCTTCATGCCCTGAAAAAAGGCTTTGTGAACCTTGAGAAGCATGTAGAGAACCTACGGAAGTTTGGAGTACCCGTTATTGTTGCCATCAATCATTTCCACACGGATACGCAGGATGAGATCGACTACATAAAAACACGATGCCATAATATGAACGTGGAGGTTGCCTTCTCCCAGGTCTTTGCAAAGGGCGGAGAGGGTGGAGTGGAACTGGCGGAAAAGCTGGTGCATCTGCTTAAAACCCAAAAATCCGACTTTAAGCCTCTATATGAAGTTTCGCTGCCGGTTAAACAGAAAATTGAAACCATCGCCAGAGAAATTTATGGGGCAAAAGGAGTCGTCTATACAGCTTCTGCAGACAAAGCCATAAAGAAAATCGAAGAGATGGGAATGGATAAACTGCCCATCTGTATGGCAAAAACCCAGTACTCCCTCTCGGACAATCCGGCATTGCTAGGAAGGCCCGAAGGATTTGATATTACCGTAAGGGAAATCAAGCTCTCTGCAGGCGCAGGTTTTATTGTAGCTATCACCGGAGAAGTCATGACAATGCCGGGACTGCCCAAGGTGCCCTCCGCAGAAAAAATTGATATTGATGAAAAAGGTGTAATCACGGGACTGTTTTAGGTAGTTGACAGTTGATAGTTGACAGAGGACAGTTAAAAGAAGGATCAAAAAAGGTAAGAGCGCTGCTCTTACCTTTTTAACGGTCCTCTATTAACTGTGAACTATCTTTTCGGTTTTTCCCCTAACTGTCAACTGTCAACTATTTGGTCGTACTTCTCCAAAAACCTTTTATGAGGTTCCAGTTCGTCCACTACCTCCTGTAGTTTTGCCGCGTAACTCTTTTCCGACCAGCTTCGCTTGCTGTTGTAGAATTTGTTTGCTACTCGCCAGAACTTCTGCGGGAACTGCAGGATCAGCTTCATTATCTGTAACTCTACCTCTGTCAGTTTTTCAACGGACTGGTACTCCCTCAGGATCACTTCAGCCTCCCGGGGGTCCCAATCACATTTGCGCATTTTACGCCGCAGCAAATTAGCAATGTCATAGACCCGTAACTCAAAGCAGCAAAACTCAAAATTAACCACCGTAATTCCCTTCTCAGCACATAGGATATTACTATGGGTGTAGTCATGGTGGCATAAGATCCCGTCTTTCCTTGTTTGCTCACAAAGCTGCACATATTCGGATACTGCAAGCTGTTGGATTGTTTTTTCCCCCAGGTTGTAAAAATAGTCAACATATTGCAGAAACATATAGTCAAACTTGCTTTTACCCTTTTTTGCAACCTTTTTAAGTTTTTTAATTTCTTCCAGTCTTTTTCCAAAGTAGGACGGAAGTTTACCCAGGTCATCCCTCATTTTCAGAGGTACCGGCGAGATAAATCCTTTTGAGGCTTTATGAAGCTGTGCAAGAGCTCTGGACGCTTTTACAACATCTTCTCTACTGGCAAAATTACATTCGCGCCCTTCAATGAAGTCGCTTACTACGTAATGATCCCCGTTGATCTCAATATAGGGCTTCCCCTCTTCAGTGCAAAGGTATCTGTCGAGATGGACGAAGCCATTATTATACAGGTGCTCTTTCGCTCCATGCACAAACTCAATCCGATCCGGTGAAAGTTCCGTTTTTTTTAGTACTTTCCTCCCCTTCGAACTGCTGATTATATAAGTCTCTTTGAAAGAAGACATTCCACTTATATCAAGATTGTATTTTTCACCGATTTCCTTATCTAATTCCTGCATAACCAGCCTCCAGCAAATAATTCGTTTGTATTTTACGCATGCCATTGGGTGTATAGAAATCGCAAAATGGTTTACGAGGAACCAATAAAATTTCTGCGATGCAACATCAAAGAAATATAAACACACAAAAATCAAAGGTCTATAACCTTTTATGTGTTATATTTACTTCTGCACACATATTGATGTCCTTAAATTATATGCAGGAGTTTTTCGTTATAGAATACAGTAATCACTTTTCCAGCGCATTTAACCTTCCTTGGCAGGAAGAAATCCAGTCATCCAGTCGAGCACTGTGAAAACAGTTCTGAACATAATTAAAAAAATAAGTATATAGACAGGTGCAATCAATCGATGATACTCTCCGTGAGAACCACCAATGGACATAAATACCTGATACAGAATTAAAACGTCAATCCCGGCCCATTTCCACCCATCCTTATTTCTCTTCATCATACAGAACAAAGTATGCAGGCACTCAATAAAAAGAAGTATAAATAGAAATTTGAAACTATTGATACGTAGATCGTTGCTTAAAAAATCCTTCAGATCTTCAGGCCAGGAGACTTCATAGTTGTTATAATTATAGTCAGCAAAAATGGCGAACTGTAAGAATCTTTCACTTCTCATAAATTCAAAGGTTTTTCTTATATAAAGAAACGGGTGTTTTTGCATAATCTCAGATGAAAATTCCGCCGCAGCTTTATAATATTCCTTATCAAGTCCGTGTTCCCGCATAAAGGCTACGGGCTCAATTTCATCCGTCCCTTTTTTCTCCTTTTCCTCCCGGATCAGGGCCTTTATTTTTTCATCGCTGCTTACCTCCTGCAGATTGTACTGAAGTATTTTCCCCATTTTATTAACGGTTCCTACCGATGAAATCCCTTTATAGCCATTCTGACTGTAATTTGCCAGAGAGTAGAAAAGCACCAGCAGAAAGATAGCCCCTACAGCAGCAATATGCAGCACTAAGTATCCTTTTGATTGTCTATTATGCAGTTGGAAAGCCAGAAGACCCGTAAAAAGTACTACTGGCAGCACAATATAAAAGGGTTTTGTAAACAGAAGAGCAAGACAGACAAAGTAGATGCCTGTAATATATTTAGAAATCGGCTTTTGAAGAAACCGAACCCATAACAGAACCAGTACCACTACGAGGAATATAGTTAAACTTTCAGTAAGAATGAGAAAATCCCAGTTCATCACGGAAATGCTCAAGGTGCTGAAGATAGTCACAAGAAGTGCTTTTATATAACTTTGATAAAGCATTTGTGACAAATACAGTAAAAGTATCATCCCCACAGAAGACAGCGTCATTTGGGCGATGCATACAGCCAGCTCCTGGGGCAGCCAGAACAAAAGGTGCTTTGCCACTTGAATGAAGCCTGGATATACCGGTACCCGGGCCGCATCTACAGCTAGGTAGGATAATTTATAGGCTGCCTCCACATACTCTTTCGAGTCCGGATACAATCTTATTTCCTTAAGGCTCATAAAATAAAAGACCCTTATTGCTAATGACAGGGCAAAAATAAAAAAACAACAAAAAAAGAATTGTACTCGATTTCTTTTTTCGTTATCAAAGCCAGCTATTCTAGCCATCCTACTACCTCTTATACAGCACAGTGCTAAAATCAGATTACGGGTTAAAAGTAACAATTTTACAATATTATAGAATATATAAAAACACAGTATTTATTCACAGGATCATAGTACATAGTATAACCGATCCATCAGGAAGGGTTTAAAATACATTTGTGATTCGTAAGGATTTTATATAACTGGGTTTCAATATTCTCGTTCCCGCCAATGAATATACTGTCCTCCTGCAAAATCTTATCTAAAAACATAAACTTTATTTCAGTCATGGTATGATAATCCTTTAGCTGTATCTTTCCATTTGTAAAGCAGGACTGGCAAAATTCTAAAAATTTTATGGTTTCCAGCAACAAGTTATATTTTTCACTTCCCATGCTCACTATTCATCCTTTTACCGTGTAGACATAGATGTTTTTCCATCTTTTATTATGTTATACTACCGTACTCCCTGTGTCAATATATGGGATAAAATTTTAACAAAAAATGCAAGTTAAACCTTCTCCCCTTGCATGTCAAATATAATCTCCACTTTAGTCCCTTCACCGATTTCACTTTCCAGCCCAATTTCACCCCCATGTGCTTCTATAATCTGCTTGGAGATAGCCAGGCCGAGCCCTGATCCTTCACTGGATTCATCCGTATTCGTACCCCTGTAATACCTCTCAAAGAGGTTTTCCTGGTCATCTTTGTGAATCCCTCTGCCGTTATCCTCTATTTCTATACTAATCCCTTTCTTTTTCATTATCCGCACCCATACCATAGTTCCCTCCGGGTTATGAATAATAGCATTACAAATGATGTTGGTAAAGGCTCTCTGCATCAATACCTGATCAGCATTCAATATTACCGTTTCCAATTGGGGTTCAAATATAACCTTTCTGTCTTCATACTCCGGATCATTTAAAATGTTTATGACTACCTCCCTCAGTAGTTCAACTACATTCACTTCTTCCTTATTCAGAGGAATCAATTCATTTTTCAGCTTTTGTGTCAGTTTCAGGTCTTCGAGCAGAACTTCCATATATTTAGATTTATCCATAATTATTTTCGAAAACTTGTTTCTCTCTTCAGGAGTAACCCGGTCGTCTGCTTCAAGCATCAATTCAATATATCCCCGGATGGAGGAGAGGGGTGTTTTTAAATCATGAGAAATATTTGCTATCCACTCTTCCCTCATTTTTTCTATTTTTTTCCTTTCAAGCTCATTTAACTGAAGTTTTTGCGACATATGATTGAGGCTGGTATATACCTCCTTATATAGTCCTTTTTCCGTATAACAGATACTTAAATCGCCATCCGCCATAGCTGCAATTCCGTCTGTTATCTTCACAACAGGCTTAGTCAATCTTCTGGCAAAAATGTATCCAAGCAAAATAATAATCATAAATGTAAGTGTGTTGGAAACCATTGTAGGTCCGATATTAAAAAATCCCTTTATATAGCTGTAAAAACCATATAGAAATGTATACATTGTGATTTTAGGCTTAGGCACTCCAATAATATACTGAACCTTTGGCATAGCCCCCTCATCTGTTTCATTAACCGGCACTGTTCCATCATTCATTTTGCGTGCAGCAAGCTTCGGTATTGTCATACTTTCCAAACTCGGAGGTGCCTGATAAACAAATACATCATACCCTTTGAGCAGACCCGGGGCCTCCTTCAATTTTGTCAAATCCTCCTTAGTATACTGGCTTTTTACAACAACAGGCTTATTGACGCTTTCGATTTCCTTACCGCTCTTATCAATTATTTGTACCCAGCTCTTATTTTCATTCAGCAGCGTTATCGCCTCCTGAGTTATATCAGGTTGCTCATCCTTTAACTTGATCTGTCCCACTACCTTCCTTACATCGATAGAGTTTGGGTTAAAGGCTATCATCATTTTACCCACATTGCTCCCATTGGAGGCAACATAGAAATAATAGGACATCACAGCAGTGTTAATGAAGTTTCCTGCTATACCGATAATTATAATCGCAGCCAAAAACTGTAGTGTTACCTTCCAACGCATACTTACAACTCCTTTGACACAAATTTGTAGCCCAGTCCCTTAACAGTAATAAGATGCTTGGGGTTCCCCGGATCATCCTCCAGTTTTTCCCTCAGGTGCCGGATATGAACCATAATCGTATTATCATCACCAATATAGTCTTCACCCCAAATTGCTTCATAAAGCTTCCTTTTACTGAGTATCCTGTTTACATTTCTGACTAAATACATTAAAAGCTGCAATTCCTTCGCGGTCAAATCTATTACAATTCCGTTTTTTCGTACTTCCGATTTGGATTCATCGATATGGAGATTTGCTAACTTATAGATTGCAGTTTTGTTTACTGCCTTGTTACCATCAATACCGAGATATTGTTTTCTGCGCAGTTGGGCTTTGATTCTGAATACCACTTCCTTCAAGCTGAAAGGCTTGGTTATGTAATCATCCCCTCCAATCCCAAGTCCTAAAAGTTTGTCTACTTCCTCTTCTTTCGCCGACAGAAAAAGAATGGGCTCATAAGTGAACTCCCTTAGCCGGCGGCAAACTTCAAATCCATCAATATCCGGCATCATTACGTCCAGGATAATAATGTCGGGTTTTTCCCTCCTGCACACTTCAATCCCTGTATAACCGTTTTCAGCTTTGTATATATTTGTAAATCCCTCTTTTAGCAGGTAAGTTTCCAATAAGTTTCTCAAATCCTTCTCATCATCAATGATTAGTATTCTGCAGTTGCTGATGTTTCCTACATCCATAGTTTGTACCTCACAAAGGTTCACCCCAGGCCCTTCTTAATGATAAGGGCCTGGGGAATATTTTCTTTAGCTGATACTTAGGCCAATGCTATTTTTATTATAGCATGGGCATTCAGGTACCAATGTGTAAACAATATGTAAATAATGTTCAAGCAAATATCTCCTACTCTCCTAAATAAGTGTCAACTCTATTTTGAATAAGCCTTGCAACCTCTTCCGCTGTTTTACTGCCTGAGAAAAATGCCTTTGTTTCGTCTTGCACAATATTTGCAATATTGGTGTCCACGCTGGTATATGTTTTCAGTCCATTAATTATGTTATTGATATAGTCGACATCCGCCTGTGTAATTTGTGATGGTGCAATAGGTTTACTGCTGCTGCTGCTTCCCATCATCACTTTTATATTACCATTTCCTGTCATATCCATTACTTGTTGGGCTTTTTTCTGTTGAGCTTCCTTGTTGACTGAAAAACCTCTTAATTCCATAGAACTTTGGATATCATCCGATAACAGGATTTTCAAAAACTCCCATGCTTTCTCCTTGTATTTTGAGCTGTTGCTGATCCCATAAGAATTATCTGAAGAAAATTCACCTGAACTACCGTTCCCTTCCGATGGAAAATCAAATAGTGAAAGTTTGTCGTTGAATACATTTTTAAAAAGTCCCCAAAACATATAATCACTGATATTCTGAGGATAAAAAACCAATGCCCCCCTCTGGGCTGCATCAAGTATTTCCCCCATGTCCTGTTTGGTACCTTTACTCGCAATCTTTCCGTCTCCAAAGGACTTGACAATATTCAGCATATCAATAAATTCATGGGAGTTAAATTTAGACTTTTTAGCCTGCCTATCTACAAAATTGCCATAATTACCACGTGTTACCATGTCTAAAAGATCCGAATAACTGACATTGGGCAGTGCAGTTCTCCCGGTCTTACTATCGGTTACCTTTTGTGCAATCTCTCTGAAATCGGTCCAGGTCCATTTGCTGTCATCTATAGTAATGGAGTTCTTAGCAAGGATATCCGTATTTGCAATAAATGCACTAAATGAAAAAGTTATAGGCAGAGCATAAATATTTTTATTAATTTTCATACCGTCAAATATATTGGAGTAGTATTTGCTGCTATCAAAGTTCTTATCTTTAGCCATCAGTTCACTTAAGTTTGCCAAAGTATTTTTTGAAACATACTTTTCATACGGAAGCCACCCTGTAAAAATAATGTCAGGTCCTTTTCCCGAAAGGATTTGCGTATTCAATGCGTTTATATACTTTTCCCTATCTTCGCTGCTTTGCCCGGTTGGCGGGGCTTCGATGTTTATTTTATAATCCGGGTTATCCTTCTGAAACTTACTGGCAGCAGTCTGAAGAATCCGATCCGAACTTTTTGCTGAAATTGTAATTGTTTTCTTTTGCTCTGCAGCTTTTTCTCCCGTTTGAGGTGTATACTTATATATCTCGAATTTTACATCCGCCGAGGGCTGTACTGATACAACATTTGAAGACGCAGATTTATTTTGTGTTCCTTCTGCTTCTTGTGCTTCTCCTTTTTTTACTTTCCCTCCACCGACTCCCTTGCTCATTTGCATAGCCATTGTAATGACATAAATGTTTTTTGAGGAATCAACAGCAAAGTCCGTAATATTATAGCCTGAACTAAGTATGGCAAAGGACGTAAAATCCAATACGGTTCCTGCCGGTTTTCCCTGGGAATCATACATTTTCACACCGGAATCATCGACTAAATATATACTTTTATCTGATTTTAAGTAACCGATTCTTGTTTGCCCCCCTATTCTAAAACTGCCATTACCAGCCATAATCTCCTGCTTCCAAATGCTTTTCCCTGTTGATGCGCTTATTTTCTCCAACGTACTGCCTCCATTTTGCACACTGCGGCTTACTGCTATAATGTTGTCATCCTGATCCATGCATATTCCCCAGTAGTCCTGAGACCCTATAGTTTTGACAGATTGCCCGTTTTTATCGATAACCTCAATGTTTTCCTGAGGCTTCACAAGGTAGGCATTTCCATTTGAATCAACTGCAATATCTACAATTCCCATATTGGGCATATTGTTTTTGCCTGCAGCAGCCGTTTTTAAGTTTACTGTTTTTAAAGTTTCTCCTTTTGGATTGATTATGCAAAGTTGAAGGCTCATACCGTTCTCGGGCTGCGAATTCCTTACTACTACATAAAGATTATCCGATGAATCCAAAGCGAATACGCTTCCATCCCCTTTGAAATCACCTTTTATTTCTCCTACCGGATTACCGTCGGAATCCAGAATTGCATACCAGGGGCTGCCACTTCCCCTGTCATATACAACAAGTTGGTTTTTGGAATTAATCCTGGAACCACCAGGTGCTTTTATGTTGGATTTACTGCCTATTTCCTTTTCCTCATAATTAGGTGTATTTGTTTCCATTGTCTCTTTTGTGCTTTTGGAACCCCCACACGCAGAAAGATTTACAACAAGTGCAGTTATCATAATAAAACTAAAAATTCTTTTAAACATTTAACAGCTCACTTTCCTTTCATTTCTTACTCTGACTTTACTGATTCAGACATTTTTATAGACGCAAAGGATAAAAAGCTCCAAGCAATCATCAAGCTTTTGATATCCATTGTAAAAGGCAGTCCCAGCCAATATGCTGCAACAGCCAATATAAGCATTGACGCTGCAACAAATAAACCAAGATATAAAATCAATTTTGAGATAGTAATATCCGTTGTCTTTATCTGCGAAAACCCTAAATAGATCAACATAAACCCAAAAATCAAGGAAACATAGAATGTCCAGTTCATTACTGCCCATAGGGTATCCATTACAATCTCTGTATTTGGAGCTATATAACCAAGGCTTGATATGCTGCTTTTAACACCGCTTTTAAATAAATCTACGTAATATGAAATATTGATCAGTTCATCCGCAATATACTTTGGCGGAATGTAAAAGACTGTCTTTATTCCAATCCAGGTGAGTACAATGCAACCAATAGAAATCAGGATCTTTAAAACAGATAGCCCTAAAATAAATGCATGTTTTTTTATAACATGAGAGAAATAATCCGCCCTGCAATTATACCTGATTAAGTTGATTGCTTCCTTTAGTGTCCTTTTTATTTGGATGAGGAATATACAGATTGTCAGAACACCCATAATAAAAACAATAATCCTTGGTTTTTGCTCCATCAGTGCTTTTTTCAGGTTGTAATCTTCAATGTAATAACCGGACGGACTTTTGCCAATTCGCCGCAGTGCCTCTGAAACAAGTGCAGTATTGTGATCAAGGGTGCTGCTATCTATAGTCCTTACCTGGAAAGAATTAATTTTTGCCGTACCATCAAGCTCAAGTATCTTCCCTTCTGGTATAAACACATCCGGAATTCCGCTATCCGTTAATGTTTCTATTATAGAGTGATCTTTCGCAAATACTCCCACCACTTTAAACGGAACGTCATAGATCTGCAAAGTTTTACCTACAGCATTTTTGGTTTTAAACAGATTCCACGCGACGGTCTCCTCAATTACCGCCACATTTCCTCCTTCCGTCTCATTTTTACGGGTAAAAAAACTTCCATATTCAAATCGTAATTGGTTAAACATAGGATATAAATAGTTTGTTCCTGTTATCTTTACCGTACAGTTTGAGTTATTACCGCTTACGCTAGAACTCATCAAGCCTGACGTACAAGTATAAGTTAATTCATTCGTTTGTAAATGCCTTGCCAGCTCCTTTACATCTTCCAAAGAAAGACTGTTTGCATTCTGTACGTCATGATGGTTTTTCACCGAAACCACAACCTTTTCCAAGGTATAAGCTCCATTAACATCCAGCCCCTTATTTACAACGGATTTTCCGAGAATAATTCCGGCAAGCAATAACAATATCCCTATAAATAACAGAGCCCATGATATTTTCCCGGATTTCAATTCATCACCGCCTTGCTATATATTTTCACTCTCCCTTACTTATTGACTCAATAAAACGCGGGTACCATCGGAAAGGGCTTTATCAGTAATTGAGATAATCTTCTCAAAGTTTCCGATTCCACTGATAACAGCAGTTTTCAAATCATCAGAATCACCAATGGTAATACTGGCCTTCTGCGCATAGTATTCATTCCCTAATGGCCCCTTTCCTTCTTTTAATACATATACGAAGTAACCGCTGTTGTCCTGTGCCACTGCAGAGTTGGATACAAGTGCCTCATAAGAACCGAAATTCTTTCTAATGCTTGCATTTCCACTTTCTCCACCGATTAAATTGTTGGGTGGGATTTTAATTATAAGATCCTTTTTCACCCCTCTTTGCTGCTGGTTGTCTGTTATCTGGTCCAAACTTCCCTGTATTAGTGTACCATCTAACGATTTGATGGTAACGGATACCTGATCTCCGACTGCAAGATAAGCCACACTGTCTATATCTACTGTAGCAATAAACTCAAATCCCTTTGATGCATCTGCAATTTTATAGAGTGGTTTTGAACTATTTGCCATTGTCCCCTCATCAAAATTCAGTTCAGTGATCACACCATCAGCAGGTGCAGCAATCGTGCTCAGACTTAACTGCTCCTTCAACTGCTCTATTTTTCTTTCCTGCATATCAATATCCAATTGTGTGCTTTTTAGATTTCTGTTATTGTCCTTTATGGCATTTTCCTTATTTTTCAGTGCCAAGTTGTAATCCCTGACTGCATTGTCATAATTCGCCTTGGCGGTGTTCAAGTTATCCACCGTTTCAGAACTTTCTTCATATAGCCTTTTTATATTTTCATAATCCTCCTTTGCCTTATCCATATTCGTTTTTGCAGTATCGATGTTTTTATCATAGCTTATAAAGCTATCTGCTGCACCCGCATCCACAAGCTTCTCAAGATTAATCATCTTCTGTTCCTTCCTGTCAAGCTCATCCTCCAGCTGCTTGGCAATTTCTGTCGTGTCAAGAAGCATAAGTACCTGCCCTTCCTTAACTGTATCTCCCGCCCTTACCTTCAGTTCATTTACTCTCATGTTGGACTGTACATATTTTTCATGAACCTTTCTGGCCCGGACAGTACCTGTTCCTGTAATATCCTTGATTAATGAACCCCTTGAAGGTTTTTCACAGATAACCTTGGGCAGTGAAAAATTGTTAATTGTATTTGAAAAAAAAGTTAGTAAAAGCATTACACTAAAAAAAATTAGTATCGATTTTCCAATCACCTTCTTTCGTAATGAATTTTGAATCTGCTCTTCATACTGCAATGTATCCTACCTCCTCATACTTCGAGTTTTAAAAGCCTCTCCTATCTCTTCTCCTTACCCCCTACTCCCTCCTATCCCTTAAGTCCGCTCATCTGTATTCCTTCCACCAGGTAGTTCTCTCCATATAGGAATACCAGGAGCATCGGTGCCATATAGGTAACTGATGCTGCGAACGCAATTCCCCTCTCTCCTTCGTTAACATTTGATAAAAAGATGGAAAGCGGCTGTTTGTTTGCATCCCGAAGGAATATAAGGGGCTGCTCCACCATATTCCAATTGTCAATAAACACAAGAATAGCCAATGCCGCAATCCCTGTCTTCGACATGGGCAGTATGATCCTTGTAAAAATGCTGAAATGGGATGCTCCATCTACCTTTGCGGATTCAGAATAGGCATCAGGTATATAATGCATAAACTGCCTTAGCAAGAACACGCCGAATGTGCTGAATATCCCGGGAAATATGATAGATAAGTAGCTTCCTATCAATCCAAGCCTGTCGGCAACTATATAGTTTGGCACCAATGTTACCTGAAACGGCATCAGCATGATGATTATATACACGAAAAACAGCTTTTCCCTTCCGGTGAAATTCAGCTTGGCAAAAGCGTAGGCAGCCATAGAAGCTACCATTATTTGACCTGCAATGATTGGCACTACCAGTTTTACTGAATTCCAAAACATCAAAAGAAATTGTATACGTTTGACTAACACAGTATAATACTGTTTAATAGTAACCTGGTCAGGTATGAACTTTAAGTTTGCAAGCTTCCCCTGGCTATCAACATCCACATCTGTTCCACTGCTTGAGGCTACCATACCGTAATTACTGTCGATTTCCTGTTCTCCCATGAAGGAGTTAGTTATAGTGACAGCAAGAGGTAGAAGGAAGATTAAGGCAAGAATTCCCAATATACCCGTCAAAATGACTTTCCGGAATTTCTGATTCAAGAATCTCCTAAGACCGGATGCGGTGAAATTCCTATTCATTCAATATACCCTTCCTTTCTCTACAGGTACGACACTTTGTACCTTATAATTACCAGTGGGTAAAATACCCGGCTTTTGGGGCAGTTTACCCGCTGGATAAATTCAGAATCAAAGTGGCGTATCTATAGCTATCCACTTACACTTTCAGACAACATTATGACTTCAGCTTTTCCATCCGCGCCGTTATCCAGATATACGGATACACTCCCGTAAACCCGGTTTAGATCTATATCTCCAAGTGTTTTTACAGTTATGTTCCTTGCAAAATCCTTATAATAGACCGTAACATTGTTTTTAAACTTGTAACTCTTGTTATCGACTTTTATTTTCCTGCTGTTTATCGCCTGGACATCAGTATCTTTCGCTGCTGGAGTCTTATTATCAACAACTCTTTCAATCCCGGTTCCTGTCATTTTCACTTGGACTACCGACCCTATATCTACATTTGGAATCATTTCATTAAAGCTGTATTCCTTGCCATCAACTAGCAGTGTATAGGATACTCCTCCGGGCCTAGCTGTAAAATTAATCTTTTTAACAACAGCTGATTTGTATTTTCTATTTAAAATATCATCCGTCAGCAAAACGTTAATATCTCCAAAGGTACCGACTTTATTGGAATACAAGAGCTTACCTTTTTGAAGGGTGCCATCGGGAAGATCATTCCAGTCCAAAAGGCTTACCTGTGCATCACCACCATAATCATCACTGATCAGGTCGAATATTTTTATATTATCGGTGACATCATCTGTTCCGAGCTGCCTGTCACCCTTATTGATGTTAGTTTCTTCGGGATAATTATATATCAGTTGTTCCAGGGAAACAGTCTGATTATCTATATTGCTGTATTTGACCAGCTTTCCTTTCATTTCGGCTGGATCGGATGTAACCTTATAGGTTGTTGTTATTCCATTATCCAATAGCAGACGTGCATAATATAAAACATTGACGCGTCCTCCTGTTTCTTCCCTTTCCAATTCCATTCTGGTATTAATAACAAAAGCGTATTTAGAACCATCTTCACTTCCCGGATATTGGATATCTACGATCTTACCGTCATATCCAAGGGATACCACCACGTTGTCATCCACCTCAAGGTTGAATGTATCCCCTATAATCCCGGCAAGATCCATATCGCTGCTCAAATCATAATTTGTATTTTCGATCTGCAATGTCTTAGGTGAAAGCTTGTTTGGAATGATACCGGTCACTTTCCCCCCTACCTTTTTATCCTCAACTAAAATATACCTGTTCTTATTCCAAACATCCGAAACCTGATAAACGATATCACCCTCCAGTATTTGAGAGATGTCGGTGGGCCTTCCATTCTTTATAATGGTAGGATTCGTTGAAAAGTCTATGGTACCCAATCGATTGCTTGAAGGTACAAAATTGTTTGCTATTTGGGGCTTGCTGTATAAAGGGTCAATAATATCCGCACTTACAAAGCCTGCTTGTGTTTCATTGTAAAGAAATAGTAAAGAAGTATTCTTTTTGATGATATTTTTTATATCCTGATATTTTTGTTTTACACCGTTATAATAGTAATCGGTGTTCTCCGGTAAAGTCATACTCCGTTCCGTATCACCATCATTATAGGAAATTCTGTTGTCCAACGCATGGTTGACCGAAATGCATTTCACTGTCCCGATTTTGCCGGAGGCCTTTATGATCGAACTCCCATCCGTGATAAACCTGTATTTATAGCCTAGCTCAAACCTGGCCTCTGCATCTAAATTATAAAAGACCCCTCTATCCGTCAATAACTGATGCTCCGTTAACCCTTCTGAAGTTTTGGAGTCTCCAAGCACCATGCATTCCACATATAATGAAGAATCACTTGAAAATATCCTTTCAGCATCGGGATAATCCTTATTTTTTATTATGTTTAACCAGAATTCATCAAGCATAACGGCAGCCGCCCACTTCTGCAGCTTGTCACTACCTTTAAGGCTAAGGTTTTCAATCACTCCCAGCTGTCTTGCCTTATTGATATAATTATCCGGCCACTTTCCTGAAACGTCTTTGTCTGTGTATCCTAAGGCTCTGACAACAATTGAGCAGGCTTCCGCAAAGGTTATATTATCATAAGGCCGGAATTTGCTTTTCGAAGTTTCCGCTAAGAAGCCTTTTTGGTAAGCAAGGTTTATGAACCCACTGGACCAACTCTCTCCAGCTACATCTAAAAACACAGTATCCCCTTTGGATTCCGCTTTATCCGCCAAACCTGCTGCAATAACAACAGCTTTTACGAATTGCTCCCTGGAAAGAGAATAGTTCGGCTTATAGGCTCCGCTTTCATTTCCACTTAAAACGCCCAAAGCGTCCATGCGATTAACTGCAGCTGTATAAGAGGCATTTGCAGGAACATCAGTAAACTCAGCGTGTGTACGTATTGTTACTGATACAGTTACTGTGACCAATAGTAGCAGCAGTGATATGTATTTTTTAATTTTCAAAATAAATACCTCTTTCTAAAAAGTTTTATAAAACTCAGCTTATAGCTTTGCTGATTCTTCTCTCAAAGACAAACAGGATAAATACAAGCACGCAAATGACAACTGCCATAATAAAAGCTGCAGAAGTTAGTTTCTGATAATCCAGGGAAGCAAACATATTATTCATGTAGTGCTGCAGCATATAAATGCTGTCGTGCGGATACGCACCTGAGATAAGGTATGTTTCCCTGAAAACCTTGAATGAGTTGATTATTGATATTATAAAAACAAAGAACAGGGTAGGAGTCAGGTACACAAGTGTAATATTCAGGAATTTTCGCATTTGGCTTGCACCATCAATATCCGCTGATTCGTAATACTCCTTTGGGACATTTTGAAGTCCTGCAAGAATCAGCACCATATTGTAACCTATGTTTTTCCAAAGGTAAACAATGACAACTACCATCCTGGCCCACCCGGTTTTCATCCAGTCTACACCGTTAAATCCCATAGGGATTACGAAAGCATTCATGGACCCTCTCAAATCGAATATCACCTGCCATACCAAAACAACAGACGCAACAGGTACAACAAGGGGAGTGATAAAGCTTGTACGCAAAACATTCCTTCCATATAGATCTTTATTTAGAAGGACTGCCAATCCCAGGGAAAGTAAAATATTAAGCGGTACACAAATGGCAGTAAATGCAAGGGTATTGTACCCCGCCTTTAAAAAAACCGGATTTGTCAGCAAGCCAAAATAATTAGTCAACCCTACAAATTTTCCTCCAATAGGGCTGTCAACCATTGAATAAGCAATTCCCGTGATAAAAGGAATTAAAAAGAAAACAGAGAAACCAATAAGGCTCGGTGCTAAAAATAATAAAGCAATTGCAGTTTCCTTTTTTTCAGCTTTTAATATCAGCATTTTATCCTCCAATATAAATCAGCTTGTATCTAAAGTACATTTCAATTCTAAAACATGCACCTTAATCCTCCATTTAGCCAACCTTAATTTTGCCTTAATTTTAAGCGCACAAAAAAAGGCCGGTATAAATACCAGCCTTTTTTCTACTTTTAATTATTAAGCTTCTTCGCCTGCCAGCTTCAAGAGAGCCGCCCATCTCTGGTCAACTTCTGCCTGAATCTCGTCAATCAAATGCTCATTTCCTGCCTTAAACAGGTGCTTGAACCTTCCCTGTGCCTTGAGGAAATCTCTAACCGGAAGTTTATTTTTTGGCTTGTAGTTGATGATGTACTTGCCGTCGATTACTTCGTAGAGCGGCCAGTAGCAGGTTTCAACAGCCAGCTTGTTCAAGTCCATCAAATCAGGTGTATTGTACTGCCATCCTCTTGGGCATGGAGCCAATACGTTCATGAATGCAGCACCTTTTGTATAGAGAGCCTTTTCAGACTTTTCATAAAGGTCCTTCATGTTTCCGACAGCTGCAGTCTGACAAACATAAGGAATATGGTGGTTTGCCATAATTTCCGTTAGGTCTTTTCTTGACTGCATTTTACCAGGAATCACCTTACCTGCTGGTGAAGTTGTTGTATCTGCATATTTTGGAGTTGCAGAAGACCTCTGGATACCTGTGTTCATGTAAGCTCCGTTGTCGTAGCAAACATAAACCATGTCATGGCCTCTTTCCATGGCACCGGACAGTGACTGGAAACCGATATCGTACGTACCGCCGTCACCACCGAATGCGATAAACTTGGTTTCGCCTTCCTGCTTGATCTTTCCTTTTTTCTTCATAGCCACATAAGCCGCCTCAGCACCGGATACGGATGCAGCTGAGTTCTCAAATGCGTTATGAATAAAGGAATCCTTCCAAGCGGTATAAGGATAAAGGAAGGAGGAAACCTCCAAACATCCTGTTGCAGCACCTATAACTGCATGATCTTCAGGCTTTAATGCTCTGAGAATCTGTCTTACAACTACAGGAGCACCGCAACCTGCACACATTCTATGTCCACCCGTAAATCTTTCGGGTTTTTTAGCAACTTCTTTTAAATTGTAAGCCATTATCGCACCTCCTATTCTCTTACGCCCAGATAATTGTAAACGGAGTCTACCTTACCTGTTTCTGCGACATTTAAGAGTTCATTGTACACAAACTCGACATCTTCTGCCTTAACGTCTCTACCACCCAAACCGTAGATATAATTAACAACCTTCGGTCCGAATATGCCCTTAGAATATAATGCACTTGTTACCTCAGTGAACAGAGGTCCGCCTGCAGCATTAAAGCTGTCAGCCTTATCCATAACGGCAACGGCCTTGAACTTGGACAGTGCAGCAGCCATTTCATCCACTGGGAATGGTCTGAATACTCTCGGTTTGATCAAGCCAACTTTTTTACCTGCTGCTCTCATCTGGTCGATCACATATTTAGCAGTACCTGCTGTAGAGTTCAGTATAACTGCTACAACGTCTGCATCTTCTGTCTTGTATTCTTCAAACAGGCCATAGCTTCTACCTGTCAGCTTTGCAAACTCTTCGGAAACTTCGAGAATAACTTTCTTGGCATTCTTCATTGCTTCCGCCTGCTGTCTCTTGTGCTCAAAGCAGTGAGCCTGAAGATCCAAAGGACCCACGGAAATCGGGTTTTCCTTGTTTAAGAGATACTCCTGCGGATTATATTCTCCAACAAAAGCTTTTACCTTATCATCTTCCAGCAACTCAATGTTTTCGATTGCGTGGGAAGTGATAAATCCATCCTGACAAACCATAACCGGCAGCATTACATCAGGATGTTCACCGATTCTGTTCGCCATGAGCATATTATCATAGGCTTCCTGGTTGTTTTCAGAGTACAGCTGAATCCAGCCGGAATCCCTGGCACCCATGGTATCACTGTGGTCATTGTGTATGTTCAAAGGTCCTGACAGTGTTCTGTTTACAGCAGCCAGAACGATCGGGAGTCTTGAGCATGCTGCGATATAAAGGATCTCCCACATCAATGCAAGTCCGTTTGCAGAGGTCGCTGTCATCGCTCTACCACCTGCTGCCTGTGCACCTACACAAGCGGACATCGCACTGTGTTCGGATTCAACAGCAACGAATTCTGTATCAACAACACCATCTGCAACAAATGTTGAGAAGTATTGAGGAACTTCTGTAGACGGAGTTATGGGGAAAGCCGCAACAACGTCTGGATTTATCTGTTTCATGGCAACAGCCATCGCTTCGTTACCACTCATTCTTTCTCTTATAGCCATTATACGTTCCCTCCTTACTACTTACTTTCCTCTACAAAGTCAATGGCCTTGAAAGGGCACACCTTTACACATACGCCGCAACCTTTGCAGTGGTCATAATCAAATTCCGTTCTTTTTCCGTTTTCATCGATCAATATGGATGTATCGGGACAAACAGGGTAGCAAAGCAAACACTGTTTGCATTTTTCCTGAATCCAAATGGGCTTCATTGAACGCCAGTCACCGGTTTTGAAGAGTTCTGCGTTACCAGCGTAGGGAATAACTCCACCTTCCGTGATATCTTTCCATTTTACGTCAGGAGTTACAGTTTTTAATTCCTTTTTGCATGAATTGCAACTCATAGACCTTTCACCTCCTGCATGGATCTTTCGAGAGCTTTGATATTTCCATCTACAACTTCCGGTTTTTTAGCGAATTTATGTTTGAAAGACTCGACCATGTCGTGTAAGAATGTTTTTTCATCCATAACCTGGCTAACTTTTACAACGGCGCCAAGCATTGGTGTGTTCGGGAAGTATTTTCCCAGTGTTTCAACAGAAATGGTTTTAGCGTCGATAGTACAAACTTTCCCTTTATAACCTTTTAATAAAGGTCTTACTTCTTCGGGAGTTTTTGTAGTATTGATAATGATGGCTCCATCTTCTTTCAACCCCGCTGTAACATCAACGGAAAGCAGAAGAGTGTCATCAACTACAACTACATACTGTGGTTCATAAATATTACTGTGAACTGTTAACCTGTCATCGCTTATTCTGTTATAAGCGGTTATAGGAGCACCCATTCTTTCCGGACCATATTCCGGGAATCCCTGTATGTATTTTCCGGTATTGAATGCTGCATCTGCGAGCAGTAACGATGCTGTCTTGGCACCCTGTCCACCACGGCCGTGCCATCTGATTTCAACAACCTTGCCCATGTGGAAACCTCCTCTTATTTAAGACTGTTTTAAGACTGTAAGTTTAGCTTGTAAAATTGTGTATATCCAATTGCATAAGAAATACAATCAGAAGTTTTTTCACATTTTAGTATACGCTTTTGTATATTTTTTGTCAAGGAAGGGAATAATATTGAGATGCTTTATTTTAGAGCCATGGACAAGGCTCTATTTGTTCTTTGTATACAAGACAAGCCATATTTTTCAGGCACTTATACCTTTAAACAAATCAAACTAAAAACAGCGCAGTTTCTCATACTTGAACAAAAAAGAAGAGTAACCCGGTTCCCCAGCATTACTCTTCCTTTTCAAAAAAGCTTCGTTAATATAATCAGCAGCACTACTCCCGGTATTCCCAAGAAACCTGCAACCAGTGCAGTTATGACATTAAAGGCAATATGGAAGTTGATATACTGTCCCAAATAATTGATAAATACCAGGATAACTCCACCCAGTACCAGATTTAAAACCACTTTGCCAAAAAATTTAAACGGTGCTGCCAGGGACTTTCCGATAATATACAGAAGCAAAATTCCCACAGCATAGGCCGCTAACATCCCATAATTCAATTCACCCATAACCTCATCACCTTAAATAAAGTAGTATAAAGCCTATGGCATACCCATAGCTGCATTATTATTTGTCCTCAACGGTTTAGACCCATTGTATAGTCTGTCACTTATTTATATATATTTAGTTGTCCAAAAAAATAGACCAATTACCTATATAATTTACGAATACACATTGCTCTTCACTAAGAACTTTGCGATTCTCTTCGACGAAGCTATGCTCCTAATCTTCCTCCTTACACCCACAAAAAGAAGTCCCCTTTGTAAATCCCGTATACGGAGAATTTATTCCTATATATAAAAAGGATATTTGTCTGAATATCAGACAAATATCCTTTTCCTGCCTAGACTTTAATTCCTTTTTCCTTGGCTTCCTTCAGCAGGTATTGGTATCTTACCTCGCAAGCTTTGATTTTATATGTATAGTAATCAATCATGTCCGAGTCCACAGCCTGCTCAAAATTGGCGTTTGCACTCAGCCATTCCGTCCGGGCGTCTTTTATGCTCTGCAATAACTCTATAGTATCTTGTCCTGTACAAACGTTTTCTTCTATTTTAGGCTTAATTGTAAACAATTGTATCACTTTTTCAAAAAAGCTGTCTTTCGATACTTTAACTTCTGCGTTTCTCTCCGTACCTGGATTCATACAAATTCCCCTTATACTTTGTATATTTTATATAATAAGTATAAGCAGCTTTTGTAGGCATTATACATTTTTTGTAAATTGTAGAAATTTTTTAATAGAATTGTAACATATCTCCTACCATTTCAAATTTCTTAGAAATTCAAGCACTGCATTGGTAGTTTCATAGCGAAACCTTCCCCAGTCACTCCATCTGCCTTTCAGGTTCAACAGACCCCGTGCTGTCAATTCCAGTTCCGTCATGTCAACCTCCCGTACCTGGCTGACTTCATCATCGCTGGCATCCTCCAGCAGTCTTCCTCCTTTTTCTCTGAGTATGAACAGGTAGGAATAAAACATCACTGCTTCCTCTTTATGCTGGAATCTTATTTTGAGAACGCCTGCGAATTCCATGATTTCCGTTTCCAGCCCCAATTCCTCCCGGGTTTCCCTGAAAACCGCTTCCAGGATATCTTCCTCATGTCCGATACCTCCGGTGGGAATCCTGAAGATTCCTTTAGGATAGTCTTCGCAGGTAACGGTAATGATTTTTCCATTGGGACGGATGACACAGAATACTACCTCGCCCCTTCGGTCCGTTGCTACCGCATCCTTTACCTTGTTAAAATAACTGTCCGTCTCATATTCTATCGTCACTTCTTCTATCCTTGGCGTAGTGCCCAGTTTATCACATATCGCTAAAAATTCCTTTTCATTAAATGCGTTCATGAAATTTTCCTCTCCTTTGTAAAGCCTGTCTCGTCTTCTTTATCTCTATCCTATTATATATGTCCTTTTTCTCTCCATTCTATAACTTTATTCTGTCTATTACTACTCCTCACAAAAAAACTGTGTAGAAATTACGTTTTATTGGTATAAATACCATGTAAAATGTATTGAGTTTTTACATTAAAATTGCGATAATAGAAGTAAATCATATTTCCTGACGATATAATTTAATTGCGGCTGAAACATTTTCGTTTTCATCCACGTCTATAGAGTTGGAACAAAATATAATACCATATTTTTAGGATTGGCGAAAAATAACTTTCACCATAATTTCGCTACACCTTAGCAGGTAGGATTGGAGTGCTATTTCATGAACGCGGAAACGCAAAGAAAACCTTTTAGTTTAACTTCGAAGAAGGTTGTAGTGGTTTCACTGGTAACATTTACATTATTGATGCTGGCCATTACAGCACAGTTAAGTTACGTAATGCTTGTATATGACAAAATATATAAAGGCGTCTACATCAATTCCGTTCATGTAGGGGGTATGACCCGGACGGAATTGGAGGATACATTGAAAAAACAGTATCAGGATAAGCTTGAGAGTGCAAACATAACCTTGAAAGCCGGTGATACCACCTATCCTTTTAACTTTAAGGATATCCATGTCATATACGGTATAGACAGCATTGCAGATAAAGCCTATTTTGTAGGACGCAGCGGCAACTTGTTTGAAAGGCTGGCAGAGATATCAAAGGTCAGCAAGGAAAATTTAAAACTCGATATGCCAGTGTCCTATGACAAAGAGAAATTGGAAGCAGTGATCAACCAATACTACGAAAAAACATTTGTTAAACCACAGGATGCAGAACTAGTAGTAGATTCAAACAAAGCAACCCTTCGCTCCGGACACAAAGGTAAAAGCATTGATAAAGCAAAGGCACTGGCTGAGTCTGAAAAAGCCATTATAGCGGGTGATAGTAAAACTATTGAATTGCCCTTGATCAATACTCCTCCTGCGGCGATGAATGTCGATGACCTGTTCAACCGCATAAACCGGGAGCCAAAGGATGCGGCTGCCAAAGTAGAGAATAATACTGTGACATATGAACCGCCGGTACCTGGGGTGAGCATTGATAAAGCTGCCCTGGCTGCTATTGTCAGCGAACTGGAGAAGACTGAAAACACCGTAAGAGTTCTTCCAGTGACCTTTACCCAACCCAAGGTTACCGTAGAAACGGTAAAGGCAATGACTTTCAGGGATACTCTTGCCACCATGAATACTCAGTTTTATACCGGCACGCAGAATGATGCCAACCGGGGTGAGAATATCAAACTGGCTGTTTCAAAGATCAGCGGTACTATTCTGGCACCCGGACAAACCTTCTCCTTTAACGAGGTGGTAGGACCCCGAACGCAGGCAGAAGGCTACAAGGTTGCTCATGTATATTCGGACGGGCAAATTATTGACGATGTAGGCGGCGGGATCTGCCAGGTATCAACTACCTTGTTCAATGCAGTCCTTTACTCCGATATGGGAATTGCAGACCGAACCAACCATATGTTTACCGTAGGCTATGTTCCCAGAGGTCAGGATGCGGCTGTTGCCTATGACTATCTTGACTTTAAGTTTAAGAATACTACCAACTGGCCTGTAAAAATCGAAGGCTGGGTAACCAACGACAACAAGGTCTTCTTTTCACTGAAAGGCACAAACGAAGTACCTGGAAAAACAATAGAGATAAGCAACAAAACGATTAAAACACTTGATTTTACTACAAAATACATTGATGATCCAACCATGGCTGAAGGGGAGTCCTATGTGAAGCAGGAAGGGATGACCGGTTATGTAGTGGAGACTTACAAAACAATAAAGCAGAATGGGCAAACCATAAGCGAAAATAGAATATATACCAGTACCTACAATCCTCTGAGTCGGGAGGTCGTAAGAGGGACTAAAAAAGGATAAAATCAAGGTTGAAGCAGAACCGTTTCGGAATAGGGAGTGAGAATTCACTCCCTATTTATTTTGGTTCCCAGCTCCAACCTCAATCGATGAAGTAATCGTTTTGGCCTCTTTCAACTAAAGTCCCGGATATAAATATAAACTATATATTTAAATATCCTTAGTAACTGTCCACACTAATTGCACCATTATTTTTCAAGATGGTTCCTATGCTGTCAATCTTATCATCGTCCGTTCTCATGCTGAACAATACCTTACCAGCTTTGATGTCTGTCTCGTACTGCCTGCTTCTGTTTTCCGGTATCCCCAAGTCTACAAGGCCTCCTACAATACCACCTGTTACAGCACCTGACAAAAGTCCTGTTATCGGACCTGCAGCGGCTATAATACCAAGCCCCGGTATAACCATGCTACCAGCACCTATCAAAAGTCCTGCCAGACCACCCAATATACCGCCGGTCACTACTCCGTCCGATATATTATCATTTATAGGCCCTCTTCCCATTGTTGCACTAGTTCTATTATTTTGCTGTCCCTGGCTATTATCTTGCCCTTGATTGCTTTGTTCCTGATTTCCACTGTTTTTTGCCACTATTGATATATCATCTGTTCTGAGACCACGATCTTTTACTTCCCTCGCAGCTTTTTCAGCACTATCATACTGGTCAAAAATTGCAACAACTGTCTTTGACATGGCTATATCCTCCTTTATTTTTTTACACGAGTTATAAAAAAACAATAACTCGGCTATATTAGCATTCGTTTTACGCTCTATGTTTATTCGGAAGAAATTTTTCATAACTTGTAATAATTTTTTAATTTTGAAAAATTAAATTTGAAGTGTATAATTAAAATGCAATGGAGAATTAGCAATTTCTTCATTTTTATTAAAGAATCGCGAGGTACATACAAATGAAAAAAAATATGGTAATAAGGCTACTCTCTCTCGTACTCATTGTTGTGTCTCTTTCCTTTTCTACCGTGGGTGCCTCTTCTGTTGGTGCAGCAGCTACCCAGAAAATAAACGCCATTGTGCGTCTGGGCATATTTAAGGGTGATCCGGACGGAAACCTGCGAATGGATGAGAAAATCATTCGAAGCGAGTTGGTCACCGCCTTTGTCAGAGCAGTCGGAATGGAGAATGATAAAAATAAGCTGAATCTTACATTTAAAGATATTGATTCCACCCATTGGGCATATAATTTCATAGGAATCGCTGTAAATAACGGTCTGATCACCGGGTATCCGGATAATACGGTAGGACCCGACAGGTTTATAACCTATTCCGAAGCCCTTACCCTGATTATCAGGACACTGGGATACCAGGAAGTACTAAGTTCAGGGAATTGGCCAGATAATGTAATAAAGAAGTGCCAGGAACTGGGTGTTATCTCCGGTTCTTCTATTCCTAAAGATAAGGAACTCACCCGGGAAGAGGTAGCCTCCCTCATATATAATGCGTTAACCGTAGAATTTTAGATCTGGAGCCCTGCGGCTCCGGATGGTAGGAGTGTTCAGATGCAATCACAAGGCCTGATTTTTGCCCTTTTTATGTTGTCGGCAATACCACTTTCATTAATTTTATCCGATCACGAGGTTTTCTTTATAATAGCCGGCTTTTATTTACTTGTTACTTCCATTAAAAACTCTCATGTGCGCGCCTTGCGCAGGTATCAAAAAATGCTTTCCTTGTTTGGTGACAGCGAAGCAGAGGAATATGAGGAAGAAACAAGCCTTGATTTTAGAAAAATCAATACAGGTACAAGGATTGTAAAGAGCCTGATTACTATTCTCTTCATCCTATACTGCAACTTTTATACTTCCAGCCTGTTTTTTGATTTGCTCACTGCATTTATCTGTGTCTACCATGTTAATGACATAATAATGTACCTAAAGCACTATAAGAGAAACCATCCGTTGAAGATAAGCAAACTAAAAGGCTTGGCATTTCTTGGCGTAAATTTTGCAACAGCGGTTTTAATCGTTGTTGTTGCCTTCAATAAGCTTACCAGGTACAAAATATAAATTTTAATTTTCCTCAAAGGGAGCACAGTCCGCTGCGCTCCCTTTCTACGCAGCCTGAATACGAATAGCCCGTAATTTCAATAAGCCCCCGTTAAAATACAGCTTTTCCCAGGCTTCCACGTTATTATGCACAAATCCCTCCGCAGTACAATGAATCCCACTATACAATTTGCAAGAATATTACAGTCAAATTGCATATTTTTGATTTTTTTTTGTAAAAACTATTGAATGCACTGTAGGTGCGTGCTATAATTAAAATACTAAAATTATCGTCGGTTTCTATAATTTTGGTACATTCATCGGAATAAAATACCTGAATATACGCAAGGGTGTGTATGTTAGCCATGAGATGAAGGACGTACTCAACGAGGAGGATATGTTACTTTTGCTGTGTACGTCTTTTTTTTATATATTTAAATACACCCTTTTAAGGCAAGTAAAATTGCCTATTTTTTACCGGATTTTTTTTTTGCAGGATTTTAATTTTAATATTTCATTTTCAATCAATTTGTATAGTAGAGAGGTTGTTGCAGTATGGCGCAGAATGGATTACCCCCCCGACAGGGTCTTTATGACCCACAACATGAACACGACGCTTGTGGTATCGGTTTTGTTGTAGACATGAAAGGGAGAAAATCCCACAAAACAGTAACCCAAGCCCTCACCATTCTTATGAACTTAAACCATCGTGGTGGCTGTGGCTCTGAAGCAAATACCGGAGATGGAGCCGGAATTCTTATTCAGCTTCCTCATGCCTTTTTTGCAAAAGAGTGTCCCACAGAAGGAATTTCTTTACCTGAGCCGGGAGAATATGGCGTCGGTATGGTTTTCCTATCCCCCGATAAAGTAGTACGGGAGCATTGTGAGAAAGTCTTTGAGACTATTATTAAGGAAGAAGGTCAGACGTTATTAGGCTGGAGGACACTTCCTGTCGACGATTCCTCTCTCGGGAGCATGGCAAAATCATGTATGCCGTATATGCGTCAGGTATTTATCGGTAAAAGCAATACAATTAAAACTGCCATGGACTTTGAAAGAAAACTGTATATTATACGCAAGCGTGTGGAAAAAGCGCTCCGATATGCCGAAACCGATGCCTGTGAGTTTTTCTATGTAGCCAGCTTATCCTCACAGACCATCGTATATAAAGGCATGCTGACTGCGGACCAGGTAGGGGCGTACTATAAGGACTTGATGGAACCATCGGTTGAAACTGCCCTTGCTCTCGTTCACTCACGCTACAGTACAAATACATTCCCCAGTTGGGAACGCGCACATCCCAATCGATATATCATCCATAACGGCGAGATCAATACACTGCGTGGAAATGTGAACTGGATGTATTCACGCCAATCAAAGCTGCAATCCGCCCTTTTCGGCGAAGAGCTTGCGAAGGTGCTTCCGGTTATAAACGCAGATGGAAGTGACTCCGCAATGTTCGACAACTGCCTTGAATTCTTGATGCTGTCCGGCAGATCCATGGCACATTCCGCCATGATGATGATACCGGAACCCTGGTCCAATCATGAAAGTATGAGTGATGAGAAGAAAGCCTTTTACGAATACCACAGTTGTTTATTGGAGCCCTGGGACGGTCCGGCTGCCATGTCATTTACGGACGGTGTACGTGTAGGAGCCCTTCTTGACAGAAACGGGCTTCGTCCGGCTCGGTACTATGTAACAAAGGATGATCTGGTTATTATGGCTTCCGAAGTGGGTGTTCTAGACATTCCACCGGAAGATATTCTCTATAAGGAACGCCTTCGTCCGGGCAGAATGCTTTTGGTGGATACGGAAGAAGGAAGAATTATCAGCGATGATGAATTAAAGCAAAAAATTGCATCGGAGCAGCCCTACCGCCAGTGGCTCAATGAACACCTCATTACTCTTGAGGAACTCCCGGAAGCTCCACATCTTCCGGAACCGGAACATGAAACGGTATTGCAGCGCCAAAAAGCCTTCGGTTACACCTACGAAGACCTGCGGGTAATTCTGACTCCGATGGCGCAAGAAGGTGTTGACCCTGTAGGTGCTATGGGAACAGACACGCCGCTGGCAGTTTTATCCGATAAGCCGCAGCTTCTGTACAACTACTTCAAGCAGTTGTTTGCCCAGGTTACAAATCCGCCCATTGACGCCCTGCGTGAAGAAATTATTACAGCTACCGAAACCTACATGGGAACGGAAGGAAACCTGGTAAACCCGGAACCTTCCAGCTGTCGGCAGATAAAGATCAAAACCCCCATAATCGATAATGATCAGCTGGCAAAGCTTCGTCATATTCGTCGTGACGGCTTTAAGTCAGTAACATTGCCTATCCTCTTTAATGCCACAGAAGGGGGAAAAGGCCTGGAAGCCGCTATGGAGAATCTTTTCCGGAATGCAGACCAGGCGATTGAAGAAGGCAACAATATCCTTATATTATCCGACCGGGGCGTTAATAGCGAGAATGCAGCCATACCTGCTTTATTGGCCCTCTCCGGCTTGCATCACCATCTGATACGGAAAGAAACCCGTACCTCCGTCAGTCTGGTAATTGAAACCGGTGAGCCAAGGGAAGTTCACCATTTTGCGGTGCTAATCGGCTACGGTGCATCCGCCATTAATCCATACCTTGCTTTTGAATCCCTGGATGATATGATCCATCAGGGCCTTCTGACGAACATCGATCATCATAAGGCGGTTTCAAAGTACATTAAAGCTGTAACCAAGGGTGTTGTCAAGATTCTCTCCAAGATGGGAATCTCTACAATCCAAAGTTATCAGGCCGCTCAAATTTTTGAAGCCTTGGGACTGGACCAGTCCGTAATTGATAAATACTTTACCTGGACACCTTCCCGTATCGGAGGTGCAGACATCAATGCCATCGCTGAAGAAACCCATAAGCGCCACTCACGTGCTTTCAGCGAACACCAGGCTGCAGATCCGACCCTGGATCCTGGCGGTGACTACCAGTGGAGAAAAGATGGAGAAGAGCATCTGTATAACCCTGAAACCATCCATAAGCTCCAATTGGCATGCCGTACCAATAGCGTTGAATTATATAAAGATTATGCAAGGCACATAAATGATCAGACACAAAAGCACTATACACTGCGTGGACTGATGGAATTCAAACTGGCAGAAAACCCGGTTCCCCTGGAAGAGGTAGAATCTGTTGAATCTATTGTGAAACGTTTTAAGACAGGAGCCATGTCCTATGGTTCCATCAGCCAGGAAGCCCATGAGGCTTTGGCTATAGCCATGAACCGGATTGGCGGAAAAAGCAATACAGGGGAAGGCGGAGAAGATCCGGCTCGTTTTGAACCTCTACCCAACGGTGATTCAAAATGCAGCGCCATCAAACAGGTTGCTTCGGGAAGGTTTGGTGTAACCAGCCATTACCTGGTGAATGCAAAGGAAATTCAGATTAAGATGGCCCAGGGCGCTAAACCCGGTGAAGGCGGACAGCTGCCGGGGCGTAAGGTATACCCATGGGTTGCCCGTACCCGTCATTCAACGCCGGGTGTAGGCCTTATTTCACCACCGCCGCACCATGATATCTATTCCATCGAGGACTTGGCTGAACTGATCCACGACCTTAAGAATGCCAATGACCAGGCGCGTGTCAGTGTAAAGCTGGTGTCTGAAGTAGGAGTGGGTACTATTGCTGCCGGTGTTGCCAAAGGGCGCGCCGATGTTATCCTTATCAGCGGATATGACGGTGGTACCGGTGCATCACCCAGAACCAGCCTTAAGCATGCAGGTCTCCCCTGGGAGCTTGGCCTGGCAGAAACGCATCAGACCCTGCTTCTTAACAATCTGCGCAGCCGCGTGGTAGTTGAAGCGGACGGAAAACTGATGACAGGGCGTGACGTAGTTATCGCAGCACTGTTAGGAGCCGAAGAATATGGATTTGCAACAGCGCCGCTGGTAGTTCTCGGCTGCGTCATGATGCGGGTATGTAATCTTGATACCTGTCCTGTCGGTGTAGCAACACAGAATCCGGAGCTGCGAAAGAAATTTGCCGGTAAACCGGAATATGTCGTAAACTTTATGTACTTCATAGCACAGGAAATGCGGGAGTGGATGGCAAAGCTGGGCTTTAGAACCATCGATGAAATGGTCGGGAGAACAGACAAACTGGAAATGTCAAAAGCCATCATCCACTATAAGGCAAAAGGACTGGATTACTCCAAGATCCTTTACCAACCAGAATTACCTGCAGACTACGGACGTTACTGCCAGATGGAACAAGACCATGAACTGGATAAGTCGCTGGACAAGGCAGTTCTGCTGAAGTTGTGTGCCCCCGCTTTGGAAAAGGGAGAAGCAGTTTCCGCAACCTTGCCCATATGCAATACAAACCGTGTGGTAGGTACCATACTGGGAAGTGAAGTTACCAGACGCTACGGCGGAGCCGGATTACCGGAGGATACCATTATACTCCACTTCCAGGGATCGGCCGGACAGAGTTTTGGAGCCTTTGTACCAAAGGGTATTACACTGATGCTTGAAGGTGATTCCAATGACTACATCGGGAAGGGCCTCTCCGGCGGTAAGATTATTGTTTATCCTTCTATCGCAGCCACCTTTGTGCCTGAAGAAAACATTATCGTAGGTAATGTTGCCTTGTATGGTGCAACCAGTGGTGAAGCTTACATTCGCGGAGTCGCCGGTGAAAGGTTCTGTGTAAGAAACAGCGGTGTCCATGCTGTAGTCGAAGCGGTAGGTGATCACGGTTGTGAGTATATGACCGGAGGACGTGTTGTTGTTCTGGGTCCTACAGGTAGAAACTTTGCAGCCGGCATGTCTGGTGGTATCGTCTATGTGCTGGATGCCGACGGAACTTTTGAGACCCGGTGCAATAAGGAAATGGTGGATATCGAGCTTTTGGATGACGAGAATGATATAGCTGAACTTAAAACCATGATCGAAAATCATGTTAAATATACCGGAAGCGGACTTGGCAGCAATATTTTGAAGCTCTGGGATGAAATGCTTCCGAAGTTCCGCAAGGTAACGCCAAGAGATTATAAGAGAATGCTCCAGGCAATTAAGCAAGTGCAGGAAGAAGGACTTAGCGGTGAGGAAGCACTCATGGCAGCCTTTGATGCAAACAATAGAGACCTGGCACGAGTAGGAGGGAACTAATATGGGTAAGCCAACAGGATTTATGGAATACAAACGTGAACTTCCCGAAGATCGTGCACCTTTGGAACGTATCAAGGATTGGGAAGAGTTTCATCTCCATCTTAATGAAGAAAAACAGCGTACTCAGGCGGCACGTTGTATGGACTGCGGAATTCCTTTTTGCCATACCGGTATTCTTATTAATGGAATGGCTTCCGGCTGTCCCATTAATAACCTTATACCTGAATGGAACGATCTCATTTACAGGGGACTTTGGAAGGAAGCTTTGAACCGCCTCCTTAGAACAAACAACTTCCCGGAATTCACAGGAAGAGTTTGTCCGGCTCCCTGTGAAGGTTCCTGTACTGTAGGAATTAATGATCCGCAAGTTACTATAAAAAATAATGAATGCACAATTATCGATCGAGCTTTCGAGGAAGGTTGGATTCAGCCCCAACCTCCTCAAAAACGTACAGGGAAGAAAATAGCCGTTGTGGGCTCGGGGCCTTCCGGTCTCGCCTGCGCTGACCAGTTGAATAAGGTAGGCCACTCCGTTACAGTATTTGAGCGCGCTGACCGTCCCGGTGGCCTTCTCATGTACGGCATTCCCAATATGAAGCTGGATAAGAAAAAAGTAGTACAACGTAGAATTGATCTCATGACGGCAGAGGGCGTGGCTTTTGTAACGAATACGGAAGTTGGAAAGGACTTCCCGACAGATCGGCTCCTCAAGGAATTTGATGCAGTTGTACTCTGTGGTGGCGCTACCAAGCCCCGTGATCTTCCGGCAGAAGGCAGAAACCTGAAAGGTGTGTACTTTGCCATGGAGTTCCTCCATAAGAACACCAAAAGCCTTTTGGACTCAAACCTCGAGGACTGCAACTATCTCTGTGCCAAAGATAAAGATGTTATCATTATCGGAGGCGGAGACACCGGAACCGACTGCGTTGGTACTTCTATCCGACATGGTTGCCGAACAGTTCATCAGTTTGAGATTCTTCCTCAGCCGCCGCAGGCACGCACACCGGATAACCCCTGGCCGCAGTGGCCAAAGGTTCTTAAGACCGATTACGGACAGGAAGAAGCCATTGCCTTATACGGAGCCGATCCCAGGCAATACTGCATTACTACAAAGAAATTTGTGGGTGATGAAGAGGGCCGGGTGAAGGAAGTTCATACGGTTCAGATCGAGTGGAAAAAAGACGAAGCAGGACGTTTTATTCCTGTAGAGATACCCGGTACCGAGAAGATATGGCCTGCACAATTGGTACTGCTGGCCATGGGCTTCCTGGGTCCGGATGAAACCATCATTGATCCGTTAGGCATAGAGCGAGATCCTCGTTCCAATGTGAAGGCCGAGTATGGCAAGCATGAAACCAACATCAAGGGCGTGTTCGCCGCGGGTGACATGCGCCGGGGCCAAAGTCTTGTCGTATGGGCCATCAATGAAGGCCGGAGTGCTGCAAGAGAAGTTGACAAATACCTTATGGGATATACAAATTTACCTTGATAACAATCTTCTTCCTAAATTCATATAGCAGTATTTTAAATTCACAAATAGAAAGGGATAAGGCCCACGCCTATCCCTTTCTATTTGTAATTCATTTCATCAGAACTATCCACAGGTAATTAGTTTTTTTGCTTTTTTATCCACAATTAAAACACAAACTGTGCTTTTCCTTTATAAACTTGAGGTCTTTTTACAAAGCTGTTAATTTTTCTCTATCCCCCACGTTTTTCCTGTGCTATAATTATAAAACAAAAAGGTTAGGCAAAACTAACTCATAGTTAGGATTTATTATGTTATTACATCACAGTGAACGAAAGGTTTGACATATGAAACTGGATATACATAAATTCCATACCGTTTTCACAATTTTTATTTTTGTAGCACTGGCATCCCTGGACCATGCCGTAGTCGGTCTGTTTCCCCCACTTTTTACCTCCATCTCTTCGGATCTTAACATAAACATTGCTTCGCTGGGAGTCATTTCCGCGGTAAGCTATTTTGTAATCTCTCTCTCTTCCGTTATTTGGGGATATTTGGCGGATAAGGGGAGAAGAAGGCGTTTAATCATGATCGGTACCGTCCTGTGGTCTATTTCGGTTTTTTTGACCGCTTACAGCCACAGCTTTGCAGAACTCATGTTTGCACAAATAATTACCGGCATTGGCCTTGGCTGTATCGGCTCCATCGGCTATAGCGTTTTAAGTGACTATATCCCCTATAAGTGGCGTGGAACCCTTATGAGTCTCTGGGGTATGTCTCAGGGCTTCGGAGGCATCGCTGGCTCCCTTATGGCGTCCATTGTAGCTACCGAAACAAACTGGAGAAAACCCTTTCTGATCATCGCTGTTTTAGGGCTGGTATTTACCTTTTTATACCTGTTCATCAAGGAGCCTGTTAAAGGTGCTTCAGAACCTGAATTACAGGACCTGGTCAAGGAAGGCTTTGAGTACAATTACTCTATTGATCTTTCGCAGATCGGAAAAATTATTTCGAAAAGAAGCAACCTATGGCTGATGCTGCAAGGTTTCTTTCTCAATACAACTACGGGAACCCTCATATGGTTGCCTACATTATATGCCTCAAAGATTGAAAAACTGGGCTATAACCTTTCTACAGCCATTATAGCCTCCGGATACCTTTTTGCTCTGTTTCAGCTGGGAGGTCTGTCTTCGATGTATTTCGGCTATATAGGGGACAAGCTCCAAAAGCGTACCGACCGGGGCAGAGCCTTACTTGGAGCGGCTTCAATATTTACAGCCATGCCTCTGTACATACTCATGTTTTCAATACCTTTGAAAAGCTTAAGTCTTCCTGATGACGGAAGTCCCGTATCTATTTTCTGGAGAATTATCGATCAATTAACGTTCCATCCCAACCTCGGATTTATCGTTATGTTTTTGCTGGCTATCGGCGCGACTGCAGCTCAATCTGCTAACATACCCAACTGGCTTGCCCTGCTGACGGATGTAAACCTGCCGGAACACAGAGCCACGGCTTTCAGTATTGCAAACCTGATATCCGGTGCAGGAAGAGCCTTTGGAAATGCATTTATAGGCGTTGTGCTGACCCTGGCAGGTCGTCACTTTCCCGAGCCTTACAACTACGTTATAACGATGAGTATATTCCAGCTTTTCTTCCTTCCTGCAGTATTCTGCTACTTGAAAGTGTCCCGGACCGGTACCCGTGACATGAAATTTGTCCGGTTAAAGCTGAAAAGGCGGTCACGCCCTAGTTAGTATTAGCAGGTTGGTTCTTTTTTCTGTTCCTTATTTTTTTCACTACAGTAGGAACTGCCACTGTCAGAATCACCAGGAGTATGGATGCGACAAAATTCCAGGAAAACGGATTATTTATATTATGCCCCAGCATATTGAGGGAAAAGGTCTCCGGAATCATCCCAATAACCGTACCCAGAATAAATTCACGGTACTTGACCCTTGTAAGCCCTGCCGCATAGCTGAGGGCATCAAAAGGAAAGATATAGGAAATACGCATAAGTAATATGATTTTAAACCCATGCTCCTCAATCCTGACATCCAGATTTTTCATTTTTCCTTTTAGAATTTTTTCAACCGTATTCTTTCCTGCCATTCTGCTGATATAGAAAGCAATGGTAGAAGAGCTGAATACACATAGCATGGAAATGAGAAAACCATACCATCCTCCAAGTAAGCTGCCTCCGAGAATTACCATAATGGAATAGGGAAAAAATACAAGTAGTGTGCGCATGTTAAAAATTATAATAAAAATAAGTACGGCAAAACTGCCGTAGGATTGAATATAATTTCTGGCGCCCTCCAGGCTTAGAATCCCCATAGACTGAGCTTTTACCAGTAAGAAGGCTGCACCTGCGACCAATATTGCGACTATGAGCAACTTAAAGTAATTAATCTCTTTTTTCATGTTTTTTTCCCTTTTTTTCTTTTCATTTGTTCCCTAAAAAGACTTGTAGTTTAAGCTAATTTTCATTATAATCTATTATATAATAAAATGCGTTTTTATTGTATATACTAAATAGTTTTATATCTTTAAAAACAGAAATGAGGAAATATTCATCCTATGGATAAGATAAAGGGAACCCTCCCTAATATTTTGACTTTAATCAATCTTTCATTAGGTGTACTGGCTATTTTGCTTGCTGTAAACGATACCGCGGCTGCGGAAGGAAATGTAGACCTTCTTGTACCTGCTTCACTATTAGTCATTGTAGCAGCATTAACAGACCGCTTTGACGGTCAGGTAGCCAGGAAATTGAATGTGACAAGTGAATTGGGAAAGGAACTGGATTCCTTGTCCGACCTTATTTCCTTTGGCGTAGCTCCTATCATCATTGCCTGGAAGCTCTGCTTCATTCACTTTGGAATACCCGGCTATTTGATTACCCTGGTTTTCCCTATGGCAGGTGCCTATCGTTTGGCAAGATACAATATAACCAAATTTGATAATATTTACCGTGGTATACCTATAACCGTAGCAGGTGCGTTTTTAACCATTGTGAGCCTTTATAACGCTTTCTCGGTTATGAATGACCGGTTTACCGTGTACCATACATATTTGACTGCTTTACTGATCCTGCTTCTTTCCTTCCTGATGGTAAGCAAGGTCCGATTTAAGAAGATGTAACAATAAAAAATAACAAAAAAATAAGAAAGCCAACTGGCTTTCTTATTTTTTATGTTTATATTAAAAACTGTCCCGTCTTCCCTTCCTTAAGAGATATACTCCTCCAATCATCATTGCAATAGGAATTATAAACCTCGGTAAGGACAAATAGTAAGGGAAAGAGAACCTGAATACTCTCCACAAGAACTCCCTCAAACCCTCTATCGCTACATTAAAGGTTCCTATAACGCCTAGAATGATTAACCCATAGGCGATTATCTTTTTATTGGATAGAAATTTGATTCGGATCTGGTCATAATCCGTATTGATTCGGATTCCCTCAGAATCAGTAACAACTCTTCCTTCGTTGATCTCATTAGCCAGAAACCGGGAATCGAAAACACTGTAAAACACACTTAGCACACACACGGCAGGAATAAAGAATCCTGAAATCCAATGAATCCCCAATATATCCGAAAAGAATATTGCAGTAAATAATGCTGCGAAGAAAGTTACCATGAGTGTCATTCCTCTGTTAATCAATCCCAGGTACATGTGCCCTCCCCCTGGAACCAATCCAAATACAAAGGTAAAAAATTTACTTTTCTTTCGGGTGTACACCACATCCCTACCTGTTGGCCCCTGCTGTGCAGTATTGTTAACTATATTTGCAAGGCACTCGCGACAGTAATTTCTTCCATTCAGTTCCACTGTACAATCCAGACACATTGCCTGCCCACAGTTCCTACATACGTATACCGCCTCATATCCCGGGTGGTTTTTACAATTCATCTTTATACCTCCTTAAATTTCTCGATAGAACTATTTATTTTAGTAAAAGTATTCATGATGCGCATATTCAGGTTCTCTAACTGCACTGTTATATCCCACCTGTTCTCCCCTTTTTGTACGGGGTTCACTTTATGTGCGGCATACATCTGGTTTACCGGAATATTGATGTATAAGAGCATTACAGCCGCCGTCACAATCATACTCACGCCCAGCCTTCTGAAAATCGGAGTGTAGCTCGTATTTTGCCTCTTATTGTTATCCGCTGGGCAGTGAGGCTCCATTGAAAGAATTTTATCCATTACAAAGTCTTCGAACCCCTCAGGTGCCTTCTCAACTGTCTCCAGTTCTATGGCAGTATACAGTCTTTTATAAGACACATATTCACTCCTGCATGAATCGCAAGCATGAATATGTCCGATAAATTCTTCTTCCTCTTCCTTACAGAGTCTTTTATCAAGATATCTGTCCATTGACTTCGCCACCTGATTGCATCTCAAAACTCTCACCTCCATACCGGTATTTTTCCAAACTTTTTTTTAATAACTTTCGGGATCTATATAACCTTGATTCTACCGTTTTAACCGGCACCTTCAGTACTTCGCCGATCTCTTCATAGGACAGCCCCTGATAGTGATAAAGGATAATGACAGTCTTATATTTCTCAGCCAGACTATTGATTTCCTTCCTCACCGCCTTCTGCTTATAACTGTTTATAATGCTGTCCTCGAGGTTATACATTTCATCTGCCATCTCCAGACATTCATCCTGTACATAAGCTTCCTTACGTCTTTTTTTGTTTTTACGGGTCCAGTCGATGCAGAGGTTATACCCCACTCTGTATAGCCAGGTGGAGAATTTCGCTTTTTCTCCGAACAAGTGTAAGTTTTTAAATACGGTGATAAATACTTCCTGCGATAAGTCCTGGGCTTCCGTGTAGTCATTTGTGAATCTGTACACCATCCCAAAAACCTTATCCTTATACCGATTGACAATCTCGGAAAAGACATGAGTATTCCCCCTAAGTACCTGTTCAACAATTAACTCATCCGTCATTGAATACTCATCACCCTCTCTCTTATTCTTACATATTACTATAGACGTATATTTTTAAGAAAACCCTTCAAAATTTCTTAAGTTTTTTTAAATAATTGAATCGATCCTTATTGCCTATATAAAATAAAAAAACCTTGCAATTCGCAAGGTTTTATCAAAATATTATTTACTTGTCCAAAAGAAGCAATATAATGGAGGTTAAGCTGAAGCAAACATTTACCAGACATAATACAGCTACTACCTGCTTTGGATTAAGCCCTTTGGACAGCAGCCTGTAATGGATTTGACTCCGATCTGCTTTATAAACAGGTTTACCCTCTTTAAACCGCTTGATAACCACAAACAAATTATCGAAAATAGGAACTCCCAAAGCCAGAATCGGTACCATCAGCGACAATACAGTCGCTTGTTTGAAAGCGCCGTCCAGTGCTATAATTCCCAGCATAAAGCCTAAAAAAGTGGCACCGGCATCTCCCATATAAATCTTCGCAGGCGGCTTGTTATACCGAAGGTATCCAAGTCCCACCCCTACAAGAATAATTGCCATCATGGCAGAAGTCGTCTGCGCTTTTGCAGCAGCTACCGTAAACAGCGTGATGGCTGATATGGTGGACAATCCTCCTGCCAAGCCATCCAGACCATCTGAAAAGTTAATTACGGTTGTAACTCCAAAGATCCATAGAATAGATAGAATACATTGCATCCACTGAGGTAATACCACATGTTCCCCCATCAGCGGGTTATAAAAGCCCGTAAAAACAATTCCGGCCTTATAAACAATAATGGCTGCTGCAACCTGAACAATAAGCTTCGGCAGTGCCGGAAAATCCTTTCCATGGGTTTTATACCAGTCATCTACAATACCGATGGATAGAATCAGTAGTGATGCAGCAAATATAGCCAGGGATTCCGTATTCCACTCTCTTGCAAAACCGAGGTAGGCTGCATTAAACCCTATAAATATGGCTACCCCCGCCAAAAGAGGTACCGGTTCCTTATGAACTTTCCTCTGTGTCGGCTTGTCTACAAAATCTATTTTAACTGCCAATCGGCTCAGTGGTGGTATTAGGATGTAAACTGTAATAAAGGCCACCAAAAAAGCTAATAAATAATTTATCTTCGCCGCCCCCTTGTACTTCTCAAATAATTTTCACTTTTGTCGAAACTCTTTTCCTCACAAGTGCCTAGCAGGGCGAGTACCATTTCCCATAAATCCTACTATGCATCCAATATAAAATTATAATACAATACCGAACTTTCTTCAATATGTTAATACATATAAAACAAAAAGCGCCACTGCTTGTGGCGGTACTTTTTGTTTGGAGGAGATGGCGACGTTTTATTTTATACAAATTTTCTTAATAGCTGCTCATTTAGCGTTGTTGTTATATGCACACTCGCAGAAACCGCAGCTTGAACACATTTTGTTGCAGCCAATAACCTTTTCAAAAGCCTTTTCCGGAATGATTTTATTTAATTCATCAAACTTTTCCGAAGAATTCTTGTCTCCACAATAAGCTCCAAAATTCTGTAGTATTTCTATGGTTGAGTGTCTGCGGTCCACCAATTTATATATATCAATAAACTCATCATAATAATCCATATATTGGGGTGGGATAAAGGAAGATGAATATAAAAGCCAGGGCTTTTCCTTAAAGAGGTTTTGGCATATATTCAAATACACCGCACCCTCATTACCATGCCCTCTGAGATTATGATGCCCCTGCCACATGGGACAATCATGGAGGCAGGTTTGATTTATTACAAGTTTCAGTTGGACATGCGGCAGGGCTTCACGCATTTGTCGGATAAATTTCAAGTTCTTATTGAGAACAGGCGGTATTACCATGATATCACACCCAAGTTCTCCCCAGTATTTAGCCTTTTCAAGAGAATCCACGTAGGCTATACTGGAGCATTCCAGTTTAATATCAGGGATCGCTTGTTTAACCTCCAGAGCTAGATAATAATCCGCAACTGTAACAACCTCCAGGCCGTCAGATTCCTTTAAATTGTATATATAGTTTATAATGTTGCGAACAAATTCAACATCAGCTATACGCAGACCCAAGCAACCGGTATTTATTAGGAGATTGCCTTCTATGTTTTTATCCCGGGCTTTTTTAAGAAGCTGTACGATCTCATCCTCATAATCATTTCCTTGGTTTATAGCCCGGCCTGTACCCGCAATATGATTTGGAATTGCGAAATAAATTTCTTTACATTGGCTTATGTGGTCTGGAAACTTCTCTCCCAATTTATCTAAAAGTAACATATCATTATTATATGGGATTGAAAATGTTCTCATAAAACGCTCTCCTTATATTTATAATAGGTACTATGTAAAAGTTATGTAAACATAATAAACCCGGTAAGATTTCATAAATAGTTTCCATAAAACTGATACTAGTTAATTAATATGATTTTTTCCTCTATAATGTTACACATTATATATAATCTGCGTCATCATTCCTTCTTCTACACATATTTCCTTGTTAGTTGAACATATGTTACGCATGGTGAATATACTATGAAGGTAAATGTTATGTTAATAGATCAGTAAAAGGAAGAAGTAAATAGTACATATCGTTTAGAAAGGAAGGGATTATCAATGCTGAACTGCCCCGATATTAGAGTTATAGATTGTACTATAAGAGACGGTGGACTTGCGAACAATTTTAACTTTGATGATAAATTTGTTAAAGCAGTTTATATCGCATGTGTTGATGCAGGCGTAGATTATATGGAAATCGGCTATAAAGCTTCGAAAAAGGCGTTTTCACGACTTGATCACGGAAAATGGAAGTTTTCTGACGAAGATGACATAAAAAAAATAGTTGAATCCAGGAACAGTCGGCTGAAACTGTCGGCCATGGTTGATACAGGCCGTACCGATTATCATGAAGATATTTTACCTAAGAGCCAGAGTGTAATTGATATGATCCGTGTGGCCTTTTATAGTCACCAATTATCGGAAGCGGTAGATATAGTAAAAGATGCCCATGATAAAGGGTATGAAACGGCTGCTAATCTGATGGCCAGTTCCTTGCTGAACGAAAGTGAATTGAATAACGTACTGGATACCTTGGCAACTACGGAAGTGAATGTCATCTACCTGGTGGATAGTTACGGCGCTTACTATCCTGAAACCATAAAGGATTTAACAAGGAAGTACTTGGAATATGGCCGACAAACCGGCAAAGCGGTAGGAATTCATGCGCATAATAATCAACAGCTGGCTTTTGCAAATACAATAAAAGCACTTCATGCCGGTGCAAAATATTTGGACGCCACAATTTCAGGGCTAGGCAGAGGCGCCGGTAACTGTCCTCTGGAACTGCTGATAGGGTTTCTTAAAAACCCCAAATATGATGTACTGCCTATCTTGCATTGTTCCCAGGAGTACGTTGACCCCTTAAGAAAAGAAGTACGCTGCGGATTCGATACTTCCTATATGCTTACAGGACAGTTTAACATGCACCCGCAGTTAGCCGTTGATTTTTTAAACGGAGAAGATAATACAAATTATTTGGCCTTCTATGATTCCATTCTCTATAGATCCGCAGAACAGCAAAAAATTTAAAAAAATAAATCCTGCGAACCGAACACACTTTATATACGTACAAAAAGCATCGCTAAATAAATTTGCGATGCTTTTTTGACGAAAGAAGAAGACTCCACCTTTCAGTGAAGCTACCCTATGACGACTTAGCCATGTATACTATAAGACACTATTCTCAACATTATTTTTCCCCGAATTCCATGATCACAAATCGACATTCCTGAAGCCTTTTCCTATGATCTCGGATGTGGTGGTGATGGTGATAAATGCTTTGGGATCAATTTCACGGATGAATAATCGCAACTGTATCGCCTGCCTTCTTGTAAGTACCGTCGTAATTATTTCCTTTTCCTCATTGGTAAAAGCACCCCATGCCTTGTGTACCGTTGCACCTCTCTTAATCTTCTCTGTAATAAATGCTAAAACCTCATCAGGCTTGCAGGTAACGATCTCCATTCTCTTGCAAATATTCAAGTTTTCAATTACAAGGTCGATAATAAAAGCTTTCAGCACAAGTCCAAGGAGGGAATACATTCCGATCCTAATTCCATATACAAGACCGGCAGCGACGGTGATCGTAATGTCGGCCATAAACAGTGTCTTTCCTATATGAATATGGGTATATTTATTTAAAATTTTGGCTACGATGTCCGTCCCTCCAGTGGAAGCATTCTGGTTAAACACGATGGCAGAACCAACTGCCGGCAAAATAATGGCGAAAGCCAGCTCAAGCATTTTATCACCGGTCAAAGGCTTTGCGACATGGAATAGCTTTTCCAGAATCCAAACCATACCGGAAAGAGCGAAGCTGGAATAGACTGTTTTTGAACCGAAATTGAAACCAAGAAATATCAACCCAACCACTAACAAAAGAATATTAATAGCCAACATTAATAGCCCCACAGGAAATTGTGGAAAGAACTTTTCAACCACGATGGAAATACCGCTGACTCCGCCTATGGCAAAACTGTTGGGAATTTTAAAAAGACTAATCCCAAGTGCAACCAGAAACAACCCAAAATTGATTAACAAAAACTCTTTAAGCTTCCTCACACTATACGCCTCCAGATATAATTCGTACTTTAATAATGATGCTGTAAACAATTAAATTATACCGGCTCAGCCAAATCATTATAAAATTACCCCTTCATTATAATATTTGCAAGCAGTACATTTCAACAGTTGCGAAAAGTATACAATAATCCATGTATTATCCCCGCTCCCGCACAGTATTCACTTTTCGGATCATACAAAGGCCTCTGTTCATATGGGTCAGTGCGTGGTTCCATCTCGTATGCTATTCTTAATCTTCCTCCACTAGAGCGCCAAATGATCGTGCTGCACTTACAGCCTGAGAAAAATCTAAATAAACGTCTTTAAGACTGAAGCTTTTAAAATCAATGCCTTCCACTATGGCATCTCGAAGCTTGGCTCCCTTTAAACTTGCTTGTGCTAGAATAGCATAGCTTAGGTTTGCACCTCTTAAATCAGCACCTTCCAGATTACATTTATATAAATCCGCCCTGACAAACTTTACTTGTCTCAAATCCATTCCTTTCAAGTTGGCTAATCGCAAGTTTGTATAAGACCAATCTCCTTTATCGATTGTAACGCCCAGTAAATTAGCCTCTGCAAACCCAGAGCCCAGCATTTTACATTCCTTAAAGTGTGCGCTGAAAAGATTTGCATATTGAAACTGACAGTTCGTAAAAGCAGAACTTGTATGCGCAGAGGCATTCAACCTTGCTGCCCTAAAATTACATTCGGAAAATATGCATTTTTTTGTGTTGACACCTTCCATATCAATATGTTGAAAGCTACATCCAATAAATTTTATACCTATGAATTCTCTATCATATACGCAGCTATCATCAAACGCTATGTTTTCATATGTTTCATTATTTCTTATATGCATTTTTACATTCACCCACTAATATTAATTCCTTCTAATTTTTATACACTCTATCAACTCTCCATGTTGCATGTCGTAGTTTATAAAGTTTATGACGGGTTATACTTGGAATGTATTTTCTATGACTCTCGGCAATATATCATATACAGATTTTCCCATCTTATTCTCAAAATATTGTTTTACGCCAAGTATTGCCTTCCATTTTGGAACAGTATGTTCGTTCACTCCATGACGTAGGGCAACATCAATCAGTCTTTTCTCTAATAGTGTAAAACCATTTGGCAGTGCTAACGAATCACATAATTGAATTAATCTATCATAATCATCATATTCTACAGTAGCGAGAAAATCTTTTACAAATTCGTATTCTGCCTCGTTACAGTCCCACTTCCCTGCTTCCTCAATGTTTTTTGTTGGGCAGGAATGAGTAATGCAAATCTTTGCTACAAACTCATAGCCTTTTTCTTTGGCATAATTATGTCCGTCTAACATATGCCGCATGGCTGTAATCCCAAACCGCCTGCCTAAATCATGAAGCAATCCTACTATATAGGCAACTTCAGCATTCATTCCTTCACAGTACCCTGCTATTAGTTTTGCCCCTTGTGCAACATACAGTGAGTGTTGTACCCATGGTCCTGGGTTTAATTGCTCCGCCTCTTTTAACATTTCTTCCGCTTCCCCTATCGTAGGTATCCTTTCCATTCCCATATTCTTCATCGTTATTAAACTCCATTCTTAGTAACGAAATTTTATATAATCCTACTTTACCATAATATATCCCAGGAAAATAGTGCCATCTTCCATTTAGGCTGTCTATATCCGGACAAAATTAAAGCTCCGGTCAGAGCTAGAGCAACAAATGTTCATTTTGCGAAGTATAAATGGGAATGCATAATAAATCTGCCAGAAGTTATCACTATTAGCTACTGCAAATTACATTCCACTATAAAACGTGTAGGGAAAAATTCGTATAAGCTTACACTTTCCACTGTCGCATTTAGTTGTTGGAAATTCTGTGAGACTAAGGGAAGTGCTTTTTGAATATTTTCAGCCTCATCAATCAAAATTGTAGCATGAGCCGTCCATCCTTTGCTGCTTTTTATAGAGTTTCTGTTAAAGTTTTTGTGCAATTCAAGCAGTTCATAATTTACATCCGGTGCTAAGAACATGACTTTTAATCCAAATAACCCAATATGGTTAAAAGTTAAATCAAAACTTTTGGTTTTAGCACATATATCTTGAAGCAGTTGTTTAATTTCATCTTCACGACTTGTATCAAAATATCCCAAAGTAATATGGTGAGGCAGATCAGGGGTCTGCTTACCAATAATACCTGCTTCATTCACGATACGTTCAATTTCTTTCATCCGCTTTGATGTTTCCGTATCAAATGTAGCGATTAAGCATAAAAATTTCTCAGACACTTTATTCCCCCCTGTTATGCGAATAATCCTTAATTCACAATATCAACATCTTATAGGAAAACAATACCCTCTTGGTACTGTATTGTCCATACCCATATAAAAATAAAACTCCAGTTATCCCGGGCATTAAATATAAGGAATACGCATTAACACAAAACACATACTCCTCCATAGGATTATAGTTTATCTATTAATGTGTCCCATGTAAGTTCAAGAACCCCTGTCATATTTTTAGGCTCGTTTGAAATATATGTTATAACAGCATTCTTAGCTGGCAGCATTACAACATATTGACCATATAAACCGTCCATACGATATGAATTAGGATATGAGTTCATCCATATTTGATAGCCATATCCTTGATGATGGTCTTTAGTTGCAAAGTACGGGTTAAAGTCACTGGTTTCAATTTGGACCGATGTTGCTTGCTCTATATAGTTTGAAGGAATAAGTTGCTTATCCTTCCAAACCCCTTTATCAAGAATTAATTGCCCGAATCTGGATAATTGCTCTGCTGTTAAATATAAACCTGAAAATCCTTGTGGGATTCCTTTTGGACATGTATCCCATTTAGGTTTCGGTATATCGAGTTGCTGAAATATTTTTTTATCTAAGTATTCATCTAAGTTAGTACCTGTAGTAATGCTTATGATTTTTGAAAGCATATAAGTTGCAGAATTGTTATATGCAAAATGAGTTCCAGGTTCAAATACAATCGGTTCATCAAAGAACATTTGGCAAATATCCCGACTTTTCCCGTTGCTCCAATCAACCTTTACCACTGGACATTCTGCATGTCCAGTTCCCATACAAAGCAAATCATGTATAGTCATCTTTTTAAGATATTCATTTATGCGCACATGAGAAATATCAGGGAAAAAATCTATAACATGGTCGTTGATTTTGAAGTACCCCTCACTAATTGCAATACCAACTGCCATTGAAGTAAATGTTTTGCTTACTGACCACAAAAGAGTAGGCTTTTCTTCCTCAAAATCATGTTTAGCAATTATATTACCATCTTGCCGAACAATGACATTCAATACGTGAAGGTTTTGACTTTTTACGGATAATACCAAATCATCCAATAACTCATTATTCATTATAACCATCTCCATTAATTATATATTTTTAAATAATCCTTAATTCGTATAATCTACCCTTAATGCACGTCCATAGGAAGATAGTAACAGTTATGCTTTAGGCTGTCTATATCCGGACAAAAAATAAAGCCCTGGATAGGAACCGGAGCACTTATTGTTCAATACGCGTATCTTATTTATATGATTTGCTAATATGCCAATATCTCATATCCTTCATCAGTTACCAGCACCATGACCTCCCATTGTGCAGACGGCTCACCATCTACAGTATAAACAGTCCATCCATTGTCCTTATCTACAAATATCTTGTCTGTCCCTTTATTTACCATCGGCTCAATTGTAAATATCATTCCCGGAACCATCAACATTTCAGTCCCTTTTTTCGTTACATAGCTAACCCATGGTTCTTCATGGAATTTCAAGCCAATTCCATGTCCGCCTATTTCTCTTACGACTGAATATCCGTTTTTTAAGGCGTGTTCATGTACTGCCTGCCCCATGTCTCCCAAAAACCCCCAAGGCTTTATCTGCTCAAGTCCCAGGGCAACACATTCTTTCACTACTTGAACCAGCTTTTTATTTTCTTCATTCACATTACCAATACAAAACATTCTTGAGGAATCTGAAAAATAACCGTTATAGATGGTGGAAACATCTAAATTGATAATATCTCCATCCTGTAACATGTCTTTTGCAGATGGTACACCATGACAAACCTGATTATTCACAGATGTACATACACTTTTAGAGAAACCCTCATATCCTAACTGTGCAGGTGTTCCCCCTAGTTCAATAGTTTTCTGGTAAACAAGTCGGTCTATTTCTTCTGTGGTCATACCTGCTTTAACATGTCCTGCAACATAGTCTAAAACAGCTATATTAATTTTTCCACTTTCTCGAATACCCGCTATCTGTTCTGATGTTTTTATTATTTCTCTTCTAGGAACTATGTGTCCCTGTCTTTTATATAGTGCAATCTTATCATCAAAAGCAGCATGACAACTCTTATACTTCTTTTGGCTGCCACACCAACATAAATCATTTCTTCCGATTTTGCTTGGCATTATTGTATTCCCCTCCACTCATATTAAAGGCAGCAAGATTCATCTGTCAAAACTGAATTTAACCATTCAACAAAACATCTGACGTTTGTTTCCGATATTGATAGGGTGTGCAACCATAAGTATTAACAAACGCTCTTGTAAATGCTTCTTGCGATGAGAACCCATAGTCCAATGCTATATCCAAGAATCTGCGATTAGTGTTCTTTATCTCTATTGCTGAAAGGCTCATTTTACGTTTTGCTACATATTGTTTGAAGGTTACCCCTACATACTCATGAAATTTTATGGAACAATAAAAAGAAGAATAGCCAACATAGTCGGACATTTCTCTTAATGTTGGATTTTCCTTAATATTGTCTTCAACCCAATCAACCATTTTTTCTATTGTTTTTACAGACAAATTCTATCGCCCCTTACGAGTATCATATCATTTTCATTCTCAAAAAACTTGATATGACTTGTAATTTTGTATTACTTATAAAAAAATCTTTAACCGCTTCCTTGCTTGGAATATATCGTATTAAACATAGATTGTCAATAAGAAGACTTAGAACCGGGCATAGAAAGACTGACTAGAACCTGATCTTCACTCTGTCCTTGAAGAATCCATAAAGCTGGTCTAGAATCTGTCCCCATTCCTTTATAGGCATTGTCCATTTGTCCGTAATGTTTATGGTTGTAAGATAAAGCAGCTTCATGAGAGCATCGTCGCTAACAAAAGCGCTCTTCGTTTTTGTCACCTTATGCAGCTGGCGGTTGAAGTTTTCTATGGCATTTGTAGTGTAAATCAGCTTCCTGATTTCTGGAGGGTACTTGTAAAAGGTTGCAAGCTCAGTCCAGTTGTTCCGCTACGACTTTATAGTAGAAGGATACTTCTTGCCCCACTTTACCTCAAAATCATCTAATCCCATGAAGCCCATACTCTCGTCTTACGCTCTGTAGTACTTAAGCAGTACCAATAATTCCTTATGTAAACAAAAAATACAGCGCTCCGTATTTTGGAACGCTGTATTTTGGCGGAGAAAGAGGGATTCGAACCCTCGCTAGAGTTGCCCCTACTAACGGTTTAGCAAACCGTCCCCTTCGGCCGACTTGGGTATTTCTCCATATATGTGGCGGAGAGAGTGAGATTCGAACTCACGGTAGGCTCACACCTACGCCGGTTTTCAAGACCGGTGCCTTAAACCAACTCGACCATCTCTCCACTGTACGACGCTGAATGGCGACGACATTTAATAATATAACATGCTACGGAGAGTTTGTCAATATAATTTTAGAAAATGTGGTATGTAGAATTTGGAATCAATTAAAAACTAGTTCTTAGCTCTTGGTTACCAGTTCTTAGTTTATAAAAGACTGTTATAAGTCCTATTAAAGAGTAAGAACCGATAACCAGAAACCAGAAACGAATTTATTTACTACCGGATTACTTCCAACCCGCCAAAATATTTCCTCAATGCTTCCGGAACGACTACAGACCCATCCGGCTGCTGATACGTTTCAAGAATACATGCAGTGGTCCTTCCTACTGCTACACCCGATCCGTTCAATGTATGAACAAATTCCGGCTTGTCCTTGGGGCTTCTTCTAAACTTAATACCTGCTCTCCTTGCCTGGAAGGATTCAAAATTACTACAGGAAGATATCTCTACATATCGGTTATAGCTTGGCATCCAAACCTCCAGGTCATAGGTCATGGCAGAGGAAAATCCAAGGTCTCCCACACAAAGCTTCACTACCCTGTAAGGAAGCCCAAGCAATTGTAATACCTCTTCCGCATCTTTTGTCAGGGTTTCCAGTTCTTGATAGGAATTCTCCGGAGTCGTAAACTTAACTAATTCCACTTTATTAAATTGATGCTGCCGTATGAGTCCTCTTGTATCTCTTCCTGCCGATCCGGCTTCCGCTCTGAAGCAGGCGGAATAAGCGGTATGATATATGGGCAGCTGAGCTGCGTCTAGAATCTGTTCCCTGTACATATTGGTTACAGGCACTTCCGCTGTGGGGATTAAGAAATACTCGGTATTAGCTACTTTAAATGCGTCCTCCTCAAATTTCGGCAGCTGTCCTGTTCCTACCATACTATTTCTATGCACCATAAACGGAGGGAAAACTTCCGTGTATCCGTGCTTCTCTGTATGCAGGTCCAGCATAAAATTGATTAATGCTCTTTCGAGCTTTGCTCCAACCCCTTTGTAAAAGGTAAACCTGGCCCCTGTTACTTTGCCGGCCGTGCTGAAGTCTAATATATTTAAATCTTCACCGATGTCCCAATGTGCTTTGGGTTCAAATTCAAATTTCCTGGGTTCTCCCCACTTCCTGATCTCTATGTTATCCGCATCAGATTCCCCCATTTGTACCGACTCGTTAGGAATATTCGGGATGGTTAACATGATATTATCTAATTCTTCATCAATTTTTTTTACTTCCGCGTCCAGTTCCTTTATTTTCTCAGAAAGTTCCTTCATCTCTTCCATTAATGAAGAAACATCCTTTCCTTCTTTCTTATATTGGGGAACCAGCTTTGAATCTGTATTTTGTTTATTCTTCAACTGTTCTACTGTAACAAGCAGTTCTCTTCTCTTTTCATCCAGAGCAAGGAATCCACTTACATCGAGCTTACCCTTACTTTTTATAACAGCCCTTTGAAGTATATCCGGGTTGCTTCTGATTGATTTTATATCCAGCATATCGATACCCCTCTGTTTTTCCAAAATTTTAACATTATTATACTATACAAAATCTATTATGCAAAGTTTTTCTTATGCTTTTCCTAATGCAATCAAGGACAGTAGAAATATTACTTTTCTCTTCCTTAAAAGCCCATCTCTTTTATCAATTCTACCACGCTTTTTTTATAATTACTCTCCGGATATTCATTAATAAGCTTTTCCATAGCGTCCTTCGCTTCCTTATAATTCTGCTGCCTGTACCTTGAGTATCCTATAAAGTATAGACAGTCATCGGAAAAATATTCACCGGAAGCATAATTAAGCGATTTACGAAGGCTTTTCACAGCTTCCTCATATTGCTTATTGATGTAACTCTTATATCCCTCCTGATAAAGGATCTCTGCAGCTTTACCATAGACCTTTGGGACCAGCTCTTCATAAAGCTCTATTCCTTCCTTACCCAATATTTTAGTATCCGTCGAGCTATACAGTATATCCGCACTTTTCAGCACATTTCCCTTACTGTATTCCAGGTACGCCTGTGCAACACACTCATAGGCATCAACAATATCGTTAGCTTTATGTTGTTGCTTTTTTAGTATCGCATTTCCTTCTTCAACTTTAGCTTTTGTGTCTTCAAGCTCCTGTTTAACGGCCTTTAATTCATCACTAATTCTCTTGTTTTCACTTAATGCTGTACCTAAGTTATTCTTAAAATTATTTTTATCACTTTCTTCGGTATATAGCTGGTTTTTATAATCATTCAGGTTTTTATTGAATTTTATTTGGCTATAGGCGGTAAGTAGCAGCACAATGAAAGCACTTGTAAATAAAATAACTGCATACACCCATATTGCGTTTCTTCCATTTTTCCCACTGCTCAATTAGATCCCCCCCGTTAAGATATAGCAATAGAATTACTTTCACCTTTTTGCCATCCTTTATGGGACATCTATGGTGGGTACAGCAAAATACTAGTGAAAATTATTCTTTCTCAAATCCTACATTGTTCTATCCCTGTTTATCTTTTGTATATAATCTCTCACTAAAGTTTTTCTTTGCCATTTCCAATGCCTGAATTTCCTCTGCTGACAGGGAATATTTTGACTTTCCACTCATAACAGGTTTTGCATATGTGGTTGAATTATCCCTGGAGTAAATACTACTGATAATTACACCATTGTCGCTGCTATCTAACAACGCCACTGCGTAACTTAAATCACTACCTACATTTTCAAAAGCATTAAAACGTACAATCCCCATTTTTTGCACACATTGAAGAACATTTCTTTCGATATAGTTTATATGATTCTCCATTTCCCTGTTTTTCAATCGCAGATCCTTTAATTCATCTAAACAGGTGTCCATGAGCTCTTCTATATTTCGATCACTCAAATCTCCCATAAACTTGGTATACTTTGTCTTCATTTTTTTTATTTTTGAAGCATTTACCAAGGTAAGAACAAGAAGTATAACCAATACCAATGTATTTAACGCTACCACGAGCATTTCAATTGGAAAGGTTGAAAATATGTCCTGCATCGTTCTCTCCCCTACTCCTAAATTGGTGTTTCACGTGAAACAATTTACCTTTTTCAATTAGGACTGCCTATTTTCCATTTTAAGCCTTCCTTGTCTTTATGAATGATATTATATTCCTTTTTTATTTAAACAGCCTTAAAACAGATTTTAGAAGGTCGGTATTTTTGAGTCTATAGAGTTAACCAATTCTAAAATCCGATCTAATTCATCATTGGAATAATACTCTATCATAATTTTACCTTTTTTGTTTCCACTTATAAGTTGGACCTTCGTACCGAAAACATTTTTTAGTCTTTCCTCTATTTCCAACAGCTGCTCATTCTTTTTTTGAACTTTCTGTTCAGGTTTCTTCGCAAAATACCTTTTTACTAAAGCTTCCGTTTCTCTAACAGTTAAATTCTTTTCAATAATTTCTTTTGCAAACAAAAGTTGTACATCTCTATCCTCAATTGGAATTAATGCTCTGGCATGTCCACTGCTTAACTCACCGGTAACGACATACTCCTTCACTTTATCACAGAGGTGCAGAAGACGAATAGAATTTGCGATAGCAGACCGGCTTCTTCCAACTGTCCTGGACAAATCCTCCTGGGTCATCTCAAACTCTTTCAACAGTCTTTCAAAAGCTTCCGCTTCTTCTATCGGATTTAAATCTTCCCGCTGAATGTTCTCGATCAAAGCGATCTCCATAACCTGCCGGTTGGATATTTCCTTAATAATAACCGGTACCTGCTCCAAACCTGCCAGTCTTGCAGCTCTCCATCGTCTCTCACCCGCTACGATTCTATAAATGTCTTTTTCTTTCCGTACAATAATCGGTTGAACAATTCCATGTTCTTTTATGGATTCAGCCAGTTGCAAAAGTTTGTCATCATCAAACTTTTTTCTGGGCTGGCCAATATTGGGCTCGATCTCGTTCAGCTTAACTTCACGAATTCCAGCTTCCTCCTGTACGTTCTCTTCGATAAGAGCCCCTAGCCCCTTGCCAAGACCTTTTTTCATCATCGAATTGCCACCTCCTCTGAATACTCAATGACCTCCTCTGCCAATTCAATATAGCATTCAGCACCTTTAGATTTTGCATCATAGAGAATGATGGGCAGACCGTAGCTTGGTGCTTCACTCAGTCGAACATTTCGTGGAATAATGGTTCTGTAAACCTTATTTTTAAAATGCCTTTTTACTTCCTCCACCACCTGTATCGAGAGGTTTGTCCTTGCATCAAACATAGTTAATACCACCCCTTCTACATCAAGGTTTGGATTCAAATGCTTCTGCACAAGCTTTACAGTGTTCATCAACTGACTTAAGCCCTCAAGAGCGTAGTATTCGCACTGAATCGGTACCAATACGGTATCAGCGGCTGTTAGAGAATTCACAGTTAATAGCCCAAGAGAAGGTGGACAGTCAATCAATACAAAATCAAACTTTTCACGTATACTTGCTACTGCAGCTTTCATTCTTGTTTCACGTGAAATAACAGAAACAAGTTCAACTTCAGCACCTGCCAGTTGAATATTCGAAGGGCATATCTTTAAGTTTTCAACAGGAGTATCAATTAGTGTAGATTCTATATCCTCATCATTAATCAATACATCATAGATAGACTTATTGATGCTCTTCTTATCAATTCCTAATCCACTGGTTGTATTCCCTTGAGGATCAATATCAATAATTAGAACCTTTTTTCCCTTGAATGCCAGGCAGGAACTCAAATTAACCGCTGTGGTTGTCTTTCCTACACCACCCTTTTGATTTGCAATTGCAATCACTTTAGACAAAAAAATCTCACTCCTTACTACACTTCCCCACCTCGAAAGGCCTTGTCTATTAGTGATGAGTGATGAGTAATGCATGTTGAATAGAAAACAGATAACGTTACTTAGCTCAAAATTCATAGTTTCAAAACAAAATAACACTATGGTCTTAAAGGCGGAATCTACCAAGATACAGATCAAGCCCTCTTCTATCCATTATTCATCATTCGTCGTTCATCATTTATATTTGCACATCCTTATGTACAAGCTTAATTATATCATAAAGAGAATCGTAAACAAATTAATTTTTTTTGTATTATTGCGAATTTGTTTTGTTTTACCTCTCTGCACACCTATAAATGTTTCACGTGAAACAATGTATATTTGTCTAAAGGCTGAATATACTGTATTGATACTTTAATTGTACAGGTGGTATGCATATGTGGAAGTCAATTTTTTCAGCCTTTTTACTGGTTTTCCTTGCAGAGCTTGGGGATAAGACCCAATTATCAACGATGCTTCTGGCATCAAAATCAAACTCCATATGGTACACATTTATTGGGTCAGCCAGTGCACTCGTTCTTTCCTCCCTATTGGGTGTTCTGGCCGGGTCTGTAATTAATAAGTATATACCCATGTTCTATATCCAATTATGTTCAGGCATCGCATTTATTATTTTAGGTGTACTGCTTATCTTTGGAAAAATATAAAAAATAAAGCCCTGTGTGTTAGTAACACATAGGGCTTATGGCACATCCGTTTTATTGAGCAGAAAATTTTATTTCCTTACTACGTCTATACGTCAAGGTTTGTTACATATTTAGCATGCGTTTGTATAAACTCTTTTCTTGGTTCTACTTTATCTCCCATCAATACGGTAAAAATCTCGTCTGCAGCAACAGCATCCGCCAACGTTACCTTTAGTATGGTTCTGGTATCCGGATTCATGGTAGTATCCCACAGCTGCTCTGCATTCATTTCTCCAAGACCTTTATATCGCTGTATCGTACAATCTTCCTTTTTCCAGTTTCTTTCCTTAACAATAGTGTCAACTTCCTTTTCATTATAGGCATAGAAGTCCTCTTTTCCCTTTGCTACTTTAAACAAAGGAGGCTGTGCGATATAAACATGCTCATTCTCCACTAAAGGCTTCATATAACGGAAGAAAAATGTCAACAAAAGCGTCCGGATATGGGATCCATCTACGTCGGCATCTGCCATGATGATAACCTTATGGTACCGGAGTTTTGACAAATCGAAATCCTGGCTTATTCCTGCACCCAAAGCTGTGATGACGGGTGTTAACTTTTCATTGTCAAAAACTTTGTCAATTCGAGCTTTTTCTACATTGAGCATTTTACCCCATAATGGGAGTATAGCCTGAAATTTTCGATCTCTTCCCTGCTTTGCAGAACCACCGGCAGAGTCTCCCTCAACGATATAGATCTCACAAGCAGACGGATCACGTTCTGAACAATCTGCCAACTTTCCTGGAAGTGTAGTAGATTCAAGCACACTCTTTCTTCGGGTCAGCTCTCTGGCTTTTCTTGCGGCTTCTCTCGCTCTCGCAGCAGTTAGACATTTATCCAGTACAAGTCTCGCAATGGATGGATTCTCTTCGAGGAAATCAGCCAGCTTTTCGGAAACCGTATTTTCTACCAGTCCCCTGATTTCAGAATTCCCTAACTTTGTCTTGGTCTGTCCTTCAAACTGTGGTTCAGAAAGCTTAACACTAATAATGGCCGTGAGACCTTCTCTTACATCCTCGCCTGCCAGGTTTTTGTCACTTTCCTTTATCATGTTATATTTGCGGGCATAATCATTAAACACCTTGGTAATGGCGGCTTTGAAACCTGTCATGTGGGTTCCGCCCTCAGTAGTTGCGATATTGTTTGCGTAACTATATATATTTTCATTATAGGAATCATTGTACTGCATAGCAATTTCAACATAAGAGCCTTCTTTTCTACCCTCAATGTAAATGGGCTGGTCATGGAGGCTTTCCTTATTTCTGTTTAAGTATTGTACAAAGGAAATAATCCCCCCCTCATAGTGGAGATTCTTTACTACCTTCTCCTCGGGTCTTTCATCTACCAGTATCAATTTAATTCCCTTATTTAAAAAAGCTAATTCTCTATACCTTGTTAACAATGTATCAAAATCAAAAACCAGTTCATCAAAGATAAGAGCATCGGGTTTAAAAGTGGTTTTTGTTCCGCTTCGATCCGTTTGCCCAATAATCTCAAGCTTTGTTACGGTGTTGCCTCTTTCATATCTCTGCCTGTAAATATTGCCCTCCCTGGATACTTCAACCTCCAGGTACTCGGAGAGTGCATTAACAACAGAGGCTCCTACCCCGTGCAATCCTCCGGAGACCGTATAGGCTCCCCCGCCGAATTTTCCACCGGCGTGGAGTACCGTATGAACGACTTCAACTGTAGGAATTCCCATTTTGGGATGTATCCCCACAGGGATACCGCCTCCATTATCAATTACAGTTACGGAATTATCAGTATGAATTATGACATGGATTTCATCACATCTTCCAGCCAGAGCTTCATCGATACTATTATCTACAATTTCCTGCACCAAATGGTGAAGACCTCTGATGGAAGTGCTTCCAATGTACATACCCGGTCTTTTTCTAACAGCTTCAAGACCTTCGAGCACCTGTATCTGACTCTCGTCATAAGCTTTTTCAACTTTAGTTTCTTCCGACATTGTTTCCTCCAAATCTAAAGACAGCAATCTTTGATTGCATGGATAAATATCCTGTGCAACAAAATTCGCCGACTAACGTAAATTGTTTTCGCCAATCCTAAGAAAGAGTAAAAATCTTATTTCATCTTTTTTGCAGCCCGACTCAAACAGCGAACTTTATACATTACGATCTGTCTAGCAGCCGAAAGCCAGGCAGTTGGTCAGTTAGACGCAGCATAAATTCGTATAAAGTTTGATGGCCATGGAATCCATGAAGAGTGCAGCAAAAGTGTAGATGAATTTATATTTTCACCGATCCTGGACGACCTGTCAAAATATAAATTAAAATATTTATAAACGGCCTCTAAACATTTGAGATATCGTCAACAAAAGCTGAACGTTTCTGCAGTGTTACTGAAGAAATAGGAGAAAGATATATTTTACTCTTCTTATCTGTTTCAGTAATAATAAAGGATTTGGGAAGGTCTTGGGAAATACTTTCAATGAAGCCCTCCTCCTCAGCAATTGTTAAAAATTCCTTCGTGTCCTTCGATACTGTAGTAGACTCAATATCAAAAATGGCAATTATATTTTTTATAGGAATTACAACATCTCCTCCAATATGCAAAAACATGCTACTTCCTCCGTTTTTTGATAACACACAATAATGCGCATTAAATATATTGTATACCAATTCCAGTTTATATGCAAATTTATCTTAATTATGCCCCAAAATGGCGCCTTACAGTACTACTTCTCCACCGGAAATTCTGAAAAATTTTGAATCTTCCGGAACCTTGTCCTCAAAAAAACTTTTATCGGTACAGGTTATAAAAGTTTGTATGTTTTCAAGGTTACTGAAAAGGTAACCTTGTCGATGACTATCCAGCTCTGACATGACATCATCCAAAAGAAGAACAGGGTACTCCCCCGTCTCTTCTTTCATAATGTTAATTTCCGATATTTTCAAAGAAAGTACGGCTGTTCGCTGTTGGCCTTGCGACCCGTACAACTTCAGGTTTGTACCGTTTAAAAACAGCTCGAAATCATCTCTTTGAGGCCCGCTCAAAGTCGTACTTTTCCATAACTCCTTCTCGATAGAGCTTTCCAGAGTTTTTAAAAAACTTTTTTCTATAAAAGCATTGTCCTGGAAATTATCAACTTTTACAGAAGGAGTATATCGGATCACGAGATTTTCCTTTCCCTCTGTCAATTTCGACTGATTATCCGCTGCGTAATGACTGAGTCTTTGAATGAACTCGTACCGCACCTTCATGATTTTTGCTCCCACGGCTGCAAGATTCCGATTCCAGATATCCATAGTATCCAAAAGGGACCTTTTATGCTGCGCTTCCTTGAGAAGAGAATTTCTTTGAGTCAGAATCTTCGAATACTGCTGTAAATCATAGAAATAAGAGGGCTTCAACTGACTCATGGTCATATCCAGAAATCTCCGTCTTTCCGAAGGCCCCTCTTTAATGATCATTAAATCTTCCGGAGAAAAAATGACAGCATTTAGATGTCCCATCAGATCTCCAACTTTTTTTGCAGGAATCTCATTTATTTTAATTTTTTTCTTTTCCTCTCGTTTTAGAAGAACTTCAATTAAGGTTTCAATCCGGTCCTTGTTTAAGCCCAACCTGATATAAGACCCAGGTTCCTGAAGCCGTATGAGATCCACATCTCTTGAAGTACGGTGGGATCTGCCAGAAGCACATAGGAATATAGCCTCAATAATATTGGTTTTTCCCTGTCCATTATCGCCATATATTATATTAAAATTTCTGGAAAAGTCAATTTCAAGATTTCCGTAATTCCTGAAATTTTTAAGTTTGAGACTTTTTATATACAAAGGCTTTCCTCCGGAAATTATTCGATTTCAAAAAAGCTTTTTCCTATTTCGATAGTATCACCAGGTCTAAGTTTTTTCCCTCTTTGGAGTTCGGTAGCACCATTCACTTTGATTTTGCCTTCCAGGATCAGCTGTTTTGCCTCTACACCACTATCGACAGCGCCTACCCACTTTAAAAACTGATCCAATTTAATAAATTCCGTTGAAATTTTAACTTTTTCCATTTTATCTCCCTCTTAAACAGTTCTGCACAAACTGTGTGTATAACTTCAAATAAGGGACAGCTGCCACTGTCCCCTACGAAGATTATCTTTATTGTTATTTTTTACAACTAATCGTTTTTAATTCTTACCGGCAAAATCATATAGGCAAAACCAGTACCTTCAATCGGGCGTAAGGTACAAGGCCCTACGGAAGAAGTAAAGAAAATTTCAACAACTTCATCCTCGACGACTTTAAGGGCATCGATAAAGTATCTTGGATTGAAGCCGACTTCAAGTCTGTTTCCTGACATTTCAACTCGAAGTTCCTCTCGAACTGCACCAATGTCCGTATTGGAAGACATGATGATTTTATCATCGGCAATAGTAAATTTAACCGGATACTTTTTCTCTTCCATGGTAATCAAAGAAGCCCTTTCTATACTTGACAAAAGCTCCTTTGTCTGAACTTTTACCCGGGTTTCATGGTCCTGAGGAATTATGTTTTTGTAGTTCAGATACTCCCCTTCCAGTAATCTGGATACAACTTTGCACTTACCCAAGTCAAACAAAATCTGATTATTTGAAGTATAAATGGTAACTTCATCATCTACAGCCTGTAATATCTTGACAATTTCATTCAAGGTTTTTCCCGGGACTACAACATTAAAGTTCGCCACATCTGTATCGATATCATTTTTTCTAAGTGCCAGACGAAATCCGTCAATGGACACGAAAGTAAGTTCCCTGTTTTTGCATTCAATGAGGGATCCCGTGAGGATAGGCCTGTTTTCATCTACGCTGATAGCAAAGATGGTTTGCTTTATCATATCCCGCACCAGCTTTTGGCTAATGACGAAAGTATTTTGTTTAACGATGGAAGGCAGTGCTGGAAAACCGGCAGCAGGTAATCCTTTTAGTTCAAAATGAGAATTCTCGCATTCGATGATTACCAGGTTATTCTCTTTAACATCGAGTAGAACTTCAGAGTCCGGGAGTCTTCGAACAATGTCCCCCAACATCTTGGAATTTAAAACAATGGATCCTTGGCTTTGAATGTCTGCTTCTACCAAACATTCAATACCGATTTCCAGATCATTTCCTGTCAGTTTGAATTCCTGGGATGCTTCCAGAAGGATTCCTTCCAGGATCGGAAGAGTAGTCTTTGTTGAAACCGCTTTTTGAACTATATTTATGCCTTCCATTAAGTTGGTTCTGGAGCATATTACTCTCATTTTTTTCAGCCTCCTGTTTCAATCGTAGATAACAAATTCCAGTAATCTGTTGATTCGGAGTTCCATTTCGCCGACACGGTCTGTGGATTTCCGGGCATTACTGGAATGTGGATAATAATCTATTTTTATTGGTTGCATGCTTTTCCACAATTTGAACGGGCATTTAGGCTTATTGTAAGGATAAAAACCTGAAATGCTGCGTTCTATCCACACTTTGGAGAAGGGTTTTTCACAAATGCCAAAACAGCTTTTACCTGTATTTGAGCTTTTGCGCTTAAACTGTGGATGAAGTTTTATTTAAGTAAATAATTATAAACAATTTCAGTAATAATAGTAATAAGTACTGTTGATTCTGTGTATAACTATGTTTCTTGGCGAAATATCGGGATTTTGCCTGTTATTAAACTGTAGACAAGTAAGCCCATTTCATCAACAGATTTAACATGGTTGAAAGTTTCTCCAACTTGTCCACAAAAAGTTTTCCTCATTTAAACAATTTCTGTGAATAACTTTTTGCGTAAAAATTTTTATCAACAGGTTATTTGCCGAGAATATTTCTTTTCAGTTCTTCCACAGTTCTTCGAGTCTCGGCATTTGAACCTGTTTCTTCCGAGATTTTTTCGCAAGCGTGTATAACTGTAGTGTGATCTCTTCCGCCGAACTCTTCGCCGATTTTGGGAAGAGACATATCGGTCAGATCCCTGCAGAGATACATGGCAATCTGCCTTGGATAGGAGACTTCCCTGTTACGCTTCTTGGATTTGAACTCCTCAGGTTTTATGTCAAAGTACCGTGCTACAGTTTCCATGATTACATTGCAGTTGATAATTTTAGCTTTATTTACAGACAATATATCCTTCAAAGCTTCTGTAGCGAGATCAACGGAAACTTCACTTTCCGTCAGTGAGGCATAAGCGATGACCCGATTAAGAGCACCCTCCAGTTCACGAATGTTGGAGGCAATCTTGTCTGCAATGAAAACCATAACGTCATTGGAGACATTCAGATTTTCCATTTGTGCCTTTTTTCTCAAAATTGCGATTCGGGTTTCCAGGTCAGGAGCCTGAATATCTGCAATTAATCCCCATTCAAACCTTGAGCGAAGTCTTTCTTCAAGGGTATTGATATCCTTTGGCGGCTTATCGCTGGAGAGGATAATCTGCTTATTTGCTTCGTATAAGGCATTAAAGGTATGGAAAAACTCCTCCTGGGTTCTTTCCTTTCCGGCTATAAACTGGATATCGTCAATCAATAGTACATCAATGTTTCTATATTTGGATCTGAATTCTTCGTTTTTATCATCTTTTATGGCATTAATCAGCTCATTGGTGAACTTCTCCGAAGATACGTAAAGAACCTTTTGAGAAGGGTTTTGGCTGAGTATAAAGTGGCCGATGGCGTGCATAAGATGGGTTTTTCCCAACCCTACTCCCCCGTATATGAAAAAGGGGTTATATGCTTTTGCCGGAGATTCGGCTACGGCCAGCGCTGCGGCGTGAGCAAACCGGTTTCCGTTTCCAATAACGAAAGTATCAAAGGTGTACTTGGGGTTCAATAAGGAGACAATGGATTCTTCGTTGTTTCCCATTTCGCCCTGTCCTGCTGAATATTTTTTGTTGTCATCCTGGGAGGGTATCGCAAATTCAATGGCATATTCCCTGGAAGTAATTTGCCTTACCGCATTCTTTATAAGAACAGAATATCTGGATTCGAGAATGCCTTTGTTAAATTCTGCGGGAACACCCAGGTAAATAGTATTCTGGCTTATGGAAATCGGCTCGATGGTTTTAATCCATGTATTGAAACTTATTTCAGTAAGCTCATTTTTAAGCAGGTTTAATGTCTTTTGCCACAAATCATTTAGCTGTGTGCTCATTTAAAACTTCCTCCCGGCGCATACAATGAAACATAATGTATAAACAATTATTACCAAAATAAAGGAAAAATAAGCCACAAACGAAAATTTCATAGTAAAAATTTAAAAATGGCTTACCAAACATTAGCATAAAATCTATTTTCATCATTATTATATAAATAATCCACAGAAATTAATATTTATCAACAAAATGTGTATAACTTAGTCCTTTTTATGGCAATAATAACTAAAAAACTATGAGTTATCAACAGGCATTACTAATATATCAGACTTTTGTGGAATATTCAATATAAATTAATCAAGATATCCACAAAAAATTAAGAAATATTTTATAGTTATCCACAAAAAGAGTTTCTTGACAGAGATTATAATTTTAATATATAATTGTTCTGGTTTCTTTTTAACAGGCGTACTAGACAAACTTAAATAAAATGCTAAAAAGGGAAACATTTAAATAACATTATGATAACCACATGGATAAGCAGAATTGGGGGTGGTAACAGTGTTAAGAACATATCAACCAAATAGAAGGCATAGAAAAAAGGTTCACGGTTTCAGAAAAAGAATGAAAACGGCTAACGGACAAAAAGTTCTTGCAAGACGTAGACTGAAGGGCAGAAAAGTGCTTTCAGCATAAGACCGCATCGTGTGGTCTTTTTCTTTAGGGAGAGTGAAATGTTACTTCATCTTTTTTGCGGGCCCGCCATTGTTTCAATGAAGGGTGTAGCAAAATGATAGATGAAGTTATATTTAACCGACCTTTAATGTCCGGCGGGTCTGGCAGAGGGTTTGGATCGTAAGAAATTGGCAATAATAGATTGTTGTCGGATAAGATACTGTATTCCCGTGGGGCCACGGGGCTTCATAGGAATGCAGTATGAATACAATTTTACAGGTGCCTGAAGAGCGGGTTGCCAATGTAAGGTAAAGAGTGGAGGATTTGCTCCGGCTTATGGAAAAGACTGTTCCTTTAACAAAGAACTACGAATTTATGCGGTTATACAAAAAAGGAAAATTTTTTGTGGGTAAGCATATGGTTTTATATGTCATGCCTAACAAGTTTGGTATAAATAGACTCGGAATCACTGTGAGTAGAAAATTTGGGAAAAGTGTTAAGAGGAACAGAATAAGGCGATTAATCAGAGAAAATTACAGACTGTATGAGGAAGCGGTCAAACCTGGTTTTGACTGTGTGATTGTCGCAAGAAGCAGTGAAATGATGCCGGAATTCTCTGATGTGAAGAAGGAAATGAAGTTTCTGATGAAAAGACTGGAGATTTTTGATCAGGAGAAATGGGATTGTTTAAAAAGTTATTAATTGGCGTAATCAGAATATACCGAAAATGGATTTCACCTATGAAAAGACCCAGTTGCAGATTTTATCCTACTTGTTCGCAGTATGCAATCGAAGCAATTCAAAAATACGGTGCCTTCCGGGGGGGCATTATGTCAGTAAAAAGGATACTACGGTGTCATCCGTTTCACCCTGGCGGGTATGATCCCGTAAAATAGTTTTTCAAAGTGACAAAGGAAGATAAGATAGTGAATTGTAATCCTGTTTTTTCACAGCAGGAACTGTGAAATATTTGCAAGGTACGGTTCGGTATCTATGAAGATGAGATCCCCAGTAGCATGAAGATCCAGAGGGTATTTCCAAGGGAGTGGCGTCTTTGCGATGGTTTTACTTCCGAATGGATTCAGGGCCGGGGGCAACACATCGAATACATGTACGAGTGCGAAAAGGAGTAAATAGAAGATGAATTTGGACTTTATAGCAAGGCCATTAGGGCAATTTCTGCATTTTATCTATAATACCATGGCCTTTGGGAATTACGGATTGGCAATCATTATTTTTACATTATTTATAAAACTTATACTTTTGCCTCTTACTATAAAACAGTATCGATCGACTGCAAGGATGCAGGAAGTACAACCAATGATACAGGAGATACAGAAAAGGTATAAAAACGATAAGGAAAAGCTAAATCAGGAACTCTTAAAGGTATACCAGGAAAACAAGGTAAATCCGGCCGGAGGCTGTTTACCTGTTTTGTTGCAGATGCCCATACTGTTATCCCTTTATTGGGTTATTTCAAAACCGCTTCACTACATGCTGGGAAAAACAACGGAAGTAGTGCAGCAGCTTTATGCCGCGATTCCGGAAGAGTTCCCCAAAATCATAGGAAACCAGGATATTACCATCATCAACTATTTCAATACGCATAAGGAAAGTCTTTCTGCTGTAGCAGATTTGCTTAATCCGTCAGAGCTCATAAACCTTAACTTTTTAGGATTGAACCTAGGTCTGCAGCCTACATTTGATACAAGTAAAATTGCAGTTCTGGGTTATCAGTTTTTTGGATTGCTGCTCATCCCTGTGCTGGCGGGTCTTACGACCTATATATCTACCAAGTATTCAATGTCTCAAACCCAGCAAAATGCAGACAATCCGATGGCTAGCAGCATGACCAACAGCATGACCATGGTGATGCCTTTTATGACGGCATTCTTCGCATTTAATGTTCCGGCAGGTTTGGGTATTTATTGGATAACCAGTAACGTCATACAGGTATTGCAGCAGATGTACCTGAACAAGTTTATTCTAAAAAAGAAGGAGGCTGGGCAAAAGTAAATGGGTCAAATCGTTGAGAAATCAGCTAAAACCGTACAGGAAGCCGTTTCAGCTGCTCTTCAGGAATTAAACATGGACGAAAGCAACGTCACGGTAGAGGTTCTTGAGGAAGGAAGCAAGGGAATTTTCGGACTCATAGGAAGTAAACTGGCGAGAGTGAGAGTCACAGTAAAGGAAACCAGTACGGATAAAGCCCTGCAGTTTTTACAGGATGTACTGGAAAAGATGAACGTTGCAGCGAAAGTTGAAGTGGCGGAAGATGCTGAAACGGTGTCTTTCAAGATTAACGGAGAAAAAATCGGCATCCTCATCGGAAGAAGGGGAGAAACTTTGGATTCCATCCAATACCTTACAAGCCTTGTAGTCAATAAAGGAAAAGGGAATTACAAGAGAGTTGTCATTGATATTGAAAACTACAGGGAAAAGAGAGAGGAAACCCTTGTCAAGCTGGCAAACAAACTGGCAGATAAGGTCGTTCGCTATAAGAAGGATATAACATTGGAGTCCATGAACCCTTATGAAAGAAGGGTCATACATTCTACCCTGCAAAACAACAAAGCAGTGAGAACCTACAGTGTGGGTGAAGAGCCGAACCGTAAGGTTGTAATTACCCTAAACAGATAAAGTGCCGTGAAAGAAGTAGCCGTACTTTTTATGGACCTTCATGGAGACCATGCAGGGTGCTGAAAAATTATAGTAGGGGTATTCTTTACAAATCTAAGATCAAATGAATAGGAAGACGAATATAGCAAAGAATAAAAATGGTTCAAGGGAAAACACCTTGGGCCATTTTTAGAATATAAAGGTATACCGCAAAGAGAGGGAAAAGGATGTACAAGGAAGATACAATAGCCGCAATATCAACGGCTCAAGGTGCCGGAGGTATTGGCATCATCAGAATAAGTGGTGATAGGGCTTTTGAGATAGCTTCAAAAATATTTAAGGGCAAAAAGCCTTTTGAAGAAATAAAATCGCATACCATTAACTTTGGAAGAATTGTTCGACCGGAAAATGGTGAAGTCGTTGATGAAGTTCTCTTGACAAAAATGAAAAAGCCAAATACATTCACCCGGGAAGACATCGTAGAAATAAACTGCCATGGGGGAATTATCGTTGTAAAAACCATACTGGAGCTTCTTCTAAAACTCGGGTCCCGATTGGCAGAGCCGGGGGAGTTTACTAAAAGGGCCTTTTTGAATGGAAGGATGGACCTTTCTCAGGCAGAGGCTGTTATAGATATTATAAATGCGAAAACGGAAGCCAGTACGAAAGCTGCTGTTGACCAGTTGGAGGGTAGGTTGTCCAGGAAGATAAAGGAAGTCCGCGGAAAGCTGATCGAGTTAATTGCCCATATCGAAGTCACCGTCGATTATCCTGAACACGACATTGAGGAAATAACAGGAGAAAAGGTATATCAGGATGCTTTGCAGATACAGGAGAGTTTGAATAAATTGCTCCAGGGCTTTGAGAAGGGAAGAATCATTCGGGAGGGGTTGAGCCTTGTAATCATCGGGAGACCCAACGTAGGAAAATCCTCCCTGCTTAATGAACTGGCAGGTAAAAACAAGGCCATTGTGACGGACATACCCGGAACCACCCGTGACATTATAGAGGAATACATTAATGTAAATGGAATTCCTGTAAAAATAACCGATACAGCCGGCATTCGGGAAACTGAGGATGTGGTTGAAAAAATCGGTGTGGAAAAGGCTAAAAAGGCCCTGGAAAATGCGGATTTAATTGTGATTATGGTGGATGCAAGTGCAGGGATTAGTGAAGAGGATCTGGAAATTGCTCGACAGGTCGGTGACAGGAAGTTTATTCTCCTTGTCAATAAGGTGGATATTGCTGCTGTGAGCGAGGTGGATTCTATCGTCAAGCAATTTGAGGGAGCCTCCAAAATCATTCGGACCTCCATCAAAGAGGGAGTAGGGATTGAAGAGCTTGAGAATACCATAGAGCAAATGTTTACCAAAGGCGAAATCAACACGGAAAATGATATTCTGGTTACCAACGTTCGGCATAAAGACCTCATCGAAAAGGCTCTGGCCAGCATCAAGGATGCATGCACCGCCTATGAAGCCGGTATGCCTTTGGATTGTATTACCATTGATATAAAAAATGCGGCTGAATATCTGGGGCAGGTAACGGGAGAATCAGTAAACGAAGATATCATGCATGAAATCTTCAGCAGGTTCTGTATTGGTAAGTAAGGGAGGAATATAAATGGATTACTTTGCAGGTGAATATGATGTAATCGTTATTGGAGGCGGTCACGCCGGCTGTGAAGCTGGTTTGGCTGCAGCAAGGCTTGGCTGCAGAACTGCAGTTTTTGCAATAAATCTTGATAGTGTTGCCAACATGCCATGTAACCCAAGCATTGGGGGAACGGCGAAGGGGCATCTCGTAAGAGAAGTGGATGCACTAGGCGGGGAAATGGGAAAAAATACGGATAAAACTTTTATCCAATCAAAGATATTAAACTCTGCCAAAGGCCCTGCAGTATTTTCTTTAAGAGCGCAGGCCGACAGGCGAAGATACCAGATGGAGATGAAACACATCCTGGAAAGACAGGAGAATCTGGATTTAAAGCAATCGGAAGTTGTAGAACTTCTCACAACGGAAGACAAGAGAAAAATTACCGGAGTAAAAACACATACAGGGGCTATTTTCCACTGCAAAGCGGTGATACTGGCTACTGGGACCTTTTTGAAAGGCCGCATTATTATTGGGGATGTCAATTACAGCGGAGGACCTGACGGGCTTTTTCCTGCAAACAAGCTTTCTGACAGTTTGATGGATCTCGGGGTAAAGCTTTATCGGTTTAAAACAGGTACCCCAGCTAGACTGAATCGAAGAAGTATCGATTTTTCCAAAATGGAAGAACAGCCCGGGGATGAAAGAATTATTCCCTTTTCTTTTGAAAACGAAGAGATTAATAAGGAGCAAGTATCCTGCTGGCTTACCTATACCACCCAGGAAACCCATAGAATCATAAAGGAAAATCTGCATCGGTCTCCCTTGTATTGCGGAGACATCAAAGGGGTGGGACCCAGGTATTGTCCCTCCATCGAGGATAAGGTAGTACGGTTTGCAGACAAGGACAAGCATCAGGTATTCCTGGAGCCCATGGGGTTGGATACGGAGGAAATGTATCTCCAGGGTATGTCCAGCAGTTTGCCGGAAGATGTACAGATTGAGATGATGAGAAGTATCCCGGGACTTGAAAATGTATCGGTAATGCGAAGTGCCTATGCCATCGAATATGACTGCATCGATGCCACTCAACTGGAACTTAGCCTCGAATTCAAGGAAATCGAGGGACTCTTCTCAGCAGGACAAATTAACGGAAGTTCCGGATATGAAGAAGCGGCGGCTCAGGGTGTCGTTGCAGGCATCAATGCAGGGTTGAAAGTCAAGGGCAGGGAGCCCATGATTCTTGACCGTTCACAGGCGTATATCGGTGTCCTTATTGATGATCTGGTAACAAAAGGGACTCAAGAGCCCTATCGGATGATGACGTCCCGGTCCGAATACCGGCTGCTGCTGCGACAGGATAATGCAGATTTGCGATTGACTCCCATCGGGTACCAGGTCGGGCTGATAACGGAAGAAAGATACAGAAGGTTCCAAGAGAAGAAAGGTCAAATCGAGGAAGAAGTGCAGCGATTGGAGAGAACCGTAGTCCCACCCAATGAGAGGGTGAACAAATTCCTTGAGAGTAAAAATACAACGCTGATTAAGACAGGGGTAAAACTGGCAGAGCTTTTAAGAAGACCGGAAATAACGTACGAGGATCTGGCTGAAATTGATGAAGGCAGGCCGGAATTAAGCTATTCCGTGAGAGAGCAAGTGGGTATTACGGTAAAATATGAAGGTTATATCAAGCGACAGCTGGTGCAAGTAGGGCAGTACCAAAAACTGGAAGGAAGAAAACTGCCCAAAGATCTGGATTATGACCGGATACAGGGACTGCGGCTTGAAGCCAGGCAAAAATTGAACAAAGTGAAGCCGGATTCTATCGGTCAAGCCTCCAGAATAACCGGAGTATCACCCGCCGACATCTCCGTTCTCCTGGTATACATGGAGCAGATGCGGCGGACTCCTGCAAGGAATGAAGAATGAAGAATGGAGAGGGATAAATGGAGGATTTACAGGAGCTTTTAAAGCAAGGTGTAAAAGAATTTGGGACAGAGCTGCAGGATCTGCAGGTTCAACAGCTTCTACAGTATAAAGATATTCTATTGGAGTGGAATGAGAAGATCAATCTTACAGCCATTGAGGAGGATCGAGATGTCATTATAAAACATTACATTGACTCCCTCAGCATACTTCCCTTCCTCGAAGATAAAAACCGTAAAATGATCGATATAGGGACAGGAGCAGGATTTCCTGGAATTCCGGTAAAGATTGCCTATGGAAACCTGGACATCACCCTTCTGGATTCACTGGATAAAAGGGTAAAATTCCTTACTGAAGTTATAAATTCATTACAGCTCAAAGGAATTAAAGCTGTCCACGGAAGAGCCGAAGACTTTGGAGTAAGGCCGGAGTTTAGAGAGAAGTATGATATTGCTGTTGCCAGAGCGGTAGCGGCCCTTCCGGTACTTCTCGAGTATTGTCTGCCTTTTGTAAAGGTGGGAGGTATTTTTATCGCCATGAAAGGAAGCAGTACGGAGGAAGTAGATAACTCAAGGAAAGCCCTTGAAGTATTAGGTGGAAAGATAGAAGATGTAAAGGAATTTACTCTTCCTTTTAGTGATATGAGGAGAAATGTCGTACTGGTAAGAAAGTTACGACAAACTCCGACAAAATATCCGAGAAAGGCGGGAAAACCATCAAAAGAGCCGCTGATATAACCGGTAAAATGCAGTAAAATGAAGCATTTGGGCGAACGATTCTTATTTTTAAAAAAAGGAATTGAGCAAATTTTAAAGAATATATCTTTTGTATTTAAATACTATGTCCAAGAGTAAACAATTTGAATTTACGTTGAACTGGAGACAGTCAACAGAAATTACAAAAGAATAACAAGAGGGTGAAACAACCTTGTATAGCGTAAGGGTTGTGGCCTGAAAAAATTATATACAAAGGATGGTGCTCAAAAAATGTTAGAGAATAAGATTCACTTTGCAAGACCGGAGAAAAGAGAAGATGTAAAGAATATTACCTATGTAGGGATTGATAATGTCAGACCGAATCCCTATCAGCCAAGAAAGCAGTTTAATAAAACGGCCTTGGAGGAATTATGTGAATCCATTAAGCAATACGGAGTTCTACAACCTATAAATGTTAGAAAAATAACATCCAACTCTTATGAGTTGGTAGCGGGTGAAAGAAGATTAAGGGCTGCCACAATGGCAGGACTTAAAGAGATTCCGGCAATTGTAGTCAATATTGATGATAATGACTCTGCTGTAATAGCATTGATAGAGAACCTTCAAAGAGAAGACCTCAGTTATATGGAAGAGGCGGAAGGGTATAATAATCTTATCACGGAACATCATTTTACCCAGGAGGAACTGGCACAAAAAATAGGAAAAAGCCAGTCTACCATAGCGAATAAAATCAGGTTGCTCAAACTTCCTCCCCTGGTAAAGAAGATTCTGGCAGATAACAACCTTACCGAAAGGCATGCCAGGGCGCTGCTGAAACTTCACGATGAACAATTGCAGCTCAAAGTATTGAAACACGTTTGTGAAAAGGGCTTGAACGTAAAGAGAACCGAAGAACTGGTGGAAAGAGCGATTCAGCGTTACACCCGGGAGGAAGGCGTCCGCGAGGGCGAGAAAAAGTGTACCAGGGCCATAAAGGATATAAGAATTTTTGTTAACACCATACGGCAGGCCATTGACTTGATGAAGAAATCCGGAGTTAACGCAAAGGCGGCGCAGTTGGATCGGGGAGAGTACATTGAATTTGTAGTACGAATTCCTAAAAAGAATTCAGCATCTGTTTAATAAATTAACAGGATAACCCACAAAATTACTATATATATTTTCATAGGGACGATTTTATTATCGCTCCCTATATTTTTTTTTTATAGTATGTTAGAATATGTAAAGGAAGAGGATAAAATAGTAGAAGAATGCTGTTACAGAATGACGGATACTTTTTGCAGGCCCTTAATGGCATCCTATGGGGTGTGGCAAGATGGTACCAGCAGTTATTTTATAACAAATTGAAAATTAGAGACGAGGTATAATGAATGGCGGAAAACAATGAAATAAAGGAACAGAGGATAATACCTGTAGACATAGAATCGGAAATGAAAAAATCCTTCATTGACTACGCAATGAGTGTTATTGTTGACCGTGCGCTTCCTGATGTAAGAGACGGTCTCAAGCCTGTGCACAGAAGAATATTGTATGCAATGTATGAGCTTGGATTTACTCCGGACAAGGCCTATAGAAAATGTGCTACTACAGTAGGTGAAGTTCTGGGTAAATACCATCCTCACGGAGATGCTGCGGTATACGATAGTTTGGTGCGTATGGCACAGGATTTTTCACTCCGGTATATGCTGGTCGATGGACACGGTAACTTTGGTTCTGTGGATGGAGATTCACCGGCGGCCATGAGGTACACCGAGGCCAGGTTGTCAAAGCTGGCGATGGAAATGTTAAGCGATATCAACAAGGATACCGTTGATTTTAAACCGAACTTTGACGAACATGAAATGGAACCTGTAGTACTTCCGTCCAGATTCCCCAACCTCTTGGTGAACGGATCAACGGGAATTGCAGTGGGTATGGCGACCAACATCCCTCCCCACAACCTGACAGAGGTTATTGAAGGTATTAACAAGGTCATTGACAACCCTGAGATTACGGGAGAAGATTTGAATAAAATCATAAAGGGACCTGATTTCCCCACTGCAGGAACGATTGTGGGAAAACAGGGAATTCGGGATGCATACAGAACCGGACGAGGAAGAATTATTGTCAGGGCAGAAGCCAATATCGAGCCGATGAGTAACAACAAACAGCGTATTATTGTTACTGAACTTCCTTACCAGGTAAACAAGGCAAGGCTGATTGAAAGAATTGCCGAACTGGTTAAGAACAAGAAAATCGAAGGAATTTCCGACCTGCGGGATGAATCTGACAGAACCGGAATGCGTATCGTTATCGAACTGAAGCGTGAAGCGAATTCCAATGTTGTATTGAATCAGCTTTATAAAAATACGCAAATGCAGGAAACCTTCAGTGTAAATATGCTTGCTCTGGTCCAGACAGAGGAAAAGAAATTTGAACCAAGGGTAATCAATCTGCGGCAGGCAATCGACTACTATATAGAGCATCAAAAGGATGTTATCCGCAGAAGGACAAAGTTTGAGTTGGACAAGGCAGAGGCCAGAGCTCATATTCTGGAAGGTTTACGGATCGCAATCGATCATTTGGATGAAGTAATCCGGATTATCCGTAGTTCCAATACCGAGACCAAAGCCAAGGAAGGCTTGATGGAAAGATTCGGACTGAGTGAAAAACAAGCCCAGGCTATTGTAGATATGAGGCTGGGAAGACTCACCGGATTGGAAAGAGAAAAACTGGAAAACGAATACAGGGAGCTGCTTGAAAAGATTAAATACTATAGGGAAGTATTGGCAAATGAGTTTATGGTGCTCAACATCGTTAAAGATGAGCTTGCAGTCATAAAAGAAAAATATGGCGACGAAAGAAGAACAAAGATTATTGCTGATGAAGGTGAAATTGATCTTGATGACCTCATCCAGGAAGAGGAGAGCGTTATTACCCTCACTCACTTTGGGTATATAAAGAGGTTGCCGGCTGACACCTATAAGAGCCAAAAGAGAGGCGGAAAAGGGATCGTTGGAATCAGTACCCGGGAAGAGGACTTCGTTGAGAATCTATTTATTACTTCAACTCATCACTTCCTGCTGTTCTTTACTAACAAGGGAAGGGTATATAGGATGAAAGCCTATGAAATCCCTGAGTCAGGAAGACAGGCAAAAGGTACTGCCATTGTAAACCTGCTGCAGCTTGACCAGGATGAAAAGGTTACTACCGTCATTCCGGTGGCTGAGTATAAGGAAGGCTTGTACCTGATGATGGCGACAAGAAATGGCTTTGTAAAGAAGACGGATCTTATGGAATACGACAACATAAGAAAAGGTGGATTAACAGCTGTCGTACTGAGGGAAAGCGACGAACTGATCGACGTGAAGCTGACAGATGGAAACCAGGATATCATGCTGGTAACCAGAGACGGTATGTCCATACGCTTTAACGAAACGGACGCCCGTCCTATAGGCAGAGTTTCGCAAGGGGTAAAGGGCATAGACATGGAAGAGGATGACTATGTAATCGGCATGGAAGTCTGTATTGAAAATGTAAGTCTTCTGGTTGTGACCGAAAATGGCTTCGGTAAAAGAACCGAGTTAGATGAATACAAGGTTCAATCCAGAAGTGGTAAAGGAATATTAACCTACAGAGTTACCGATAAAACCGGAAAAATCGCCGGAATGAAGTTGGTTAGCGATACGGACGATATTATCCTCATCAGCTCCGATGGAACCATCATAAGGCTTAAAGTCGATGATGTAAGCGTACTGGGAAGAGCTACCCAGGGAGTTACGCTGATGCGGATGCCTGAAGGAATCTCTGTTGTGGGTATTGCCCGAATAGCGAATGAAAGTATGGATGAAAATGTAGACGAAAACCTCGAAGAGGAGGAATAAAAAAATAGGGGTTCCTAAAAGGAACCCCTATTTTTTTATTCAGAATCGGATTTAGTAGGAGAAGCCTTTGCTTCATCTGGCGAGGGACTTGTTTGGTCTACTCCCCTATTTTTCAAATCCATAAGGACAACGTCAAATGTATTAGCGCTATTCAGATTACCATCAGGCAAAACATTAGCATGATAGAGCCTTTCTACCAAGGTTTTGTTAGTTTGTCTTCTTTTCTCCATAAATACCTCCAAAAAGTAACACAATAACCGATAAAGAAATAAGTATTATGTATTATCTGCGATTATAGGAAAGTATATAACAGCTATTTTATTTTTATAAAGGTATATTGTAGTAAATAGCCAATCTAAAGGGTTGAAAAAGGTGCTTCCAGGTGGTATAGTAATGAAGCTGTCGCTGATGTACAATACTTGGTGAAACAAATTATAAAAAGGTGTTGACAAAGGCAAAACAGTATGTTACTATGTAAAAGTCGCTCGCAAGAGCGCAAATGGACTTTGAAAAGTAAACAGTGTAAAAGTTAAGAAATAACTCGTTAATAAATTTGAGTTACTTGTAACACTACAAGTCAGTAAATAGTAATTTGAGCCTAACAGGCGATCAAATAAAACTTTATTTGAGAGTTTGATCCTGGCTCAGGACGAACGCTGGCGGCGTGCCTAACACATGCAAGTCGAGCGGAGATAGTAGCAATACTATCTTAGCGGCGGACGGGTGAGTAACGCGTGGGCAACCTGCCTTCTACAGGGGGATAACACAGGGAAACTTGTGCTAATACCGCATAACACAGTTGATTGGCATCAATCGATTGTCAAAGGAGCAATCCGGTAGAAGATGGGCCCGCGTCCGATTAGCTAGTTGGCGGTGTAAAAGACCACCAAGGCGACGATCGGTAGCCGAACTGAGAGGTTGATCGGCCACATTGGGACTGAGACACGGCCCAGACTCCTACGGGAGGCAGCAGTGGGGAATATTGCACAATGGGGGAAACCCTGATGCAGCAACGCCGCGTGAAGGATGAAGGTTTTCGGATTGTAAACTTCTTTAGTCGGGGACGAAACAATGACGGTACCCGAAGAATAAGCCACGGCTAACTACGTGCCAGCAGCCGCGGTAATACGTAGGTGGCGAGCGTTGTCCGGAATTACTGGGTGTAAAGGGCGTGTAGGCGGGTTTGCAAGTCAGATGTGAAATTCCAGGGCTCAACCCTGGCGCTGCATCTGAAACTGTGTATCTTGAGTGCTGGAGAGGGAAGCGGAATTCCTAGTGTAGCGGTGAAATGCGTAGATATTAGGAGGAACACCAGTGGCGAAGGCGGCTTTCTGGACAGTAACTGACGCTGAGGCGCGAAAGCGTGGGGAGCAAACAGGATTAGATACCCTGGTAGTCCACGCTGTAAAC
>ENA-OFCE01000008-OFCE01000008.1-metagenomes-genome-assembly--contig:-NODE-8-length-171161-cov-7.491736_pt1 | contig 171161 bp, 185 predicted proteins | sample MGYA00153388_OFCE01 | MGnify analysis MGYA00153388
GAACCTGTTGGAGCCAAATCCCCGGACCCAGGCAAGGAGGGGGTTGCCGGGGGAAACTCTGCCGATTGAACATGGTTCCCCCGGCGCTACAAAGTCACCCCAAAGAAATACCCTAAAAAATCTCCTTAAAAAAGTGCGCCCACTCTCTATACGCAAAAGAGGTACACAAACCTGTGTACCCCTTCCGCTGTTATGTCTGTAAACTCTATTTTTTAATGCAAGGGGTGTTACCCTTACAAACTTTACCTACCTCTGAACCCTTCCTGAACCGTCTCCGCCCATCAGCGCTTTTACTTCGCTGAGTGTAGCATGATTGAAGTCACCTTCAATGGAGTGCTTCAAGCAGGATGCAGCTACTGCAAACTCAATAACATCCTGTGAGCTGTAACCGTTCATAAGAGCATACACAAGACCGCCGCCAAAGGAGTCTCCTCCGCCAACTCTGTCTACGATATGGATCGGATAGCTCTTTGAGAAGAAGAAGTCTGTTCCGTCATACAGCATAGCTGCCCAGTTGTTATCGGATGCTGAGATGCTTCCTCTCAGTGTGATGGCAACCTTCTTAAATCCAAATTTCTTCTTGAGTTCTTCCGCTACCGTCTTGTAACCTTCATGGCTCAACTTACCGCCAGTGATGTCAGTTTCAGCCGCTTTGATTCCGAATACCTTTTCAGCATCTTCTTCATTTGCGATGCAAACATCAACATACTGCATGAGACCGCCCATTACCTGTCCGGCTTTTGCGGATGTCCACAGGTTCTTTCTGAAGTTCAGGTCGCAGCTTACTGTGAGACCCTTTTCCTTTGCGATTTTACAAGCTTCAAGGGTAACTTCTGCAACATTGTCTCCGAGAGCTGGAGTAATTCCTGTGAAATGGAACCATTCAGCGCCTTCAAAGATCTTGTTCCAGTCGAAGTCTCCAACCTTTGCAGTTGAAATGGAAGAGTGGGCTCTATCGTATACAACCTTGGAAGCTCTCTGGGAAGCACCCTTTTCGATATAATAGATACCAACTCTTTCGCCACCTAAAGTGATCATGGAAGTATCAACGCCATATCTTCTCAGTTCATTGATGGCAGCTTGTGCGATAGGGTTTTCCGGAAGCCTTGTTACGAACGCAGCATCCATACCATAATTAGCAAGGGATACGCTAACATTTGCCTCTCCACCGCCATATACCACATCAAAGGATTTCGCCTGCACAAACCTCTCATATCCGGGAGGTGCCAGTCTTAACATGATTTCACCAAAACAAACAACTTTAGCCATTGTCTAATACACTCCTTATCTATTTTGCTCTTGCTTCTTTAACCTTTGCTACAAACTGCTTTCCAATCTCAGTGATGGAAGCATAATCGCCAGTCTTTGCACCTGCTGTGAGGTTTCCGCCTACACCAACAGCTACGCAGCCTGCACTGATCCACTCATGCACATTGTCCAGGCTAACTCCGCCGGTAGGCATCAATGTTGCCTGTGGGATAGGCCCTTTGATGGCTTTGATGATCTTAGGTCCAAAAAGTTCTCCAGGGAATACCTTCACGATATCCGCACCTGCATCCATAGCATCTACAACTTCCTTGATGGTCATGGCTCCAGGCATGCAAGCAACCTGGTACCTGTTACAAAGCTTAACGGTTTCAACATTCAGGCATGGGCTCACTATGTATTGCGCTCCTGCCAGTATTGCTGCCCTTGCTGTTTCAGGATCCAACACGGTTCCTGCACCAACAATGATCTCGCCTTTGTTGTATACCTTTGCCAGTTCCTTTATAACATCGGCGGCTCCTGGTACTGTGAAAGTAATTTCGAGAGCTGCAATTCCTGCTGCGGCGCAAGCGTCTGCAATTTTAACCGCCTGTTCTGCATTTTCAGCTCTAACAACGGCTACAACGCCACAATCAGTAATTCTTTTCAATACTTCTGACTTCTTCATCGAAAAGTCCCCTTTCATTTTTGGTTTTATAATGTGAAACATTGTTTCAATTTTATGCAAAACTTATAGTTTATACTATGTCCATATCGGATACCCATTATTTATACCCGAGTCTTTTTGATATCTTTAAAGCAGTTTCCCTGACCCTGGACGCAACTTCGTCATCCCGGTCGGGCGAAATAACTGCGGCAGGTCCACTTACACTAACGGCTGCAATCACTTTCCCCCTGTAATCAAATACCGGAGAAGCAATACAACGCACACCGGCTTCATGCTCTTCATCATCCAGAGCCCACCCGCGCTGCCGCACCTGTTTTACCTGCTTTATCAGTTCTTCCTTGTTATCCACTGTTGATTGTGTATATTGAGTAAAGCTAATTCCGTTAACCTTTTCCTCCAGCTCGGCATCGGAAAGCCCCGACAGCAGAGATTTTCCCAAAGCAGAACAATGAGCCGGCACCCGCAGTCCAATCTGTGAATAGAGCCGGATACTGTTCACTACTTCTACTTTATCGATATATACTACATCTTCTCCATTAAGGGTCGCCAAGTGGGTCGGCTGGTTCATTTTTGCCGTTAACTCAGAAAGATAGGGTCTGGCTTCTGTTTTGAGTTCAACATTATTGAGATAAATGCTGTTGATCTCAATGAGCTTTAATCCAAGCTTATAAACCCCCTTCCCGGAGGCTTTTTCAATGTATCCTCTTTCCGCCATAGCAGAAAGAATCCTGTGTACGGTGCTTTTATGCAAACCAAGGCGGTTTCCGATTTCAGTAACTCCCAGGCCGTCCTTCTCTACCGAAAGAATTTCCAATATATCAAATGCTCGATCAATTACCTGTACGCCTTTATCTGCCATATCGCTCCCTGTTTCATAATGTAAAATTTAGTTTTATATTATAATACTATAGGATTTAAAAAAGTTTTTCAAGTAGGAAAAAAGCGAAGGATGCCAGTAAATTTTACGATTAGCACCCTCCTCCTATCTATTTTGTTCGATTTATGCCGTTTTCTCACTGATTCCTTTTTTTCTTTTCAATGTAACCAGAAATTCCGTGTGCCCATATTCACTGGCAACACTGATTTCTCCGCCGTTTTTTCGCACGATCTCCTGGACAATATAGAGGCCATACCCCCGGTCCTTTTTTGCAGACTTGGTTGAAAATTTATCATTAAACACTTTATCCAGGTGCTTGTCCGGTATCTGCGGACCGTTATTAGCGATGGCCAGACAGAGCCGGTCCTTTTCCTGGGCATAGGTTAGAATGGATAATACTTTTCTTTCCTTATCCGGTTCCGTTGCAAAGGCTTCAAAACTATTGTCTATGATATTGGATATAATGCTGATGAGATGGCCCTCATCGATATCCGCCTCACTTAGCGGTATATCAAAGTCCACATCCAGATGGATGTTCTGTTGGTGGGCTACACTGCTCTTCACCGCCAGAAGGCCATCCACATAGTCACTCCCGGACGCAAAAAAAGTGTAAGAGGCCCGGTTGTTATGGGTAACCTTTTGCAGGTAATCCTGTACTTTCTCCAGTGCATCTTCTCGGTGGAGGCTGCAAAGCCCCGCCAAGGTATTCAGGTGGTTTGCAAAATCATGCTTTTCCCTGCGGACAATGTCGATAACGGTTTCAATATTTTTCACATACTGATCCTGAACCTCAAAGCGGCTTTCCCTCTTCATTATATTTTCACGCTCTTTCCATTCGATGGTATTGAGGACTAAAAGCAACATTGTAATAATGAAAAGCAACGATATATTCATTACTGAATATATCTTATTTGCTGGCAGAGATATATACGACACTGTAAATATTGCCATAAGCCCTCCTTGAAATAAAGGAAAAATTGCTGTCATGTATTGTTTTTTTAGTATTTTTAGATTTATGGCAAACCGTGTCTTAAATAATAAGTATGCTGCGACAGCCAGTTGGATTGTTCTTAAGGAGGCAAAACCATACAATCTGTATTCAGACACAGCAAATATACCATTTATATCTATTCCCAGAACCAGCATTTCAGCAGTAAAAACAACCAGTTCTATCAGAGTGAAGAATATCATAGAAGCAAAAACCGCTGCCGCTGTTAAATATATATTTGTATGAGTTATTACACTAAAAATCATAACTGTAAATACTAAATGTAAAATTGTGTTAAGCCCACTTGCAGTATAGTTACTTGCCCAGTAGGACCAGTAGGAAAATACCCAATATAAAGCTATTCCTACTATGTAATTTAACAGCCTAGTTTTTATAAACTCTCTCTGGTCTGTTAGCGCCAAAAATAAAAACAACAATGCTATTCCCTCTACCAGTGAGGACAATATAACATTATTAATAAAATCAATCAGATTCATACACAGCAACTCCCTATTCAGTCTCGCATTAACAGTCGACACGCTATGACAGCCTAAATGAAATTCTACATTTTTCTACAAAAACCTTTGTCAAATCTTCACAAACTTACCCAAATCCCCATGGTTATAATTACTATGCCTTGCTTTTACAGTACTTCTTCGGAGGAAGGCCATAGGCTTTTTTAAAAGCCCGTATGAAATTCGAATAGTCTCCAAACCCGCAGCGATTGCACACTTCTGCTACCTGCATACCTTCCTTGAGCAGTGCCTTTGCCATGATAAGCCGCTTCTGCTGTATATACTGGTGAATGCTATAGCCGGCATGTCTTTTAAACTCATGTAGCAAGTGGTATTTACTCATAAAAAATCTGGCTGCAAGGACATCCAGGGAAAGGTCTTCATTCAAGTTTTCAGCGATGTACCGTATGATGCTGCTGACCTTTTCGTTGTACTGGATATCTACATCCAGACTCTCTCCCTGCACATCCATAAATGCCTTGTTTATATACACCATCAACTCCGTAAGGAAGCTCTTCGTCAGTATTTCACTGCCAAACCCCGTGCCATGACAAGCCTTTTCAAATTTCGCCATGGTATGCTTGATATTTGCAGCCACTTCCGCATCCGGACGCAGCAGATTCGACTGGTTCCGAAAAGTCGCTTCAAAGCACAGTGTCAAATTACTGCTCTCCGTACTCTGCTTTTTTACAAACTCCGGATTTACCCACAGTACAATCCTTTCATAGGGAGTGGCAGGGTCAATAATGGGCTTATGCAGTTCCTTGTGGCTTATGAGCAGTATGTCCCAGGGCCGGAGCCTGTAAGACTTTCCCTCGATCATGTAAGTTACATTTCCGGACAGAAAAAAATACATCTCGTAGAAATCATGATTATGATACTCAATATCCATGACCGATGTATCCTTATAATGAAAAAATTCAAAATCCTCGGTTATCATGTGCTGCCTCGGATTAAAGTGCTGCCTCACAATTTGCATAAAATCCCCCCTCCTCATGATACCGCAACTTTTGCAATAAAACAAGCAACTTTCACATGGAAGATTGCATAAAAGAAGGGTATAATAGAATGAAGAATTGAAAATTGAGAATTGAGAATGCAGCGTTCCGTGGTATTCTCTGTTCTTTTGCGAAAGGATGAGTATAAAGTGTCTAACTGGAGAAGTTTTTTAGAAAGCAATGCTCAAATTATTGGTGTTTGCCCCTGTGAGCTGGAAAAAGCGGCGATATATGCAGACTCTATAAATACAGCAGGAGATTCAGTATTTTTCATGGCAAAAGATGCCTCTGGAAAAGTGCTGGTCATTGTCGGTGAAGGTTCTGCTTTTAACGATTTTAAGGGAACTGTAGAGAAGGTAGGGGATAAAACTGTAAAGGTTTGTGCTCTGACCCATACCAATGCCGTTGCTTTAAGGAAGCACTTCCCTTATACTGCACCCAAATGCCTCAGAGATTCAAAAATTACCATCGGTTTGGGAGACAGACTGGGCCTTGCGACTCCCGGCCACTTGAAGCTGATTAAAAACTATCCTGTGTCTCCGGTACTGTGCCAGCAATCGATTCGTGAGTTGAACCTGACAGGAAGGACTTATCCTGCGGTTCTGGACGATGTCAGCTGGGGCGTTTTCCAGGAAGGATATAAGGAAGGTTTCGGCGCAGATGGAGACCACCTGAAAACCGTTGATGATATAAAGATGGCCCTGGACACAGGATTTACCATGATTACACTGGACTGCTCCGAACACATTGACAACAGCATCGCGTCCAAGAGTGATGCCGAAGTAGATGCCATTTATCAGGCTGTAGATGCTACTGTACGTAAAGCTTTTGAAGAAAAATATCTGGCTCCCATATCTTTTGATGGAGTTAGCATCCATATTTCAGCCAATGAGTTGAAAAGAATCGTGTTGATTTACAGTAAGGCAGTGAATTTTGCCGAAAAAATATTTAAGGATCTCCTGTCCAAAAACGACAATGTTGTATTTGAATTATCCATCGATGAAACCCTTACACCAACAGCACCTGAAGCACATTACTTTGTAGCTGCCGAACTGAAGGACCGAGGCGTGAGAGTAGATAACCTGGCTCCAAGATTCGTAGGAGAGTTCCAGAAGGGAATCGATTACGTAGGAAACATCGATCAGTTCACTAAAGAGTTCGCTGAGCACTGCAGAATTGCAGATCACTTCGGATACAAAATCAGTGTTCACTCCGGCAGTGACAAGTTCAGTGTATTCCCCATCGTTGGTGAGGAAACTCATGGCCGTTACCACTTAAAGACCGCCGGTACCAACTGGTTGGAAGCTGTAAGGGTCATCGCGCAGAAGAACCCTCAGTTATACAGAAGAATGCACAAATTCGCGCTGGAAAACATTGACGAGGCCAAGAAGTACTATCATATCTCTTCAGAAGCCAGCAGAATACCCGATATCGACAAGATGAGCGATGCCGAGCTGCCTTCCCTGATGGACCAGAACGATGCAAGACAGTACCTGCATATCACCTATGGCTTGATACTCAATGCCGGAGCTGGCGAGGAATTCAAAAAGGAATTGTATGAGACCCTCAACAAGTATGAAGAGGACTACTATGCTGCATTGATTCATCATATCGGCCGCCATCTGGATACTTTGAAGGTTGAAAAGAAGTAAAAACAGAAGAAAGTGCCTCTGGAATGGTACATCACTCCAGAGGCACTTTAAAAATATTTATTTCAAAGGTACAACCAATTTCCGAGTGTTGGACGAAACGTAAATGGCTCTGATCATTTCCAGCGCTTTTATGCCGGCCTTGCCATCAATGCTAAAGGGTGTTCCTTCAGATAGCTTTTTATAAAAGTCATGAATAAGGTATTTGTGACTGCTGCCCCAATATGACTTTTCTCCGGTTTTCGGGTTCTCCTCTGAAACAGTCTCCGTTTCACCATCTTTATACCTGATAGTAAGCTGGTCAGAAAGCTTTATGGTTGCGTTTTCGCAGATGATTTCGATCTCCACCGGTGAATTGGCCGGATAGCAGTTGGTTGCATAAAAGAGGGCCGAGGCTCCATTCCGGTAACGGATGGTGGCTTCCGCAGTATCCTCCACCGCTATGACTTCCTTCAGCAGACGGGTATCGACGTTTGCATGAATGGACTCAATATCACCCAGAAACCATTGCAAAAGGTCCAGGGTATGGATTGCCTGATTGATTAATACCCCACCGCCTTCAGTTTCCCAGGTTCCACGCCATCCGCTTTCCGTGTAATACTTTTCATCCCTGTGCCAGGTGACAAAAGCTTTTGCCCCTAAAACCCTTCCTGCTTTTCTGGAATCCAGCAGTTCCTTTATTTTAACCGACGTAGCATTATACCGGTTCTGGAAGCATACCCCCAGCACCCTTTCTGTCTCTTCAGACACCCGTATCATTTCACGGGCTTCTTCCGGTGTCATGGCCATGGGCTTTTCCGTCAGTACATGCTTTCCTTTCCGCATGGCATCCACCGCCATGGGTGCATGAACATAGTGAGGCGTACAGATATGGACTACATCAATGTCTGCCTGGTCCAGCATCTCCTTGTAATCGGTATAAAACCTGCAGTTGTATTTCTCTGCCACGGCCCTGGCCTTTTCTTCATTAATGTCGCAAACAGCCACCAGATTCGCTTCCGGACAGCTGATGATGGGATTCGCATGATTCCCGTGTATTGCTCCACAACCAATAATTGCAGCATTCAATCTACTCATAGTAGCCTCCGTTTATGCGCGGGGGACGCAGGGTCCACCTTTGCAAAAATCCAGATTTATCATTTAACCCTATAGTTTTAACCCTCTCCCACATCGGAAGAGGGCTAAAACCATTCTCCGTTAGTGTGTTCCCTTTACATCCAGCGTCTTTCCTCCAACCTCGGGCTTCTTGTAGGTAGAGGTCTTAACTCTCTCCTGAAGCTTTTCGTAGAAGAGGTCTTCATCCATGGTCGCGATATCCACCCAGTCATCTGTCCAGGCTGACAGGTGCATTGCATTGGATATGGAAAGGCCGTTGATGCCTTCAATACCTGGAGCAAGAAGCGGTGTTCCCTTCTGGATTGCCTGTACCCAGTCTGTCATAATACCTACATGGCTCGTTTCGGTACCTTTTACAGGCACTTCGCATTTCCAGCATTCCGGTTCCCCGAAGCCGCCGGTATACTCGCTGTTAAACTGTCTTTCCGATACACGCAAACGCCAGAATTTCAGCTGTCCTTCTTCTATTACCACTTTACCCTTTTCTCCAAGAATCTCAAAGCGGTTGGTTCCCGGTGAATCGGCCGTACTGGTTATAAATACTCCAGTTGCTCCGTTTTCATATTCCACATATGCCGTTACATCATCTTCTACCTCGATATCATGCCATTTACCAAAAGCCATGAAGGTTTTTACACGCTTGGGCATACCGCAGATCCACTGCCACAGGTCCAGGTTATGGGGACACTGGTTCAGCAGAACCCCACCACCTTCTCCAGCCCAGGTAGCACGCCATCCGCCGGAATTATAATAGCTCTGTGAACGGTACCAGCTGGTGATAATCCAGTTGGTTCTCTTAATCGCGCCTAACTCTCCGGACTGAATCAACTCCCGTACCTTCTGGTACAATGGGTTTGTGCGCTGGTTGTACATGATACCGAACACCTTGTCAACCTTTTGCGCTGCTTCGTTCATTTCCCGTACCTGCTTCGTATAAACGCCTGCCGGCTTTTCTACTAGAACGTGCAGGTTATTCTCAAATGCTTGGATCGCCAGGGTAGGATGGTCATAGTGTGGTGTTGCAATCAGAACTGCATCCACAGCCTTTGCTGCAAAAAAGTCCTCGGTGTTTTCAAAAAGCTGCACCTTGTCACCAAAGGTTTCCTTTGCCCACTTCAGTCTGTCAGGATTGTAATCACAAATTGCGGCCAGCTCTCCTCCTGGGACCTTTCCCTCGAAAAGGTTTTTAGCATGGCTGGTTCCCATATTCCCTACGCCAATGATACCAATACGAACTTTACTCATGTTTCTCCCCCTTTATTTCTCAATCTTATCTGTAATTTTCTTTAATGCTTCCACTGCCATGGCAAATTTTTTCGCTCCGCCTTCCGGCATATCATTAACCGGTGAATTTGGCTCCAGATCTGCAAAACCTTGGAAAGCTCCCAAGTGCGGCTCCAAGGATAGGAAGCCTTCAAAGCCGTTTTTATACAAATCAGAGAGTATTTCTTCCACCTTGCCGTCTCCGTAGCCTGCCGGAACTACGACGTGGTCACTGCGGTTCGCATCTTTAATATGCATATACACAACATAATCCTTTAAAAGTTCATACGCTCTCGGATAGGTCTCCTCATCGCACTGTACAAAGTTTGCAGGATCGAAAGTAGCTTTCACAAAATCACAGTTTACCGCTTGAAGAAGGTCCAGACACCGGTCTGCAATGTCGCCGTATATATCCTTTTCATTCTCATGCAGCAGTATGAGGCCGGAACCCTCTGCCACCCTTATAAATTCCTTCCACCTGCGGATCACTTCTTCCCTGTAAATCGCCGGATCATCCCCCTCAGGGATAAAGAAGCTGAACATACGGATATATTGTGTTTCAAGGATTTTTGCAATTTCAATGGTGTGTTTGAAAAGCTCCAGGTGCGGGGCAAAATCATCCGTAATTTTAATTTTCCCTATGGGTGAGCCCACGGCAGATATTTTAAACCCTCTTGCATCCAGCTGTTTCTTTATTTCCTTTACTTCCTCCAGGGTGTACTGCGTTAAGTTCTTGCCGTTTACCCCCCTCATCTCAATGTGCTTTATTCCATGTTGGTCCAATACATCCATTTGCGTTTTCAAATCTGCATCAATTTCATCTGCAAATGCACTTATAATAAATTCAGCCATTTTGAAACTCCCCTTATTCCGTTATTTTTCTTAAAAACTCTATATTCCCTTTTAATTTTTCGTAGGTTTGCTCTTCATTGGAAAAATCCTCGACAGAGATGTAGCCTGTATAACCGACATCCTTCAGGACCGTTACAAGCTTTTTAAAGTCCACATATCCCTTTTTAAAGGGTGCCCATGTCGGCTTCCAAACTGCAACACCGTCTTCCGTAGTTTCCTCCAGCTTCCACAGGGCATTTTTCGCATGAACATGCCCCAGATATCCACCCAGGAGCTCGATGCCCAATCTGTAGTTTTCGTACCCCTCGTGAACCATGTTTCCGGGGTCAAAAATAATTCCTATATAGTTGGAATTGAAATTGCTGGCAAACCGGTACGCAGCGCTGGCACTGGGAATGATATTTCCCATATGAATTTCAAAGTTTACCTTTACACCATATTTTTCAGCCAGTTTTTCAACACCTTTTGTTTGCTCAACGGCTCTATTAAATACATCGTTATAGTTTTCCTTTTCATTGTAGTTCGGAACGTTAACCCGGATATTTTTACAGTTCATTGTATTTGCGGCTTTCATCACTCTTTCAATGGCTTCCGTATCTCCCGGTAGAAGGTAGGTAGTAAGTGAGCAAATTTCCATTTCGTACTTGTCACAGATGCGCTTTACTTCTTCCGCTGTTTGGTCAACATTGGATACATCAATGGTGCTAAGATTATAGGACCAATAGCGTCTTTCAAAGGTATAGTCTTCTGGTTTTTCCGCTGGAGGTGGATTCCCTATCCTCCACTCCACACCGTCATAACCCAGTTCTTTCAAGACCTTGACCGTCTCTTCAATCCCATATTCGGGAGTACTTACCGTAAATACTGAAAGTTTCATGGATATTCCTCCTGTTTTACTATAGAACACGATAAAAGCCTTACATTCTAGGCATTTGATGACCAACGGTTTTGGGGCCAGCAAATTTCCGGAATGTCATAGCTTTTGTGTTTCTATATACTATACTCACTTACAATTTTATTGTATAATTAGTGCATAGTCTTTGCTTTTTTTGATTTAAATGTTGCTTTTCTTGACATTAGTAAAACAAGGAGGCTGACGCTGTGCTGGAGACTTATTATGAAAATATATCGAAAGCCATCAACTATGGCCGTTCAAGAGTGGATACCCCGGAAGACTATGAATTCCATCTTCATAACTTTTTTGAAATATATTTTTTTATATCGGGCGATGTGAACTATTTTATAGAAAAAAAGGTTTATCCATTGAAATACGGAGATTTATTAATTATAAACAACCATGAGATCCATAAACCTACGTTCCGGTCCAGGTCCCCTTATGAGCGAATCGTAATTCACTTTGAACCGGAAGTGGTCCGGCTGTTAAGTGCCCCGGACTTTGACCTGCTAAACTGTTTTATCCACAGGCCTATCGGGGAGCAGAACAAAGTGGCCTTGAGCCCCAGTCAAACAGAGGAAATACTGCGGCTGTTCTATAAGATTGAGCATCTGGAAAATGTGAAACCTGCCGGCTGGAAGGTTTTAAAGCTGACCTATTTTTTAGAAATCCTCGTTCTGGTCAACCGGGCCTTTATGAATGTTCCATTGGAGGAAGACCATACAAATATTCCTGAAAAGCTGGCTCCTTTACTGGATTATATCGACGCGAACCTGGAAACCGATCTCTCGCTTGAATTTTTGGAGAATAATTTTTATCTGAATCGTTTTTATCTCAGTCGGCTTTTCAAGAAAAGTACTGGCAGCAGCATTCATGAATACATTCTGTTTAAGAGGATTTCCAAAGCCAAGAAGCTGTTATCGGAGGGGCACAGTGTCACGGAGACCTGCATGCTTTCAGGTTTTAGCGACTACTCGAATTTTATCCGGATGTTTAAGAAGACTACGGGAATTTCTCCCGGGCAGTATGGTAAGAAGTATCCTTCCTATAGTGCTTCGGAGAAGGGTCGTTAGAAAGGCGTTGCTGGTTGTTAGTTCCTGGTGTTTTGTAAGGCTTTGCAGAAAAAGCTTAAAACCAGGAGCTAGTAACCAACAACGCCTTTTACATACCCTCTACCCTAATACGATTACTGCGGCACAGCCGCAGGCAATGGCATAGGAGAAGCGAAACTTAGCCCCGTCGGACTTGTCGTTAAAATCCGTATAGGGCTGTAAAGACAGAGTTAAAAAGCAGGTTTTCATATAAGCAATCAGATGTCGCAGCCTCTCCCTGCCGTTTTTTCTCAAAATCATCAGCAGCAAGGCCATCAAGCCTCCACTTAAAAAGGAATAAACCATAGCATTCAGTACGAATCCACTCCCCATAATGGCTCCGATGGAAGCAAAGAGCTTTATATCGCCTGCTCCCAGCATCCGCAGGGCAAAAAGGGGGAACAGGATCAAAATAGGAATGATCATTGCCACCACTGCTATGGAGCCCCCTTTAAGACCATTTTGCCAGAGCTCCAGCCCTACTCCGATGAGGATAAAGACTCCATGGAGGCTGTTTTTTATTTTGTAGGTTCTTCTGTCGCTGATGACTGCCAGCAGCAGGAGCAAAATTAGAGCTGTATATCGTATTGCCATCTGATTTCTCCCGTTAATAGAATACTCTTTGTGGTAGTGAAGTGCGACAAGGGGGACATTCCCCGATGTTTTATCAGGGGTGTATCTCCTTGTCGCATGATACGGAAATTACCAATTTTACAACTTCCTTTTCAATCCCACTTTTCAAAAGCCTTTAATGACTCTGGTTGTACTTCAAATCGTTCAGTGCATTCCCATGTATGTAAAATACCGAGTTAGAAGTGTTTCCTATCTGCCAAGTGTCCTTCCAGTAGCTGTTCCCATACTGTTTTCCATTCTTTGTCGCCAAAACGTCAAAGCAGATAAAGGAACCCTGTTTTGTTTCCAGCGGAATTATCCACTCAAAGGACCACATTTCACCGATTTTATCTACAGGAACAACCTCCTCTGTGTGGGTAATTCCCGACCCATTCTCCAAAAGGTACCGCGGCTTCATAACAAGTGAATCCGGGGCTCCTCTGGCTCTGATATAGAACTTCACCTTAACGCCCGCTTTTACACTCTCTACCGGGTAGTTTACAGGGCGATATCCATTCAGGTTATAGTTTACAGGCATTTTTTGCGTCTTTATATCCGTTCCGCCCCGGGTTTGATAGGCATCTATACTCCCGTCACCGTTGGTATCCCTGCCATCAAAATAATAATCCCGCCATGCCGTATCCTGTATCATGGTTACGGTAAAGTCATACATTTCAATATAGATTACCGTATAGGTTCCTACACAGCTGTAGGAACTGTTTCCGGCATTGTCCCAGGCCTCCAGATGAAGATACCAGGTGCCTTCCTGATCCTGGGTGGTCGGGAAACTTCCACTTGCTGTGGACTGCCAGCCTGCCAGCGGCTTGTCCGCCGACTGGGTCCAGCAATACTTTGTTTCCCGGACACCGCTCAGGTTATCTGTCACCGACACATTCACCGTTATGGGGCCAATGTTTTCCGGGATAGATGGAGGATTTGCGGTAATCACCGGTGCTATTTTATCAATCAGGTAAGTGCCGGAGTTTACATAGTTTACATTTCCCGCATTGTCAATGACTTCTGCTTGGATTTTATGCCTGCCCTGGTAAGTAAAGTTGATGATCCCGGCAGCAGGTCCCCAGGCATATCCGCTCCAGGCCCCATAGGAGGCTCCATCATTATCAGAGGTTCGGTAGCGCCATTGCTTCACTCCACTCAGGTTGTCCCAGGGTGCAAAGTTTACACTGACATCCTGGTTGGTCCATGCCTGGCTGTACGGGATTGCTGTTGCTCCTGGGAGAGTTTTGTCGATCATGTAGGGCCCTCGGTACCGGTAAAAGGTATTTCCGGCGTTGTCCCATACTCGCATATGGAGATACCAGATTCCTTCCGCTATATAAGTCAGAGGAAAACTCTTCTGGTACATAGTACCATCAAAATACCCTGGCTCTGTCACTCCAGTAGTTGTTGTATAGCTAACCCGGCTAAAATCGTTTTCTCCATTATCATCGGCTGTGACGGTTACATTTACATTCTGCTTTGTCCACCCTGCGCTTTGCGGGTTTGCATCTACCAAAGGTGTCAAGTTTACATTTCTAGTATCAACGCTTCGTATCGCTGGCTTACTCCATGCGCCCTGTCGATCCAGTACTTCAAGGGAAACTTCGTAGGCAAGCCCTTTATCAAGGTACGAAGGTAGCTGCCCATAAATCCATTCCGTACTGCCCACAGGCCGGTACTTCCACTTCCAGGATGCAATCCCTTTATTCTGTGTAGATATTCTATCGAGGTCATAGGAATTATCTACAATGATGGTATTATATCCGGTTCCGTTTTTACTCAGCATGATCTGGTAGTCTGCAATGGGCCTTCGATGTACGTAGACTTTGGCAGGGTCCGAAGTTCTGCTCCACAACCAATAATTCGAGAATCTTCCGTCGGAAGTTGGCCTGTCCTGGGCCTGGCATTCTATCATATATTTGCCCACCTGGGAAGGTTCCTCAGTAAAATTTGTCAACCATTGCCCGGAAGACGAATTTTGCCCTTGGTTGTTCTCAAAGACACTAGGGTCATGGATAAAGCGCCAGCGCAAAGCGTTCATGGGGTCCGTTTCATAATCATCGTATACAATTCTATAAGAAAGCTTGTCTTCTCCTTGAACCAGATAAATGGCATTGGGATCTTCCACTACGCTTCCAGGATACCGGGAGCCGAAAAAGGCTATAAACTGCTCCTGTTTATCAAATCTTAAAGAATCCTTTACTTTTCCTCTGTATAGATCGTTTATTGTTTTTTCCTGGGTGAATTGCCGTATGTAGGGCGGGCTGAATCTTCCTCCCATGGCCTGCTTGGGTGTAACAAAATATACCGCAAACTTGTTGTCCTGCAAATAGTTAATAGTATCCTGGTTTAATCCGGCCCAGGGATAATACGTCCCAAACCCTAAACCCGTTGCATACCTGTAATGATCGGATAGGTACACAAAGATTTTGTCTGCTTCGGGCCTCAAGGTGGCTGATTTTATTACTGCGGTACTTATGGACTCCACATTTATGGTTTTTTCCGATATAATCTGGCTGGCAATGGCACTGTTCAGCTTTGTACCCAACTTATCGACGCTTTCTCTCCTGTTTTTTATGGTAACATTTCCGTCTGTATCTATTAAAAAGTTTGACTCGGAATCTTCAAAGTACCGGAAATCCTCATAATTGGTATCTAAAAAATCTCCGTTTTTATCCTGCCTGACAACGGAATGATCCGTTATCTTTATCAGCTTATTGGCAGCTTCGGAGTCTGTCGTTGCCTTAACAGCAGGTCCCAACGGAACCGTCCTTTCCTGTAGCACCGTAGAATAGATGGCATCTCCATTATCATCCTTCCCGCTTTCATAGGTATGGCTATAGGAAAACTTTCCATCATAGGTGGTATAGTCAATCCGGTTGAGTTGATTGTCATAGGCCAGATCGGCTACATTGGAAGCAAGTGGGGTTCCTCCTGAAAGATAATTATTAAAGGTATAGAGCTTGTTATCCTGTGACAGTACCACATTATTTTTTGTTATTTTCCTTGGCAGCTCCCTTTTAGCAACCCAGGCGGGATCATACCTCCAATTGTAAATGTCTCCGCTGTAGGTAATGCAATATATGTATTCATCTTTGATTAGCATATGCTTTACATTGCTTGCAACTTCTACTTGGGCATAAAGATAACTATATGGATTCCAGGTATAGTGCAGAACAATAACCCTGTTGTCCTCCGTCAAAAAGCACAGAGCGGTGTGTCCTGAACTTCCTCCGGTGTAATACCGTAAAAAATAACTTTTAAATTCTTTTATCCGGTAAGGACAGATTAGTTGATAGTATCCGTTATACCGGCTGCCTGCATCGGTAATCTTCTGAAACTTAAAATTTCCGCTGCTATTACGGTAATCCCACACCTTGGAATTGTTGGTATAAAAGTTGCCTTCCGCATCAATTACATATTGGCCGCTGGTATAACCATTATAGTTGTCCCTGATTTCAAAATTGCCCATGTCCTGTACGTTCCAATTTACTATATTTGCCGCAGTCTCAGGCTGATTTAAGTCTCCCAGGCTGTACCACAGATTATTGAACCGGTCCCCAACTCTCACGTAGCCTGACTTGAACGAAAAATTGTCCTTAAAGCTTCTATAGATTCTTTGCCCTACCACAGTTTTATTGGCAGCATCCACTCTGAAGGTCTTTATATCCACGCCTGCACCTGCGTTTGATCTTACCAGACTCTCAAAAGCATCGGTGGTGGCACCGTCTTTATCCGTGGCGATCACCAGGTCAACCTTCTCCCTCGGAGCCTGTATGAAATGGTCAATTCTCTCTATAAGTCCGGCCCCGTCCACATCGGTTTTGTCAAATATCCTATAGTCGGAAGCACTTTGTGTAATGAGCTGGTTCAGCGTCATGTTTTGCAGGAAAGAATACATATTCACTGCAAAATTCATTTTATACTTTTCATTTTTGTATATAGGATTATATTTCCACCGTATACTACCATCATCATTACTGCCATCATAAATTGGGTTAGCATAATCCCAACTGGCTACGACATTACCGAGATTTATATCCAGGCTGCTGGAATCTGTGGATGCCAGGACTACGGCATTGGAATCCTTTACATATTTACCCAGGTTGTCGCTTCTCAAATTTCCGAACATATAGTTATCACCGTAGGCGGCATTATAGATGGAACTGGAATAAAAATCCGTACTGGCTTTGTCTGTCGCAATCACATAAAAGGCCTTGCTGTCCTGTCTGGCTGCCAGTTCATTCTGTGACAGATTCCAGGCTTTTACAGTATTTGTACACTTATGGGTTTCGTAATCGTAAAAAGCAATCGTAGGCTCAAAATTAAACTTTAAAGTTGTTGGGGTTGGCGTTACAGAATAACTACCTCCCGTTCTATAATTTGTACCATACCTAAAAAGCCATGTGCAATTCCATTGTGGGAGATTGGACAGGTATGTATCAAAGGGGTTCGCATAAGGAATGTAAGGAATCGAGCCACTAAAAGTATATATGTCGAATTCCTTGTGTTCTGCATTCTGGTATCCATAGTTGAAGGATCTGTATTGCTTGCCGACATTGGAGGGTACAATCGCTGAACCTGTTGGTGGTGCTTCACCGGGCATCCTCACAATGGGGTTTAAGCATACTTTAAATTCTTTTGGAACATTGCTCCAAGATATATATGGATTATATCCACTTTCAAGATAGGATGCCTTTCCTACGATACCATACACCGATTTGTTAAAGGTTCCATCCTGTGTCCCTATATCCATTTTCGGCAGGTTATCGGATACCTGTGTCCGGATATCAAACTGCCCCGCATGGTTGGCCTTAAACTCGGAAATAGCGTTTTGCAACCGTCCCAGCTTTTCCCCCGTGTAGTCGGTAATAACAATTACGTCCACCTTTTTCTTGCTAACAGCATTAAAGCTGGCTGTAGGGGCGATATTATCCCTATTATTTATTAAATCGGTGAGAGAAAGAGCCGAAACACTTGTTATATTTGTGAAAACCATTATTGGCAGGAGTAGAAGGCTTAAAAACCTCCTAGTCCGTTTGCTAACTTCCATATTCTCCCCCTTATTTAATGTAAAACGTGTTTGCTCTTTTTATATCTGAAGGTGTTATAAATTCAGGTATGGTATTGATGTAATTCCCGTAGGCATCCTGTTCCATCAAATCTTCTTCTACTTCAATGTCATATCGGGCTTTGCCTACCCCCTGTCCCTGGTCACTGTAATATCTCTTTACCGCTTCTACGGCAGTCCCTTGATAGATCATATCCAGTGTTTCATCCTCGAAATCATTGTCATTATCGGAATCATATCGGCAGTAATACCTTCGCAGATAGATTTTATCTCCATCAGGACTGTAGGAAGTGTCATAGACGGTAGTTTCTCCGTATCGCCTGCCCTGGTTGTCGGTATATTCCCGGATGGACCTTGTAGGCACTACCAATTGAGCTACGGGAGGAAGGTTGGGGGCTATATCCACCAGCATGAAGGTACTGTCCGACTGCCCCAGGATGTTGGTTACGGTAAGGGTAACTTTTATACAGCCCTGCTTCTTCACCAGAAATTCCTTTTGGGTCATTCCCGTAAGTCCTCCCAGGTACTTTATGTCGGAGTCGGTGCAACCACTTACCGCAGAGAATTCCCATTTCGTTTTTGTGGGATCTATGGGATACCGCTTGGAGGCAATACTGCCGGAAGCATCGGCTGTGAGTTTATAATTCTCCTTCATCCTGCCCTTTACATTAATGACAGCCTTTGGAATCGGCGGCAGTACCTTTATATTTTTCGTGTCCGAATCCGTGGCCCCGTGGTTATCCGTTACCCGGTGGTACACACTATACGTTCCCGGTGTATCAAACCATGTAGTGGACCCGGTTTCCACAATAGGTGTTTTCGCCTGGGGAACACTCCAATAGTAGTTCGTTATGTATCCGTCCGGGTCATAAGAACTGGAAGAAATGTCTATGTCATCCCCGGCCATGACTTCATCCGCAGATATGATCACAGCCACAGGCGGTTCGTTTGAAGGAATCGGTGTAGGGGTGGGAGTGGCCGAATTTTCCACCTTTACGGTTACTGAAACCAGGCCGTCAGTTGAGTTGCCCGTATTGTCCACTACCTTGGAAATGTAGTAGGTATATTCCCCCTCCTGGGTTTTGCTATAGGATTTAAAAAATTCGTTGGGGCTTGTTATGTTCTTTGGAGCCACGATAAAGGTTTCGGTGCTGCTGCCCTTTGCTTTAAAAACTTCACTGATGGTCCACTGGGTAATCCCTGTCGCCGGGGCTGCAAATCCGCAATTATCAATGATTGTGTAGTTCTGTCCTACGGTTACACTCTTTGGGTTTGCATCAATGCCTAGCGTGGGCTTTGACCCCGCTGGGGGTGGAGTTGGGGTGGGCGTGGGGGTTGCGGTTGGAGAATAGTAATAGTACACAAAGCCATTTGGTTGAGTATCTTTCAAATTGGCTGTTATAGGACTAGAATAGATCTGCATAGTTTGGCTGCCCGCATCTCCCTCACTCCCATACCAGGAGATATATTTATCCGGTGTGGATTTGTATCCGTTTACACTTACTGGTTGCGCGGTTGGATCCTTTGGGAGTACAATATTATTGTCGATTTCAGCTGGTGCGATTTCTACAGCTGTATTGATGTCCTTGTGGCGGACCGTGAAGGAACCTTTTTCTACAGGTTTAGGATTTATATATTCAGTTGCTGACCAATTCTGTCTTTGTCTTAATTCCGTTTCTAAAGATCCCCATTGCAGTTCAGAACGAAATAATAAATTTTGTTCTGAAAGAGTCCAATAATAACCGTCTAATGTTCCATTCACGAAGACAGCAACTTGTAATTCCCCGGATAATGTGTAATTCCCCGGAGTATTTATTCCTATATTACGAAACGCATCCCCAACCTGCGTTCTATCTACACCTGTATTTGTGTAGCCATCATAGTCTACTACGATTGGTGTGGGTAAAAGAGTACTATTGACTTTTTTTATTCTAGCTTTCACAGATACGTAGGATAACGTAGCCCCCGGGTCTATTATTGTATCTTTATAAAAGTTAATTATCTTACTTTGTAATACTACTCCATCAGCTATTACAGATATAGTTATCGGACCTGATGGTAGCGATAGATTATATTCGTTATAATCCCCTCCATCATGTGTTAGATTTACTCCCGGTGTAGTGATTGTAGCATAAAAATCATTTGCCCCTGGAACTTTTACTCCTATCGTTGCACTATTTCCTTGATAGTGTACACTACCACCATCTCCTATAACTAATCCATTAAAGTAAATGTCAAAGTTGGTAGGCGCTGCAACTGCCACAGTTGAGGCTCCTACCATTGCGATGAAACATATTATCAATAGTAAACTTATCCCTCTCTTATTTTTCATGCATTGTTTCCTCTTACCACCAAATTGTTACAAAGAAAGAATCTTCTTGCCATATTGGTTTTGTTGCTTCACTATAGTCACATGCTACAAAAAACTTTTTCCCGTCAAATTCCTTCAATTCAGTTCCAGGTTTCATTCTGTATTCAAGTGCGGTACTATACACATAGTCCCTAAACTCTTTACTTCCAGGCACTACTATATCTATTACTTCACGTAGCCTCTGCTTCTCTTTTTCACCATATTTAGATATGTTTATCATCCAACCTATCTTGGAATCGCGAGCATCAACTGACAAATAACCCTCGTACCTTTTCTGATAAGGGTTGTAAGTCCCATAAGATATCGATAAAAAATTCGGATCCGCATCTCCACCTATACACACTATATCATCATATTTTAATAATCCATTAATTTCTTTGTATCTAAACAACTCCTCCTTAGTAATTCCTACGTAGTAAGGATTACCAGGAATCGGATTTAAAAAACTTGGCTCTCCGGTAGGTACAGGTATCTTAGGGGTAGGGGTAGGCGTAGGCGTTGGAGTGGGTATCGGCGTTGCTACAACCTCAACAACTCCATCACTCCGCAGTACCACCGTATTATTCACCTCATCCCAAGCCACCCCGGCCCCGAGAGTCTCGGACACAAACCTCAGCGGCACAAAGGTTCGGTCCCCCTTCAATACCGCCTTTGTATCAAATTCCTTCTTCACATCACTCTTCCCATCATTCACAATAGCCGAATTCTCACCAATTCTGAGCAAAATCCGATAAGGTGCCTTCGTGATGGTCACCAGCTCCCGGGACTCCTCCCACTCCACCTTGCAGCCCATAGCCTCCGACACAAACCTCACCGGGACCAGGGTCCTTTCATCCTCATTCACATAGGGCTGTGCATCGGGAAAACTGATCAGCTTACCATCCAGCTTCACCTTCACCCCTTCAATCACCTCTGCCTTCATGTTCACAGGTGCCATCAGTACGGCTACCCCAAGTGCGGCTGTTACTGCAATACTTATTACTTTCTTCATTTCATCTCTTCCTTTCATTTTTGTAGTTTTATGGGCTCTTTCTCTCCACTTTGGCCCCTTTGAAACCTACAAAGGTGGCAGTTCTTTTCCTGAAAAGTCCATCGATTTCATAATCCTTGATAAAAACCAGATAATAGGGCCTTTTTTTAAACTGTGTAGTCTTTGTATTTCCATTTACATAAATCACGTGCTTATCCGCCTCGGGATCGGTTGTATTCCAGAAGGAACTCACATTCGCGTTTAATATCCCCTGCAAGGCACTGGGTTCAGCTACAGTCCCTTCTCTCTTCTCTGCATTAAACTTGATTTTATAGCTCATCCCCGTATCCAGCGGATTGACAATGGCAATCAATGTATGTCCACTGATTTCACTTTTATCCAACCCTGCATTTTCTTTAAAGGTACTGAAAAACGCATTATCGGCTCGGGTCTCATGGAGGAAAATGTTATCCATGTCGAGATTCCCATTTTCATCAAACCCTTCTGCTAGACCCTCCTTGCTGGCTGCCACATCGATTTCCTGAACTGCTGCCGACACCCCGTAATCAATGGCCTTGCTGATAAGGCCCCGCTTATAGGAGTAGAGGGCAAAGTCAGCAGCATTGACCAGAACCAGCAAGGCTGCAATGCTAATGGCAAGTCCCAGAATCACAACGCCAAAAGCCCCTCCCCGGTTATCTTCCCATAACCCCTTAGTTGTCGTATTCAACCCTGCATTGGGCTTTTGCAACATAGTACAGATTTTTCGAAGGATCAGGGTCCACACCCCCATTCTGCAATTTCGAGTAGTTGGAGGGCTGGGAGGATTTTACGTACACCATGAAGGCCTCTCCCTTCCCCAGTTGGGTATTGGGCGTATAAGCGGACCAATCAGTGACGGTCCCATCTACATACCTTCCTCTTTTTAACACTATACTACCATTAAGGTCGTCAAATTTCCACAGTGTGCCCAACTTTGTCTTAAACTCGTTATACTCATCCGGTGTCAGAACACCGGTAATCTTCACCTTATAGGCGATACTGTCGGTTAGGTCCTTTATGTACCGCTCCTTTGTGTCATATTCGTAAAACAGAACCCCTTTAAAAAACAGCAACGCAATAAAGGGAACCAGAATTAAAAACGCATAGATTTTGCTCATCTTGACCTCTCTGCAAGAACACCTGAATGGAGCGTGCGTTCCCGCACACCCCATTTTCCTTCCCATGGGGCTATTTAATGTTGGTGTTCATGTTTTTGACTGCTTCGTAGGATGTTTGGCCTGTAGCTTTGATCTGGGTACATACCGGGACGATTACTGCGATAATTAAGGCGATGCACAGGCCTAAAAGGATAATTGACATTATAACCTTGTTCACGGTATACCCCCTTACGGTATCGGCGTGGCTAATGAGGTAATACTAGTGTCCACACTATCAAATCTCGTTTCGTTGCTGACACCTGTGGTTCTTCCATGCGTCGCCAGTGGTACCCAGATCGCAATAACCAAAGCAATGGCAATGGCAAAGCCGATAACTGACATAACTACTTTCTTCATACGACAAAACTCCCCTCAATTTTATTTTAATATTTGCTCAACAGCGGGACCAATGGTTTGACCCCTCTGGTATGCACTTCTTCCAGTTTCTCTGGTATGGTTCATTGTGGGTACAATCACAGCCAAAACCAGAGCCAGCCCCATGGCCAGGGCAATAACGGACAGGATAACTTTTCGCATCGCGTCTGCACCTCCCTTAACATCAGAAAACATTGAAAGCCTGAAAAACCATATCCAGCATGGGCTTCATCAGCAGGTTTCCCAGTTCGTAAATAATGGGAGTGACACTGACAAAGGCGATTACATCTACGATATCAACATCTTCCTCTGCCGTCAGCAGCATTTCCTCTTCCTTTTCCAGCTTGTTTCTTTCCAGGATTTCCATGGCAACAGCCTTGTCCACCATGGAATAGACCCGGATGACATCCACCAACTTTGAGAACCTGCGGTTCTGCACCGAGCTCCGCAGATTTTCCAGCGCCTGTTCCCGATCCGCCTGAAAATCTCCCACGCAGCGTTTCAGTTGTTTGCTGCAGGCTTTGGCGGCATTACTCATTTCCTTCAGTATGTAGATGGTTTTAAAGCCCCGGATGCTCCCCAGCAGTTCGAATATGTTTTCCAGCTTTACCACTTCATTTCTGTATTTGCTGCTTAACAGCAGCCTTCGCAGTAAGAGCACCACTTCCGGGAGAAAAAAGGAAACCAGGATCAAGGCCATAGTCTTCAGGTCCAGTACGCGAAGACCGTTTACGCTGTCATAGGTTCGTGCAATGGCCTTGGCTCTCTCTTCCACAACCTCCTTGTTCTCCTCTACCATTTCATCCGCCAGCGCGGATTTCACTGTCTCCAGCTTCCTGCTTTCATCCATCCGTTCCATATTCTTCTCTCCGATGCGGCCCAGGACAGCCTTATACAGAGCGAAGTTGTATTTATAATCCTGCGCCCGGGCCGTTTCAAAGAGGTTGATGTCTACTGCCGACTTGGAGATGATGGAAATCTTCATGACATCAACATTGGTATACCGCACCGTTAAAAGCACCAGGGTCACTGTGACAAGAGAAACCAGTTTATAAAAGTACAAGGTCTGGACCTTCATGCCGGATTCCGCTTTTCGCAGGAGGCTCTGGCTGGCCCTGTAAATGCTGCTGTTTTCATTCCGTGTTATCCAGCCTGTAAGCAAACCGAAAAGCCGGCTGTTTGCCATAGCTTCCACCGTAATCTTTTTCCGCTGGCGAAAAACCTGGGATTTGATAGGGTAGATACTGATCAATAATCCTATGACAAGCATCAACAGTCCGCATACTCCCAGCAAAACCAATGCTGTGCGCATATGGCTTCGCCTCCTTTCTTCTGAAATCTGCTATTTTCGCCCCCTACATCCTTCGCAGTACTCGCACCACGATCAAGGATAACAGAGAGTACCCGATAATCCTTGAAATGATCACATTGGACCTGGCATCGATCAGCACCCCGACATCGTTCCCCAGAATCGCAGTGTTCAGCCAGAAGATGGCGGGAATACTGAAAATGGAAGCAGCTACCGCAAACAATTCATACCAGATCAATCGTTTGTTTTTCTTCTTTTCAATGTTATTGTACCGGGTCATGGTCTTGTTCAGCCTGTAAAGCTGATCGATGAGTTCTCCTCCGTTGCTTTTGTAGTTGATAATCAGGGCAACAAATACGTTAAACCATATGTTGTTAAAGTTGTCCCTGAGCTGCATCAGATTGTCTTCAATATAGGGGGCTTCCGCCGTTCGCAGCATCACTCTTGCAAGGCTTTTGTCGATGTGGCTGCAGCATTCCTTTAAGGCAGGCTTGACCTTCCTGTGCTTTATGAATGCACTCCGGAATTCATCAATCATCTGGGGGATGTGCCGGCTTATGTAATGCTTATACAGGTCAAACCCGAGAGTAAGAACATAATAGGGGAGGAAGACGCTGATGGCAAACAGGAGAAGCTTCACATACCATAACTGCCCTACATTCCGAAGCAGGAATATATTTAAAATGCTTAGGAGAACTAAGCCCAATAAAATCAGGTTTGAGCACAGCTTTACCCTTTCCGCTTCCATCTGCCCCATGGATAATTGAAGCTTTATATCCTCCCGCAGCATTTTCAGCGGCTGTATGGAAGTCATCCGGTCCAGAATATCGGCCATCTTTGAATTTCCGCCTTTGATTCCGCCTCTTCCCGGCCTGTACAGAAAACTTCTTTTTATGTTGTAGGTGTTCATGCCGATCCCTGCAAACAGCAGCGTAATTCCCAAAATTAGAAATGTCGCCGATACCCGGTGACTTCGGATGACTTCCAGCACAAAGACAGCAGTTTTCGCTATTTGGTCCGTATATTGCATAGTGCCAGCACCTTCTTACATATATTCATAGGAACCTTCTTCCCCTTCCCCGATGACAAACAGCACTTTCATCTGTTCGGCCTCCGCCCGGTTCATTTCATATTCGAGGCAGGATTCTATCATCTGGGAACTCAATCCCTCCCGGTTTACCAGGTACTTATCTCGCTCCCTTTCATAGGAAAACAGATCCCTCACCGCATAGGACATCTCCGCTTCCAGTGCCGTGATCTCCGAAACCTTGGCAATATACCTTCTTCCGGTATCCCTGTCCAATTTCACATGAAGCACCAGGTCTATGGCATCTGCAATATCGAACTGGGCTTCCCTGTAATCCGTATAGTAGCCGGTCTGCATCAAAAGCTGCCGCAGGTCATGAATCATCCGTCGTACGCTGCTGGAGTGGAATGTAAATAAACTTCCTCTTGCCTGCCGCACCATGGCCTTTATCATTTCAAAAGCCTCCAGGTGGCTTCTTACCTCTCCCAGAATAATGATGTCCCTGTTAAACCGGAAAAACATCTCCAGTATCTGCGCAGGCGTAAAATCTTTGCCGTACTGGAATTCAATCACATTTTTCTCCGGGTACTTGCCGGAAATGTTAAGCTCGTGGATGTTTTCCGCCAACCCGATGGACAGGTCATCATCCAGGTTTTTTACCACCAGCTCGTCTGCGGCAGTGGTTTTTCCAGCTCCCTGTTCACCGATGATGGCGATGTTCCGCCTACCCTTCCGGATCAACAGTTCCAGTACATCGTAAATCTTATCACCCTGGGGGTTTACCCTTTTGCTGTTGCCTCTACTGAGTTCCTGGATACTCTTGCGTCCAAAGAAATTATTCTTTTGCTCCGGTGAAACCGTCTTATACACAAAAAGCCGGATACTCACAATAAAATACCTGGACAGCGGGGGCCGCGCCGCTGTTACCCTGAAGCCGTTCAATAGTGTTGCATAAATGATCGGTTCCCCCGCATTCATTTCTTCCCGGGAGGAAGCCGCCAGCCTGTTTTCCACAATACGGCTGTAGTACTCCTCGCTGCTGAATTTGAATTGGGGGTTGGGAATCCTTCTCTTGATACCCTTGTACTGGATCCATATGTAGTCATACCGGTTACAGGCAACCTCGTTGAAGTCGCTTTCAAAAACCAGCTCATCCAGAATGCTGTATCCATACAATTCCTGGTAGCATATCTGTGCCAGCTTCTGCAGCTTTCTATCAAAACTGTCATATTGATTTATGGAGTATTTCTGGAAGTACTCCTCAATCTCCTCATCGATGGGTTTCCTGGGATATTCTTCATCTCCCGAGTAGATATTTTTATAGTAATTTACAGGATACTGCCGCAGGATATCATCAATAGTATCCCGATGAATAAGTTCCTTCAATTCCGCCAGGATGAAACAGATCCTGTTGCGGGTAAACTCCCGGGCCTCTTCTTTCCCCTGGGTTGCCATCGCCTTCAGATCCTGCTCATATTCGGATATCTTATAGTAAACCTCATTCTTGCTCTTATCTGCTGTACCGGCAACTCTGGCTGTATTCATTCTTTCGTCAACCAGCAGCATTAATTCCTGCAGTTTTATAGTATCAGTGCTGCTCATAGGCCTCCCCCAGCATGTTCACGATTACACTTTTTAAAAAACCTTTCTTCTTTCCTGTGCCCACAGGCTCTGCATCCAACTGTAAAGACAGTGACTCTGCCATAAAGGCCGTAATTTCCTTCAGGGAACTGTTGTACTTCGTCTCATGCTGCCTATACAGCGCCAGTTTATCCTTGTTTTTCATTTCCTGCAATTGATCGCAGGGCGGCAGGGTAAAAATGGGCTTATCCAGTTTGTAAAGAGAGTTTAAATCCCTGGTATCCGGGTATATATCCCGGTAGTAGTTAACAACATATGCCAGGTCCTTTTCCGTCTTAAACATGCTGCCGTCCAGACTCTCCCGGTCCTGGCACAGGACGTTCAACACAAAATCGCTTTTCTGCAGAATCATGTTGGTTAAAATGTTCTCTTTGCCTGCCAGGATATCGATGAGTATAAGGTCGAATTTCCCCTTAAAGTCCCGGAGAAGCTCCTCATAGGCTGATATATTTCTGGCGGCATACGTACCTCCGGTTTTCCTGCTACCGGTAAAGTAAACGTTGTCCCGCCGTGCCATGGCTTCAAAAATATTGATATCTCCTCCGGAGGTAATTTTAAAATTAACAATATCCTCAAGATTCAATTCATTCTCCGGAATATTAAACAGGTGCATAAGATTCCCCTGGGCCAGATTCGCACAGCACACCAATATTTTGAACTTTTCATCCAGTTTCTCGGCCATATGGCTGGCTAGATTGTATAAAAACACGGTTCTACCGGACTTCCGCCCCTGGGACCAGACAGATACGATTTTCCCCATAGAACATTCCTCCTTAATTTGCCTTCTGCGGCAGTTTATCCGCAGAAATCTGGCCTTTGGGTCTCTCCGCCGGTTTCCCCAGGTATTCCTCCGGAATTTGGAACTCCTCTTCCGGAGGATTCTGGGTTGTATCACAGTACAATTCAAACATCAGCTTGCCCATTTCTCTGGCCACATAGATTTTATTCCTCTGGTCATCATCCAGCACCAGCCTCGCAAAGGCTTTTTTATTGGCTCCATTAGCCCCCAAACTTACTCCGTTTTCGTCCAGGATATCCTCCACCTTTATCTTGGAGAGTACCCGTTTGGGTATGGACTTTACGTCCTTGGGCGCCATCTTTATATCGATATAGGAGCCTTTTTTTATCAGGTTCGCCAGGCGTTCTTCCACTTCCATAGGAAGTACAATCACTCTTTCATTTTCGTCATACCACTTTTCCCTGGGAAGCAGTTCATAGCCTCGTATATAATCCTCCTGCCCAATAAAGGCCGTAGCCTTTGTCCCTGCGACTTTCGCCGGGTCAGTAATCATACGGCTGTTATAGGCGGATTCCTTTATAGTCTTAAGACCCACCATATCTTCATTGATGATGGTACCCGGCTGGATGGGCACCTTTGCAACTACCACCTGGTACCGCCGTTCCCTGTCGAACTCATATTTTCCCATCAATCCCCATACTACGCCCGCAGTGAGAATCATAAAAATCCCGAAGCAGATCAGGGTGGTTTTAATGATAATTCTTTTATTCATTGATCATGTCCCTCCGGCCGGTTCTCCTGAAAATGCCTTCGATTTTATTTTTCATTCGTTCCCCTAAAGGCACCTCCGGCAATATGTTAAAGCAGGCAAAAATATTTCTATATTCATCCCGGTGTCTCTTCCAGGCTGTTTTCGCATAGGGAGCCGCATCCAGGTTCTTGCACCGTTCCCGTTCCGCATTGTATTCCAGTCTGCCTGCATAACATTGATCACCAAACACCTGTCTTACCAGGGTTTCAGGGAGATTAACCCCCTCTCTGTACTCCCAGGCTACAAACCGTATCTTTCTTGCAGAAACATTGTATTCCCGCCTGAAATACTCCATATATTCCTGAAATTCCAAAAGAACGTCCATATTCGCTTTGGCCGCGACAATATTATAATCCGACTTCTGGAGGGCCACCTTTATTTCCGGATCCGAAAATTCCCTTCCGGTTACGAGAATGGTTACATCGAAGTTTTTATAAGCTTCCTCCATCACTTTCCCTATATCCGTCTCAGAAAATGCTTCCTTCTTTTCCGGGCTGTTCATGCCTGAAAAGATGTACAGATTACCGCAGTCCCCCAGCTTGATGCAAAGCCGTTCAAAGGCGTCAAAGTCAAGCTGGTTCACCCTCAAAGCCTCTACGAATCGCCCGTCCCCGGTTTTTCCCTTCTCTGCCCTTTCCTTCAGCAGTTGACCCAGGCGCAGATAAAAGTTCACCTTGGTTGAACGCCTGTCCAGGTCCATCAGCAGCACTTTAAATCCCGTCATTCGTGCAAGCGTACATGCCATTTCGCAAGCGAACTCCGTGTTATCCAGCACTGTCAGTACAAGCTTTTTAAAGCCTACATACCGGGTTTTCATATTCCCGTGAACACCCTGTTTGTTTTCTCCCGCTTCCCTCAGTCCTTCTTCCATGCTGTCGAGATCACGCAATAATTCGAAAACGGATTGATACCGTTCATGGGGGTTTACCCTTACACACTGTACGATAATTTCTTCCATCTTTTCAGAAAGATTTTGATTGTACTCCCGTATAGGCTTCACTTCAAAAGGAGGAGTATTGGGATTCTTGCCCGTAAGAAGGTGGTGCAGTGTGACGCCAAGGCTGTAGATGTCTGAAACTGCGCTGGTCTGCGCGGCTCCGTATTGTTCCGGTGCCGCATATCCCCGGGTTCCTATGTACAGGGTATCACTAGCCGACGCTTCCTTATATTCTCTGGCAATCCCAAAGTCAATGAGCTTCACGCTGCCCTGGGGAGTTACCATAATATTGGATGGCTTCATATCCCGGTAGATGATGGGGTTAGGGGAAAAACCATGCAAGTAGGCAAGTACATTACAGATTTGTCTCGCCCATGTAACTACCTGTTTTTCCTCAAAACATACTCCGCGCTCCAATTCCTTGTCCAGAGAGGCGCCCTCAATGTAATCTGCTATGATAAAAATACTTTCTTCATTCTCTACAATATCAAAAATCCGGGGAAGGGCAGGGTGATTCAGACGCTTTAGCATATTGCATTCTACCAGCAAATCCGTCCCCATACTGCTCCTTTTGCTCATTTCCTTGACGGCCCACAGGGTATCCAGCTTTATATTCCGTGCCAGGTATACCGTTCCCATGCCGCCCTTGCCCAGAATGTCCAAAATCTCATATTTACCGTCAAATACATCTCCAGCTTTCATTTCCTTCCACCCCCTGCGATTTCTTTACTGTGTCTATTTTGCCACACCATCTCTAAATACGAATCTGCTGTTGGCCAATAGAATCTGATCCTTGTCTCGAATCTCAAACTCTACATTGCTATCGATGCGCACGTCGTTTACAAAGGTTCCGTTCCTGGAGTTTAAATCCTTTATGTAGTACATTCCATCCCGTTGAATAAATTCTGCGTGCATTTTCCCTATGGCATTGTTTACTACAACATAATCCACCTGATCTTTGAGTCTCCCAATGACAAATTCCGGCTTGTCAAGGATGATCTTCTCTTCCGCTCCATCCTTTTCCAACTGTAAATAGGGAGGCTTTGGGCTCACGGGCTCTAAAGGTACGGTTCCACTGCTTCCGAACCCCAGGAGGGTCGTTGCATCCCTGAATTCCACTGAAGCAGCCACTTCCTCCTTATGCTCCACTTTCCGGACATCCGCCGGAGGTATTTTCTCCTTATTTGTTGCCTCCGGAACTGTTTTCACCGGCTTTTTCATTGGAAACTCTACTACTCTGGCTGAATTTTTCACTATGGTTCTGTTTTTCGGGTCCAGCAGCTTGCGCAGAAGAAGGAAGTCCACAGCTCCTAGAATGAGAGCAAAGGCTCCATAGGTCGTTGCAGTGTCTTCACTGAGTGAATCCAATACGCCGGAATTTACAGTTACAATCAGGATTCCGATAATAACTACCTGCAGCAGCACCACCACTGGTACTACCGGTGTTTTATATCCTAACTGAAGTCTTTTTTCAGCCGCTTTGGCCTCCTTCTTTTTATTCTCCCGGGTTTCAGTTTTTTCTTTACTTTCCGGCATCATGACGGGAGGTATTTTAAGCTTCATTCCCTTATCCGCTTCCTCCTTCCTTTTGTTCATATCCTGTTTCGGAAGTGCCAGGGATGCGAACATTTGCTTTGGGAGAATGTCAGCAGGTTTTTTTTCTACCCTTAAAGGCCCATCCTGATTTGTGGTACTTATATCTTTGCATTTAAAATCCAGCAGAAGTTTGTGAAGATCCCCTATACTGAAGATTTCTCTTTTTGCATCAATCAATATGCGCTGCAAAAGCTCATTTCCGCCCTCTTCCATGTCAACGGTAAACATGATCAGCTTCACCAGAAACTCTTTGAAGGTTTGTTCCCCTCCACTTTCCTTCTGTATAGGCAGATATACGAGAGATACGTCCAGGGTATTGGGATTTATATACATAAATTCATCATCCAGCAGAAAAAGATTCTCCCGCAGAAGATAATTCCTTGCCTCCAGCAGAGTCCGGGTCATGTTCTCCAGTATATGTACAAATTCCTCTTCCCTTATCTTTCTTCTTTTTAAAAACTGCCCCAGAGACTGCCTGGATGTTATGTTATAATAGAATCCCAGGGATTGGTCCTTTTGCCTCACATCCAACGGTAATATGCCCTCTCTGGGATTGCTGGCAATCATATCCACCTGGTAGTTGTGCAGCTTTTCTCCTGCATCTCCGCGAATCACCAGATAACTTCCTGCAATTCCGCTTTCATAGGTAAATTGGAATCTCTCTTTTAGATCCTGTGCCGTCAACATTTCCCTTCCTCACTTTCCATAACATCTTTTACATGGCGTGAATCCCTTTTTCTGTGCCTCGTCCATCTTGAGCGGGATCGTACTTCTTTTTGACAGGTGCATGCATCCGGCCTTATGGTACCTTTTCCCTGCCTTCGTGGTAACATACACTGTACTCTGCTGAAGCTTTTTATAACTTTCCTCCACCTTGGAAGTACCTTTTGTACCGGTAGAAGCGTTCTCTTCCTTCTCTCCTTCTTTTTCTCCTTTCGGCTGTACCGTATAGACGCCGTTGCCACCATGGATCCAGGCCTTCTCTACCGCTGTAAACCGGTAGGTCAGTTCCCGGTCCTCGAAGAAAGGAATGGGGATATGGGTTTTGTACTGCAGGCTCACTACTACATCATCCTGCTCCGGGCCGAATCCCAGCTCCTCATAGAACTTTGTGTAACTCACATCTTTCTTCTCTTCTACGCGATACCGGTATTCCGTGTCACTCTGCGGAAGCTCTACATACAGAATTTCCGCTTTTTCCGGCTCCACCCAGCTCCCCTTTAGAAATTTATCCAGCAAAAGGTTAACAGCCCTATACTTCACTCCGGCTTTCACCGCATAATAGTCATCCTTAACAGAAGAAAGCAGGTACTGGGTTAATCCGGATGTGTAATCCGATACCACACTGTTTTTAACGGACTCAAAGGCATCAGCAATATCGTCTGCCTTCAAATCTCCAGTCATCAGCTTTTCAAGCAGACCGGAACTCCCTTCGGTCAGATAGCTCTTGATTTTGGCCCCTTCCTCCGCGAGGGAAGGAATACCCCCTTCCCCGTCATCACCAAAAACCTCATCTTCCATCTCATTCAAAAAAGTCACAGGATAAGAGGCCGTAGCCAGCTGCTTTGCCGTCTCATTGACAGCGAAATCCAGTGTCATGTGGATAACCGTAGTCTTAATGGAGAACAGCAGCAGCATGAAAAAGCACAGGAATATAGGCAGTGATAATACTGCCTCCACCGTAAGAGAGCCTTTGTCATTTTTTTTATATCGTTTCGGCCTGTTCATCTTCAATACCCCATCCTGGACTCTCGGGTAACAATATAGCCCCCACCCTCAAAGCCCTTGATTTTCAGTTTGTCCAGGTGAAACATCGGGAGAAAGAGCAGATTGATCCGAACCTCTGCTTTTGCTGTAAGCTTTGATTCATAATCACCCAGCCGGAACTTCTCTTTATCGGTACCCTGCTTCATATTCACCTGCATGAGCTGCCGCACATTGTTCAGCAAGCCTTCCTCATCCTTCACCGATTGAAGAAGTAAAAAGATTCGCAGGTGATCCGAATAATTCACGGTAAAGGTAACCGGCTTCCCTTTAAGGGAAGGACACAGGGGAATTTCTTCTCCCCGGTACAACTCGTAGGTGTCCACACAAGACTGAATCAAACCTCTTCCGATGGCATACACCAACCGTAAAACAGGATGCGGCACACTGCTGGTAGCAAAGTAGTCGATGGAATTGATCGCGAGACGAAGGAAGCCTATGCTGGTAAAAACTTTTGCAATATTACCGTTCTGGTTTGTCCCTCCCCACAGGATATACTCCACTTCTCCTTTTTCCAGGTAGTGATCCCGCTGGGTTTCCGAGGTGTGATAGGTAAACTTGTCCATAACATACTCCGTAATATATAATTTCTCAACGGATGCCTGGCCTCCCCCTGAAAAAAAGAGTACAACCTCACGATATAAAGTATCCGTATACTTCAGAATGCTGTTATTCTCTGCCTCTGCTGCATCTTCATCCTTTTCACTGCCCAATACCTTTTTGTTTCCGACGCCCAGGGCCAACATCTCTTCATAAGCCGCTTTCTCCCTGTCTCCGGCTTGTTTGAATTCTTCCGGAGCAATCAGCCATCCTGGGTCGATGTTTTTATCCTTTAAATGCTTTTCCAGAGCGGACTTCAAATCTTCCAGTTTGGATTTATCCGCTTCACCCACCGGTTTTTCCTTTGGGTCCACTTCACTGTTTGGAAGGCTCATCCCTTCAATCCTTGTGATAGCAGTACTCTCTCGGATACCCCGGATTGTCTGCCGAAGAGCAGTAATCTCATCCTGTAGTTGGCTTATAGCTCTGTTGTTCTCCTCGATACTCATTTGCAGCCTTTGAATTTCATCCTGGTCTTTGTCCTTTTCCATGGAAAGACTGCCGATCCTGCTGTACAAGAAGGAATTGGAACTTTCCAGCCCTCTTTTCTGTGCTTCAAGGGTATCCATCCGATTCTGGAGGGGCTCTATGGCATTGATAAGGCTTTCCAACTCCCCATCCGCCTTATTCAGGCTGCTCCTTATATTCCGGCTTTCTTCCAATGCACCGGTAAATTCTTTCTCCCCGGTTTTAATTTGCGCACCTTCCTGCTGTAGAGCCTTATCCTTATTGGCTTCCCCCGCATAGGTGTCGGCAGCTTCTTTTTCCTTCCCGTATTTTTCAAACGCAGGTTCAACATCTGCTGCCGTTTTGTCCGCTGTCCCGATTTGCCTTCGAAGGTTCTTTAATGCATCGATATATTGCCGTCCATCCAGGGTAGAAGTCCGGCTTGCCGCTTCATTCACCTTCTTTACATCCTCATTGACCTCTTTTGCCTTCTTTTCCAGCTCTCCCCGTGCTGCGCGAGCAGTCTTCTCCTTGGCTGAAAACTCCGCCTTTTTAAAAATTCCTGAGGAGGTCAGCTTCTCAATGATGTTTCCCGTAGCCGTTATAGGACCTTTATATTTCATATACTTCAATATTTGTTCCCTAAGAGGGTCCGGGTTTCCAGCCAGTAAATTCCCACTGCTTACAAGCTGCGTATGATTCCAGTCAATATCGTAATTTATAAACTGGTAGGATGTAGGCTTCGGAGATAAATTTGCCTTCAGATACTTGTTAAAATTGGCATCCAGTTTCGCTTTACCCTCTTCCGACCGTGTATCTACTGCAAAGACACCATATTCCCCCACTATATCTTCATCATAAGCCGCCAACGACGATCTCACCGCCGTATTCAGAGCGCTTTGTACTTTTCTTTCCGCAACCATGATCCTCGCGGCATCGATGAGAACTCCGCACAATATAAGCAGCGCGGTAAAGATAAGGCACTGATAAATAGTTATGCTCCCTTTGCAGTTTCCAGCCAGTTTCAACCCCTTCACCTCTTTCCTATAAAACGATCTTTCAGCGCCGAAAGCTTTTCCTTCAGCCCCATTGCATCTGCTGCCCGGTGGGCATATTCCAGTCCCAGATCCAAATTTCTTATATATTCAGCCGGGTCCGCCACAACGGAAGTCCCGGTTCCTGTCAACGTAATGGTTTCCTTATTTCCGAAAAGATTCATGATTCCTCCTAAAGGTATTTTAATCTCCTGTTGGACGGTAACCGTAATTTTTCTTTCCAGCACTGTATTTCCAAAATCGATCCTGAGTTTTGTATCCTTCGGTTTTAAAAGCCCCCTATAAAGCTCATCACACACCATTTGCCTGATTTTATTCAGCTTCTGCTCCTGTACACCTTTTCCCTGTTCCGGTGCCTTCCCCGCATCATTCAACACATTTAAGGTCACTTCGTACTCTGTTCCAAAATCAACAAGAGCACCATATAACTCGCCGAGTTTTAATTTTTCATCCTCACCGGTCAAACCGCGGCTCATATCCCTGCGTGGGTCCACCCATATCTCCGCGCCTTGCTGTGCCGCATTCGCTGCAGCCTGACTCAACAGAGTTTTCTGATACATCAGTAGAAAAGCAAACACGATACCGACCAGTACCAACACCAGTACAGACATAATCAATGTAGCCTCTATTGTCATACTGCCTCTGTTGTTGCGCACATTACTCATAATTCTTGCACTCCTCTTTTTGGGGCCCTTAGCAGGGAGACTCTTTATCCCCCTGCTTAAACTTCACCCCACAATACCTTTAAGGTTTTAGTGTCGGTGATGGTAAGTCCTTATTGTTTTGAATTCCAGCATCATTTGGGAATACTTTACTCATAATGTTATTTACAAAAGTAATGATCTGATTTCTGAAAACCAGTGCAATTCCAACCAAAACGGCAATTATCAATATAATCTCAACCGTACCCAATCCATCTTCCTCTTTCAAAAAATCCTTGAGCAGCTTTAACACACCTCTCACCCCCCTTCATTCATTTTCAATTCTCCATTCTCAATTTTCCATTCCCCTAAACTCCCCGCATCGCCAGTACCGCCGGTGTCGCTACGATAATGAGTATGGCAATGAACATGATCATCATGGGAAAAAGCATCTTGGTGGAAGCCTCTTCGCCCATCCTTTTCGCCGTATTCTTCCGCATCTCCCAGCACTCGTTGGACTGTACCCGGAGAATGGAAACCATATCCCCGGTACCCTTCTTTACATTTTGGAGCACTACGGTCACAAACTTCGTAATCTCGGGAGTCCTGCACCTTTTGGCAAAGTCCTCATAGGCCTTGTTTTCCGGCTTTCCCGCCTGTATATCCGTTACAACCATTTGAAGCTCCTCATACAGGGGTCTTTCCCTTTTGTTATCCACTACGATCTTCTCCCAGGCTCTCTGGATGGTCATGCCTGCATTGATCAAAAGCGTTAGCTTATTTATAAAATCAGGAAAATCCAGTTGAATAAGGGTACGTCTCTTTTTGACCTTTTCATTCAAGTCATAGTAGGCAAAGTAGACTACACCGGAAAGCAGTGCCACAGCAAACAGCGCGAAGCTGGCATCCACGTTTCCAAATGCCCCGATAAAGCTAACAAAAAGCAGTGCCAGAAAAAAATAGGTCAGCTTGTTCGCCCAGTATATCCGCAGATAGTACTGGGAGTACTTGGGCTCCAGGGTTTGAACCAGCTTTGAAAGTACCAGCCGGTCATATTTCGTACTATACCTGTATTTGCTTTTATCCAGCAAAAACAAGGATACAGGAAAGAGCTCCTTAAAAGGATATGCCTTTTTATCCAGAGGCTCTATGAAGTCAGAGTATCTCGATTTTGAAATAAAATACAGTGCAACCAGCAACAAAAACAATCCCACAAAAACCAGTCTCATACCGTCCTCCTAGCTGACTTTTCTTTCTCTTTCCCTTTATAGGATGATGTGAAATACACGGGTATTCTATATATTGATATCCATTATCTTCTTTGAAATAAAGTAAGCTGCTGCTATAAACAATATGGATACACTCATTGCAATCCTGCCTGGAATAGTATGAAAAACAGGATCGATATAGTCTGCCGCACTGGTGGACAACACAACTACCATAAGGATCGGCATTATGTTAAGCACCTTCCGCTCAAATTTCCTTTGAGCCAGCATCGTGTCGATATCCTGTTTTATCTCGATTTTATCATTGATGATATTGGAAGTATTTTTTATGACCTCGATGAGATTTCCTCCAGTCCTCTTGCAAGTTTGAAAAACGTCTACAAAGTTATCAATATCTTCGAGCTTTGCACGTTTAGCCAGATCTTCAAGGCAGACCTCTACCGTTTCGTTCATTTCTATTTTTTTCACAATGTAGCCGACTTCCCGGATAATATAAGTATCCGTATCCGGGTAGAGGATTTCCAAATCCTTCAGCACTTCCCGGAAAGCGGATTCTACGGATTTACCCGCTGAAAGGGAGGAGGATAGCGAATACAACATATCCTTGAATTGTAGATTTAATTCCTTTTTCCTTTTTGCGATGATATCCCTTGTCTTGTACCGGGGATAGATAAGTGCCAGTGGACACAGAAGCATGGATAGAATATGGCTCCTATAGAATATGAAGCCTATGATATAGACTACAACAGCCGCAGCTGCCGTGTAGAGGGTCTTTTCTCTCGTGCTCATAGTGTATGCATCATAATCTGCTATAACCTCTTTTGCCGCAGTTCCCTTTTCTTCCTGCTGTTGTTTTCCAAACCACATCATCTGTCGTCCTCCACAGTAGTATTGATAATAATCCGAATCAAAGCAGCGTATCTACAGATATCCAACTTTAAACCTTACAATTTCCGGGAGGAAAAACACCCGGGTTTTGGATATTTTTTCTACTGGATAAATTTAAGTCTAACTATATATCTTCCGAAATACCCGCCATTTTAAACTTAAGGGTATTGATCATCTTATTCCCTGTTCTTTCGAGCTTTCCCACTACGCTTCCCCCTTGGCCCTCTCCCTCTTCTGCAAAGGCAAACAGCGGGTTCAGTATGATTTCACCATTCCTGTATTCCACGACCTCACTGATCTCCATGGTTTTCCGGGACTTATCCCGAATCCGGGCCAGATGAATGATAATATCAAGAGCAGAAGCGATCTGCTGCCGTATGGCTTCCAGGGGCAATCGCGCTCCGCTGAGCACCATGGTTTCCAGCCTTCCCAGCATATCTGCCGTACTGTTTCCGTGGCCGGTAGACAAAGAACCGTCATGTCCGGTATTCATGGCACTTAACATATCCATAGCCTCTGCTCCCCGTACCTCCCCGACAATGATTCTCTCTGGTCTCATTATAAAAAAGCGATAAGAAAATAATGGTGCTACTGATTTATCGGAGCACCATTATTTTAAAAGTTGCAAAGCTATTTTGATCGCTTCATCAGCATCGGTTTCATTCTTTTGGCAGTATTGATTTAGCAAATTTATAGAATCCTTACTCAATGTAAATGTAAACGACATGCTTTCACTATTAGGATCAAGTGTACCGCTGTTTGAATATCTTGTAGTTTCTACTTTAATCGCCCTTGACAAATCTGGGACACTTTTAATTAATCCCTTTTCTTTTAGTTTGGACAAATATGAATGCGCGGTAGATGTTGACCTGAAATCGAACTCTTTGCATATTTCTCTCACTGTCGGCGGATATCCGTTCTTTTCTACCATTTGATCAATATATTTGAGAACTTTTTCCTCATTTTCTTCTACTGCAAAATTTCTCATATGTAATCAACTCCATTTATACCATTAATTGCTACAATCATATCTCGTACTCAGTCGATCAAACTCCCTGTAACAATTATACTCCTATTCCACGGAACGCGCAATAAAAAGCCTTCGGGTTTATCATCTGAAGGCTTTTCGCTCTCTGTTTAAACTGTGCAATAAATAACACTCCCAACCGTGGCAAGGAGCGTTATTTATATTGACCTACATATTTCTTATTTTAAATTTTTCTGTATGCCTGGATGAATATATTTTGAATCTGCTATATTAAATAAAGCGTTATAGTCCCCTGCCACCATCTGCTTGAATTTGGGCCAGTTAATATCCTTTGCGTTTTCTTTTGTGAGAGACACATTTATTGCATCCCGGGTTTCTTCATTTCCTTTTGCATCTATCATGGTGGTTTGGGTCCATACCCATACTTTATCCACTTTATGATTTGTAAAGAGGACTTCCATAACATTGACAGCCGTGGTTGCTGTGGTTCGTACAAGCATTTTTTCGTCCCAAACAGTACCCGGGTTAAATTTTACATCAACTATAGTTAATCCCTTTTCTTGTGTTATTTCAACGCCTTTTAGCTTGTCATTACCCACAATTCCAACTATAGCAGCCTGCACATTTTCTTTAGTAACTTCCATCTCCTTGAATTCAGCTTTCTTTTGTGGCGTTGGGGACGGTGTGGGTGTAGGCGCCGGAGTTGGTGTCGGTTTTTTTGTTGGCTCCGGTGTCGGAGTAGCTTTCTGTGTTGGTGCCGGAGTCGAATCAGCATTCATTTTTGACACCTGTTGTTTTTTGTCTGCGCTTGCGCCCATGATAGCCAGAGAGAGCGCAAATACTACAGCAGATAATAAAAACCTGGCTGCAGCATCGTTAAAACTCTTTCTTTCTTCATTTAATCCTTCATTTGCTTTTTTGAAATTTTTCATTTGCTTTGCAAAATCAATTAGGTAAAAAATTAAAAACGGGCAGCATATCATGAAAATAAAAAAAGCCAACCCTTGCGTTAATGATATAAAACAAAAAAGGTAGTATAGACCTGCAATTGCCATTTTCCATGTTTTCTTACTTCTGAACCCTGGAATAAAACTCAGAATTTTCTGCATCAATTCATCCCCCTGTGCATTTTTTCCATCATTATACATTATATAGCAAACTTGCACAATATAAGGACAAAAAAATAACGCCCCAGCCGAAGCCAGGGGCATGTCAAAATTAATTATGATACACTATTACATTAGTTTTTTAGCCACATTTATAATAAGTTGGTCCAGGTATTTTACAACCTCTGCGGCCTTTTGCCAATGGTCCGGAGTATTTATAATACCATTGTCCACCATGATCTGCAGAGCTGCTTCCACGGTTAATTCTGCCGGTGCAGAAGGCTGCGGAGCCTCCATGTTTTTTATTGCTTGTTCCAGCGCTGCCAGGGTAGCAGGTCCGACGATCCCATCAGCATCCAGATTATTTCCACGTTGGAAACTCTTTACCGCTATTTCTGTTGCCGGCCCAAAGTCTCCATCCACTACAAGCCCATACCCTAATTTATTTAGTTTCCCCTGGAGGTTAGAAACCTCTGATCCTGTATCTCCACGCTTTATTAACACTGTATAGCTACCCCCTATCGATTTATTTACCATTTGAGCCAATGGAAAGTACTGTCCCGGGCATGTGGTGTTATTCCATGTTTTATGTCCTGCTACCGTCTTTATGGACGGTATGAGGCTCCTTAAATACTGTATCAACTCTACCCCGGCAACGAACTGAGCATCGGGCATTACCTTGTTGGCTCCGTCGTAGTCCCCTTGGAATCCAATGCTGATAATGTGGGAATTGTGGCTCAGTACTGCCGCCCCTTCGTTTAGCCCCCTGCATTCAGAAACTACTCCATTAAAGTCTATAAAGTAGTTATACCCTATTCCTAGCCATCCATTGCCGTTTTTATGATACTCATGTACTTCTTGTAGCCCCCATATTGAATTCCCCATATGATGCGCTGCTACCGCATCTACCCCAGGGAGATAAAGAGGGGTAAGGGCACCCCTCCATTTCAAATTAGGCTTTTGTATCTGCATTACCGGCCTCCCCCTTTTCCTCAGTACTCTTTTTAAGCTGCACCAGGACATTTTTAAGGAATTCTGGATACGGCACACCTAACCGGCCCGCATTCTCCAGCACACTTATACCTTCGTTTGCAATGTAGAACATAATAACCAGAGTACGGATAAAACTTGTTCCGGTAGCTGCATCCAGGAGTACCGCAAGATATACCAGGGCAAAAATCATCATTTTTTTGTATAGCCCCCGGAAGCCCACTTCGGAGCTTAATTGCTTATTGAGGATAGCTATAACCACGCCGGTTACATAGTCCAAAACAACCATTGAAACCAATACTTTTAAAGCCAAGTCCCATCCCCCCAGTGCATTTGCTATAGTCGCCCCGATCAGTGCAAATACTCCGTTTGCTGTAAATAACTCTTTGCTCATAAAAATTCCCCTCTTTCTAAAATAAAGGGCCTCCGAAGAAGCCCATAAAAAAAGACACTCTATTGTGCCTATTGCATGAAGGTCTAATACCTTACGCTATTGTTGCAATTAAATCTTGCCTATTTTCTGCTGCCAGTATTGCATCAACATCAGCTTTATATTTTTGGAAGCGTGTTTGATTGAATATTGCTGCATAGTCCATGGCCCCGTCCATAATTCTCATAGCTAGATATATCGCCATTCTATTTCCCTCCTTCCTATTGTGGTATTCCGTTGAATAATATATCGTCCAACGCCGCGCAAGCAGCATTTAAACGCTGTTCCAAGGACTCGTTTTTGGTTCTTAATTGTGCCAACTCTTCTTCTGTGGTTAATGGCCTGTCCTCATAGGTATACCACAATTCTTTTGTTACAGGATTAACGTGAAGAATTGAGTTCTTGCCAAACTTACGTTCCGCAGTAGGAACTGACTCCACAATTATAGCTTTAGATAAAGCCTCATCATCCAACACCCCCTCATCATATCCTATTACAATGACCATATGGTTTGAGTCTGTTATTTTTTCTGTGAATAAATACATATAAATTCCCCTTTCTATTATAAATATGTCCCTCTCTTATACTTTCTCAAAGTGCCGTAAATGGAAGAGACTATAGCATCTCCGGTAGGGTAAGTAGCACGCCCTCTTTTCTCAGGAATCCACCAATTTGAATCCGGTCTAATTCCATTAAGATTACCTGATTTTAGTAAATTCCCGTTTATGTCTCTTATTTCATAGGATAACCCATTTCTCATTAAGAATCTATTGTTAGGTAGTACCATAGTTAAATAAGCAGTACTGCCAGAGTAGGTAACAATTTTCACTTCCCCTGAAAAATCTGCATTGGGAGTTCTAAAAATTCCGCTTCTGGTCCAATCATAATATATATAGTAAGAGCCGCATATTTGGTATGTGGTACTCATGGGTGTGTAATTGCCTAATGATGCTATTTTGTTACCGTTTATGTCAAATCTAAACCATGCATATTCATCATCCGTGTCATAATTATCAATCCAAAAATACCCCATTATAGTACCATCAGGCATTGTTTTTATGGCAGATAAATCATCATACCAACCACCAGCATTCCAACTAGATGGTAACCAAGTCAAAGGAATTGTAGCAGCTATTGTTCCCGTTGCAGCATTTATTTTGTAAAGATTTCTACCTCCAATAGCTAATAATGTACTACCATCACTGGAAATTTCAAATCCTGCTAATGCCATAGTTATTACCCATGATACAGTACCATTATTTGTTATCCTAGCTATTTTCTGTGTGTTACGTATGTGAATATACACATTATCATATTGATCTGTTTGAATCATGCCTATACCGCTTTGTATGGTATTTACTCCGGGTATTTCTATGGCCCATATAGTTTGGCCCGTATCGCCGTTAATTTTAACTGCTTGGTAATAAGTTGTACCGCTATTACCATCCCGTCCAATAAACACTATATGTCCATCGCTCAATTTAGTATACAAGCCGCTATCTGCACAATACGTGCGTTCCCATAATAGTTGCTCAGAGTATCCGGGTATGTCAAAATCAGCCGCATAATTGTAAGCCCCTGTCACGCCAAACATAGGAACGTTTTTTCTTATGTTAGCAGCTATAAAGTTTGGGTCTGTTATCTGTACCGAAGCTTTTCCCGCCCCGAAACCACTGTCTGTAATATACGCTCCTGTTGGAAAACCAACGGAAAGGTGTCCGATACCATCCGTCCATAATTGAACGGCTTGTTGGTCATTGGCCCTATTTGGCATAGTTCCAGTAATTTTATTCCCATTTACGTAGGCGGTAACCCCTGCAAGCATCTGCGCTGCTATGGCGGTGGCATCGGCGGTAAAAGTACCAACTATGCCGCCCACCGTGACCCCCGCCTTTATTACTCCAGCCACTAGTCCACTAATAACCGCCTTGATCTTTCGCAGTCCGGAGTGGAAACCCGCGGCAATGGTATACTCCGCGCCCTCTGTTGTTAAATTTACAGTGTCCGCAGCAGCAGGGCCATTGTTTGCCATGGTCCCAGTTACAAGTCCAGCATCCGTCCCTATAGTCTTGCTAGCCAGCACATCTGCAGCTACGGCTGTGCCATATTCCCCCCCTTCACCCTGTTGTATAAAATCCATTCCATCATACCGTAATGTATACACACCGTTGAGCCTCAGTTTACCTGATATTAGCGCATTTCCCTTACTGTCCTTTATGGTTTTTGCCCCTAATCCATTAATATTTATGGTGGAGCTGCCTGTGTTGGCTGCATGGATTTTTACCGCCACACATACACCGGCAGTATAGGCGGTAAGTGCAGGGCTGAGGGTAAGGGTGTAAACGTTAGCACTGCCGGCGGTTGTACCATACCCAGGCTGGCGGATATAGTCAGCCATGTGGGAGTTGCCCGAAGCATCCATTACATTATCTACCTTAGTGACAGGGAATAAATTATCCCAGCCGGTATTGGCTGCATTCCTTTGCGTCATTTGAAAATTCTTGTCTGCCATTATGGACCATCCTCTCTATATTTCTTTATACCAAAAATCTCCCGGACTAGGGGAAGTGGGAGCTATTGAACTAGTTGTAATTTTTACGCCTCCACCGGCGCCAATGTCATTTGTAAACTGACTCAATGCTGTTGGCATGTCAGTAATTTGAGACTTGGTGTGAGTGTGGACCGCAGGGGCAAAACGGGCATCACTCTCCGTCTCCGTATAATACCTGCCATCATGCTCATGAGCCGTTGGCGCAGCCGTAATAGTAATGTCTGTACTTCCATCGAAACTCACGCCGTTGATCGTTCGGGCTGTCTGCAGCTTGGTAGCTGTGTCTGCATTCATTTCCTTTAAATCAGTAAGGTCATACAAAGTGCAGCTTGCCAAGTGCCACACTAGATTATTTTCTGCCGTCGGTGCTGGCGATCCGGATATATACACATGCCCCCCACTACTGAATGTTCCCGTGTTTCCACATAAGACTATACGCGCATATGTCTCCCACTTTCCTGTCCCAACATTATTAGTTAACCAATATTCAGTAGAATTGGTTCCCTGCGAATTGGATGCCGTATTAAGGGCATACCCAACAGGCAATTTTGCCTTAAATACTTGTGCAAAAATACCATTTACCCGAGAATTAATAGATTGATAAAACCCACCATATGTGGGGGATGTAACCGCACCATTGTGCCGAATTTCCAGGACCTTTCCACTCTTGTTGGGTGCCGAAGTCATGTCAACCCTGGTGATCGAAACCCCTGTTCCTCCGGAATTGTTGTATACAGACACGCTATTAGTTCCGGTTGAAAACTCTTCATCCGTATATATCTTTTTGCCTATCCGAAGTGCATACCATAAGGGGTTTAAAGCCCCATTCTCTGGATTGTTGCTAGGTAGATATGCAAGTCGATATCCATTTACAGAGAGTGCATTATTAACATTCAATGGACCGGTGATTGTATCTCCGGACTTGTTGACTTTTGTGTTAGGATCAAAATTTCCAGTGTGCCATATATCAAAGCCGTTAAATTTAAATTCTATCCCGAAGATTTTCACCCAGTAATCACCACCCGGTATTGGTTAGCAGCAGGAGCTGCAGCAAATAATAGTTTGATGTTATTATTATCCACCACCTGCCAATCTGTGATTACAGCATTATAGGGCGTGGCAGTCTCTCGGATACTGACGGTAACGTCCATGGTTCCAAGGTTGTGCGTTACTGTTATTGTTGTAGCAGAGCCGTTCCCGATATTGGCGGCGTACTTAGCTGCTTTTGCATTCCACCCGGCACGTTCTCCAGACGTTATATGTGCTACCGCGTCCCCAACATGGGTATTAAATTCTACCTTTGTTGCCTGCTGGATGTTGTCCACATTACCAAGGCCCACATCTCCCTTTACAAGCGTAACAGCACCCGTTTTACCTGCAACACTTTGCACAACATCTACTGGGGTTAATAGCTCCTGCCAGTTGGCCAGCGTAGATGCTCCTACAGTTTTAAGTATAAAGCTTTTTGATAGATCGGTCCGAATAGCTACGTCTCCCACTTCTGCCGTTAATGCCAACATAGCTGCCTGGGATGCTACAACAAAAGTATCCGATATGGTTATCGCTGGCATTATTCCTGCATCCAGTTTGCCATCAGCGCCAATAATAGGAACATTACCCGTTGCGGTACCTGTGTTTTTGTATGCTGCGGTACCTAATGTATTTAATTTGTTTTTATCTTCCTTGGACAGTAACCCATCTGCTGTGGTTGTAGCTGTAGGTATGGAGTCCACTCCATCGGTCAGATGCTCTGAGGCGTGCCCAGGAAAGGGATGCCAGTTAATTACTTCGTAATACTCAAACATAACTTCTGATCCCGGAGGCAATCCAGAAGGAAGATTTATAGTTGTTGATGATGTTTCGGTCAGTGCTGCGTCATCCTGCTTGCTTCCATCCAAAAACCACGCTATTGCCCCTGTATTCGGTTCGTAGTGCCCTTTTGTTAAGGTAAAGGCTGTTTGTCCTGCACCTACCGTAAAACGTTCCTGGCGGCGTATAAAGCTTGCTGGATTATCGTTTGCATTTAGCGTGCCGTCGGTGCTGATAGACAGGTTCGCTCCAACCTTTATACCACCTAATATGGTAGGCGATGCAATGGGAAGGTCTTGCCCGCCCATTTGTGTCCATATACTGGCCGCTGTATCCTTCCATATTTTCTGTGTATCTGTTGCAAAGTAAACCATTCCACTGCCGGTTGCGGCTGGCCGTGTAGCTTCTGCCCCAGCTTTCAATTCCGGAGTGCTGCCCCCATTTTTTACCGGAGTGAATCCCAAGGCTGTAGTTACGTTGCCACTGGTTAACTCTCCCCTGATTGTTGCGGAGGATTTGTTTTCTACACTCCCCAGGCCGACATCTGCTTTAGTGGTGCCATGGGGGTTGGTTCCTGTCCCTGGATGGATGTAAACGGTTTTTTCTACACCATCGATTTTTATGTTTCCGTTGTTTACCGATTGCTCTGTTTTGTTTGCCCCCGTACTTGTACTGGACAGTTTTGTCTGCTCTGCTGTAGTGTAGGATGCTGTGGTGGCTACCAGGACTGATGCATTACTAAAGTACTGGCTTATATTCACCCAAGTAGTGCCGTTCCATCCGTAAAAATTATTATCGGTAGTATTGTAATAGAATTGGCCAGACACTGGATTAGATGGGGCAGCCGCGAGGTTCTGAATCCTCGCGTTTTGAAGTTCATTTTTGCATAGGTCCACATTAGCTAAATACCTCAATATTATTCATCCTCCTTTAGTTCAAAAATGCTTTACCTGAGAAGGGAACAGAGAATGTTATTTTTATTTCATTTAGAGAAGTGTATTGCACGTCTCCCATTACTACACTGTCGGCACTGTCTACCACCGTGACAGATGGGTATTTCTCCAGATTGTGCTGAATAGTCCATGTTGCTGCTGGTATGATCTGCTCATAGGTATAGGTTTTATCGCCTTGACCTGGTGGCTGCTGTCCGCCGGGTCTTGACAAGTTTTCAATAACAATACCGTCCTGCATGCCATTATCGAAAAATGCAACTACCACTAAATCATTGGGCTGCACTGTTATATGGCTTGCTACAGGTAATTCATTTGACACATAACCTATATCCTGCAAATAAACTCTTGCCCTTCCATTTGAACTTAGGGAGGATACAATGCATTTTTGTATCATAGTTGCACCATCTCACTTTTTATAATATCTTGAGCCATAGGTCATTAGCTTTCATCGTGTCCGGTTGGGTGCTGGATACGGAAACCATTATGCGGCTGTCCATCTTCCCTTCCAGGTCTAGGAGTTCCGCTTTTGTTGCATATACTAATGATTGATCTATGGAGGCGGTTATATTTGTTGCATTTCCTACCACTGTGATAATATCCAGCGTTTTCTCCACAATATCCGGCCCGCCCCCGGCAGGAATATATTCCGCATTGGCGCCAGCATTGCCATAGCAATATAATATCTCTCCCAAATCCGGGTCCTGGGCAAATACTCCGACCTCTTTCCAATAGAATCCTGCCATTAGCCCCTCGTTCGATAAAACCCCACCAACAACCGCTTTCCCTCCGGAAAGTGTTTTTAATTTCTTTACTGGCAATGACTTTACCTCGTGCTTTAATGCCGTGAGGTCAAAAATTTGGCTGCTTCCCAAATCCCCGTCACCCACAGCCAAACGCGTAAAATTTAATTGTGTCCCTGCCTGGGCCTTTGCTTGGAGGTTGATTCCTCTGCTTGTAAATTTAATTCCTCCAAAAGCGCTCATTCTACCACCTGCCTTATCTCCAGTTTGTCGCCCGTGTGGACGATTCCTGCAAAATAACTATCCATTTCACCCACCAAAGTTATAACGATCCCCTCCAGGTGGGACCTAACGTTTTTCACCGAGTTCAAGACCTTCAAAAATTGTTCGGTTTGTTCTCCATTTACGGAAGGGTTTGCAGATATCACCTTGAACATGAACGGGGCGCCCCCATACTCAAACCACTCCTGCACATATCCATCTCCGAAGTATGTTTTTATAACTTCTTCCACTGCGTATGGGGTTCCTCTATACTGGTGAACTTCTACCGCTGTTTTTATTAATTGCCTTTTTTTATCCACGTCCAGGGTTGCGTCATACCAGTCTACATGCATTTGCCATGCCAGTTCGTCCAGTGCAGCGCTATCCAATTCATTTACCCTGTTATAGATAAGACATAGCTTTGCCTCTTCTGCAACCTTCTTGAAATGAGGGGTTAATGCTGTACATAGGGCTTTTGTTGTGGGGTCCTGCTTCATGCTTGATGTTTGGAGAGAGAGCAAATCAACATTTTCAAGCTTCATTTTACATCATCCCTCCATAGTTTACCGTTACCGTTGTGCATTTTGCGACTTCATTTGGATTGATTGACGTATAAACAGGTGCTGTAAGGTTAATTCTACATGCTCCTGCATTTAACATCAGTTGCCGCAGAAAATCCGGGTTGATTGCTCGCCCTAACTTTGAGGCCTGCCAGGTTTTGTATTGTTCAATGGCCCCGCCGGTTCCCTCAATATTGCTTCGTATAGTTGTTTCAAACGTGGCATTTTCCGAACTTATAAAATACGTCAGGTTCAAATTATAGTTGACAATCGTTGGGGCCTGAACAAGTACCTGGTCGGTCAATGGCCGACGCTTTTTATCATTGCAAGCAGCATTAACAGCGTCCAAGGTTGATTGATGGGGAACATCTCCGTTCTCCATCAATACCGTGATCTTAACAGTTCCTGGAGTTGGTGAAATAACCGAAAGGTCTAAAATGTTCGGGTCCGCTGTTTTTGCCCAATAGATATACGCTCCTTCCGGTCCAGCCACAGAAAAACTCTCAGGCGCCATTCGGATTCTTTGCCGATAGCTTTCATCGTCCTCCATAGTCGCCCCGTCTCTGCTTGTATCCGTGTTGGTTACTGCAGCAACAAAAGGCACAGGGTCCACGATAGACTTTATTTGTCCAGGTGCAAAACCGTTATGCTTTTCTCCTGCTTCTGTCGCTTCTGCTAATACAGGCCCCGTTAAACTTCCGGACGGGATTGTTATGTCTTTCGTGGTTGCAAAGTATAATACCCCGTCCGGAGTAACCCGGGTCCCTTTGGGTATTAATAAAGGGTTAGTTTGAACTCCTGAAAGGGTAAAATCTACGTTTACTACAGCTTTTTGAGGTTGAAGCCTGGGTGTATGATACCCTCCCAATTCGTCCAAAACCAGCCCCCTGGCAAATCGGAGTAAATTCTGCTTTGCTGAGTCGTTTATACTGTTCTTCACTCCTACCAGAACAGGCACCATTTGCATTAAAAATATCCTGCGTTCATCGCCAGGATACAGCGTTTCCCCTAAAGCCTGTTCAAATGTCTGGATAAGCTCTTGCTCTATACTTTTTGCATCCACCTCAACAAAATTAATCTCGCTCATATTTCCACCACCACCTTGTACTGCATATTCCCCAGTGAGTCAATACCGGCGTACCGCACGCCCTTTACTTTGGCCCTCGGCTCTCGAATGCTAATTTGGTTTACTATTTCATTGGTGACCAAGGCCATTGACTTATCCGCAGGCATATGCAAAACTTTACTGTCTATTCCCATGGTTCTATCGTGGGCTACTTCATACTTAAAGGTCTGGACAATGTTAATTACATTCTGTAAAACCCTGTCGGTTCCTTTTGCGGCCCAATTAATTGCCTTGGCCCCACCGGTTTCAATTACGTACTCCATCTATCTACCTCCTATGCGTAATTTTCTGCTTGCTTGTTGTACCAGATTTGTGTGGAGGCAGCTAAATTGGGATTCTCTCTTTTTTCTGAGGCTTTATCAGAAATCAGTATATCAACTAAATTGGACCCGGACTTGAATCCAGCCCCCTCCGCTGTTTCCTTTTCCTTCTTAGCACCTATTCTTACGAACTCTTCAAAACTAAGGTCTATGGTTGCTCTTAGAATCTTACCGGCGCCATTTATAACCGTGTTGTTTATACTCACAGATTTTAAAAGCCATAGGTTGTTAGAAAGGGGCCTGCCGCCGATTGAAAAGGGGAAGGCCTGCCCCAAGTCTTTTATCGCTCTCCAGTCGTTCATTTCATATTCCGGGTCTACCCCAAGGCTGGCATCTGCAACAACTTTAAAGGAGATAGTTTCAAGCCCTGGCCCCTTTATGTACGTGGATGGTTTTGCTCCCTCAACCTCTTGCGATTCTGTTTCAAGGGTACTTGACAATGCAAAATCACTAAATGTGTATACCTTGGATGCACTGACCTGAAAAGCTTTATATCCAAATGCTGCTATTGGCATACGTCCCACCTCCTCATTAATAACCCTCTAAGGGTTTACGCAGCATGAGCAAGGTTTTGTCCAGGGTCAGCCGGTGTACTGCTTTTTCTACAAAGTAAATTCCGTCCGCTAGGCCGACACCTGAAATTTCCACCGTGTTTCCCGCTGCAATATTGGGATTGAGTTTTATGCAGATATGCCCCGTGGTTTCGTTTTTATTTGCATAGCGTAAATAAGCCCTTGCGAACCGTTCAGCCTCTGCCTGGCTTGTAACCTGCTCCGTTATTTTTAGAACTCCACCAATGACTCCCGGTGCCGAGTACTCAGCTTGTAGTAACTGCCCATTGCTAGTTATGCACCTTACAGTACATTTACTGTATAGCTTATCACTTTTGCTGGTAAACTTGTAATCTCCAATTAGTTCCTGGCTGTATATAGATGCTGCAGGTGGATACTGCTCAAAGGTCCTTTCATCATAAATCACAACTTTACTATCCGTTATTTTCAACGCATAGCCCTCACGGATGCACAGCCTTTGCAGGAGCTTTAACCCTCTTTCCTCACGTTGTTCAACTCGGTCATAGGTCCAATCCTTTACGGAAAACATTTGAACCTCCAGCCCGAGGGCCGAAGCAATGTCACCGGATAATTTTGAAAACCTGATCCCTTCCCAAACTCGCGTTTCGTTACTCCTAGCGACTAATGGGGCGGACGTGGCTTTAATACTGAATTCTCCGGGGCATTGCTCCCAGGCCCTTATGAATGTTTTTCCTGATGTAAATCCTTCATGCTTAACTATAATACTGTCACCCTTTTGCGGTTTCCAGTCGCTCCACTGGTTTTTTGTGTTTGTAAACATAAGGTCAATAGAATCCGCCACCCCGTTTGCATTATCGCAAATATCGGCCCGTTTCACTTCCGCGGAATGGGTAATGTCCTTTCCTTCATATAGGATATTCATATTACCCACCCCGCTTCCATGGAGGCAAAGTTGATGGGGCTGACTTCTCCAGGATAGGCACTTTCAGTTCTGTATCAGCATCAAAAATCAGTACAGTAATTAATTCAGGATTGGCTTGCATCAGCATGGAAGAGTAGCTTTCTGAGTTGTAAAAGTCTAAAGCAATGCTGTCCCAGGTGTCTCCTTGTAATGTCTTATAGATATAGTATTTTTGGTACTCCATGATAGCCTCCTTTAAAGTGCGAGGGCCTCTTCCTCGGCAAAGCTTTCCTTTACATACCGCACGAATTCAGGGAACAGTTCTCTAAGCATTTCCTTGTTTGCTTCTGCATTTCCACCGGATACCTGGGGTGCAAACACAAACTGTTTTTCGATACTAGAACGATTCAGCGCCGATCCTCTCTTATGCACTCCGAGCATGTCACCAGTCTGCTCCCACAATCCTATACTCCTTTGGTTCCCCGGTTTTATCGGGATAGCTGCCTCTGTTACTCCTGGAACCTCACCGAAGATGGAGGGACCTGTCGCAAATCCTCCTTGGGCAAATGTAGGAAGTTTTGGAATATTGATTGCTACACTTTTGCCGCCTACGAACGGCACCCAGTCCGGCACTGTGAAATTAACTTTATTTAACCCTTCTATGATGAAGTTAAATATGCCTAGATAAATATTTGCATAGCCTTTTACAATCCCGAGTATACCTTCCCACAAGTTCCTGAACCAATCAGTTATGCCGGTCCAAGCATTTTGAAAACCTGAAACCAATCCTGTCCATATTCCACTAAACCATTCTCCAATTCCTGCAAAGAAAGGCATTACATAGTTTTGCCAGATACCTACCATAAAGGCCGAAACCGTGTCCCAATTTTTGTACAGCAAAACAACAATTCCTATCAACGCCGCTATTGCCAGGACAACAAGCCCAATGGGTGAGGTTATAAACGCCATTACTGCACCAAAGGCAGTACCTACCGCTGTTGCCACTGTGGTTACAGCGGTCCACGCCGTTGTTGCTGCAGTCATGCCCCACATGGCAAGGGTTTTGGCACCCATTACAATAGCATCCTTAGCATACATACCCTGTAGAATGATTGTGTCGGCCATGTCCTTTAATTTCCACCCATGGTATACCCCATATGCGGTCGAAGCTGCAGAGTACCTAATTGCAAGGGTCCCTATAGCCCCGTAAAGCAGTTTTGACACCGTATAGGCTTCATACATGGCGCTCCCGACTTTCCATGTCGCAAAAGCCAAACCAACGCCTTTTGCTACCGATTCAATGGTTGGCCAGTTGTCTTTTACAAAGAAGAAAAATTCCCTGGCCTTTGGTAGTGCCTCTGTTACAAAGCTCGTAACTCCATTTACGGCTCCCGTGATTCCATCCTCCAGCATTTTCATTTTGGCGGGATCATCGGCAATGCTGCTTATAAATCCATTGACATACTGAACGCTTTTAGTTAGTGTCGGCAGTACATGGGTTGCCAGTGTTGCAGTGAACTGGTCAAAGTTGCTTTTTAGGAGGCGCATTTGGTTGGAATAGCTTCCCTGAGTCCTTGCAAAGTCTCCCTGTGCATCCTTGCTTTTCTCCATCAAATAGCTGTACCGCAACGCAGTTTGTGAAGCCTGGTCCATATCCTGGTAAGCTGTTTTTATTCCTTTAGCCAAAGCAAATGCCTCCAGGTTTGCTACGCTCATGTTTATACCGAGGGCTCTCAGGGGTTCCGTTTCTCCAGATATTCCGGAACGTATCTTTTCCCATGCTTCACTATGGTCCAAATTGTAAAATGAAGCCATATCCCCCGCAAGGCCTGCCAAGCTTGTAGACATAGGTACTATGTATTTATCTGCCAAGCCACTACTTTTTAGCATGGCCCCCATGGTTCCGGTAAACTGTTTTGCCTGTAGTTCTGCAAGTCCAAAGGATTTTAAAGCTGTTTTGGACCAGGCGTTAATCTGATCTGCATTTTTTCCAAAGGTTACATCTACGACGTTTTGCACTTCCTGTAGGTCTGATGCAAGCCCGACACTCTTCTTGGCTACCACAGCCAAACCAGTAAAGGCAGCACCCGCCCCGACTCCAACGGCCATAAATGCGGTATTCATTGCCCTTGTTGCCGCACTTGACACCTTTCCAAGCATTGACGCATTATTTTGCACCCCTGTCATTTTTGAAGAAACCAGGTTAAAAGCAGTAAAGATTGACGGGAGGGCCTTTCCACCGATTAATATGTTCGTTTGAAGGTTCTTTGCCACTTACTACCCACCCCCTTCCGGCTTTTTGAGTATTTCTCCGAGCGTATTATAGAACTCAATCAGTTCTGTGAGTGGGATTTTGTCACAATCTATATAGCTTGTAGATGTCTCAACGCTTATTATTGTTTTTACTCTTCGGAGTTGTTCTCTGTCGATGAATCCTCCGAAGTATCGTTGAAAAAAAGTACGGATTGCATGGCCGTTGCCATCTTATCTTTTGGATGGAGGTTATAAGCATCCCCCAAGGCCAGCCCTGCAGCAATTCCGAAAATTAGGTTGTGTAATTCAATGTCCATGGCCGGATTAGCTACGGCATACCGCTGCTGGTTCAAAAAAGTTGTTGCCCTTGATATTGCATTGGATGGTAGATTTTCAAAGTTAAATTCAAGTTCCTTTGTTTCCTTTCCATCTACCTTAACAGCTTTATATAATTTCACTTTACCTGTCATAAAATATCCTCCTATATGCTAGATGGGGCACTATTTGCGCCCCATCTGCTCGTAATAAATTTTATAGTTTTATAGTAATGACCGTATTTCTGCCGCATAGTCAACCCCGTTGACTCTGTATATATAGTTTAGCTTGTCTATTTCAATTATCTCTAAGCCGTCCTCAACCTTTTTGTAATAAAGCACCTCATATTCGTTGCTTCCGTCCTGGGTTCCATTGGTTTCAATCTTGCCCGGGTCGTACTTTTTAGGCACTCCAACAATTACAACCTTATGGGATTTAACGCCGATTTTAGCGTTGGAGGCGTCAAATTTGTCCGTTACCCAGCGCACCTCGAAGCGTTTACTTCCAGGAGCTGAAAGGAAAGCAGCCTGTTTCCCGTCAATCCGCATGGATACGGCAAAGGTGGCAGCGCCTATGCCTAAATAACTGGGCCAGTCAATTTCTCCTAAGATTCCAGCGCCTTTCATGGTATCGGATAACATCTCGAAGGATGGAAGCTGCACACTGGTTGTATCATCCAGGTACTCCAGCCGCCCGTTAATTTCACCATACACGCTATAGTTGACTATTTTATTACCCTTTTGCATTTACCCCTTCACCTCCTTATTCTGTCAGGGTGGTAAGCCCTGCAGCATCATATTGAATTTGGAATGTAATACTTTTACCCGGTGGGGTTGTTGTTGCCCGGATATCGAAAATAAAATTCCCCCTTGCAACCTGCCCACTGGGGTTGCTTTGGGCATTGAAGGAAATCTTTCCGTATAGGATTGCACCCTCTGAAACCAATCCATTTAGCCATACTTGGGCTTCATCCAGGATGGTTTCAATCTGCCTGCGACTGAAAGGTTTATCTACTGCAGCCACATAGTTTTTCTGGAAACTGTTCTTTATATATTGGAGTGTCCGGACCGAAGCGTCAAATAAATCCTCCGGCTTGATACTGTCCTCTGCAGCATAGGTATAATTCCCCATGTGCGGCCCCCACAGCCTCCATTGTCCTCCTATATAGGCCAATGTGGTTATACCCTCTGAATTCAAGTCTGTGGCCTGCTGCTCGTCAAAGCTTATGGCTGTATTATCCGCAAGGATTGTGCCGTTCGCCATAATCGCCTTATTCGATGGTGTCTCATAGGGGATGCTATTATTATTAAAATCTACCTGCTGCATGGCCACGGTGGTGAGGGTTGACAGCCAGAAGGTTTTCCCCGCGTACTTCGCTTTCGGCCAGCAAGCTTTTGCATATTTTGACGTATAGGCGTTGGTTACCTTCCATGTCTTGGCTGCTGCAATAGTTTTCGCACCGGCTGCCGTACTGTCCATATCCACGACGCAAACCGCATCCCAATGCCCATTTATATTCTGGCACTTTGCCACAAGCCCTGCATATACATCCGGTTTATGGCTCCAGCCAGGGGCCGCAAGGATTGTTGGTACCATGCCGAACTCCTGGTATACAAGGTCAACGACGGAAATTCCGGTCCTTACTCCCGTTGTCGGGTTCATTCCTCCGACAATGTCAGTACCTATAACCTTACTGGCATCCATTTCATTAAAAGTTATACTAACCGGGGATGCAATTCCTCCAGAAGTCAGGTCCGTAAATTTAACTTTCACACGGCCATCCACTTCCACATACTCTACGGCAAAATCGGTGCCCAGCACCTTTCCAGTGACGGCACAGGAGGCCAAAAGCACCTTATCATTATCAATATACCCCACTTTATTTGTAAGGGTAATACTGGCCGTTCCTGCCTTGAAATCAGAAGCAGGATCAAATACATTAATCAAAACAATAGGCCCTATGTTCTGCGTTGGGTTTTTAAAATGTGCATATATGGCTTCACATAAAGTAAAGGTATTCCAATCATCGGAATACCCCACGGCTGCCACTGCTTCATCAAAACTGTTTACTTTAAAGGGTACGTTTACCCTGGTTGATGGGTTTACTAGTGTATTAACCGGTGCTGTTCCGATATATACAGGCAATGTTCCTACACCACTAGGGGGGAACGATGCCCGTGACGGTATAATGGTACCATACACACCATGCGTATATGCCAAATCAACCACTCCTTTCTATTCTTAAAAATTTCCCTCTGCAGGGATTTGTATATTTGCCGGTTCTTCCATCAGGAATTCAGTAACCTGGTCCTGCATCCGCTGTGTAGCACACCGGGCATTAAATGTCATGTAACCATACCAGTAAGGCCAGGGCTGTTCCTGGTACATTCCCCATTTTATGGGTGGCTCAATCGTCGTTACACCATTAATTACAATGGTTTGAAGCAAGGCAATACGAACTTTTGTCATTATATGTAGGAGGTCAACGTATCCTTTCATGTCCGGGATAAGCTCTCCCTGCTCATTGGTTTCTCCTGCAGAATAGGTGGCAAAGGTAAGTTTCACAGTTATACCGGCCTCTTCCCCGTTATCCTCTCCGGTTTCTACACCTACTACAATACTTGGAATGTCGTACCCTTCGGGCAAGTAATTTTTCGGGGGAAGGTATCCAACCACTACCACCGGAGGAACAAGAGCGCTTGCCCCCTCGCCGCCAGCTTTCTCCAGTTTTTCATCCGCAACCAGGGTTCGTATAAAGCTGGCAAGCTCTTCAAGGATTCTGTTTTCTGTCATTTTCCCGCCTCGCTTCCATGTAATTTTTCCATTCTTCGGTTTACTTCATGTTCAATTCTCTCTGCCAATTTCTTATCCGCTAGGGTCTGAATTCTTTTCCCTGCTTCGGTGAAGGAGTCTTTATGGGCAATCATTTGCGGAACTGATAAACTACGTAAAACCACAACGGGGGTCCTTTCTGGACCCTCCCGTTTGAATACCTGCGTGGAACGGTTTGCAGATGCTATAAAGGGCTTTGGATTTGTTTTTAATTCCTGGGATTTACCCTTTTTAATGGCCACTTTTACCTTGTACCGTCCCCCTGGTTTCGGCTGCTTTGGAGTAACGCGAAAGTGGTTGTACAGTGTAAGGGTTCGCCCGGTTGCAATTACTCCGGCTTTTGCATTTCTGGACGATGCTTTAACCTTCTTCAAGGTACTTTTAACGTCCTTGTCACTAATGGCGTATTCTTTGCGCACTTCCCTGGAGGTATGAGTATATACATGGTCTACGGTTCGATTTACCGCTTGCATGACTGCTTTAGGCATTTCCTTGGGTACTTCCCGCAGGTCTATGGCAACCCGATTTATGGCTTTTGTGTCCACAACCAAATTAACAGCCATATCAACTCACGTTCCTTTTGAGAATTATTTCAAGAACTCCATTATCCTCTCGAACGTCAAACACCATGCATAGAACTCCGTCGAACGTCTGCACTTCATCCGGCTTTGGCTTTTTTGTAAATTTAGCCGCTTCCGCATAGTACAGGATATCGCCCACAATGACGCCCTCATATTCTGTTTTGCTACGGTGCATTAGCCGGTCATTGTCAGGGATGATAGTCATTGAAATCCCATTTATGATGTGTGGCTCTCCAAATTCAGTCGGGTTAAAAAAGACAGCCCGGTCAAGGGCCATCTGTTCCTTGAATCCGGGCATGTTTACCCACTCCTTTTATTTTTTCGGGTTCATTTATATATTCCGCTTTCCCCTCATTCACATATCTTGCTTCTTCTTCCTGGGATAGCTTCAATTCCTCTGGAGGTCTATGTATTTCACCCTCTACATTGACCCTTCCGAAAATAAGCCGGATCATTCTTCCCCTTCTTTCCCTTGGCCCTTATCGGGTTCTTTCCCCGGTTCCTTATTAGGTTCTTTTGCTGGCTTTTTAGGCGTTTCCGGTACATAAGTTTCAGCATTTTTATTTTTTACAAGTGCCTTTTCCATCTCTTCCCCAAGGCTTATTACGGCCCCGGCTTCGAGTACAACGCCTTTGTGGTTTAATGGATTAATAAGCTTTACCATCGGTTTTCAACTCCTTACCCTATTTTTACTTTTCCCACAGTGGTTGCGGTAGCTTTTGCCTCAACGCACCAACCCGCCAGGATTGTTCCCGTTGCAGTTTTTGTAAGGTTTCCAGCCGCACCATCCCAGTACAACGGATCTCCCACCGCAAAAGCTGCATTATTAACGGCAGGTAATTCATAGATACCTTCTGTTTTAAGGCTGCCTGTTATTCCAATAGGAATGTTTTCGGCGGCAATCCCAATCCTAGACACTAATGGGACAACATCGCCGTACCCAATAGCAGCTCCACTACTGTTTGTATAGTCAATTATTTCACCTTTCTGGATATACGTTCCTTTCGCCATGTCCTTTTTCCTCCATTCATTATTTTAAGGGTGCATAGAAACTATACACCCGCATTTTTACTAAGTCCGCGATAATCCAAAACGGTAACTCCGTAGTCAATATAAATCCTCCAGCGTATCCCAAGGAAGTCGAAGCCCACCTGAGATTCAAGCTTCGGCATATCATCACCATTCAGATATGTTACCTCTATAGTGTCAATATCTCCCGGAGCTGCTGCCGTGTAGTATGCCGTACTGCTGTATTCATCCAGTTCCGCATCGACAACCAGAGTAAGAGAGCTTTTGAACACATTAGCAACACCCGAGTGTTCGCCGCTAGGATCTGCAGGAGAAATAAGAATCTTTTCTGCATCGGTCTCCAAAGCAGCCGGCACAAGCAAGAATGTTGGGCTTATATTTAGGATTTCTTTTCCTCTCAGATTCTTTTGCTTTCTGGTGAGCATACGCAATTCACTCAGTGTAGGAGTAGCGATTTTCCCCGCAGTTCCAAGATTTCCATGGCTGGCATGAAATAAGGCGGTCCCATCATAAATCGCGGGATTGGATCCGATCATTTTATAAACCAGTTTGTTAATACCTCTTCCTGCAGCTCTCACATATGCCTCTGGGATTTTGGTCAAGGCCCCGATATCATCGTTTATTAATGCCTGACGGGTGAGTCCGAAGGTGCGTCCAAAGGTTGCCAGTGCCTTAGAAACGCCCTGATCCTTCATTTCATCAAATTTGAACTCCCCGGACTGTGTCATTTTCTGCAGTTCCCCGGCCTCGCTGATCTGGTAGTGGGTTGCTGCTTTGAAATCGGAATTACTGCCCCGTCCCGTCCATGCTTGATAAGTGGTTTGCGCGCCTCTGTAGGCTGTGGCCATGCTTTTATTCACTGAATCCGATAAGATGGAACCGAATTGTCCATCCGGTGTCAATGCCTCTCTGAATAACTGATCGTCGTCCATCCTGTGTGCGTTGGATCTGCCTGCACGACTCAAGCAGTCAATCGCAAGGTCACGCAGTTTCATACCCCGAAGGTCTGTTGCCCCATCTGCAGGTTTTGCAATACTTCTCCCGGCTCTCAGGATAATAGAGTCACTGGCGGCGGCTCTGAATTTATCTGCTTCTTCTGTAATTACTCGCACTTCTCCGGTGCTCATTCTGGAAGGCTGTCTTTCTGCTTTTAACTTTTCCAGAACTGCGGTTCTAACCTGTTCCAATGTGCTGCCATCTTTTATGTATGGACCGGACTCCACTCCGAATTCCCTACACAATTCGTCAATTCCGGATACGCGCTGCCTTTCCGCTTGGATAGCAGCTTCCCTTTCTGCGGATACATTGGGCGGCTCTCCGCCTCCTGCTCCATTGTCCGGTGCCAACATAGGTCCTCTAAAATTTCTTCTCATGCTCTCTTCCTCCTGATTTTCGTTTTCTTCAAAACCTCTCCCTACACCCACGGACGGATCCGCCGGGGTTGGTTCAATACTAATTTCATATGGCTCCCACTTTAAAGCTACATAAGCAGGACCCATAAACCGTCCATTGGCGGACATTTTCCCGGCTGCAACCTCTTCCCAACTACTCACGCTGTATCCGAAGGATACGCCTTTGATGGACCCGGACAGCACTTTAGTTTTTACCTTCTGGCTTTCCTCGTCCTCGTCAAAGGTTATAAGTGCCCGACACTTTTTTTGAGGAGCATCTACCCATGCACTGTCAATCCGTGCTACAGGCATTTTTCCGTGCCTTACATCTCTGCCGTGGGCAAATAAGACAGTCCCAACATTAGTAAGTCGATTCATGTCCACCGCGCTCTCTTCGTGTAGCAGGATCTCGTTTCCATACCAACGACTAACGGCAAATTCCGAACTAAAAGAAAGCTCTAATTGATTTGAGTTTCCTTCAACCGCCCGGACTTCCATATTACTAATTGCCCTTGGTTGCTGTATCCCCTCTAGGGGCCTGTTCTTTGGCATTTTTTGCCTCACCTCCTGTAGTAATTCCTAACTCTTGAAACATTTTTATTTCCTTGGCCCTTTGCTTTGCAACGTCTTTCCAGTCCAAACCTTGCTCCGCACAGATTCTTTCTAGGGTATTTTGTCCGGAGTCCAGGGCTTTTTGATTGGCGTTGGTTTCTTTTAAGGGATCAATCCAGCTCCACCCCGGCGATATCCAGTTGTGCCGCAGGTATTTTTGTTTATTTTTCCAGAAGTCTGTAATTGTCAGCTTACCCGACAGAACCGCAGAAATTAGAAACTCTGTATACACCTCTCGGCAGAAATGCTCCTTTAAAAACTGTTGCCACATGCTGTATGTCCGCTGATCCTCCAGCAGTCCTTGTCTTGCGCTGCTGTAGTTAACTTGGCTCATATCCCTGGACACAGCTTCGTAGGATAACCCCTGCCCCGCTCCGGCGAATCGTTGCTGAATAGATATAAAATCCTTTGCATTACTGGATTGTCCGGAAGGGTTTACAGATGTAATGGATTCCCCTGGCTGCAATTCATGGATCATTCCTGGGGCGATGGTTTTTGTCTGGTATCCACTGCCCTGGTCTATTTTGGCACCTCTTCCCGGTGTGCTGGGAGCAAGTTTCGTGACAAACACAGACAAACAGGCCAGAATTCTTTCTTTTACAGACACTGCTTCCACAAATTCATTTATATCTCGCACTCTTGGCAGTGTTTTGGCCAATGGAGACATTTCTCGAATCTGTGTCGGGCGGATCTTTTTCCATGGGAAAATTACTCTGTCTGCCGTGATCCTCTCGGACTTCCCTGTCCAAAAGCCGTCAGGAGTGTACTTTTTCAGCCAGTATGCAACGGGCTTATTGTACTCATTCATTTCTATGCCACCGACAATACGATTCCCGTTAGATCCTCTAAGGCTATTTATGGAAGTATCCAATTCATCCACTTCCCTAGCCTGTAAGCTGAAAGGAACTATCCCATCCTTGGTGTAGACTTTAACGAAAATTATTCCGCCATCTACCTCCAGTCTTCGTATGGCCATGGCCTGCATTTCAGCAAAGGATTGTTGCCCGGTTATGTCACAGTTTCGGGGGCGGCACCACTCCTCCCATAACTCTTCAATTTGTTGGTTTAATTCTTCATCCTCGGTGCCGTCTTTTTTTTGTACTTTTGCCTGTACCCGGATACCAGTACCCACCACGTTTCTCTCCAAGGGCCCCAAAATACTCTCCGCAAAATCGCTATTCCTTTCCAGGTCCCTTGCCCTGGCGCGTATTATATCCCTTTGGCCTTGGTCCGTCTGCTCTGCCGTCGCATTCACTGTTGTCCACTGTCCGTTCGGCCTCTGACTGCCCCCGGAATCGTAGAAGTTTCTATTGAGGGCCGAGCGCCAGGAGGCTCTTTTGTATGCCCATTCCGGGCTAATCATGCCGATGGCTCTATCAAGAACGTTCAACTTATCACCTCCTTTCATCGGCGGTCAAAGGTCGCAACATACACACCAGGAGGCGCACCGGATCCCTCCTGGTCAACTTGCTGCTGTAACCTCAGTCGCTCTTTGTACAAAATAGAAAGATCCGGGCGGCGAAGCTGCCGACTTCCGATCCGGTATTCCTGTCCCCCGTTTTCTATGGTGCTTATGGCATTATTTATTTGTTCAAGCTGCTCTTGCACTGTCATCGTATCCACCCCTCTCTCTGGCCTAACCAACTATTATTTTGATTAATAAAGCTATTTTGTTCCTGTTGCTGCGGTGGCGTCTCCGGCGCTGGTTGCGGTGATGGTGGTTGCTGTGGCCGCTGGGTATCTTCATCCTGCAAGTATCTTACTTTTAGAAGGTCTGCAGCAAGCGCAGCGTAAACCTCTGCGTCTAAATAATGGTTTGGTGTGTGGCTCCCTTTGGTTCTCCATACGCTTATTTCCCTGCCGTTCTTTTTTTCCGTAACCTTTTCCTCTGCACAGATTTGGTCCGCATAATCTTTGTCGCAGTCCTTGTATACCATCCAGCTACCCCGGCCATTCTCCCTTTGTAATCTTCCGGCAATCATATCTTTGTATTGGCTACCGTCTACGATATACAGTTTCATTCCGTTGGCCTTGCTGTCCACCTTGTCAATTACGCTTATTTTGTATCGCGCTGTCAGTGGGCTTGAAGATCCCTTTACCGGTACCGCCCATTCTTGATTAATAACGCAGAAGTCATAGACCTCGTCGGTTCGGTCTCCGGAGTCAACAGCGCACAAATTCACTTGAAAAATATTGCCGTTCATATCCTTATAGGGATAGTTCATCATGTCCTCAACGTCTGCCCATGTATCAAGCCGCCCATGGGATATGTTCCAACTAGTTATGCCGACACCCCAGGCGCGAATAGTGTAATAAAAATGGTCCTTCTGAACATCCACACCCGCTGTTATTATCAGGGCATCGTCAGGGACCACTGCTTCCTCGTATTCAGACTGTCGTTTCAGGACCTTGTCAGCGTCCATTTTTACCTCTGTCTGTTCCCATGGTTCGGCCAGCCAAGAGTTTATGAAGTTCATGAGCAGTTCCGGAGAGTCTTTTGAGGTTAAGAATTCATAGACTACATCGCCGAATTTTACCCAGGGGGAATATATGGCGTTGAGATGGAACGCTGTTTTTTTTGATCCTCGTTTTCGCTCACTTTTCCATTTCCCATTCCGGAGCATGGCTGGCTTGTGAGCATCTGTTATTACTCCACCGCAGTTTTCACATTCGTAGTAGGCAACTTTTTGCGCTGCTTCCGGCTCTTTTATTTCCTTTGGCCATTTGATCTGTTTAAACCGGAAGGTTTGAGAGTGCGCACAATGAGGGCACGGCACGTAATACCGTCGTTGGTCGTCTGCAGCTTCCCATTCTTTCCATATAGGCCCTATCTTGTAGGTTGGAGTGGAAGTCTGGAAAATCTTTTTGTTATAGGGGAAAGTTTTTGTACGCTCTCTGGCAAGGCTTCTCGGGTCCGCTTCTTTTCCGGCACTGGCCGGGTACTTATCCACTTCATCCATTAGCAAAAACCGTATTGGCCTTGATGCCAGCGATGCGGGAGAGTTTGCCCCGGAAAGCACCACATACATTCCATCAAACTGCAGCTCCAGTATCTTACTGTCTTGCTCATGGTAACGCTCTTTCAATGGGTCGCACAGCGTAACCATGGGCTGCACGCGGTTTTTGCTGGTATACTCTGCAAGATCCAAAGTCGGGTATACAAGTAGCGTTGAACTGGGATCTTGGGCGATAATGTAACCCAGGATATTGTTTAGCCCTTCCGTACCACCAACCTGTGTCGGCTTTACAAAAATAGTTTCCTCGATATCCGGATCGTTAAAAGCATCCATGACTCCTTGAAGATATGGGGTTTTGGCTGTATTCCACTTCCCAGGCTCGGAAGATGTTTTGGAGTCAAGGACCCTGTACTTGTCTGCCCAGGTAGATACATTTAATTTCTCGGGAGGCTTTAGTACCTTTAGGGCTTTAGCGATCCAGTCTGGCCACTCATGTTTTTGCTTTCTTTTTCGTCGCCGTGTATACTCCATCAAGTGATAGTTGTCCAAGCGCATCCATCGTCAACTCCGTTATCATTTTTTCAATCCGCCGCGCCTCCCCCGCGTCCACAAAAGCCCCAACCTCTGTCGCCACCTTTCGGCTATACCCTAGCATAGATCTTTTCAGAACAGTTAAAAAGCGCTGCAGCTCTGCAGTCGCTTCCTCTTTCCTTATGTATTCATTTCGGGCTACCGCATTTTCAAAGGTGGCTTCTTCGGCTTTTTGCTTTTTTAGCTCCGCCTCGTATTTTAGCTTCTTTACCTGGAGGGAAATTTCCTCCACTTCATCCTCCGATTTCACTCCGTTGCCAACCAGCCCCCGCCATTTAAGGAGGTCCCACAATGGCCACCAACCCCGGCAAGCTTTGGGGCACCCTTTTTCCTCCCATTCGCTCAATGTCTTTCGAGCAATTCCCAGCCGGTCACAAAGTTCATTTGTGGAAACGCATAGTTTTCCATCAATTTCCTTGTACTGTTCATTATCCTGCATCCCTCAAAATCCTCCTTGTTACCTATTTTTATTTTTTTATACTCGGTGGAATATCGGGCTTCGCTAGACCCGCATATCCCCCACCCCCTGGGAAGGACCCATGTTCTACCAGGCTGTTAATTCCTAATCAAAACCATAAAACACATTTTAAAATTCATTAACTCAAAAAAGAAATCCAGTAATATCAAGGCTTTGCGGATTTTGAATGTTACCTTGTCAGATAACCGCTCCAAATACCCCTCTACATTTGACATTAACCACTCTACATTTGACAATTTAACTCTTTAGAGTATTGTGTATAACTCCCTTTTCTGAGTTTCTTCTAAATAATGCACGAAAATTTTATTCGCCAGTTTTACATGAACAAAATGTGTTTATCTTAATTATTGAAGGGCCTTAATATCCATACAAACTTTTACCACCGATTTCCATGTAATCTTGCTCTTATTGTATTGGTATAGGGCTTTTGCCAAACGTTCCAGCGGTTTACTTTCATCCGCTTTCTTTACCATATCCCCAATGTCATTGGATATATATTTCCTTCCCTGAATCGTATGCCCATTGTCATTTAGATACCTTGCGACCAGAACGCTATTCTGAACCTCCACATATTTCTTGAAGATAAAGTCCTTTGGTGTTTCTCCCTGAAATTGCAGGCAATACAAAATAGTGTTTTTTACAAGTTCAAATTCCTGCATCTTTTCATTCAGCGTATCCACCCTTATAACGTTTACCGGGTTACTCACTATCTTCACCCCTTTTCTTTTTGAATGTTAATTGGCTTATAAGCCGATCCGTTTTTTCCTGAACAACTCCAATATATCGGAGTGTATGCGATATATCAGAGTGGTTAAGCATTTCTTTAATGGCTGCAAGGTCCTTTGACTGTTGATAAATAAAGTACCCGAAGGTTTTACGCATGGAATGAGTTGCTATTTTTTCAAGGCCCACTTGACTAGCGACACCTTTAATTATCTGATATGCTCTCATTCGGGAAATAGGGTTGTTTTTGCCTTGGCGGGATTTGAATAAATATTCGTAATCCTCTTTCCCATTCGTATATTCCTTGTATACTTTTTTAAGGTCCTTATGAATGGTGAACCTTCTCTCTTTCCCGGTCTTTTTTTCGTGAACGGAAATATACTCTCGATCCTTTACATCTCTGACCTTCAAGGTTAGCAGGTCAGAAATCCGAAGCCCGGTATGTATCCCAGTCATGAATAAAACGTACCCTCGCATGTCCTTCTTTCTCAATGCGTCCAGAACGTCCTGTACTTTATCCGCATCTCGAATTGGTTCTACTTTGTTCACATCTTTACACCTCCAGTCTTTAAATAACCTCCAAAAAAGCTAAAGCCCAGGATATATTTATCCCAGGCTTTCGAGTAAAGGAGGTCAAAATGTTTACGTGATTGCTGCTTACAAACTTTTCGACACTATCATATTATCACATGTGCATTGCACTGTCTCTGCCCTGTTTTTGCCCTAGAACATTTTCAGCCCATCAATTCCGAACATTAAGGAACTTATGGTTTTTACAGCATTATCAATGTCTTTATATACTGTCCTTGGGTGTACATTTAACTGCTGCGCCAGCTCTTCGACGGTTATTTCTTCCTCCGCTATAAATTGAGAATGTATTACCTTGTATTTCCTGGCATCCTCAATATTTTTACTGTTCTCGCAAAGCTGCTTGAAAATATTCATCATTTGGTTAACATGTGATATAATGACCGCTGTTCGCTCCTTGCTCTTTTTAATCGACTCGATATACAGATTGTCGTCATATTCAAAGCTATCCAATTCATCCAAAATATCTATCGCTTTTGCTCCGCCCAGAGAATACACCGCATCCTTCGAGTGAATTTTCAATGTCCGATATTCTCTAAGGAGAAGTTTGGTGTTCCTTAACCGTCTATCATACCGCCCTTTTTTCCGCTGCTCCTTCTCCTTTCGGATGTACTCCATTCCTGCTTTTATCCCCACCTCTGTTCCGATTTTAATTATTTCATCCACAGTGTACTTTTTTTCGCCCATTCATATCCCCCGCTTTCTCCATTCTCCATTGTCTATATCTCACTGCATATGGACCATTGCTTCTCATTAACTTTTTATGGATTTTCTTAAACCCTCCGGTCATTTTAAGAAAATCAATCCTTTGTGCTACTTTTCTCGGGTCCCTTCCTAGCAATTCCGCAATCTGTCGAATAGTTGTCCTATCCTCAACAATCGACTGGAGAATCAGCATGTCTGAGGTATCTGTAAACTCCCTTAATTCCGACGGTTCAATTCTTTTCTCTTTCATTCCTCGTTCCCCTTGTCTTTTGTTTTCATAAGCAAGAATTCAATAACGCCTTCCCTTAGTTCTCTTGTGGGCATGCCCTCCACTGCTTCAACAACATCTTTGGGTATCCTGTTTCCCTTTAGCCATGTATATAAATTCCATCGATTAAACATATACCTCACCACCTGTGCCTTTCAAGATTTCCAAATTTTGTGTACTGAGATAGCCACGCCAATTCAATGGTGCCTACCCCGCTGTCTCTCCCTTTACCTATGATGATCTCTGCAAGATTTTTCTTGTCAGTGTTTGGATTGTAGTATTCATCCCTGTAAACAAGTAAAATAACGTCCGCGACTTCTTCGGCAACCCCTGTTTCCCTCAAATCAGAGAGCATCGGCCTCTTATCCTGCCGCCCCTCTACCTTCCTCGATAGCTGCTGGAGAAGGATAACCGGACACTTAAACTCAGCTGCAATCCTTTTAACTTCTCTCACATTTTCCGAATGCTCCGCGAAATCATTTCCTTTCATGGGCCGCCACATTTCTGTTAAGTGGTCAATTACGATAAGCCGAAGTCCTCCATATTGGGCCTTTATTCTTCTACATTTGGCCCTGATTTCACTCGGTTTCAAGCGTTTGCTATCGTCAATAACAATAGGTGAATTGGTTACAATCGGCATGAATTCGTTTATCTTTTCCCAGTCTCGGTCCTCCAAATCCCCAATTTTTATCTTGTTATTGTTTACCTTGGCTCGGCTTGACAGCATCCTAAACCCTATTTGTCTCTTGCTCATTTCCATGGAGAAGAAGGCTACGGGCTGGCGTAAGTTTATTGCTACATAGGCCGCTATGTTCTCCGCAAGACTGGTTTTTCCCATGGATGGCCTTCCAGCAATTAATATCAAGTCCCCGTCCTGCAATCCTCCTGTCTTATAGTCCAAATCCACAAATCCCGTTTCCAGCCCTGAAACTTTTCCTTTGTTCTGGTATCTTCTGTCTAGCTCTTCGAGGCATCCCGTCATTATGTCTGTCATGCTCGAAAGACTGCTCTTTGCACCATCTTCAATGGCTGAAATTGCTTGATCCGCTTTTGCTATTATGGATTCAACATCACTGTCATTGTAAGCTTCTCGGAGAATTTCCGCCGTTTTGATTAGCTTTCTCCTTGTAGAATCATTTTTTACAATATTGGCATAATACTTCGCATTTGCTGCCGTTGGTGTTTTGTTTGCAATCTCTGTTATGTACTCAATGCCTCCGATTTCATCGAAGGTATTCCATTCTTTCAGTTTTCCTTCAAGAGTAATGAGGTCAATAGGATGGTTTTGGGATTGTAGGTCTACCATAGCCTGAAATATTTGCCTGTTTCTTTCTTGATAAAAATCATCAGACACCAACGCCCCTTGCATGTCAGCAAACACCTCGTTGTCAATCAAAAACGCTCCTAAAACTGACTTTTCAGCATCTACGCTATGAGGTGGCACCATCCAAAATGCAGGATCATTCCCTTTTGCCAATCCTGTTCACCTCCCTGAACCATTCTGGAGCCTCCACCTTTGCGGGCTGTACAATGTCCTCATAATCCAGTATGTCCGCAATTGTAGGAATCTTTTTGCATGTCCTTATACAATTCTCAATGCGCTTTTTGTACTGTTCCTCGGTTAAGTGGGACATGTACTTGTACCACGTCTTGCACTGGTTTTTATTTAATGCAAACTTGATATGCTCAAATGCTACTCCTAATTCATTGATCCCTGCTTGAAAAACGTTTTGATCTAATCCCATATCTTCAAATTCCCTCCCCTAGTAGTTTCCTCTTGTTCATTTTTACGTCCATTGAGCTTTTCCTCCGCCTCAGTTGTCCTTGTATTTCTCATAATGCCGTAAAAGTAATTTTCCTTTTTGTCATGCAATTTGGGGTTATCAACTACGGTTTTACAGGCATATCCAACGACAATAGAAGGATGTTTATTCATTTCTTTGTAAACCTGGAGAATTACGCTATCACTTATTTTCCCGCTTACCCTTGTAGTCCGTAAGACTTCAAAGTACTCCTCTATCAGTTTTAAGGTTTCATCAGAATATCGTTGTCTGAAATTTTCAATTTCAAGAGAATAGTCTTTTTTCTCTTCACTTCTCTTCTTCTTCTCTTCACTTCTCTTCTCTTCACGCAAATTTTGTATGTCATGTCGTGGTATGTCATGACATGTCGTGTCAATGGCAGCAGTCTCCGATGGTTCGGGATAATCGCTTTTGTATGTGCGGTCACTCCTAAGCTTTTGGTACTTTTGGAAGTTTGGAAATTGTATGTAATAGTTATCATCCACTTGATACCAAATAATCAGCTTTTCTTTTACGAGTTCTTGTAGTGCATCCCGTATCATTTCAACACTAATTGCTTCATCGTAAGGGAATATCATGCCCTTTAAAATCTCCGGTTCCCCTTCCATCCTTCCAAGGTCATCCGTATTTGGAACGAGCCATGTAAAAAGCAATTTCGAGAAAATGGTACATCGGGCAAGCTGCTTACTATAGCTTATTTTCCAATATATCATTCTGCATTTTGAGTTCCTGCTTGCCATTTAACCCCATCCCCCCTCTTTTTCACTATTCATTAAAATTCAGTTTCAAACTCTTATAACAATAGTCAATATGCCTTGTTCCGCAAGCTTCTCTGACTTGTTTGTGGATTCATCCACAGTAGTAGACAAATTGTATATTCTTTTCCCATCCAGGGAGGCACAAGCCCATTCCATAAATGCACATCCTTCCGCTAATTTGAAATAACACTCGCCATATCAAAAATTGACGTCTGAATATATGCAATGCTCTTTGTTTTTAACGGCTCCGGAGGTTTCTCTTTCACAGCCTCTACCTGTGGTTTTGAGACAAGTGCAACATACGGCTTATGTGAAAATCTTGCATATGTCCCCAGAAGTTCAACTTTGCTCTCGATTCCTTTGTTCTTAAAAGCCTTGCATATCATGGTTGCATAGTAATTTTTAATCAAATATGCGTTAAAATTTAAAACATTAAATCCTTCACCATCAATAGAAAACATTGTCCTGCTATTGCAGGGGGAATTATCTTCAACTATCATTCCGTCAATATCATCAAATGTATTTATCTCGGTCCTATATGGGATGCCATGAGTGTCAAAAGCCTCTTTTAGCTTGCTGCATTGTTCAGCACTCAGGTTGTAAGAAAATGAATTTTTATTCCTTGCATACACCGCGAACAATCCACGAAAACATGCTAAATATACAGTTCTGCATTCATTTTTAGGCTGTTTTGACTGAATCTCAATGGTGCAGCTTGCATTATGCCCATAGTAGACTATCCCATTCTCTAATTTCCTGCGGTAATAACAGCCCTCATATTCCAAATCGCCAACATGTAAGCATTTCAAGGCATTTGAACACTCAACGTAGCTTGAACAACAGCCAAATCTTTCCACACTTATCCACTACCCCCTTTCGTAGCTCTTCGCGCCTAGCGCTTACCTAGCTGCTTTTCAAGCCTTTTGTACTCTTCCTCGGTTATCTCGACAACTTCACTGCGGGCTTTCTTATATGCTTCCTTTGTAGCAGATATAAGTTTCTCGTCCGAAGAGTTGAAGAGTCCAACAGCAGTCCCCTTGTAAATCATTTTGAAATACTTCATGTTACGCCTCCCTCGCATCTTGGGCATACCTTGGGGCATATCTCGCAAGGTATGCATGTAATCCTTCCGCCCACTGTTTCTGTCCGGTGGCAAATCATCGGGATAGCTTCGCATTGTTCAGCTCTCTTGGCCGCTACATGAGCCATATTAATAGCTTGGTCATGAAGGGTGCTATTTTCAGTTTTAAGCCGTTCAATTTCGTTCACAAGCCCAGGGACAAGTTCTGTCTTTAGAAATTCCTTTGTGACCCCATTCCAGGTTACAAGACCCAATAAATAGACTGCTTTATCTGCGTAACTCATTTCTTGATTTTCCACCTTTATTAACCTCCTTTTTGGCTTTCTCCCTACATATAGGGCATAGTAGCCGGCTCTTTTTCTGTTTTTTCAACTTCCGCTCCAGGGATCTGTCACCATCCCAGGTGCGAACTACACTAAAGTTGATTCCTGCCTCTCTTACAGCTTTTAAAAACTTCGATCCACGGGTGCCGAGTTCATGGTCATACATTCTTTTCTGGAGGTTTTTAGTGTAGCCGATATAATGCTGTGCGTGTTTATATGGCTCTTCTAGGTGAATTAGGTAAACCACAAGTTCACTCCTTCCATGACCTACTGCTAACTTGCCTGTTATAAAAAGCGTGTCAAAATTAATTTTGCGCTATGGACTTAGACTCCGCCTTTTATAACTTGAAGCATTGGCTTTTTTGATTTTTTTGGCACCTGCCCGTTTTCATCGGACCAGTACATTATTCTCACATGTAAGATAATCCCGTGTAGACCTTGCTTGTTTTTATCCCATTCGATCTTATCTATCTTCATAATGCGGATAGTTTTGTCGACACCGCCTAATGTGTAATCTGTTGTATCTTTGTTTACTTCTGGAATATCTGACCAAAATGGAACTGGAATTTTCACATTTTCGTACACTTGTGTTCCTCGTGGATCGCGTTCAAATATCAGACATGGTTTCATGTCCCACTTGCCTCTACAATCTCCACCGTGATTTTGTTGCCTTATGCATACATCACACTCATGCACTTGGTACCACCTCACTTCACACAGTTTTGTAATATAATCTCCCTATCAGAATTAATTTTGATATGTTGAAATTTACTTTTTCAATTTGCCGGTCGCTCTTCTTATCCTCGTGTAAGCAGCGTCTCCCGATATTCCAAACATTTCTCCGATTTCCCTGTATGTAAGGCCTTGCGCTTTTAGCTGCACCATCTCATTGACATCGTTTTTTTGAATGTCATGCTTCTGTTTAATCTTGCCGATCTGCAAAACTTCAAACGACTGTTCCGGCGTATATCTTTTTAAAATCGACAGGAGCAGCGCGTAATAATTTTCTTCCACAAAGCCTCACCTCACCAGTTATTAAGCCTTTTCACGAGTTCGTGATGTCAATGAAATGTTAGACCGCTGCTGATTCATCATAAGATGCAATCACCTTGGAAACCTCCTGCAGTTCTCTCAAAAATAGCTCAATGTCATTTTTATCTACCGAAAAATTCCCCTGCCCGGCCATTATAAGCTTATTACCAAAGAAACTGTATTCTCTTCCATTGCCTACCCATGCCGTGGGACGGATAAAGGACTTGGGCTTTTCTTCCCGCCATTTTATAGCTTCATTAGGTGATATTTTTGAGGAAGAAGGCTTTTCTTCCTTCGGCTGATCCGCAACAGCTATCTGTTTATTCGGGATGAATCCCCACCGGACCGCATTTCCTTTTAAAGTCGCCAACGGCGCATTAATTAACCTTGCTACTTCTTCTATGCTTTTCCCTTCTGCCAGTAACTTTTTAACCTTTTCTTTATCGATTTGCATATCCTCATATCCCCTTTCTTTATTGACCCTTTTTTGTGAAAGCTGCCCACTATAGGTACCATCAAGAACTAATTTGAATTTATCCCTTATCACACGGATTTTTCTACTTACATGAGCCTGTGATATTTTCAATGTATCAGCAATCTGCTGTTGGCTCTTTTCCTTCATAAGCAATTTGAAAATCCCATAGTCAAGAGGTGGAAGTATATTTTTCATACTCTGGATTGCTCGCTGCACATCTAAGTTATAAGTAACTTCATCCTCCAGATTATAACTATCTGCAATGTGATCCTCCAGCGAAACACTGCTCCCGTCCTTGCCTTCATAAATAACTTCATTCATAGACTGTATTTGCGGCATGTAGGCCCGAATCTTATCTAACTGCCGTTGGCTAATACCTATCCGGTGGCAGATTTCATCATCCTGCATTCCTGAATTTTTAAGAGTTGTGTACTTGTAATATGCTTCTTTTTTGCCCCTTGAAAGTTTTATTATATTGCCTTCGTAATCACGCCGGTACCGCTGTATCTCTCCCATAATCATGGGAACCGCATAGGTTGAAAATTTAACATCAAATGAAGGATTAAACCCTTTTACTGCTTTCATTAAACCAATAATTCCGGACTGCATATATTCTTCAAACTCCTGCGTCCCAATGGCATTCCTAAAATACTTGCTGATTGTCATTTTTACCAGTGCTACGTTCTGTTCTATAAATTCATTGATCAGGGAGGGATTCTTCTGAACCTCATCAATATTCAGCATACACTTCACCCGGGAATCCCCGTCTTTCCTATTTCTCTATATTGCTTTTCCTCTATTTGTTGTTTATAATGTTGGTAGGGAATTTGTTGGCTGCTCTATCGGCAGCTCTTTTTTTATCTAAAAATACAGGGTGTGATCTACACATATTAATTGCCTCGCTTTGTCCAGTGTGCCATCTGATACTATTTCCACACAGCACTCTAAGCTATCAACTACAGCAGAATTGCAATACTTCAATAACCGGATGTACTTTCTAGAGCTCTTTTTAATATCTGGATAAGATTTATTAATAGCTTCTTCCATTAGTGTCTCCAGCGCTGCAATACCAGTGCAAAAAACATCATTCCTACTCTTAATAATAGGAGTAACTCTTCTAACCGCCTCAATAAAACAGTATGTATACATACTGTAAAGAACAGTATGTTCACACGCTAAACTAGATGGTAAGTTTTCAATCATGGCTTTTAAACTATTCTTATAAACCCTATGATTTATAGCCTTTGCCAATTGGATATTACTATCCTCCATCACCTTGTCGATAGTCCGGTTTAGTTCTTCCGGCTTTTCTGACAGCGATTTTGTTACAAGTAATTCTAGATCCATGCCATCAAATGAGGTTATAAGTGTTGCCTGTGAGTTGTTTTGGTTGAGTCCTTGTACATCACATACTTTAATTTCCATAGTGTTAGCCCCCTATTCTTTTTGATTGGCGCTCTTTTCTGCGCTTCCGCTCTGATCTTATGCCGTGTACACACTCCATATAGCAAACTTCTCACTTCTAAACCATTCCGGGAATCTGCAAAGAATTTTTGCTATAAGTTCATCCGGTGCAAAGTTACACGGTTTGCGTCCAAAATTTTCACAATTTCTGCTGCTTCACAATCTATTGAAGCATCATTTGTAATTGCGTCCATAAAAATAATACTATAAGGCTGAATCGGTCCTTCCTTTGACTTTTTTAGCCTCCGGTTCCTAGTGCTTAAATTCAAACGGTATGTACTTGATGTTGCGTCAATCCTCGTATTGATGTTTTATTTCTACATCCTGCTTACACTTTTTGCATTTGATAAATACTCCACCTGAGGCCTGCTCATTCGTCTTTGCAAGCTTCTGTCCGCATACAGGGCAATGGAACCACTTCTTTTCACTCATAGGTCAATAACCTCCTCACCGGCCAAGGCCTTTAAAATAAACTGCATCCCCGAATGGAAGCCTTTTTTATACGCTATCTCGCCGACTTCCGTTTCAATGCAGGTAACCGCATCGTCTATGGCTATTTTGTTTTTGATCTCCAGGTTTAAAGACTCCAGTGCAATCTGCAACTTTTTATCCGCTTGCTTGTATGCTGGGTTATTACTAACCTCTTCATATATTTCCTTTTCAATATATTTTTCATCAACTTTGATTTTACGCATTTCTCATTACCTCCCTCGCCGCAAATCCCTCTAAAAGCTGGTCCTTTAGTTCTTCAATCTGACGAATAATTCTATCGTACTGTACCAGGCATCTATCCGGATTGTTGATAATGTCGAGAATTTTACTGACTCCCAGCGTGTCTATTATGGCATTCCAGGCAGCTTCTTCCTCTTCATAAAAAAGATGCCCATTGCCCCCATTTTCAAGGCTTGTTTGAAGCATTTTAATAATATCCTCATACATCCATTCAGGGAAATACTTCTCGTATGTATCACCACTTATAGTGTAAGCTGTAATTATAGATAAGGTCTTGTGGATATCCACAACCTTTCCTGATTTGTGGATAAGGGAAATAAAGGTATCGATTTGCTTTGCCCGTGATGGTTTAACAATCGCTTTCATGCTTGGCTTCCCCCTCTCCTCCAATACAACGCAGCAGTGGTTTAACGTAATTTCCAGGCATATACCCTTCATTCCGGTAAATGTGGATCATTTCTTCAATGGTTACTTTAAGGTCCTTTATATCGGTATGCATTGCTGCATAATCCTTCCTGAATCTCTTCAAAATATCCTTATCACTGAAAGGCTTTTTCTCTGTATCAAAGTCCCAAATGAGGTCAAAGAAGTCGCTCAAAAGTCTGCATTCCTCACCGTCATAGCTTTTTAAATCTTTCTTCCAAAGCTCTACTGGGCACAGGCAAAAAGTACAATGAACTTCCCCTGACAGTTTGATCCGCTCACTGCTTTTCTCGTAAAGATAGGCTTTTGTTGATACCGTTTCCCTATCACATGGGGTAATTTCAATATCGCATAACCTCCCGTCCGGAAGTTTCAAAGCTATACAAGTGAATGCAAATTGAGTCGATATACTAGTCACAGTCGCACCTATAATGGATCTTATTTCGGCCCCGTCGATTTCTTCGGCATTCTGCCTTGTGAGTGAGTTTTTATCCATGGCTTTCTCCTTTCAGTGTTGCAAACTTCCGAATCGCTATGGCCTTTGCATCTTCCAGCGGTATAGTGATTTCATGGTATTCGTCTATATACTTGCAAATGTTGTCTATAATATCCCATATCTTGTCTGTTCCAAGAATTTCAATAGCAACATCCCAGGCGATCATATTCTCGGCTGTATGCTTATACTTTTCATACTGAAAGTATTCACACAAACGGTCTGCCAGTTCATCGACGCTCATTTCATTAAGATAACCACCGTACTGGTCTGGCTCGAAATTATAGTTGTAGGCCGTAAACAAGGATATAATGAGATATATTTCTGGAGTCCTTTCATCATTTCCAATTCTCTCAACGAAAGTATCGATTTGCTCACTTCTTGTAAAGTTCTTGAAATTTGACATTGACTTGTCGCCGGTTTCCTCACCATAGTGCCAGGTACCGTCAGTAAACTGAACGTGTTTCTTATCGCCCTTTTCATCAATGAAAGTAAAGGAAAGTATGCTTTCGCATTCCTCCGTATCCATACTCTCGGCACTGTGAACTTTCAGCCCTTCAAGGCCTTTCAGAATTTCTTCTTCCCCGCAAAATTCGTGTAATTTAACTATGCAACCCATTTTTAGACCATCCTTTCAATTTAATTTATAAATCTGGTCACCCAACTCTTTAACATCATTCTCGTAGAGTTTGCAAGCAATCTCATACAACTCCGGAATCTTGCCCGCCTCTTCTTGAACGAAGAGTCTTGAAAAATCAACGTTTTGACCTCCTTTTTTACTCTTTTATGCTGACTTTTTAGTTTCAATCCTTAAATAAAGATTGTAGGCTGCCATGGTGACTCTTTCTTCCCATCCTTCCGTGAACTCAATTACTACTTCAATTTCTTTTTTATTTTTCATTCTCAACATCTCCCCATACTGCTCGCCCATTCTCTGGTGTACTTTCAGTTATAAGATAATCCAATGGTACTCCAATATAATTAGCGATTTTTAACAACTTGTTCAATTTCGGCGTGCTTTTGCCTTGTTTCCAATCGCTAAGAGTGACTTGTGAAATTCCTGTGTCTTTAGATACTCTGTAAGGGGTAATACCTTTTTCATCAAGCAATTGTCGAAACCTGTCGTACAAAAATACCGCTCCTTTCTGCATAAATTTGTAAATAAAGCTTGCATATACTTCGGTTTTCTGATATACTCTCAATGTCAGTTGAAGTAATAAATAAAAACGAAGCTAATACTTAACGTACCAATTCGCATTAATGCTTATGTTTGCCTAAGTACATGTATAGAATACTACGTATACATTTATTAGTCAAGAGGTTTTTAATACGTTTTTGTTTAGTATTGCTTTTTTGTGGAAGGTGCATAATAAATGTATGGTATATTTGAACAATTGTTACAAAAACACAATATAACCGCTTATAGAGTTTCGAAAGAAACTGGCATAACACAATCTACATTAAGTGACTGGAAGAAAGGCAAAATTACTCCTAAGATAGATAAACTGCAATTAATTGCAGATTATTTTGGTGTATCACTTCATTATCTGCTTACCGGAGAGGAAAAAGAACCTGAAGTCCATAAATCTGAATTGACATTGAAAGACGAAAAGGACATAGCAAAAGACCTTAATAATATTATAGAAAAGCTTACGTCCAAAGATGATGGACCAATTAACTTTAATGGAGTTGATATGTCAGAAGAAACCACTGAGTTGTTTAAAGATGAGTTGGAGTTAATGCTAAAACGCCTAAAATTAATTAATAAAGAATTGTACAACCCAAACAAGAAAAAAAAGTAGGTGGGGCGATTGGGAACTGACATCAAGAGAATTGTTGCATATTATGTTGAAACGTACAAAACAAATGATCCTTTTGAATTAGCCGATTATTTAAAAATTATAGTTCAAAAAGGTAATTTAGGAGAGTATTCCGGATGTTATATGTATTTAAAAAAGCACAAGTGTATTTTTTTGAATGCTGATTTAGATTATGTAACACTTAAAATAGTAATGTCTCACGAATTGGGACATGCTATTTTACATACAAAAACCAACTGCTGCTTCATGAAGAGTAAAACGTTATTGGTCACTTCTAAAATAGAGCGTCAAGCCAACACGTTTGCTGCCGAATTATTAATCAGCGATGATATGATAAATGAATATAAAGATTTTAGCATTGGTCAAATATCTGGCATTACTGGGATAAATGCGGACCTGGTAAAGTTAAAATTAGGAATGTGACTATTTTAGTTATGAGGTAGGAATATGAATATAGGAATTTACGCAAGAAAGTCTGTTTTTTCTGACAAATCTGATAGTATCGAATCACAGGTAAAAATATGTAAAGAATACGCCCGTAATAATTTCAAAGTAACGACAATACTTGAATACGACGACGAGGGATTTACAGGCGCTAATACACACCGCCCAGGGTTTTCGCAACTAATGAAAGATGTTCTAAATAAAAAGATAGATGTATTAGTTTGCTATAAAATAGACCGTATTAGTAGAAATGTGCTTGATTTTTCAACAACCTTTAATGCACTGCAAGAACACGGCGTGCAATTTGTATCAGTTAAAGAGCAAATTGACACATCAACCCCTCTTGGACGCGCCATGATGTATATATGCTCTGTTTTTGCACAGATGGAGAGAGAAACAACCGCCGAGCGTGTTAAGGATAGCATGATTGAACTGGCAAAATCGGGTAAATGGACCGGCGGGAAATCTCCTGTTGGATATAAAAGAGAAAGAGTACTCTTAAATGGAAAATATCATACAATTCTGTCTGAAAATCAAGAAGAATTGCCTTTTTTAAATATGATATATGATACATTTTTAGAGGGATATAGCTTAAGCGGGTTAGAAACTCTTCTTAGAAAAAAAGGTATTAAAACTATTAATGGTGGTCATTTATCAAGCTCACAATTATATAACATTTTAAAAAACCCACATTATGCCGCTGCTACTAAGGAGGTTTATGATTATTTTGAGAAATTAGGATGCATAATGGCACTTGATATAGACAAATTTGATGGTACACATGGAATTGTTGTCTACGGGCGAACTAAAGGTGGGAAGAAAAAAGCGCATAAAGTAAATAGCCCGGAGAAATGGATTGTAAGCATTGGCCTTCATAAACCGCTCATACCTGCTGATAAATGGCTATCTGTACAAGAATGCTTTGGAAAAAATTTAATAGATAAAACACGCAAACATAATATTGGAATTCTGAAGGGCATTGTAAAGTGTAGATGCGGATATAGCATGAGAGTACAACATAAAATAGATAAAACTTACAACAAAGTTTATAACAATTATTTCTGCCAAAAACGCAACCGCATGGGGGCTGAGTTCTGTAATATCGGGATGATTAGTGTAAATGAGTTAGATGATAAGTTAATTAGTTTTCTGAAGCAATTGTCGCTCGATAAAAATCTGATCGGGAAATATGTTATCCAATCAAACAGTTATACTACTCCTGCCAAAAGCAAGGATGCGATTAAAAAAGAGATTTCCAGCGTTAAAAAGAAAATTGAAAATTTAACTGCTACTTTACAAGACAATTCCGAATCGTCCGCGGCAAAATATATAATCCTAGAAATAGAAAAGCTTGATAAAAAGATTGCCGGTTTAAATTATGAATTAAGAGAAATGGAGTATAAAGAGCAAGAGGATTCAAAAAGAAAAGATGATATTGAAACTATCTATATGAAAATTTGTAAGTACATAAAAATGTTTGATACATTACCATACGCAGATAAAGTGAAGTATTTGCAAGAAATAATTAAAGAGTGTATATGGGATGGAACAAAATTAGCAATAACAATTTAGTCGTGTTATTATACTGATACCTTCGGGCCGCATTCGAAGAGAAGACCGGATCAAGTCCCGGATGGTAATCTCCCCTTTGCCCTCGGTATTGGCATTGCGCGTCTCCAACCGGACCAGGTTTTGTACCGTCATAATCTGCAGCTCGGCAGAGTCTTCTATGGTAATAATTCTTTCATCCTCCGGTATAAAGTTGGAAAGGGCATTTAAAAAACTGGTTTTTCCGCTGCCGGTTCCACCGGAAATGAAGATGTTGTATTTTGCCCGCACCATTCGATGCAGAACTTCGGCCGCCTCCTCCGTCAATGACCCGAGCTTTACCAGTTGCTCCATTGTCATGGGTTTCTCAGGAAACTTACGAATGGTGACAATGGGCCCGTTCAATGCGATGGGGGGTAATACCACGTTAACCCTGGACCCATCCTGAAGCCTTGCATCCACGATGGGAGATGCCTCATTGACCACCCTGTTTACCCGGGATACGATATTCTGGATGACATCCTCCAGACGGTCCCTGTTCTCAAAGGTCAAATCCAGTTTGGTTACCCTTCCCTGCCGCTCTATAAATATGCAGTCCGGCCCGTTAATCATGATTTCCGTCACAGACTTGTCGTCAATGATGGGTTGAAGTATATCCAGTCGCCGCATGGAATTAAAAATTCTTTCCACTAACTCCTGCTTCTCCCCTATATTTACATAAGAACTGCGACATTTATCAAATACGGCCCCTGTTATCAGATCCCTTATTTCATCATCCGTTAAGCTTTTCCCGATACTGATACTGTTGCTTACTTCCTGCTTAACTTCCTTTAGCAATTCATCCTTTTGCATACTGTTCATCTGTTCACTCCTAAAGCAGCCATTCCAGGATCCGATAGATTCCCGCTCCAAAGCCCTCATCTTCCACGCAGGATTCTATTCCATGCAGTTTGCATCCTGCCAGAAAAGGAAGCTTGAATACATTCTCCTCCCCAGTCCTCTCAATGTCATCAGCCTTATTCTCAACAAATCCCGCCCGATTCAGTATTCCCGGATCAAAATCGGAGGGAAGCTTCGCCAACTGCTGCGCCATACTATCGCATTTAGCCTTTGCAACCAACTGCGGATCGGATACAATAAGAAGTTGTTGACATTTTTCCATAATTGCGCTGTTAAGGCGGTTAAAGCCACTGCTCATATCTACAAATACAAAGTCATATTGTCCTATGGATTTTAGTGTTTCCATCAGTACACCCGCATCTTCGGGTGTAAGCTCCTCCATGTCAAAGGGGTGTTCCACCGGCGAAAAATAATGGATGCCGAATCGCGTATCAATGCATTTGACTCCATCAATTTTCAAGGCAAGGTTGCTGCTTTTTTCTTTTATGTAGTAGAGGACTCTTGAAAAGCTCCTCTGATGATTCCGCTCAAAAAAGTCCGGGATGACCGGCAGGCTTTCCAGGTTCAAATAAAACACCTTTTGTCCGCGGACCGCACTCTGCATGCTGCAGCATAGGGCAACCGTAGTCTTACCGGTACCGCCACCGGGAGAATACACCCCTACAATTTTCGTTTTTCGGTTTCCTCCGGCCAGAAAAGTCTGCGAGTTCTGAGATTCTGAAAATACCTGGGCGATATCGCTCATGATCTTTTCCACATGCTGGTATTTGTTTATAACCCGGAGCCCTCGTGCTTCTACAGTAAAGCTCCCTGGTGCCAAAAGTGCTACGGAGCTCACCTGTTCTGTCGGAATACCGCTGGAATACATCTCCGGGCTGACCAAAAGCAGCTCAACATTTTTTTCCTTTCGCAGCAGGAATTCCCGCAGAAATTCAAAGCAAGTGAAGGTAGTTATTTCAAACCGGGCAGAATGAAAACTGCTTATATAGTCCGAAAGTCCCTGAACATATCCCTCATCCGTATCGGCGATTACGATCCGTAGTCTTCCCATGTTTTTGGCATCCTCCATACGTTTCAACGTCAAGCCTGCTTGTTTTAGTACCGTCGTGCAACAGTTTCCCCCTTGATTTTACTGCATCCGCAACTGTGTAATTCATTCTCAGCTCCCTCATTTTTTATCCCGATACAGAGTAGGCCGGATCCCAGTGCAAGAATTGTAGACCTGATACCAAAGTCTCACATAGCGTTTTTTCTATAGTAATATGGACCTATTATACTTTGTCAATAAAACATTGTCAATATTTGCTATGTAAATTAATAGATTTTTTTGAATTATATAAAACTTTGTAGAATTATTGGGTAATATGTAGAGCTTTGAAAGATATGGTGGAATGAATGTTAACTTTTATTTGCTCTAACGCCAACACCCAAAGATGGAAAATCGAAGAAAGAAAAAAGCTGTATTTCAAAATCCTTCAACTTATGGCATAATAGAAAGTGTATACTCAATGAAAAAGATATGGAAAAGATAATGCAAACAGAGATAAATTTTAGGGGACAGCCGATTCCCTATACCGTAGAAAGACGAAAGAGGAAAACCATCGGCATATCCGTAACCGCAGATAAAGGTGTGCGAGTAGCAGCGCCCCTGTGGGTTACCCATGCACAGATTCGGGAGGTTGTACTGTCCAGGGCGGAGTGGATTGTCAAGAAGAGGCTCCTATTGCAGGAAAGAAAGCAGCAGGCTTCTCCTTGCAGCTTTACCGAAGGTGCACTTTTGTTGTACAGGGGAAGTTCCTATCCTTTACACATACAAAGAGTGCCCGGAAGTTCCCGGGTCGCCTTTCGGATGGAGGAAAACCGTTTCCTTGCGGTGGTTCCCGAAGGGCTCCCGGCTGAATTTGAGGTATCCTCCCTGCGCTCCATTGCAGTGGACTGGTATAAAGTACAGGCACAGTCCCTCGTTCGGGACCGGATCGGATTCTACGCTGAAAGAATGGGTGTGGCCCCATCCAAGGTAGCCGTACGGGAACAGAAAACTCTCTGGGGAAGCTGTTCCGGGAAAGATTCCATCAACATAAATTGGAAGCTGGTTATGGCTCCGCTGCCGATTTTGGACTACGTTTTAGTCCACGAACTGGCACATATTAAACAGAAAAACCATTCCAAAGCCTTTTGGAGTCTGGTTGCCACAGTACTACCGGATTACAGCGAACGCTCCCACTGGTTGAAGGAAAACGGAGTAAAACTGATTGTATAGGCAAAGTGAAAATATTTCCACCGACCTACAAATTCGCATTGAGGTGAAATAACATGAAAAAGGCAGTTTTTATCTATAATCCGTTATCGGGAGATCACAGTATCCCTACCAGGCTTGATTATATTCTGGGAAGATTCCAGGAGAAAGGGACTTTGATTCAGCCCTACAGATTCTTCAACTACGAAGAAAGCAACCTAATCTCCCTTCTCCAACAGCCTTTGGATTACGTTGTGGTATCCGGCGGAGATGGCACTGTAAATTATATTATCAACGTAATGCTGAAAAACAATATTAATATTCCTGTGGGAATTATCCCTTCAGGGACCTGCAATGATTTTGCCTATAGCCTGGATATTCCCCCCGCCCTTGAACAATGTCTGGATGTCATATTGGAGGGAAACACCCTGGATGTGGATGTGGGCCGCATCAACAACGACAGCTATTTCCTCAGCACCTGTGCGGGAGGACTCTTCGTCGACGTTTCCTTCAGCACCCACCATGAACTGAAAAAGAATTTCGGCCCCTTTGCTTACTACCTGAAAGCTCTGAGTGAGGTCAAAAACCGCCGGGCCTTTCGGCTTAAGATCGAGACGGAATCGGAGACCTTTGAGGATGATGCTCTCATTTTCCTTATTTTAAACGGAACACGAGGAGCAGGCTTCTCCAATCTGATTAAGGATGCAGACATTTCCGATGGCCTCATGGACATTCTGGTGATAAAAAACTGTTCCCACATCGACTTGGCGGCGCTCTTCTTCAAGGTATTGAGCAACGATTCGCTGAATGATAAAAACGTGGCAAAACTTCGTACCAAAAGCTGCACCATCCAATGTGACTCCGATATTCCCCTAAGTATCGACGGTGAAAAAGGGACAGATCTCCCCATAAAAGTTAAGTTCGTAAATAAAGCCCTGAAAGTTTTTGTACGGTAATTCAGACTTCCTGTACCCGAATGCCGTATAATTTTACTAGAATATGAGGTTTCGTGGTTCGCACCATGAGATAGAACTGTACAATTTATTGTACGTAATTAGTAGGAGGTTAATCTTGTGAAAAGAAAGATACTAGCAGTAATTCTGTCCATCATATTTATATTTACCCAGACTGCTCTGGTGGAAGCGAAAGGAAGTTCTTCCAGATCATCCGGTTCCTCTTCCTCTTCCCGTTCCATATCCAAAAGCTCCGGAGGGTACTCAGGTTCTTCCTCCTCCAAAAGCTCGGGCGGATCATCGAGTTCCTCCAAGAGTTCCGGGGGATCTTCTTCCGGTTCTTCCAGCAGCTCCGGGGGATCGTCCGGCAGCACAGGAGGGTACTCTGGTTCCTCCTCCAGCAGTTCCGGAAGTTCCAGCAGCAGTTCTTCATCCCGGAGTGTACCCGGTTCCTACTCTGGAAGTTCTTCTTCCAAGAGCTCAGGTTCCACAGGCAGCAGTAGTTCAGGCTCTACGGGAAGCAGCAGCTCCTCCAAAAGCTCCGGCTCCACCAGTGGCAGCAGCTCTTCTTCCGGTAGTTCAGGCTCCACGGGCAGCAGCAGTTCGGGCTATACCGGAGGCAGCAGTTCCTCTAAAAGCTCCGGTTCTACGGGTGGTACGACAGGGAGTTCTTCTTCCTCCAAGTCCTCCCCCAGCACCGTAAAATCAAAAACGGATACCTTAAAAAACACATATATGCAGGAAACCTACAAAAAGCAGGCTTCCCAAAACAATTACAGCGCATACAAGCAAAAGCTGAACGATGAGCAAAAGAAAACCTATGAGTCTTCTTTCAACAATACCTATGGCAGCGGCAGCCGCATGGACTTTGATTCCGCCATGCGTACAAGGCCCCAGAGAATTTCCGATTACAGCACAAGGCCCATACGGATTAATATAAATACCTACCATTTTGGCGGTCCGTTCTCCTATGGCTACGGCTTTGCAGGTCCATGGGATTTGTGGTTCCTCATGCGTGCTTCGGATATGTTCTGGTACCATCACTGGAATGACATTTATCCTTACAGGGACTACTTTGAAGCGGCTCAATTTGCTCAGATGGAGCAGCGGATTCGAGCCCTTGAAGCGCAAAACCTTCCCAGGGATGCGGCTTACATGGAGCCCGGAGTGGACCCCGACCTCCAGCTTTCCAGCGACTATCTGGAAAAGAACGTAGATAAGTACTACTATACCAACCAATACGCAAAACCGGTAAAGAACCCTGTCGGTACCCTGATCGGTGTAGTCATTATTATCGCAGGGCTGGTGTTGATCCTGCGCTACTTCTCCAGACGTCGTCCGAAAAATCCTTACGGCGGTGGAGGGATATATTAGAAGTAGAAAAACGTTGTTGATTACTCGTTACTATAGTTTTCAAGCCCTCTCCCCTTTTGCAAAAACCAGAGGGGTGCAGGGGGCGCTAGCCCACCTGCTCCCGGCTTCAGCCGCGAAAAAAAGGGCCCCTCCCTCAGGGAGGGGCAGGGGTGGGGTTGGATTCCTTTTGCCACTACATTCATTTTGCATATAAATCAAGGAGGCTTTATCATGTTTGATTTTAACAATACAGTCATAACTAAAGTCCAGAACCCCCTAAAGGTTACAAAAAGCTCCATGATCGAGTTCAAGGTAGGAGCCCTTCGCGACAGCGGGCTTTTCCGGTTTAAAAAGATCATCGAGTTCAATGTAGGCGGAAGATCCTATACACGGTACCTGATCTACTCAAAGCTGGAAGAAGGAGACCGGATTCTCGAGGTATTCCCTGGAAACAACGGACAGCTGGAAACCTATGTATACACATTAAAGGACACCATCCCCTTCTCTGAAGATTTCCTGGATGTTGCGGGCCAGCGGTTTCTCAACACGCCCGACGGCTTTGAATATCAGCGGTGTATTCTGCCTGACGATGAACGCCGGTTGGATGGTCTTCGCGGCAGCATAAAAGTTTACAATATAGAAACCGGGGATATGGAAAGAGAATCCCAGGTAACTCTATGGGATTACCGGAGGGAGGAACCCGGAAAAACTGAATTCCTGAACGTAGAGATGGCAGAGGAGAACGGTATGTTCCGGATCTTTGTCGGAGAGATTATTGAAGATATTTTTTACAGATTTTATCAAACGGCAAAATGATAACGTTGCATAATTAAGGAGGTTTCACATGGACGTAAGTGTATTTTTAAATTTTCTTGTGAATAATTTACTTTTTAGCTTCACAATTGTACTTGTAAGCTTTGTTTTGGGCTGGATATTGTATAACAAAATTGTAACCCGGGGTATATGCCTTCGGGATTCTCTGTTTGAGAAGGACAACCTGGCCGCCTGGGTTGAGTTCATCGGTGCATTTATATACCCCACCCTTTTTCTTGCAGCCAAAGCCATAGAAGGTTCCGCCAGTGAAAACCTTTGGCTGGATCTTCTTATCTGTACTGCCTACACTATAGGATATATCGTGGTATTTACCGTTTTACGGCTGTTGTCCAGTTTGGTTGTGCGGCTCATTGGCGCAGAGGATGAGAGCGGAAAGGTTCACTTGAATAAGGAAATCTACGAGCAGAAGAATATCGCTGCTGCCCTGTTCTCTGTTGCGCTATCCACTATATTCGCAAATATTGTCCGTTTTGCCGATGTAGACCCGGAATTCCTGATGGTTACTGCTTTGCGGGTTTCCACCGTCATCATTCTCACTCTGGCTGCTTTGATCATTTATATTATGATCCTGGGTCGGAGAACTACCCTTTTCAAGGAAGTATTCATCGATAACAATATCGCTGCCGGGGCAGCTTTCCTGGGATTTGTCTTTGCAGTTGAAACCATTCTCAGCAACTCTGTAGCCCTTCACCTGGGCTTTAACTTCCTGGAGCTGGTGGGTGTTTCCTTCATCAGTCTTGCTATTTTCGGAGCCCTGTCGGCGATATTCAAAGTGATATTTACAAAGCTTATCAAGGTTGACATATGGAATGAAGTTTATGAGCAGAACAATGTAGGTGCTGCTTTAGGTCAGATTGCCCTCTACGTGGGTATCGCAAACGTAATTGTACATTTTATGAAATAGGGAAAATAAGAGGACAGAGCTCTGCTGGCAGGCCGGTGAATAAAGCCTTGCCAAGGGAGCTCTTGGCTTTTTACGGATACTTGGCATGGCCAATGATTCAGGGGGTACCCCATAGCCCCCTTGCTCATGATTCCAGCCGTTGGATCAAGGTCCCCTTCCGCGAATGTGGGCAAAAATTCACGCTGCCAGTATCCCTATCAAAAAATAGGAGTTGTTATCGCCTATGAATCATCTCAAATACATAAAAGATCTGCTGTTCAAATACAAGTACAGGTACATGGTTGGACTCGTGTGCCTGCTTTTTGTTGATTTCTTACAGTTGATACTTCCAAAATTTCTCGGGAACCTGACAGACACCCTGGGAAGCGGTCAAATCACAAAGGAACTTCTCTTTCTGTATTCTCTGGGTGTGATAGGAATTTCTTTGGGAATCGCTGTATTCCGGTTCTTTTGGAGATACTTTGTCTTCGGTGTTTCAAAGGTATTGGAAACCGCTCTTCGAGACCGGTTCTATCTCCATCTCCAAAAGCTGTCGGTCAATTATTATAACAACCACAAAACCGGTGACCTGATGGCTCATGCTACCAATGATATCAACAATGTTCGAATGGCCTTGGGCCAAGGGGCCGCTATGATGGTAGACAGCGCCCTCATCCCTGTTGTTGCCATTATCATGATGTTCAATACAGTGGGTGTAAAGCTCACGTTGGCCTGTTTCGCCCCCCTGGTCCTTCTGGCTGTCGTCATTGGGGTCAACATGCGGTTCGTGCAGGATCGGATTGAAAAGATGCAGGAAGCCTTCTCCCAGCTTACGGAGAAAGTCAGGGAGAATTTCTCGGGAATTCGGGTCGTGAAGTCCTTTGTGCAGGAAAAGAGTGAAATCGATAGTTTTGAAAAAGCCAATCGGTATAACCGGGATACCAATCTACGCTTTGCTAAAAACATGCAGATGCTTTTTCCCCTTATTATGGCAATCTCCTCTCTATCTGCCGCCATCGCCCTCCTTTACGGAGGCCTCCTGGTAATTAGCAAGGAAATCACCCTGGGTGACTTCGTAGCCTTCAATACCTACCTGGGATTACTGATTTGGCCCATCGCCGCCCTTGGCTGGGTAACAAACATGTTCCAGCGGGGATCGGTGTCCTTAAAACGGCTTAATTCCATTATGGATGAGAAGCCGGAAATCGAGGACGGCCCCGATGTATTGGATGTGAAAGAAATACAGGGCAAAATCGAGTTTAAAAACCTGAACTTTACATACCCCGGCACTGACCGGCCTGTGCTGAAAAATATCAATATCACCGTTGAGCAGGGCAAAACCCTGGCCATCGTCGGCAGAACCGGAAGCGGCAAAACCACTCTTATTAACCTGATCCCCCGGCTTTACAATGTGGAAAAAGGAACCTTACGCATTGATAGGCTGGATATTGAACGACTTCCATTATCCACGCTTCGCAGCGGTATCGGTTACGTTCCCCAGGATTCTTTCCTGTTTTCCACTACCATAGGGGAAAACATTGATTTTTTCCAGGGCAGAGATCAAAAGAGCATTGAAAAAGCAGCCAAGCTGGCGAAGGTATATGACAACATTATGGATTTCCCGGATGGGTTTAATACCATGGTGGGCGAGCGGGGCGTTACCCTCTCCGGCGGCCAAAAGCAAAGAATCGCCATTGCCAGAGCAATATTGCGGGAGCCTTCCATCCTCATCCTGGATGACTGCCTGTCTGCGGTCGATACCCACACCGAAGAGGAAATCCTTAAGGGGTTAAAAGAAATCATGAAGCAGCGTACCAGCGTCATTGTTTCTCACAGAATCTCCACCATTCAGGATGCAGACGAAATCATTGTGCTGGAAGAAGGGGAAATCGTAGAGAGAGGCACCCATGAAAGTCTTCTTGAAAAACAGGGCTTCTACTACGAGCTTTACCAGAAGCAGCTGCTGGCAGATCAGATCGAAGGAGTTGAGTAGAATGGCAGATCAGAACTTGAATCAAAACGAAGAGGAAATCCTGGGTAAAGCCTATGATTCCAAGCTGATGAAGCGGCTTTTGCTCTACGCAAAACCCTATTGGAAGTTTTTTGCCCTGGCAGCAGTCCTGTTGATGGCAATTACAGTAACGGATCTGGCCAGACCCTACCTGCTGAAAGTGGCTATTGATGACTATATGGTGCGTACACAGAACCCTCAGGCCATCGTCCGGATCGGCCTTATCTACATCGCAACCATTGTGGTAGGCTTCCTTTTGAATTATTGGCAAACCTACATTTTGAATTATGCAGGACAGACCATTATATACAACATCCGGCAGCAGGTATTCTCCCACCTGCAGAAAATGAGCCTGAGCTTTTTCGACAGAAACCCTGTAGGCAGGCTTGTAACCCGGGTCACCAACGATACGGAAACATTGAATGATATGTACACCAATGTATTGGTCAGTCTTCTTAAGGATGTATTCATCCTGGGAGGCGTTATCATTATTCTATTCCGGCTGAATGTGCGGCTGGCCCTTATTACTATGACCATTATTCCTTTGGTGGTACTGCTTACAGTCTTGTTCCGAATCAAGGCACGGACGGTATACCGCAGGGTGAGAACCACCCTGGCTCGCATCAATTCGGCCCTTTCCGAGAACATTTCCGGGATACGTATCCTGCAGATTTTTAACAAGGAAAAAGAGAATTTCAAGGAATTTACCGCAATCAACCGTGAGTACTATAAAGCCGGAATGAATGAAATCGTCGTTTTCGGCATCTTCCGCCCGGTCATTGAAATGCTGGCATATCTCTCTATCGCCGTGGTCATATGGTATGGTGGCGGAGAGGTCATCAACCATACCGTGGAGTTCGGCGTCCTCTATGCTTTTGTAAACTATATCAACCAATTTTTCCAGCCCATTAACGATTTGGCGGAAAAATATAATATTCTCCAGTCTGCTATGGCCTCTTCCGAGCGGATTTTTATGGTGCTGGATACGGAACCCGAAGAAGACCGTGGAACACTTTCCATTGACAGCAACGCCTTCAAAGGCGATGTAGAATTTAAAAATGTATGGTTTGCTTATAATGAAGGAGAATGGGTCCTGCGGGATGTCAGCTTCAAAATTCCAGCAGGAAAGACCGTGGCCATCGTAGGTGCTACCGGTGCAGGAAAAACCTCCATCATAAACCTCATCAACCGTTTTTATGAAATACAAAAGGGAGAAATCCTCATTGACGGTATGTCCATCCGTGACATTCAAAAGGACAGCCTCCGCAGACATGTGGGAACCGTTCTTCAGGATGTTTTCCTCTTCAGCGGAACTATCCGGGACAATATACGGCTGAATGAAGGCGGCATCAGTGATGAAGACATTCTACGGGTATCGCAATATGTCAATGCCCATAGCTTTATTGAAAAGCTCCCGCAAGACTACCAGGAGGAAGTAAAAGAACGCGGCGCCACCTTCTCGTCAGGACAGCGGCAGCTACTGGCCTTTGCCCGGGCTCTCGCCTTCAATCCCTCGATTCTTATACTGGATGAAGCAACAGCCAATATCGACACGGAGACAGAACAGTTGATCCAGGAGGCATTGGCTCGCATTACCCATAACCGTACTACTCTGGTCATCGCCCACAGACTCTCCACCATCCAGCATGCAGATACCATCCTTGTACTGCATAAGGGGAAAATACGCGAAATGGGCAGCCATCAGGAACTGCTGGCCAACCGTGGGATGTACTATAATCTGTATAACCTGCAATATAAAGGACTGTGAGAAAAACTCACAGTCCTTTGTTTTATATTGTGAACATTAACTTCTCAATTCGCTTTAGCTGAAAGCAATCTTTGATTTGCTACAAAACAAACTCTTCACAGGAATAGGCTTTTAAGGGGACAGAGTGTAAGCCTCACTGCACAGGCACACCAAATGCCAAAGAAAGAGGTACTCATATCCGTTATAACCGACACTCCCGTCCGGCTATACTCTCTATCTATGCTGTGAAAAGCCTGCTAAAAAGGCTCCGTTACTCTATGGCTGCATCGTAGGTATAGAATAATCTCCCTATCGAGTTCCTGGCTCAGTGCCACTACCCGGTCCGAATTTCGGATCTCCTCTGCCAACACCTTGTACAGGGCTTCCTTTAACTTCGCTATCCGTGTCTTTAACTCACACAAGTCCTCCATGTCGATCTCCTTACGGCCTGAATAAATTTTCCATTTATGCGAATAATTATACCATAGCTTTTTACGAAGTGCTATACCTGTTTAGAATTTTAAACCATTACAAACGTTCATTTTGCTTTATATTTTATACCTTTTATGTATTACATTTCCAAATCTTTGTTTGATTATATGTTTTAAAAAATGCAAGCGGACCGGAACTTCAATTCGTAATTTTGAGGTAGAGAATGGGTCAAATTACGAATTGAAGTGGATGGAAAATGGGAGTTTCAAGTATATCCTATCTATGTTACAATACTCTAAAAATCAACGAAGATAAAGATGTAATTGCAAGGCACTGTGGCCACAAACAAAGGGGGCATAGTGCCTTTTTATATTCTACTTTGGAGGGATGCTACATGAAAAGTTACACTCAAACACTCATGATTCAGGCTTTTACCGTATTGTTTTCCGTCTTTCTGCTTCTGCTGAAGCCCCTGCCCGATCTTTGGATGAATATAGCATGCTACCTCCTGGCTATGGCAGGAGCTACCGTCTTTCTTTGGCTCACGAGTAAGAAACCTCTCAACGAAGTGGATAAAGAAGCAAAAGAAGTGCAGGCAGCTATGGAAAAGTTAAACTTTGAGGTGCAGGTGGCTTCCAGCCAGGTAGCATCCGTTTCAGAACAACTCTATATCACCCTGGATGAAAACAATAGCTTTGCAAATACAGTTTTTCTCCAAACCCGGGATATGGCAGAATTAAACCGGCAGGTCAACGAAAACATCCGCCAAACCGTCGATGTGGTAAAGCATCTGATGGAAACTCTGGAAGAAGGGATTGCCAACGGAGCTGTCAGGGATTGATTTAAAAAGGCCGTACAGGGGGAGGAATATGTCTCTGCCCCCTATATTTCCGCCATCACAAAAACCCCCTGCGTTACACTCTCCGCCCCCGTACGTAACAGCCGGGGACAGATCGCAGGCGTCATTGGTATCGATGTGGGCATCCAGCAGGAAAAAGCCGTCTGACCGGTGTAGTAACGGGGCAATTGTTATCAACATTATTTATGATAGGAGTAACAGCTGCCTCATTGCGATTAATTACTGCCCAACCGGTACATACCCGCCCTTTTCCACCGCCCTCTGTCCCGCAGGACTCAAAATCCATCTCAGCATTTTCGCTGCTGCACTGCTCTCAGGCTCTTCTTCCCGGGTTATTGCATTGAGGTTGCCAGAGAGAGGATATTTTCCTGATCGTATCGCATCACTATTACACTCGATCCCATTTACTGCAAGAAACTTGATCTCTTCCTTCCGGTTCATTTCACTTGCATAGTAGTAAACAGAATAGCCTAAAGAACTGCGTGAATTTTTATACTCTGCTACAGCATTCATCAGGCCTCCCATACCGCCTATGACCTTCTCCTTGGGAGCAGAAGCCATGGTAAGTCCTGCCATCACCTTGTTTTGCATGAGCGTCTGGCTTCCTGAATTCGGCTCCCGCTGGTAGGCGATAATGGGCTGATCTTCGCCCCCGACTTCCTTCCAGTTAGTAATTTTATCTGTATAAATGTCCTGGATTTGCTTGAGGCTCAAGTTATTTACCGGATTGTCCTTATGAACCATAAAGACAAATGCATCCCGGCCGATGGGGGTCAGCTTGAGCCGAACATTGTTTTGCTCTGCCAGCTTTAATTCCTCCTTGGAGGGCTCTGCTGCAAAAACGATGTCGCATCTTTTAAAAATCAGATTCATGTAGGCTTCATGGGTCGTATTGAATCTTACAAATTCCTTTGCCTGCTTTGTGTTCATTCCGGTTAATTTCTGCGCAAAGATCTGCCCCATAGGAATAGCCGCCGTAGCTCCATCCACCCTTGGGTAGGTTTTAGCAGTGAAAGGATGCGGTATCATCAACGGTATGATAATTATGACTGAAATTGCCAAAATTCCAAGGGCACCGGCTCCCCCAAGGAGCTTTTTCCTTTTCTGCAGGATCGATAGAAGTCCTTCGGGCCGTGCTCGTATTCCCAGAAATGCAAAGAGTGATGGAAAAATACTGAACAGTAAACCCAAAAATGCAAATCCTCGTTGGTTGTTTGCAAAGAACCCCTCCATATACTGATAGAAGGGAAAACTCCATATCGTGTACAGCAAATAGAACGTCCAGGAGAAAATATCGTTGAATTTATATCTAACACCTTGCAGATGAAAATAATGCAGACACCAAATAATCAGGGCCACCAACGGCACTAATAGAACGGAAACCAGGTCCGTAACCCAACTCTGGCGTTCTGATGCACGAGGCAAAATATAGCCGCTGGCGAAGAAGGCAACGCCCAGTAAAATACCGTAGAAAAGCAATAAAAGACCGTTCTGAGCGATCCAACCAGCATCTATATATCCTGCAGCCAGCCCAAAGATAACATTACAATTTATATAGAGTAGAAGAAATAAAAGATTTCTCCCCCATGCCAAACCCGGACGAAAATTTTTTTCCATTGTATCCCCCTAGCATAAAATCATGAGACCATTATAGTATTTTGCAGACACACTGTAAATAGTTGGAATCCAATTAGGTTCTAAACAGTAAAATACCCGGCAGGCTTAGGTGCAGCGGAAGTTATACTTTCGCCAATCCTACATTCTGCCGGGCGGACTTCTTACCTACCATAATCATTAACCTTTCACTGGGCTTTACATCCGTCGTATCTACATATTTACATATCTCTTCAAACGTTTTAAGAAACATTATCATTACCCCCATACTTTGTTTTGATTTCATCCCCATACACTTGTAAATCCAAAGGTTATTCTGCCAATTATAACAAATCTCCTCATAATTTGCTATTAAACGTGCAAAACATGGATAAAAATCATTGTTAAAGTGTAGGGTATTGTATTGTTTCTTCGGTTCAACTAGAATAGAGTAGGATTGATATCATACATGTAATAGGACGTGATAAAATATGAAACAAAACAAGGAATTGCTGCCTGTGCTGGCAGGTTTGTGTACCTCCATCATCTTCGGCTTCTCCTATCTCTTTATCAAGGAGGCCCTGGATGCTGTTTCTCCTTTCCATCTGCTAGCTCTGCGGTTTGCTCTGGCAGCGGTAGTACTCACCTTGCTGCGAGTAGCAGGAATCATTAAAATAGACCTTAGCCTCCGAAAAGTTCTATTATTACTTCCTCTGGCCTTCCTCCACCCGGTCCTATACTTTTCTCTGGAAACCGTCGGAGTTAACGGGACTACGGCTTCAGAATCCGGCATGGTGATGGCCCTGATTCCTGTATTATCCACCATCCTTGGCGCTGTGTTCCTGAAGGAAATACCTTCCAAGCTCCAATCTCTTTTCATCCTGATCACTGTCTCCGGAGTGCTTTTAATTGTTGCCATGAAGGACGTTCAGGGGGAAGGCGGGTCCATGTATGGAATCTACCTGCTTGTATTGGCCGTTACAGTTGCATCCGTTTACAGAATTTTGGCCCGCCGGCTGTCGGTACACTATAAAGCTATCGAAATTACCTATGTCATGATGTGGCTTGCAGCCATTTGTTTTAATGGAGTATCCTTCATTTCCCACTTGTGGAAGGGAAACTTGGGAAACTACTTTTTGCCCTTGCAAAATCTTCCTGTAGTGTCCAGTCTCCTCTATTTAGGGATTCTATCTTCCATCGTAGCCTTTTTTCTGCTCAACTACGCCATCTCCAAACTGGAGGTCTCCCGGTCGGCAGTAATGGCCAACCTGACTACCGTAGTTTCCGTCATTTCCGGTGTATTGCTCCGTAATGACCCTTTCCACTGGTATCATGCAGTAGGAGTGGTAATGATCCTGGCAGGGGTTTGGGGAACGAATTATTTTAAGAAAGCTTCTACTGTAGATGTCGAAGTAAATCAGTTGAGACAATAAAAACTCATTACCTATAAGTCCTGACTCTTGGGAGCAGTTTACCAAACATATAAACTTCTTACCCTAACTTATCTATTGCAGCCTGCAAAAGCCGTATTGATTTGTTTCTCTCCGCGTGTAGGTATCCATGATGGATTGATTTAGAATATCATTTACATATCGGTATTTCAGATCCTTTTCCAATCTGCACAAAGGGCATTCACATTCCTCCCGAAAAGCATCATTGATGGGTATCATATAGATTTTCTCCTTCACGCACACTCCCTCCCTACAACCAGAGAATCTCCGACAGCATACTCGAAACTTTTGTATCTCCTAAAGCCACCAGCTTTGCCATACGATAATCCCTGGCTTTGTCCGGTTCCCTTTTTCCTTTTTTAACCTTGCATTTCACAGCGTGCCGTATCCTTTGTTTGGTTTCCTTCACCGCCCTAAGCCGATGGCTGGCAATGATGATGCGATCCCTCCAGTAGGCTTCCTTTTTATCCAGAAGCCGCAGCAGTGCTTCCGATTCTAACCCGCTTCGGATAACCACATCGATTTCCTCCAGTGAACACCCTAATTCCTTTAACTCAATAATTGCATTCAAAATATATAACTGATCCGGTGTATAGTACCTGTACCCGGTTTTCTCGTCCACGTATTCCGGCCGAAACAGGCCAATCCGATCATAGAGCCGTAAAGCCCTTATGGAAATATCGAAAATACTTGCAACCTCACCAATTCTGAACATACACGTATCCTCCGAACACAGTCGATTCAATAAATTTCCTCGTCTGGAATCACTTAGTTCCTGCTCTCATTATAAACCCTGACGCAAGTAGAGAGTCAACATTATTTTCCATGACAGCAGAAGTGACACGGATTATGATTGGAGTTTTTGGAAATTCATTATTCCGGAAGGACTGCCAATGCAGGTATAGAGATAGTCAGAAGGAAATCAAGCAGTAAAAAGGCAGCTCCCGGTGACATTCAAGCTGCACTCACCAGAAACTGCCTCTTCATTATAAAGGTTTATCCCTCTGACTTTTTCCTGTATTCCGCAATCAACAGGTCCACCATTCTCCCATAGCTGTACACCCCTTGCGTTTGCATGTTGGCCTTCAGATAGGTATCATTGATCTTGTTGGAAATGTCGCTGACAACCCCCTCGGTCGAACGGTTAAACACATCAATTTGATACCAATCCCGCTTTACACCTTCCCCGAATTTTTCATACAAACGCTTATATTCATTGCTATCATGAGCATAAATCGCATTGGTAATATGAATCAGGGATAATAACGCACCTGAATACTGGAATTCCAGGGATGGATTCAGGCTGCAGGTCAGAGTTGCTATGTAGTTGGCCTCATCTTCCCGGGCGAAACCACGCTGGTGTGCCATTTCGTGGCATGTCGTCGAAGGCTTCATGGAATCGGGTATGGCAACGTTCACATTGGCTTCTGCCGTAAAGGGGAAGTACACACCCCAGATGCCTGTCATGGACATGGCCCTGGAGAGTAGTACCGGCTTAGGCTTTCCGTAGTGCCCTCCCAATTGCGGATAAATTTCAGCCGCCTTCTCATACCCCTTCGAAGCCTGGGCAGAAATGGTCCTATAGCCGCCTGGAAACTTCATGTATCCGTTTTCATCCTCACTGACTTTGCTACGGAGGCTATTAGCACTCTGAAGGATATCTTCACAAACCTTTACCAGTTCTTCCAGGGAAGCCGGCTGTACGTCAAGGCCCGCGATCTGGGAAAAGGGCTCCCGGTGGTAGTTTAATCCCCATACTGCAACAAAACCGAAGTACACTACACTAAAAAGAGTTAGTGCGTAGAGGATAAACCGGAACACAGCCTTACCCTTTTCAGCTTTTTGTTTTCGTATCTTTATGATGGCCGCTGCAATCCGCCATAAGGTAAATAGCACAAGACCCATAAGCAGCATTTCTGCCACCGAAAAGGGAAAAACGCCTGTAACCAGGCTTATGGGTTGGCTGACCCACCGATAGAATGCATTGGAATATAGCCGTTCTACCACTCCGGGTACGGAAGATAAGACCAGGGAAAGTAATATCGCTATGGGCAGCAGCACTAGGAAATATGCCTTTTTCGGGACCTTTTTATTAAAAACATAAATTCGCAGGATCATCTCCCCCTTTCTACATCAAATCATAGGTAACAGTAACGAAAACCCCGGCAGCATTTCCCTCCCGCCGGGGTTTCATTCTACATTTATAGCTGGCTTCTGATGGCACTGATTACCTTTTCATATTCCTCTTCCGAAAGGTGAGTCTTGTTCGGATTCATCTCAAAGGTAGAGCCCCAATTCTCTCCCCCTTCGTATTTAGGCACCAGGTGCATATGGAGGTGCGGCATCTTGTCGCCATAAGCTCCATAGTTCATCTTGCCAGGATTGAATGCCTTGTAGATGGCGGAGGCAGCTCTGGCCACATCAGCCATGAAGGCGTTCATTTCCTCGGCGCTTAACTTAAACAACTCCGTCTCATGACGGTTATATGCCACTACGCATCTGCCTCTATGGGTCTGCTCTTTAAACAGGTACAGCGTCGATACACCCAATTGGCCGATTTCAATCATCAGGTTGTAAAGTCTTTCGTCTTTCATGCAATAGAAACAGTTTTTATCCAATTCCATGGGAATCCCTCACTTTGTTCATATGTATATAATGATTATATACTCCGCAGGCCGATAAGTAAACACGAAAGCGAGCATGCACTGCACAGGAATACAGAAACATACAAGGAAGAATACGCATCCACCTGCGGTATTGCAAGGAATACTCCTCTGGAGTACCGTATTTTACCGACTACCTAGGACCTTACGTAGTTCCTTTATTTTACTACAACTGCAATTCCATCGGGAATTACAGTAATGCTTGCATCCTTTCCCTTCAGCTCAAAAGCCCTTTGAAGTGCTTCCTCAAAGGTATAGGCGTGCTCCATTTTCATGTCCTTGATAATCTGGGGATCGCATTGATCCGTTACCATGATAACCGTATGATTCATAAGGATTCTTGCCAGAATCTGCGATTGCCACTGGTCGTGCATGGTCCGGTTTCTCGGAATTTGCAGAATCCTATTATATAGCTCTTCCGGAGACTGGGCCTCTTTTAAGGTCTTATAAATTCCCTCTCCTCCGGTTCCTTCGTTGCAGGCGGAAATCATGATAATAACCCCACCCTTTTTACAGGTGGCCTCACCGGCCGTCATCCCTTTTACCGCCTGGTAGATGTTCTGATCAAGAGGGTATCCTCCATTGGTTGTTATGGCAATATCCGCTTCCTTTTTCTGAACCCCCGAAAGTTCCTCCACAAATTTGCAGCCCTGCTCGTGGGCCAGCTTTGCATCGCCTGCGAAGGCATTGATGATTTTCTTGCTGCTATCGATGACTACATTCAGTATAAATGCTAGCTTGGCTTTTTCCGCAGCATAAAGCATGTCCTCATGGACCTTGTTGCCTGCCAAAACTCCCGTCCGTGAGGTAGGCTGGTGCAAAAATTCCGAGCAGTGGTTTGCCGCTATGGTCTCTGCAGAACAGATTCCCGGGAGTACGCTTTTTCTCCCGCCGGAAAACCCTGCAAACAGGTGGGGCTCTATAAAGCCCTCCGCTATAAGAAGCTCCGTTTCAACAGCAATCTTGTTTATTTTCAATTCCCCTCCCGAAGGTAGAATTCCGATTTGAACCATGTTTTCCTCGTCTGTGGAGACATGATTAACGATTTTTTCATTATTAACGATGTCCCGACCGAATTTATCCGCCATTTCCTCCTTGCTGGTGGGTCTATGAAAGCCGGTAGAAATCAGAATGGTAATATCGATGTCCGGGTTGCTCTTGCGAATTCTTCGAAGTACAATAGGCAGGGTGATTTTACTGGGAACCGGTCTGGTATGGTCTGAAGTGATAATGACCATATTTTTTTTGCCCTTTACGAGCTCTTCAATGGGACTGCTTCCAATGCAGTGATCCAGCGCATACCCTACCAGTTCTTCCTGTGTCTTGTCCGTCTTATACGAATGCGCTTTGGACTCCAGCACGCCCAACAGATTTGCATCCGGTACAGTGATCTCCATCAGTTGTTTTGAATAGGGAACCTTAATTTCAGCCATAAATTTTCTCTCCTTTTTTCATGTAAACTGGTGACTTCATAGTAACAGTACTCACAATAGTAGTATATCAAAGTTCAAAGGAAGTATGTAGTACCGGAGTTACGAATCCGGAAACTTCCTTCACAAAGGAAGACCTGAAGTTCAGGAAATACAAAATAATGTTGTATCTCTATTTGTATAAAATTTTCCGTTCTTCAACGAGTATAAAAAGAGGGATGTTTCCTGCTGATCGTACGGGTACTGACAGCAGGAAACATCCCTCTTTTTATACTCATATCCACTTAACTACATCCACTAAGCGCTCTACGACGGGGACATTGCACTTTTCCAGCAGTTCTTTCTTCTGGTGCCCGTCTGCCACCAGAATACACCTGCATCCCATACCGGTTGCTACCTCAAAGTCATGGACCGTATCCCCCACCATCAGAACATTTTCTCCATTTGCGCCTAACCGCTGCATCAGGTTCCGGCCTGTCTGGAGCTTGCTGAATGCATGAATGTCTTCCAACCCTGCCGTATGCAGAAAATAATCACGGATACCGTAATACTCCATACAGTTCTGCAGATAGTCCCGGTGAGCCGCTGACAATATGGATTGGGAAATTCCCATGGCTGCAACGGTATCCAGTACGTGTTTTGCGTCTTCCTTCAGGCTGCACCTGAAACAATCGGAACCAAATCGGCTTATATACTCTTCCGATATGCTTTCAAAAGGTTCTTTGGTAAAATCAAACCCGATCCTTGCATAATAATCCTTTACCGGAAAACCAAACACTTCAAGATATCGATCGACAGCCAGCTCCTCCAGCCCCCTTTTCACCAGAAGCCGGTTCATGGTCTCTACGCAAAGCCAAACATCGTCCAGCAATGTTCCATTCCAGTCCCATATAATATGCTGTGTCTCTTTTTTCAAAGCTTCACCCCTATTCAATCTGTTCATTGCTGCTATTATTTCTCAAAATCCCTGTAAAGCAAGCTGGGCTGAATACCCGTATTATTCTGATATTTGCCGCTGGTATATTCTACGTACTTCCCCTCAATGGAATGATAGTAAATCTGGCAAATCTCCACCATAGGATAGATCCGTATGGGTTGTATGCAGTGAATCTCCAGGGTCCAATACCCGCTGAAGCCTACATCACCGAATCCGGCTGTTACATGAATAAACAAGCCCAGACGCCCTATGGAGGAACGCCCTTCCAGCATAGGTACATATTTATCCGTTTTGGTATACTCATGGGTTCTCCCCAGGTATAGGGTTCCCGGCTCCAGTACCAGGCCCTCCTCAGGAATGGTAATCTTTTTGGTTTTGTTCGGCTTCTTCATATCGAGAACATCCTCTTCATATACCAGAAGCTCGTTGTGCAGTCTCAGGTTATAGCTGTTTGGATTTAGGAGCTTTTCTTCAAAAGGCTCAATTTTAATTTCCTCATTTAATTTATTCCGTATTTCCACTCCGGATAGTATCACAGGAATCCCCCCTATTTCATGTTTCCTTTTATGCCAAGGCACATTTTTCATATGTATGCCTTACTTTATAACTTAACATAAATATTTCAACATTATATCATAGATGGCCCTTGTGAAAAACTCCCCTTGACACAAAAACATATGTTCGGTATACTATTACCAATAATTTCTTGAGAGCGAGCAAATGATTGTATGGAAAGAATAACCCTTAGTAAAGAGCAAGCCCGTCGGTTCCTCCTTGCCTATCAGGGCTTGTGGCCCTCCTACGAGCTGGAGGGCAAATCCGGTATCCTCCGTTATGTCCGTCGTGTTGGCTGCATTCAGTTTGATCCTTTGAACATTGTCGGCTATAACCAGGAGTTGGTTCTACAGTCCCGGATCTCGGGCTTTAGGCCTTCCATGCTGCAGGAGCTTCTGTATAAGGATCGAAAGCTGGTAGATGCCTGGGATAAAAACATGTCCATCTATCCTACCGAGGACTGGCCTTATTTCCGACGTAACAGGGAGGCTGCCCTGCATCGTCTGGGGAACAGCTCCCAGTCTGTTGTACCCGTGCTGCCGCAGGTCCGTAAAGAGTTTGAAGAGCGGGGCCCCTTGTCCTCTGCGGATTTGGATTTCAATGAAACTGTCAACTGGTCCTGGGCTCCAACACGACTGTCACGGGCTGTATTGGAAAGCATGTACTTCTGGGGAGAACTGGTCATTCATCACAAAGCCCGGACCCGCAAGGTGTACGACCTGGCCACCCGTCACATTCCCCAGGAACTGCTGCAAGCCCCTGAGCCCAACAGGACAGAGGAACAGTATTACGCATGGTATGTTCTGCGGCGCATTGGAAGCATCGGGTTATTATGGAACAAGTCAGGAGACGCATGGCTTGGAATTTCCGGACTCAAGAGTACAGAGCGCAACCAGGCTTTCGCGCAGCTGCTTCACGAGGGGAAAGTGATGGAGGTCGGTATAGAGGGTATAAAACCATTGCTATATATACGAAGTGAAGATAAGCCCCTGCTGGATAGCATCCTGGAATGTGGGGAGGCTTCGATCCGAGCCGCCGTACTTGCGCCCTTAGACAATCTTCTCTGGGACAGGCAATTGGTAAAGGAGTTATTTGACTTTGACTATCGTTGGGAGGTTTACAAGCCTGTGACCGAGCGACGCTATGGCTATTATGTTCTTCCGGTGCTGTATGGAGACAGGTTTATAGCCCGTTTCGAACCGGGGAGAGATAAGAAGAGTGGCGCTCTTGCTATAAAGAACTGGTGGTGGGAGCCTGAGGTTTCTCCATCAAAAGAGCTGTACACTGCTTTATCTCACTGCTTTCGACAATTTACCGCTTATTTGGGTACTGATCGGATTCAGGTTGATGACTCGCTGTCAAAACAATCCAGCTTAGACTGGCTGGCAATTCACCCATAATAACCAACCCGCACTCACTGCATCAGTGGGCAAAATGTGGTATAATATAACTGAATTGAATTTGTAGATGAATTGTTCTCTTGCGGGTTATAAATATAAGTATATAAGCCTATCTTTTTGCGGGAGGTTTTTAAATGCAGTACGTGGATATTGAGAATTGGAAAAGGAAAAGTCATTATCATTTCTTTAGGCAAATGGATTACCCTCATTTTAATTTATGCGCTAATGTGGATATTTCAAACCTTTATGCACTTTTGAAGGAAAAAGATCTTCCCTTTTTTATGACTATGGTATATTTCACCACCCGGGTTGCAAACAGCATTGAAGAGTTCCGGTACCGGATCCGCGGCAGTCAAGTGGTTGTTCATGACCTCGTCCACCCCTCATTCACCCTGCTGGCCCAGCCGGAAGTGTTTAACTTCTGTACCGCACAGTATCGTGAAGATATTGCAAAGTTTTACCAGGAAGCCAAACGCAAGATAGCACAGTTGGAGGAAAAGGCTGACCTAGAGGATGACCCCTTGCGGGATGATCTCTTGTATATTACCAGCATCCCCTGGGTGTCCTTTACAAGCATTACCCACCCCATCCACATGCATCCAGCGGATTGTGTGCCCAGGGTCTCCTGGGGCAAATTCTTCGGAGAAGGTGGGAAGATCAAGCTTCCCCTATCCGTGCAGGTACATCACGCACTCATGGATGGCCTTCATGTAGGAAAGTACTTTACAGCTTTGCAGGAACTTTTGGACGATCCAAGTGTTTGTTTTGAATAGCAAGTAGAAAACAGCGAAAAATCCACAGCAAATGGATCTGTTGTGGATTTTTCGCTATTTGCAGCGTTAACAACCGCTTCTCTGTTAAAAGTGCAAGCCCTTATTAAATCTTTGATGACACTTCTTTTACGCAAGCCCGTATGGTATCGATCTTATAGGATCTGGATTTCTGTGTTACGCTTATCAGGTCAAAAATGTTGGCGCCCATGTGCTTCAGCAGTCGTTCCATTGACTCCAGGCTGCTTATGGTTCCATTACCGCTTCCGCCTGCAGCCGCAACAGCTACAGCAAACTTGCCATGCAGCAGACTTTCTTCTTTTCTTAAAGCCTCACACCTTCGCAGCCGGTCGAAGAACGACTTGGCCGATTCACTCATTTCTCCCCAGTACACCGGTGTTATCAGCACATAGGCATCCGAATCGGCAATGTCCTTATGGATCTGCTGAAAATCATCCTGAACCTGACAAACATGGCTGTTGCGGCAGGTCCCCCAGGCATTTCCGCAGGCATTACACCGTCCTACAGCCACTGCATTTAGATCGATGCATACTACCTCTGCTCCGCCTTCTATGGCGCCTTGTTCTGCGGCTTTGCCGCAAGCAGCTGTCAGTCCCTCTTTATTGGGACTGCTTGTAAATATTGTTATCTTCATCATAACCCCCCTGACCGTAAATTTTATCTTATTATACCACTATTCTATGTACCGGACGAAAGATTCTTGCTGGAATACTGATAGATTGTGCTATCAGAATTAAATAAGAGCTTTGACTGTTAAAAAACAATTGGATCCCTTCCTTGACTGGGCATACTACAACGTGTATAGTGAAATTAATTTGTTTCGCATACGAAATACCTGGGGAAAAGTATAGCACATAAGTAAGGAGGAAGAGTATTATGCTTATTTACGCAATCGTGTTTATTAATGCAGCCTTTATATTTTATACCATCGGTGTATGGAGTGAGAAAGCGCAGGGCACCCTGAAGAAATGGCATTTGGCCATCTTCTGGATCGGACTCCTCTTCGATACCCTGGGGACTACCTTTATGAGTAAGCTGGCACCCAAAGGTTTTGGATTCAGCTTTCACGGCATTACGGGCCTGCTGGCCATTCTTCTGATGCTTTTTCATGTCTTATGGGCAACCTGGGTTTTGGCGAAAAACAATGAACGCCTGAAAGCAAGCTTTCATAAGTTCAGCTTGCTTGTATGGCTTATCTGGTTGATTCCGTTCATATCCGGTGCAGTTTTTAGCATGATGTAGAGAAAGCTGTGAAAAAACTATAGAATATTTTTTAAAGCCTCTTGGAAAGAACGCCCTCGATGGATTTTTACTCTGTCGTAGGCGTTCCCTTTTGTATCAGTGATACCCTTTCTGATTGGCATATTGATCGTTTCCTTCCGTTATGTTATCATAATTCCTATACCGCGCACGGGCACTAATTCTCTCTTAATCTTGTCTGTGCCTGTAATAGCGCCTTTCATACTCTGCTGCCTTGTTTATTTATTGGCCTGCGAAGTATAATTATAGATATATAGATAAAAAATGGGGGAAAAAAATGAAAACGCATAGATTGAAATACAACCTGCTGCTTCTCCTGGCGGCAGCCATTTGGGGGTTTGCCTTTGTAGCGCAGCGAATCGGCGCGCAATATGTAGGGACTTTTACCTTTAATGGAATTCGATTTGGACTGGGGAGTCTTTCTCTGCTTCCATTGATTCTATTTCTTAGAAAAAAACCAAAGACTGAAACAGCCATCGACAGCTCGACAAAACGTGCTTTACCTGCCGGAATGCTGACGGGATGTGTAATTTTTCTCGGAGCAACCCTGCAGCAGGTCGGATTGGTGGATACTTCCGCAGGGAAAGCCGCCTTTATAACCGGGCTCTATATTGTACTTGTCCCCATTCTGGGCATTTTATTGAAGCATCGCATACATGCCAACACTTGGTTCGGAGTGGCAGTCGCTGCCATCGGTTTATATTTTCTCTGTGTTACCGAAAGCTTTACCATTGCCAGGGGAGACCTCTTTGAACTGGCAGGCGCACTTTTCTGGACCGTTCATATCCTGCTCATTGACCATTTTACCAAGAAAGTGGACGCTTTGAAGCTATCCTTTTTTCAGTTTGCCACTTGCTCCCTACTCAGCCTGGCTGCTACGCTTTTATTCGAGGATATCTCCCTGTACAACCTGGGGCAGGCCATCATCCCGCTCCTTTACGGAGGTATCTGCTCGGTAGGTATCGCCTATACCCTTCAGGTCATCGGTCAGAAGCATGCCCAACCCTCCCATGCTGCCATCATTCTCAGCATGGAATCGGTTTTTGCCAGCCTCGGAGGGTGGCTCATTCTGAAGGAAGACCTGGGAGTCAGAGGTTATCTGGGCTGCTTACTCATGCTGTTCGGAATGCTTTTATCACAGCTTCAGGATATAAGGAAGCCGAAAACTACTCTATCAGAGGCTTCTCCCATGGAAAAGATGTAAATTGCCATCCTACCCGTTACGATTGATACGTTTTTTTATGAATACCATACTTGAAACAGAGAAAAGAGGCTATCTCAAAAAGCGGATTGCCCAATGGGCAATCCCTACAAACCGGGTTGTTTATAACCAACATCTCCGACCTGTAGGGGCGCGCACTGCGCGTCCGTGTATTTTGAGACAGCCTCTTTTATTTCTTCATACCTATGCTTCCAATTCACTGAAGGCTACCTGCCGGTTTTCACGATGGGATTTGTAGGCTCCCTCCATCAACTCCGTCAGTTGGATACCTTCCTCCAGTCCAAAACAAATCTCCGTACCCTCCGTTATACCCTTAACCCACTGCGAAATCGCTGATGGCAGTGCCTTTGGCAGTTGGGAAGGAGTAATCCAGCCATGAACCGGCGAGTTGATCCGGTTTGACAGCAGCCGTACCTTGTTGTCCGGTCCTCCTACGAGCAAACTCCCCTCTGTCCCATACATCTCAAGAGTAAAGGGGCTTGCAGCCGTAACAAACCCGGTTTCCACGATGGCAACGGCTTTGTTCTCATATTCAATAACACTTACCGCATTATCTTCCACCGCTCTACCGGTATAGTTATTAAACATGGAAGTAATACGCACCGGTTTGCCTAATATCCAGCGTGACAGGTACATTGGATGCGCCCCGAGGTCCATCATGGCTCCGCCGCCACAGAGTACAGGATTATAGAAGAAATCGGGCAGCCAGTTTGCGATGGCTCCATTATGGGCATTCCTGACTCTTAAAAGGGTAATATCTCCAATAAGCTTTTCTTCTGCCACCTTCTTTGCGAAAAGGTTGTGGGGATGGGTTCTATGGGGAAAGGATATGCAGAACTTCACGCCGGCCTTTTTCACCGCTTCGGCAATATCCTGGCATTCCTTCACTGTCAAAGCCATCACCTTTTCGGTGAAGATATGCTTTCCGCTATTGGCAGCCGCCACCATGACCTCTGCGTGGAGGCTTGTAGGGGTATTTACCGCAACTGCATCCACATCCGCCCTTTTTAGCAGTGTATCAAGGTCCGGTTCAAAATCAGCCCCCAGCTCTTTTGCCCATTCGGTCCCTCTTTCCGTCTCTTCATCCCATACCGCAGTAATCTTCACATTGTCCAATGCCCGCAATTGATTTGCGTAATCCTCTGCATGGACATGCCATTTGCTCAACATTGCAACTCGTAACATACAGCCACCTCACCGCTTTTTTATTTTCGTGCCACTGCCTATTTATCAAAGTATACCGCCTTGCCGGTTTTTGCAGACTCATAAATCGCTTCCAGTATCTCCGTAACCACCAGTGCTTGCTCCGGTTTTACTACCGGATCGGTATCGTTAAGAATACTTTCAATCCAGAGTCTGGCTTCCCGGTCCGAGTCGGTTTCCTTTTTCCCATCATAGAAAGCCACCCCACCGGAGCCCAATTCCGCCTTGGTAGTATACAGCCTGCCGAAATCTTCGCCGTTGATGTTCAGCCCATCCCGCATATCAGCACCGCCTTCAGTTCCACAAAGAGTTGCTTTCGCTTCAAGGACATCCAGAATATTCAGCGCCCAGCTGGATTCTAATACGATGGTTGCTCCGTTCTCCATGGTAATAAACCCGAAGGCGGAATCTTCCACCGTGAACTTTTCCGGGTCCCATGGGCCCCAGGCATTGGCAGCGTCCTTTTTGCTTCCCAGCTTATGGTAGACATTCCCCATAACACTCTTCACCTTATAGTTGTCCATCAGCCACAGGGTCAGGTCAAGGGCATGGGTTCCGATATCGATCAACGGACCGCCTCCCTGCTCCTCTTCATTGAGGAATACCCCCCAGGTGGGAACGGCACGCCTGCGGATTGCGTGTGCTTTTGCAAAATAGATTTCCCCCAGGTCGCCTCTGTCGCAAGCCTTCTTCAGGTGCACGGAATCAGGTCTGTGCCGGTTATTGTAGCCGATGGTAAGCTTTTTACCCGTTCTTTTGGCAGCTTCCAGCATCTTTCTGGCCTCTGCTGCGGACTTTGCCATGGGTTTTTCACACAGTACGTGTTTGCCTGCTTCCAGAGCATCCACGGTAATAAAGGAATGAGAACGGTTTGGCGTACACACATGGACTACATCTATACTTTCATCCTTTAATAATTCCTTATAGTCGGAATATACCCTGGCACCTTCCACACCATATTTTTTAGCCGCTTCCACTGCCCGTTCCTCAATAATGTCGCAAAAAGCAACCAACTCGACGGTGTCCAGCTTTGAAAGGCTTGGCATGTGCTTTCCATTGGCAATACCGCCGCAACCGACAATCGCAACCTTTAATTTTTTCACACTATTTTCTCCAGCCATAAAATGATCCTCCCCTAAAAATTTATTTACAGTACCAACTTCCTCATATATTGAATGGTAAAATCAATGCCCTTGTCCCCCAGTTCACCGCTCCATACACTGGAGTGAGGCTCCATGCTGAGGCCTCCCCGGTAATGCTTTGCATGCAGGATGGAAATAAACGCGCCCCAGTTTGTCTGGTCCATACCCGCCGGCGGATCGTCAAACCTTTCTCCAGCAATGATTAAGGAGCCCTTCAAATGAATATGACGGAACCGGTCACCCCAATCACAGGCTTCCTTCAAGTAGTCTGCACCGTCGTACCGGCTGTGGGCAGGATCATATTTGATCCCAAGCTCCTTCAAGTGGCCGTGAATGACCGCCCAGGCCATGGGATTATGAATGAAGTTAACCTTCCGGCAGTTGTAAGTGGAGATTTCCACTCCCTTTTCCCTGCCGTACACAAGTAGCTTTGACAAATATTCGATGGCAGCCGTACAGTTCTCATAATAGGACAGCTCCTCGACGTAATTGCATCCACACACGAAGTTCGGACACTCCAGAAAATTTGCCGCGTCAATCAAACGATAAGAAAGCTCCAACTCCGGTTCAATAATTTTGCCTTCCCGGTCTATCTTCTCCGCCTTCCATCGGCCAATGGAAGCCACTCGCACATTATATTTCTGAATCCAACCCTTGATCTTCTCCAGATCCTCAAAAAACTCTTCCGTATTATATCCCTGATTAATACAGAATTCCAAAAAATCCAGTCCTTTTTGCTGCGCCTTTATGAAGCTTTCTTCCTTCGGCAGTCCAATAATTCCAAGTTTCATTGTATCCTCCACTCTGTGTCCCCCTGGACAGTTATAGAATTCCTCTTAAATGCCGCAGGCTTTCTTCAATGCTTTGCAGCTGCGGTATTTCGAAAGCTTCCTGCTCCACGGTATACCACTGGGCCCCCCACTTTTTACCCGCGGACACGATGGACGGAAAGTCCATGATCCCGTTTCCGATCTCCGTATTTATCTTCTCTTCCTGGCTTTTCATATCCTTGATATGCAGGATGGAACAGCGTTCCTTATATTTTTCAATGAAGTCTACCGATCTGTTTCCGGAAAACTCAACCCAGAACGTATCCAACTCGATGAAAAGATGCTCGGGCTCTGTATGGGCCACCAGCAAATCCAAGCCAAATTCACCGCCGAATTTCTCAAATTCGAATTCATGATTGTGGTATCCGAACCGAATCCCCTGGCTCTTACACTTTTGTCCGATGGTAGTAAAGAGTTCTGCCGTCCTTTTGTAGCTATCCACACTATCCCTCATATTTTGCGGAAGATAGGGGCAGATAAGGTAGGGACTGCCGATTTCCAGTGAATATTCCAGCAATGCCTCCAGCTCCGTGTTCAGGCTTTCAATTCCCACATGGCTGCCTGCCGCCTTCAACCCCAAGCCATCCAGGGCTTTTTTCAACTCCCGGGCCGGAGTATTAAAATACCCGGCAAACTCCACGCCATCATAGCCGATCTTCGCTACTTTTTCCAGCGTACCGATAAAATCGGTCTGTGTAAGTTCTTTAATCGAATATAACTGTAATGCTACTTTCTCCATAAACCCCCATCCTTTCCATAGGCAATTGGGTCTTTCCCTGCCCTCAAGATATCTACTTCTATAAAAATAAATTACCATAGTACAGGTAAATGGTATATAATTAAACTATCAGAAAAATATTAAAAATTTGTCATTGTAAAATCAGGAGTATTTTTATGACCGAACCTTATTTTGAACCCGTAAGGCCCATGTATGATGCTTTATCCTGCCCTTTTGGCTGTCACACGCAGCACAGCTCCGGGAAGGGTCTCATGGTGGATGCCCATTGGCATTATTATATAGAAATGTTGTTTTCGCTTTCCGGTAAAGCCAGTGTTTTTCTGGGAGGAAAGTGTTACAGCTTTAATGAAGGGGATCTTGTCCTCATCAATGCCCGGGAGGTTCACTCCATTACTGCCGATGTCGGTGAGAATATAAATTATATTGTAGTAAAATTCGATCCGGAAGTTCTCTATACGACTTCCAGAACCGTTTTCGAGTCAAAATACGTGCTGCCTTTTACCATGGCAAAGACTTCTCCCCAAAAGGTATTTTCAAAACAGGAGATTAAGGAAACGCCGATCCCTGACTTAATTAACGAAATTTATGAGGAATTTTCCAGCAAGAAATACGGGTTTGAATTGGCAGTCCGTACGCATATCTGTAGGATTTTCTTATGGATTCTACGGAATTGGGAGAAAAAGGGGGTTAATCTGGATGTCGTTAGCCATCCTCTCAAGGAAAATGATATGCAAATGCTGCAAAAAGTTTTTGACTACCTCGACCAAAACTATATGCAGGATGTAACAGCAGAGGCAGTCGCCCGGATGTGCAACCTGAGCTACAGCTATTTCTCCAGGCAGTTTAAAGCCATTATGGGAAAAACCTTCACCGATTACCTGAATTATATACGAATCACCGAGGCAGAAAAACTGCTTCTCACAACGGATTTGAATATTACCCAGGTGGCTCTCGATACCGGGTTTTCCAACTCCAGTTATTTTATCCAGCAGTTTAAGCATTATAAAAGTATTTCGCCAAAGCAATTCCGCCATAAAGCGGCTGCTAGAAATTCACATGAAAGTGTCAGGAAAGAGGAGCCTTTCTGAGAAGAGCAAATGCATCACCAAAACCCGGCTCCCTGTATCCTTATGTCCGCTTCGAAACAAACGGGTTTTCTCTTATGATATATCTCCAGGGATAATCTTTTGCCTCTCCCGCATAATCGATATTAATCCGGGGTGTAGCCAGGATGTCTTTTTCCAGCACACGCTCCTGGTCCAGCAGGTACAATTTATCCCCGCACAAATCCATGGTATTCTGCTCCTTGGTAATTCCCATGGCCAAGCAAAGCTTTCCCGGTCCGCTGCAAAGGTTTTTTACAGCCTCCGTCTTCCTGCGCTTTTTCATCAGATCAAGCCCCTCTACCGGCTCCAGTGCACGAATGAGTATTGCTTCCGGTTTTTCAGCTACATTGGAGACGATGTTAAAGCAATAATACATACCGTAAATCAAATATACGTAGGCATGCCCTCCAGGTCCGAAGGCCACTTCGGTCCGACTGGTCCGCAACCCTTTATACATGTGGGCGGCAGCATCCTCTGGGCCGATATAGGCTTCTACCTCAACAATTTTCCCTACGGTTGTTCCTTCCTGCGTGCTATGGACGAGGTACTTTCCAAGCAGTTCTTTGGCAACAGTAAGTCCATCCCTTTCGTAAAATTCCCGCGAAAGTTTCATTCTTATGGTCCTTCCTTTCCCTACATCCTCATTTTTGCGCACCCGCTTCCCGGGCACGCTTGCAAAGCCTGTCACTTCTATTCTCATTATATACTATGAAACACCTTTTTTACAGCCTCTTAAAAAAACGAAGGAACCATTACTAAAAATTAAATATATTCTAATTTTAATTAATATTATCAATTTTAAAATTCATAATATTAATATTTTTATTGACAGTCCTACGAATCAATGGTAAATTAATAGAAGCAAATGAAGATATGAATACGATTAAAGCATTGTGGAGGAAATAATTTGAATAAAATAAAAGCCATTTTCCTCTCTTATAGAGGACTTCCAAAAGAAATCTACATATTATTCCTTGCAAGGATCATCAACAGTATCGGCAGCTTTGTATCACCCTTGCTTTCCTTGATTCTTACACAAAAAATCGGGCTTTCAAAGACAGAGGCCGGTGTTTATATAACAGTTCTCATGGCAAGCCAGGCGCCCAGCCTGTTATTGGGAGGAAAACTGGCGGACTCCTTTGGCAGGAAGAAAATCATCCTCATTTTTCAGGGGTTGGGAGCCTCGTCCTTGATACTTTGCGGTTTTTTGCCGCCAAGCATCACCATGATCCTCATCCTTTGCATTTCCGCCAATTTTTACATGATGTCCTTCCCTGCCATGGACGCTCTGGTTGCAGATGTGACCACCCCGGAAAACAGAAAGAGCTCCTATTCCCTCTTATACATGGGACATAATCTCGGTTTTGCCATTGGTCCGGTCATCGGCGGAATGCTTTATAAACGCTTTTTGCCCATGATCTTTATCGGCGACGCCCTCACCACGCTCCTGTCGGTATTTCTTGTTATGCTCTTTATTAAAGAGACAGTGCATAAGAAAATCCCCTCTCCAGCTGAGCCTCCCCTGGAAACCCAAGATGCAGATTTGGAGAAGCATGAAACGGGTTCTGTGCTTCAGGTGCTTTTTAAACGCCCTGTTTTGCTTTATTTTGCTTTCATTATGTTCATTTATCAGTTTGCTTACTCGCAATGGGGGTTCACGCTTCCACTGCAGCTGGGAGACCTTCTTGGAGAGGAGGGCGCCGGATTATACGGTTTGGTTGCAGGCTTTAACGGCGTTATGGTTATCGCTTTCACTCCCGTCCTCAATGCAGCTACCCATAAAATCAGCCCCATGAAAGCCATAACTTTCGGGGGAGTTCTATATGCTCTGGCTTTTGGCATGCTCGGGTTCATTAAGGCTCCATACCTCTTTTTTGCCTCCGCATTTATAATGACTCTTGGAGAAATCATGATTTCCATAAGCAACGGCACTTTTATAGCAAACCATACTCCAGCCTCCCACAGAGGAAGGGTCAACTCCGTCCTTCCCCTCATTATAGGTGCCGGATACTCGGTAGGCCCCATGGTTACAGGAAAAATTATGGCTTTCCATTCCATTCGAACCACCTGGCTGATGGTTTCAGCTTCCGTTTTTACCGGAGCTGTTCTGATGAAGATTTTAGAGCATAAGGAAACGCAGTCGAAAACCACTGCTGCTTCTGTTGTCAGGGATTAACCACTGCGCATATCGCTTCCTTATGGATAAAAAACTTCTATATTTTGACCCGCTCGCTGATGACCCCGTAAAAGTTGTTTGCGATGGTATCCATACCGGCGGAGGATGGGTGTACAAGGTCTGCCGAAAGACCTGCCGGGTCATTCAACAACTGTCGGCCCGGAACATATACTAATTTGGGCAAATTCAGTGTTTCCACCTTTTTACGCACTGCCTGCCGAAACTGCTCTACTTTGGGAAGCTGTGCATAGTCCCGTGCATTGGTATACAGGTCTGTGCAGAAAATCCATCGATCATGGTTGTTTTCTGCGATTCTGGAAATAAAATAATCAATTCTCTCTTCAAATTGTTCCAGGGTCCAATCATTAATTACGTTAATACCCATTTCAAGGGTAGCCACATCCCATTCACGTTCTGCGATATAGTCCGCCATGGCGGCTTCCATGTGTGCACTTCCTGCAAAGCCCAGATTGGTCAGGTCAAATCCCAGCCGTGCTGCAAGCTTCGATGCATAGGCTTCGCTGGGATGGACCCCGCTGCCCCCATGCGTGATGGAGGAGCCGTAGCACAGTATTTTCTTGTCCGGAACCTGCTCTCCGGAAGGTGGCGCAATATCTCCCTGAATATCAACCAGACAGTTTTCCCAGTCATAGGGCAATAGCACCCTTGTAACATTCGGATCAAAGGGCAGCCGGTATTCCTTGCTCAGGGCTTCCATCATTTCCAGCTTTGCAGGTTTTTCTATCGTGATCTTTATGGGCTCGTTGCCGATAACAAAGGGCGTAATCTGATAAGAGCCCTGAAAACACCCATGATAAATCTCCGCGATTCCCGTAGGCAGCACATCTCCCCCCGGGCTTCGCATCAGTGTTATTTCAGCACTTCCTGCATTGATCACAAACCGGATTTCGCAGCCGGGTGAAAAATAGGCTCTTTTCCTGGCCTCGTCATTCAGCTTTAAACGGACCTCTTCAGGAATTCTGCTCATCAGGTAGCCTTCTCTGTCCGGACTCTTCTTTATTTCACAAACATTGTACAGTTCCGCATTTTTGAATATCATACTTCTCCGTCCTTTTGTTTAAAGTTTTATTATAGGAGCCTTGCCTTTATCCTTCGCAGGCTTCTACTCCTTTTCAGGCTGAAGGATAAAATCAAAAGCTTTATCACGGTCACAAACCAGTTGTCCGTCCACCATTTCGAGCTTTGCAACCTGAATGGAAGACCGCCGGTGTTCATAGGGAGTTACATTATTCACCTTGGTTTCCACCACCTTGTTTTTATCCGGATGAGTAAAGTAGAAGATATAGGCTTCATCCCCCTGCACTACAACATTCGCATGAGCTCCGGTCGAGCCATCGTCGGTCCTCTCTCCCGGAACATCCAGAATATTCTTCTGCCGGGTCCAGTTTTCCCCATCCTCCGAGCGATAAACCCCCAATCCCTTCCAGGGGTCCGTAATCATCCAGTAGCTGTCCTTCCAGTAAAAAACATTCGGTCCTTCATGGGCACAATCCGTAATAACGGGACCCGTGACCTTCCAATGGTAGAGATCGGTGCTTTCCGCCGCATAGGTATGGGAATGATGGGCCTCATCCTTATACCACATCCTCCAGATACCGTTTGGCATCCGATAGATCCCTGCATCAATGACCTTATGGGAAGATAGTTCCAGTATGGATTCAAACTTCCAATCCCACAAATCCCTGCTTGTCATGTGTACAATGTGACGGTCCCACTTCCAGTCCTTCGGAATCCCTCTGACATAGCTCACATACATATGGTATACACCTTCGTGCCACAAAATCTCCGGTGCCCAAAAGGTGTTGCGCCCCCTCTCAAATTCCAGCCCTTGCAGTACGCCGCGGTACAGCCAGCTTTTTCCTCCGTCGTGTGAGGAAGCGATGCCGATATCGGTTCCGTGAAGCCAGCTAAAACCCTCGCAATCCACATTGGCCCTCCGGTTGGTATACAGCATCCACCAGGACTTTTCTTCCCGGTTCCATATCAAGGTCGGGTCGGCAGCTCCGTCATGGACAGGGTCCCGGAAAAGCGGTGCATTGGGTACTCTACTTTCCATCATCTTCAACCTCCTGAGATCATCGTTGATTTTTCCTTTATTAAAGTCATTGAAATGAACATGGCAATCACAAACAAGGCTGCAATCACTACAAAGGGAAGCAGGGCATTTATAGAGAAAATCACACCCGCAATATAGCTGGATGGAATACATACCAGTGCTGTTAGAACCTGCACTGCCGAAAGCATATCCGACTTTTCATGGTCTCCCAACTTGTTGATAAGCACCGCGTCCCTGTAAGTAGCCATAAGGTAGTTTCCAATGGCGGAAATGGTTATGGCCATCAGCATGGCAAAGAGGTTTTTCTCCGGGAGAAATATAAAGAAAATCGCGCCTGCGGTGCACACAGCCAGAGAGCCTGTAAGGGTCTTTTCCTCATTAACATTCCTCAAACGGGGGATTAGCAGCAGGAAAAACACCAGGTTCACTACCGCAGTGATGACCTGGGTTAACGATATAGCTTCTTCACCGAAGCCCAGGTTATTCTGCAAGTATAATACCTGTATAAAACCCATGGATGCGGTAAAGTTTACGATGACATAGAGAAGCGATATAATGATAAAACTCCTGTTTTTATAGGCTTCCAGCACTGTATAAAAATACGCTTTAAAACTTCCCGCAAAGGAAAGTGTTCGATGTTTCTCCATCAGCTCCAATCCCACGCGGGTCTCCTTGATATAGGCATTTCGTATGAAAAAACTTATGGTCATGCTGATGGCTCCCAAAAGATAAAAGGTCCGAAGGGTGGGTATGATGCCGTACTGCCCCATGAGCATTCCCGCAGCGGGCATTAAAATTCCCGGCGCTGCCATGACTACATTCATAATCCCGAAGACCTTGGCTCTCTTCTTCTCTTCCACATCTTCGCTTAAGAGACAATACCAGGCAATGGACGATACCTTTACCGTGGCGTTGATAATGGAAGCCGCCATGAAGAACCAGAAGTTTTGTGCAAATGCCCAGATAAACATGGGAACAGACCAGCAAATCAGGTCAAAGATAAAGATTGTTCTTTTTCTCCCCAGCTTATTGCTGATGCCGCTGGCCATAAATTGCCATGCGAAGGAAAACAGCAGGTTACAAGTGCTGATGAGCCCGATTTCAACTGCGGTTAATCCCATTTTCTGCATATACAAGGGTGCATAAAATAATACTACCTTCCCGAAAACTGCCCAAATCGCCTGTGTGATAATGGTATACTTTGCGCTTGCAGGAAGATCCGATAAAACTGCCATAGGTCACTTCGATCCTTTCAATTTTGTATCTGCGATTGCTACTGCTTCCGGTCTACTTCAGTACCAGCCTTCCGTCCATTTCTTCCACAGGAATAAATACAGGCCGCTCATTGGGTGTTTTGTTGGGCTGGTGAAGTGTCAGCAGGAGTCTCCCGTCAAAGGTTCCGAACAACATGCCATGTCCCCCGTTTTTCCCGAAAACCGGCTCCTTCTGATGCTCCCATGGTCCGGTTATTTTACCGGAAGCGGAGCAGGCAGCTCCGATGGCATAGCCGTTCTCCCCGGTGCTGGACCACAACATCATTAACTTCCCATTTTGCATCCTGTATAAATACGGCCCATCCGTTACGTAGTTTTTGACTTGCCCTGCATCGCTGTTTCCTATGGACGGACAAGTCCAAGGGGCCTCCGAGGCGCAAAACAATAAAACCGGCTCACCCACGGCCTCTTTCAGGTCCTTGTCCAACCGCACGGCACACATTTCTCCATCCCGGACCTGCAGCCACTCATGGCAGAAAACCATCCAGGGATTTTGCTCTTCATCCACATACAAAGTACCGTCCAGGCACTCCCAGTCCGCCGGTGTCACCGGACCATCGGAATAGGGAATAAAAGGCCCCTGGGGCTTTTCGGACACCAATACCTGCGTGCCCCTGCACCGGTCCGGAGCTTTGAAGCTGGCAAACATGTAGTACCTTCCCAGATAGAAGTACGCCTCAGGAGCCCAGAAGTTCCGGTCCGCCCAGAAACCAGGCTCCGGCCGGAAAGCGGGAAAAGGGCCTTCCCAGTCCTCCAGGTTGCTGCTTGCATACACGTCAAACCCGGTACCAATCCCACCCCAGGGGCTTTTATCCGTTGTACCGTATAGATAATACTTTTGTTCCTGTGCTACAGGAAGGATAAAAGGATCCCGTATTTGTATATCTTCTCTTTTAAGCATTTTACATCCCCCAAATTCAATCTGCATCCAGCCGTTCAACTACAGCTTCCTTGGTTTCCCCTCCGGTCTTGCTGTCAGCAACGGGTATTCCGAAATCGGGTGTTCCGTCCTCCTTCCAGTTCAACCGCTGCGCCCGTGTATGCCGGTTAGGGTCTTCGAGAGGTTTTTCCACCTGCTCATAGTTGCGAGCGTGATACACTACGATGTCTTCTTTTCCATCCTCGGAAACAGTAAAACAATTATGCCCCGGTCCATACTGGCTCGTTTCACTATTGCTTTTGAATACGGGCTCCCTTGACTTGGTCCAGGATGCTGCATCCAGCAAATCACTATCCTCGGAAGCACTCAGAAGCCCCATGCAATAGTTGGCGTCGGTGGCACTGGCAGAGTAGCTGATAAATATCCTTCCATTTCTTTTTATGACCGCAGGACCCTCGTTGACCCAATACCCCACTTTTTCCCAGGCAAATTCCGGTTTTGAAAGCATGACCGGGGTTCCTCCCAGGGTCCAGGGGTTTGACAAGGTGGTAATATACAGGTTTGTATTGCCCTGGATGTCCGGCTTGTTCTGGGCCCAAACCAGGTACCGGGTACCTCTGTGTTCGAAGGTGGTGGCATCCAGGGAAAAGGATTCCCAGTCCATTTTCACTTTTCCTTTTTCCACCCAGGTTCCCTCCAGAGGGTCCGGTGACACATTTTCCAGGACATAGACACGAATTTCCCATATGGACTCTGCCTTACCGGCAGCAAAATAAATGTACCATTTTCCGTCAATAAAATGGATCTCCGGCGCCCAGATGTGCGCACCCATTTCGCCCTGCTCATGCTTTTTCCATATAACTTTCGGGTGAGCCTTTCCCAGGTCCTGAATCGTTGCTGCTTTCCTCAGTTCAATCCGGTCATACTCGGGAACGGATGCAGTGAAATAATAATACCCGTCCGTGTGTTTATAAACCCAGGGGTCCGCGCGCTGCTCGACAATGGGATTTACGAAGTCGGAATGCCCGGGTAGGGGAGTCTTGTTCTCGTTTACTGCAGACATGCTAAGGCACCTCTCTGTAATTTTTGTTATAGTCAACCCTCATCCCTCTATCGCCCTTCTCCCGGGCTCGGTAGAAGGGCGGAGTAGAATAACTACGAAGCAGTTCCCAGTTCTCCTCTACCAATTTTGGGAGAGGGGCTAGGGGTGAGGGTTATTTCATTTTGCAAATACCTAATTTTCATTATAGTGTAAGAGGGACTTGAGACAGTCCTCTGTATAGCAGCTATCTCAACTCCCTCTACCATAAAGCTCTATAGGTCAATAATTTTTATACCATGAGGCTCCAAACTGACATTGTAGCGATTTCCCATCGAATCCATTACGCCGGTCTCTTCCTGGCTGCCGCTATTATTGATGATGACCAGTTTTTTACTTTTCGGATAGCAGGCACATTCCGTATTGACATTGCTGCAGGTCCAAACCTTAAAGTCCTCTTCGCAGCCTGCGGACCAGTGGATGGCCCGGTGCAGAAGCCGTATATTCTGCGGAGTAACTTTATGCCCCGACAGGTATACTGCCCTTCCTTTTCCGAAATTGTGAACCGCTACCCTGGGTGAGCCGTCCTTCTCTTCAAGGACTTTTGTCGCCCCACCGGTAACAAATACATTATCAATATCCTTATCAAAATCCACTTCCCCCTTCATATCTTCCAGGATAAAGTGTCTTTCTTTTTCCTTTTCATAAGCATACTTCGCTTTGCAGATGGACAAGCCGATCTCCCGGTCAACGCCCAGTACATGGGAGAGTTGGAAGTACTGGCTGCTGTGTCTGGCCGCCGAAGGCTCACCAATCCCGATGAATCCGCCGCCCTGAGCCACCCACTCCGTAATTTTCCCAACAACTTCCGGGCTGCTCCAATGGGAGCCCCCGCTCCAAGCGCTGTCCAGCCTGCCTGCGTTAATGATGACCTTTATATCTTCCGGAACCCCATTTTTTACGATGTCGTCGAAGCTGATAAAATCAACGTCCATGGGCAAACCTGCAAGCGATTCTATCACCCGGATCAGTTCTAATTCCGGATGCTCGTGCATGTGCCCGCTGCAGCTCCAGGAGCGCAGCTTTCCCCAAGAAGTGAGGATGGCCACTTTACAGGGTGCCGTATAGGGCTTGCTATCTTCGTGGAAGGACTTTAACATTCTGAATTCCTGTGTCAGTGCTTCCATATACTCTACAAAATCAGGAAAATCCTGCACCAGATGCAGGTAACCGCCCAGGCCGATCCGGTCTACCGGTGCACGCAGCAATGCGCGTCTCACATTCACCCAGAACTTCTTTGCATCCAGTGTCGGATTTCCTCCTTCTTTAAAGGTAGGCTCCCCGCCTAATCCTGTCGGGAACAGGTAGGGATGCAAGCGCAGTTCATGGGTTTCCACGCCCTTTACACCGGCACATAACCTGGCTTCAAAGGCACTGAATACACATTTGATAATCCCATCAAAATTGAAATCTTTAAACCTGTCTCCATAAGGTTCTACCCCGATCCAGTGGTCATCGTAGAACACATAGGCCTTTTTACCGTACTGATGCACAAGATCGATACACTTTCTACCGAAAGAAACCACAAAGGCATTCACAAAATCCATCCAATCACGGTATCTTTGGGTGGGTACATTATGGGTCGGGTTGTAGCGCCCGTTATTGACAAAATCCTCCGAAGTCAGCCGGTAGCCCTTCACCTTCTCAAATTCCTTCAATGCCAGGGGATTGGCAGCGAAATCATAGGAGCCCCAATCGGAATAGATAAACCGCAGGTTTGGGTCCTCCCCCCAGTACCAGCAGAAATTATAAAACATGGAGGTGAATCGTACTACATTAGTCTTCGGATGGTCCTGGAGCCATTTTTCCAGATACCGCAGAATCTGCTGCTGCGTCTCGGAATACATGGGCTCGATGGACATGAGATGCTCCTTATCCCCCCAGTTGTTGGTGATACGGTTGTACATGGATATTTCTTCCCAGATTCTGCATACCAGGAAGTTAACGGTGTATTGGTGCCATTTTTCCACATTATGAATAGTTACGATCCCGGAATCCGCGTCAAAACTCCACCGGGAAACCGGAACCTCCAGCCCTGTGGTCCGGTCAAAGACCTGCCACCATTCCTTAGGGTCATCCTTGGAATTAATGATAAATTGCTCTTTAAAATAGCCCTTTAACGGGTCAATCCTTACTGTGCTGTCCTCCGCAATCACCGGAAAACTCATTAAAAAATTCTGCTGAAGCTTATCCATATTGGCTTTCGCCCATTCATTATCCGACCGGACAAGGCACAAGGTCGAATAAATATCATAGCCCATGGAAACAATGTCGTCGGACAACTGCGTTCCATCACTGTCACGGATAACATCCGCTCCCCATCTTTTCGCAAGCTCCAGTGTCAGGTCCTCATAACCGGCCTCACCGGGTAAGGTAAAAGAGCCTTTCTTAAATTGATCAGAATGCATGGTGATCCCCTTTCCTCTCCTTCAAGTCATGGCGCCGCCTTTTGAATTCTTATCCACCAGTTCACAAAGGAAGGCCAATGCGAGTCCCTGGCCCCAGCCCTGGATTCTCTTTATAGGAACGTTTTTGTAGTCCTCCGCCGTCAGCATTACCGCCGTTCCTGCCGAAACATTTTTCACGGTTCCATCTTCGGCGATGTTATTCAGAATACCGTTAATGGCTTTTTCTATGGCTTTCCCATGGAGCGGATGTCCCCAGTTTACGAGGCTTGCTGCGATTCCCGCAGAGGCCGAAGTCTCCAGATACGAGGATTCATCATCCAAAAGGGTATGCCAGAGGCCTTCGGGTGACTGCAGCCGTACCAGTGCACTCAGGTGGTCGCGTAATGCGCCCCCGATCTGCATCCACATGGGGTTGAGGTAGTTCAGGAACCTGTAGGATTTCGCCATGGTATAGGCCGCCCATGCATTGGCTCTGGCCCAGTACATTCCGGACATATGATTCTTCTGCACATTGTTCCATGCATGATAGAACAAGTTTGTAGTCGTATCCTGAAGGTATTCCTCATGCCAGTAGAACTGATTTAACGCATCGTCTATATATTCCTTGTTATCCAGCTTAAAGCCCATTCTCAAAAGGAAGTAAGCTGCCATAAACAGGGTATCGGCCCATGCCTGTTCCGGAAAATCATTCTTGCTGGATACGGTATGCTGAAACACATTATCCCCAAACCGGATCGCGTCTTTTCTAAGATATTCCGCCTTTTGCAAAGCCAGGTCCAGGTATTTCTGATCCCCGGTAGCGTCATGCAGTGTAATGAGCGTGTGCCCCATAGCGCAGGCATTGACTGTAAAGGGAGGCAGACCCACTTCCAGATATTCATCCACCCACTTTACCAGAAAATCAATGTACTCCTGGTTTTTTGTAACCTCCCAGGCTTTGCTGATGCCGTAAAACGCCACTCCACAGGGCCAATCCCAGGTAAAGTCCATATTCATCGTTCTTTTGACAACACGGTCTATGGTCTCGATAATTTTCTGTTCATCATACTGAAGCTTATACATATGACCCCTCATTCCTGTCCGGTATTTTTATCCTAAATATAATAGCAGAGATTAGCCCACAATTCCTTTCGTCCCGGAAGCTAATCTTCTGCATGAAGGAAGAGCGAAAGAGGTTCTTTCGCCCACCCTCAGTTTTATTCATTTAGGAATCGCTAAAATATAACTTCGGCTAAAACTTTTTCGGGCTACTACAGCTTGGCCCCGTATCTAGGATGCATAGGCGAGCAGCAAACATAGTTTGCGACCAGCCCCAAAAAAGTATCCGAAGTAATATTTTAGCCGATCCTTAACAGCTTATTTAGCAGCTTTCATATCCTTATACAGTTTCTGCTTTTCTGTCAGAATTTCCTGATAACCGCTGGCCAGGTAATCCTTCACCAACTGGTCATACAGTTTGTCGAATTCACCCGGTTTTGCCATTATAAGCTTGGTGCAGGCTTCTTCGTACTTCTGTTGCAGTGTCTTCTGATTCTTTGTCATCGCAGCGATCGGTTTGTCGAAGAGGAAGTCAGGAATCTGTTTATTTGCTTTTGTAATCTTAAACGTATCTTCCATGAGGTAAGTGAAGCCCGCAGGTGCTCTTACTGCTGCATCCGCCTTCATGTTCGCTTCATCACTTCCGAGGTCGACAGCTTCGGTAACCAGACACCAGTAATCCTTGTTGGTACCGTTCAACAGTCTTTCTTCGCCGTTGAAACCTGCTACAGGGGTATTCACACCATTAGTTTTTGTGTAGTTCTTGCCTTCCACACCATTCTGGAGCACGGAAGAAATTTCCGGTTTTGACATCCAGTCATAGAACTTGATAACGGAGGCCATATTCTTGCTGCTCTTATTAATACCGCTCAGCATTCCGAAAGGCCAGTAAGCGCGTCCGGTGGATTGCTTATCCTTCTGCAAGCGACCGAAATCCGGTATCGCCAGTTTTGCTGTAGGTACATTCTTCATCAGTGTCTGAATGATCGGCGGGTTGGAGGATAAGAAGAATCCGAATACTCCTGCCTTGCCGTTCATAAAGTCAGCTTCCGCTTTTTTTCCATCCTTATCAAGCGCAAATTCAGGGCTGATCAAGCCTTCATTAAAGAGCTTGTTGTTGAATTTGAGACGTTCCTTGTCAGCGGCCCATGGCAATGCACCGATAGCAACGTCGGAGTACATGGCAAACTCTTCTTCTGAAAGATTATCCGGTCTCCATTGATAGTTGGTAACAGGGTCTTTTGCACCCGCCAGAGTCATCGTTGCCGGTATGATATTGGCAGCGCCAACTCCTGCTGGATCCTTTTCTTTAAAGGCCTTCAACACCTGGTAGTATTCATCCATGGTTTTCGGAGCAGGCATTCCTACTTTATCCAGCCAGTCCTGACGCATTACTGTAATATAGTTATAAGACGTTGGTCTTTTTGCCGGGATATAGAACTGTTTTCCGTTCACTTCGCCATATTTCAATATTTCGGGTCCAAGTGTCTTAACCAGGTTTGGGCCGTTTTTCTCCAAAACATCTTTGGGTATCTCCTGGAATGCGCCACGGCCATAGAAAGCGGAAATGGTCGGATAGTCATAGCTGAATATAACATCAGGTGCTTCGTTGGCTGCCAAAAGCATATTAAACTTATCTACATCCTGCGTTCTTGGAATGGGCACATACGTTACTTTTACATTAATGTCCTTCAAAGCATTTTCCTGTATCCATTTGGACCAGTAGCTGTTGTCTGCCGGAGATTGGCCTTGATTTCCTCTCTCATATACAGGTATCTTAATCTCAACTGGCGGCCCTTTTGTAGCTTCCGCTGTCGTAGTTGCAGCCGGGTTGGACGTATTATCCTTTTTGGAGCTGCAGCCGACAGCAGTACTAGAAAGAAGTGCAGTCACAAGCAATAGGCTAGCTGCTTTTAACAAGTTTCTTTTCATGTTTATCTCTCCTTTTTTATTGTGTTTATTTATATAGAATCCCTTCGCGATATCCATGTATTCAGATATCTCACGGGAGCCTCTATCAACCTTTAACGGCACCTACCATAACGCCGGATACAAAGTATTTCTGGAGCCATGGATACACCAGCAGGATCGGAATGGTGGCAAACATGATACATGCTGCTTTTAAAACCTCCGGTACCAGTTGCACTGAACTTCCGCCAGCCTCCTGGCCGATGTTGGCATCGGTGGATGCACTGGCACTGACCAACTGATTCAGTTTTAACTGCAATGGGTATAGATTCTGTTTCGTGATGTAGAAGAGGGCATCCTGGAATGCATTCCACCGGCCTACCGCGTAGAAGAGGCTCAGTGTTGCCAGTATCGGCAGTGAAAGGGGCAGGACCATTTTTATGAGGATTCCGATATCGGAGCATCCGTCCAGTTTGGCGGATTCTTCAATACTATCAGGAATATTGGAGCTAAAAAATGTCTTCATGATAATCATGTTAAAAGGGCTGAAGCAAAGCGGGAGAATCAAAGCCCATTTTGTATTCAGTAAATGAAGCTTATTCATCAGCAAGTAATCCGGAATGATACCTCCACTGAAGTACATGGTAAAAAGAACGAGAAGCGAAAGGAACTTTCTTCCTTTTAGCCTTGTCTTTGTCAGCGGGTATGCACAACAGATGGTTAAGAACATACCGATTAAAGTAAAAAGTACGGTAATTTCTATGGTAACCCAAAGGGAGCGAAGCATTGCTTTATCGGTTAAAACCCTGCTGTAAGCTTCCAGGTTAAAGTCAACCGGGAATATGGTAACCTTTTGAGTAATGACTGCATCATTGGAGCTGAGAGACAGTGCTGCAACGTGTAAGAACGGAAGTAAGCATGCAAGCACTGCAAAAGTGATAACGATATAGATGATTCCATCAAAGATTCTACTGGCAACTTTTGAATTCATTTTCTCTTGCCCCTTTCTTATATAATACCCTGTTCGCCGGCTTTTTTAGCAATATAATCGGTACCGAGAACAAGCAGGAACCCGATGACGTTTTGGAACAGACCCACCGCAGTGGCTAAATTATACCGGACGGACTGGAGTCCCACCCTGTAAACAAAAGTACTGATTACATCCGCGAAATCCATAACGATAGGGTTTCCGATGGTAAAAGGACGGTCAAAGGAAATTCCCATAATTCTTCCCAAACTCATAATCAGCAATACAATGATGGTGGGCTTAATGCCCGGAAGCGTGATGTGCCATATTTTACGCAATCTGCCTGCGCCATCTACAACGGCAGCTTCATACAGTTCATTATTTATTCCAGTTATTGCCGCTAAATATATAATTGTTCCCCATCCGGCACTCTGCCATACCCCGATGGCAATATACGTAAATAACCAATGCCATTTCTCCGTAAGGAAGGGAACGGGATCGCCGCCCAACTGCGTGATAATGATGTTAACAAGGCCTGTTTTGGGTGACAGAAGCTGGTACATAATTCCTGCAATAATAACCCAGGACAGGAAATGCGGAAGGTACAGTATGGTTTGTGACACTTTTTTAAACCATTTTATCCGGATTTCATTAATCATAATAGCAAGGATGATAGGTGCCGGAAATCCGATAATTAAATCAAGGAAATTCAACATCAGGGTATTTTTTAATACCTTATAAAAGTCCGGCATTTTAAAGATTTCCTTAAATACGTCAAATCCGATCCATGGGCTGTCTGCAAATCCTCGAATAACATCAAAGTCCTTAAATGCGATAATCAGACCATACATGGGCGCGTATTTAAATAGTAAAAGAAACAGTACTGGCAGCACGATTAAAAGGTATAGAAAGAAATCCCTTTTTATATAAAACCAAATGCTCTTATTATCCGCATCCTTTTTTGAAAACCGTGATCTTTTTTGAAGTGCATCTTGCGGTGTACTGGCATTGTTCATAGTTTTTAGCTCCTTTACATCATTTTCTTGTGCAACTTCACCATGGTTTCATTATACCACGCCGCTTTTTTTTGTATATAATCACTTTTGACCCACGGTATCATTTTTGACAAACCGATGAAACGCTGTGTTTACAGGCATTTCAGCAAACTTCACACATTTCATCATCCACCGAAATGATTTTTGAGGGCCTCCAAAAAACCCCTACAGGATCAATAATGAGGGTGTGTATCAAAATTAAAAATAGTGAAATAACAATAGCGCAAGCTCACAATATATCCCATTTTCAGGGAATTACTCGGAACTTGCGCTATTTGGTGAAGTATTGTACATTTGTGTCATCCCGCACAGAACTTACTTGCTGTTTCGGAATTCGCCCGGGGTAATTCCTTCATATTTCTTGAAGAACCGGTTAAAGCTCTGATCGTTGTTATATCCCAGGGCCAGGGCAATTTCCGGCAGGCTGGCATCCGTTTGCCGGAGAAGCCGCTTTGCCTCCTCAATTCGTATACGGTTAATATACTCCATCACACTTTTCCCTGTTTTCTGTTTGATAATCTTCCGGATATAGGAGTAACTGATGCCGGTATACTCCGCCATGTGGTCGAAATCGATTTCTTTATTGTAATTCATTCGAATATAATCAATAATACGGTCAACATATTGCCGTTCTTCACTATCCTGGCTTTCCCTGTAGGATACGATTTTCGAGTAAAAATCCATCAAAAGGCATTTCAGCTCCGATAAGGTCTCCCGGGTAGACAGCTTGTGATAGATATTAAACCCGCTTCCATAGATATCGCTAAGGTTGATGTTCGATTCCACCAGGTACTTGATGGTACTTCCGGTTAACTGGTTGAATATCTGCAGGATGTTATCACAGGAGATATCCGGCATCCCCTTGATTTCCTCAATAATTCCTTCGATCTCTGCATCGATTTCATCGATGGAGCTCAGGTTCAGGTAGTTGAAAATCCGTTTTTCGCTATTATAGGGATAGTAATATTTACTATCTTCACTTTCCGCATGATTCCAAAAAATGATACTGCCATATCCGAAGATAAGCTTTCGCCGCACGGCTTCCTCTGCCTTATTATAGGAAAGCTTTATGCCGGAAGCCCCTTCCTGGCACGTTCCAACAGCAATGGTAATGGTATTGTCGATAATCCTCGAAAGCTCCTTCTGTATCTGGCAAAAGTATACATTGAGCATTTTGGGGTCCTGTACCTCATCAAAACTGTTCATGTTTAGAATCACTGCAATTTTGCCCTTATCATATACGACGCCCGCACAGGCATATCTTTGATTCAAAACCTCTTCACAGACCTTCACCACCAGCATTTTAATATAATACTGCTGGTCTTTGGGATATTTGACTAAAAACTCCTCGTACTTGTCAATGGCCAGAATGGCACAAATAAAGTACTTATACTGGAAATTCACGTCTGTAAGACTGCCTGGGTTCTGGCGCTGTTCCATATCCCCTTTTATCAAATCTAATAAATAGCTGTCTCTTAGGTTTCTCTTATTGTTTTCCAGAATCTTGTTTAGCTGGTTCTCCTGCTCTGCAATGGCGGAGAAAGCTTTTGAGAGCAAGGCCATTTCATTCTTTGTATCTGTCAGATCGATTCCCTTCCGCGCCTTAACATTCTGGACCAGCTTGCTCAAAGGACTGTATAGCTTCCTGGAAATCAGATAGGAGAGCACGCTGCCCAAGACAATAATAGCCATAATAATCGCAAAAATCTGCCACATCAGTCCATTTGCCTTTGCCATCAGGCTGTCCAGCGAATAAACGCCGAGATAAATCCAATCGTTGGCAGCTAATTTATAATAGGTGATAATTTGTCTTTTTCCATCTACGTGATCAATAACATAGCCATTGTCATCCTTCGACTCCATGACCTTTTTAATGTATGGCCTGTCGGAGATATTCCTGCCGATGAGGGATTGCTCCAGGTACGAAACCACATCGCCCTTATTATTAATAACAAATACCTGCCCGCTGTTGCTGAAATCCGTATTATTAATCAACCTGTAAAACTCGTTTTGATAAATGTTTACAACCACAACCCCTTCCAGTTTCGATGTAAAGGGAGTTAAGGGATAAATGCAGGTGATAACACTGTTATTTCCATAAGCTCCATTCTCGTTATTCTGGGCGGTGAGGCTTTCATTCGACGGTATTCTGGAGATCCACATGGAGCCCGCCCGGTTCTCCCGGTGCTCCTGATAGTAGCTAAGCCAGTTGGTATCTTCAAACACCTCAATCGGGACTACGCCCCGGCTGGACGTGGTAATATAATCCGTCCCCTCCAGGTATACATATACCGACTGCAGCCGGTAATTGGCATTGACTACATCACGTAAAAGAGTGACCACGCCATCTGCTGCGATGATATGGTTTACGTCTTCCCGAAAGGAACTATACTGTGTCAGATTGCTTAACGCATCAATTTTATTGTATCCCGTAAGCTTTACAACATCTTTGGTGACGGATTCAGCCAGCAAATCATTCATTCTCTTTACTGTTTTCAGATTATCAACGGCTGATTTGCTGATTTCTTTTTCCGAATAATTCATCATGTTATAGTTAAATAATAAACCGGCTATAATCAATGGGATGACCAGAAATAAAGACATCACCGTAAATAATTTAACGATCATTGATGAGTTTTTCATGGATGCTCCCCCCACTTTGTATCCAATGTTTATAGATATTTCTTCCAACTCTGCGATCTCTTATTTGCATGCAGAACATAAGTCCGATTTGTAACAGGTAAAAACAGGGATATAAACAGTAACGTATATAGTTAATTATACGCACTCACCACTAATTATCAAGATTTATTACACAACTTTTCCATGACAAAGTTTCCCACCCACCGTGAATCCTGTGATGTGGGCGCAGTACAGCACAAATAGAATTGAAGGTTAATTAAATTCCCGAGAAACAAATTCCGTTTCACCCCTGGGCCGTTGATCCGCCAATCAAATATTTTACTACAGAAGAATTCCTTATTCTTAACTCTTCCGGGAATATATCCATTCTCTTTGATAGAAGCGCAAGGGACCCTTTTCCTTCCGGGTTCTCCCGCAACAGTTCGACAGTATGGCCCAGTCCCAGCAGCAGCTGGTTATAAAAGTCCCTATGGCTGATTACGTCTTCCGCCGCTAAATGAAAAACTCCTTTTTCTCCCTGCTTGATGATGTAATGAATTTGCTTTGCCAGTGTTATATCCGTATTTGTATTATAGAATATATTGGGGTAGACCTCGATACTCTCTTTATTGGCCATTGCCTGGATCACCTTGTCCATGATCCGTGAATTCTTTCCCCATACTTGTGGAAGCCGTAGTATGCAGGCCTTCTCTCCCAGGATCTCGACGATTCTTTTTTCACATTCCGCCTTGAATCGGCCGTACTCCGAACCGGCATTAGGCGCATCCTCTTCATAGTGGTGCCGGTTCACATCCTCATTACCATCAAAAACATTTGCCGTAGAACAAAAATAGAGTGTGCCTTCTTCCTTTTTCAGGTATTTAGCCAGTTCTTCATGTAAAATCAACTGTTTAGCAAAATCCCCTCTTAGGCAGGATACAACAATTTGAGGTTTTATAGGATCCAGGATCGCATATAGCGTCCGGATATCTTCTACATCCAGAGGAAAATACCTGTTCTTACCATCCGCTACCGGATTCTTTGCATAGGTTCCGTAAAGCTCGAATTCCTTATCTTGATCCATTTCCTTTATTAGCGCATTTCCCACAAGCCCACTTCCGCCCAATACTACTATTTTCCGCATAGTAACGCCCCCTGACTTCCATCGGTTCGCATGATTGATTCAGAATACATCATAGGTAAATAATACCATCGAGTTTCTGCTCTGTCTACAATAAAAGCATAAAAACTATGCCTCAGGTACATGGCTATGCATTAACCACATCGTTGGAAAAGGAATGGAAAGTGTGCTTTAAAGTGGTCTTTGCAGCTTTAACCCTCACCCTCCAACTCCCTCTCCCAAAATTGGTAGAGGGAGAGAGTGGAAAAAGATTCAAATTTCTCCTTCTCCCAATGTTGGGAGAAGGGGCCAGGGGATGAGGGTTAGGCCCAAAAATTGCTCTACATCGGTATTTTGTGTTATCCTGCATATTTGTAATTATATTCCATACTTGTAGATAAGGTATAGGGTATACGGATAACGGGAAATGCATAAAAAAATACTGCAAATTACCTACTAGGTAATTTGCAGTATTTTCACCGAAAGGCATTGTTAAAATGCTCAGGCCTCCGCCAGGCTGGCCGCCGCAATCGACTGCCCTACTCTCCGGTAGGATTCGCTGGGAAGCTGCAGCTTTATTTTCTGTGCCAGGTCCGGGAACTCCGCCTGTAAAATTTCCTGCGCTACCCTAAAGATAATATTTCCACCTTCACCGGAGGTCACACGTCCCAGAATGAGAATATGGTTTATATCGTAAAAGTCTGCATAATGCGCTACGGTATATCCCAGATAAACACCGATGGTTTCGAAGATCCTTACGGCTCTCTCATCCCCGTTTTTAAGAAGGTCTTGAACGACCTTCAGCTTTTCCGCCGGAGTCAGCGCCGGGTCCAGTTCGATTCCGGCTATATCTGCAAGCCGAATGACGCCATCCTGGGAAAAATACTTTACTCCGCACCCGTAATCGCCCGCCCATTCGTCTACCGCAGCATCGGGATTAGCATCAACGGGGATGAAGGCCAGTTCGTTGAGCCATCCTGTTATATTTCCCTGATGGTCAACATAACCACCTGCTTCACTGGTTCCCATTGCGATTCCCATGACATTGGTGGCATTAAAATCCATGGCTCCCGCCAGAGCGGCTACGTCACCGTCATTTGCAACAGCCAGGGGTACCCCCCCCATCTCCTTTTGCATGTTCAGATAAATATCCTTTATTCTCTTGTTAAAAAGCTCTTCCGGTACCAGTCTGAACAAGGAAGCAACCATGGTTCTGTTATTTATGTACACGCCTGCCGAGCTGACTCCGATAGCATCCACTTTAGGCATGTGGGAAGCCGCTGTTTTCATGGCAGCTAAAATTTCCCTGTAGTGGTACTCGGGGTCGCTCTGTGTCTTCGGATGCCATATAATTTCCTCGCTGAATACTACTTCCCCATTGATAACCGCCGAAACTTTCATGTCGCTTCCTCCGGCATCAAAGCCAATACGGTAGCCGTTCAAATGCCTGCCAATGGGATTTGCAACCTCATAGGTATCCGGCACTTTATCATACTCTGTCGTCTCTACAACAAAGGGTTTTTCATATATTTTGCTCATGAAATCAGCATCAAACTCTCTCAATCCGCCTTTGGAATATGCTTTTTTAATCGCCTCACATACGTCAGCCGGCCCGCCGATAATGATTTTCCAGCCTCCCCTTGACCACAGGATCGTTTTTACAAACCTTTCAACGTATAGGAAATTGGCATCAGCCCGTGCTGATTCTTCTGAAAACACCTGGGTCCGGAAGGTAGACCGCAAACCATCTGCCCGCTCTATACAAACTGCCAGCGGCACGCCCTCCCCTGATTCCTTTACAGCGTTGATAAAATTCCTGTTTTCCAATGCCATGGGTCTGAAATCCTTGTCTATTCCGGGAATCTTTCCGGCTGAATTCGGAAATGTAACTGCTGTCATAATACCAACTCCTTCTTTAAACTTTTCTCCAATCTATAGGTATAGTTGTATATACCACTTACTCCTATAATAGCATGATCCTGTTTTATAATCAATGCTCTTTTTCGCTGTAGCGGATTATTTCTTCGCTGCAATTAATTCCAGCCCCGCCAGCAAACGGCTGCCATGGCCATGATTTCTTTGCTGTTCGGAAGCCCACAGTCTTTGCTCATAGAATCTGATATTTATTCAACGATCTTATCTCTAAAAATACGCAGCCATTGCTTTTGGTCTTCCGCATCGTATATCTCCAACTTTTTTATAATCTCAAAAGCAATTTCAACACTTCCTACCCCACTGGCTGTAATAATGTTTTTATCCGTTATCGCAGGACGGTCAACATAATCTTCTTCACAGCAATCCGTAGCATAATTTTGCAAGAAGCCTTTTGTATTGCTTGTGTATGCAAGACTTTTTAGTAATCCAGCTCTGGCAAATGCTATTGTTGCCCCGCAAATGCCCGCCAATATAACACCTTTACGGTTAAGCTCCTGAAGCAGTGAGGTAATCCGAGGATTCTCCTCTGATTTCCACATCTCTCCGCCCGGGAACATAAATAAACATGCGCCCTCCCTATCGATGTCATCCAGTGCCAGCTCCGGAACTACCGCAAGCCCTCCCATAGAACATACTACGTCCTTGGAGAATCCCACCGTTTTAACTTTATATTTACCCGATTTGTTAATTTCACAGCAGGCAAGTGCCAGTTCCCAATCCGCAAATCCGTCAAATACCAACATATAGATTTCTTTTCTCATTCTATCCATCCCTCACAGTCGTTCATATTGCCAGGCAATCCATAGGGAAATTGTACTATTTCTGTCTTAACCCGTCTATATCGAGTTTTGTGTGGAATCCTTTGATAAAAAGGAGCTTATTGTGATGACAATCGTTATTATGGTAAAGGTTGAAAACATAATTGTCATTGGTAAGATACCTTTTTGTGTGTAATAGCCATTTGCAGCAAGGAGTGAATAAAATAGCATTCCCATTGATATAAAGTGTACTTTTCCTGCCCAACTTTTTTTCCTTAACAGCCCACAACCGCCTACGATTAAAAAGACCGCAGTTATACCCTCATTTGTTATATGGAATAAAATATCAATGGGCTTACTTGATAGCTCAATTACTTGACCCGAGAAATAAAGCATTGCCCACAGCCCTATGATACTAATTCCAGTGAATATACAAAAAGCTGCACTTATTTTTTTCATCATTGTAAATCACCTGATTCCACTATACTTTTTTAGGTAAATAATAACATTTTAACCTCATACTGTCTATATTCGGAAGAAAATATTTTCTTTTACTCACTTCCTCGTTAGATTCCCTGGTAGTAGTGTTGAATCAAGTTCCCTTTTTTGGTCTAAACATGCAATATATCGTCAGGCCACTCATCTTGTTTTCCATGTCCAACTGATTTAGCTAAAATTAGGACTCTACAAATAAAAGTACTTGCCGATATACATAACGGTGGTTCAAGTGAAAGTATATCCCATACTAGAAATCACAAAAGCTTACTTTTCCATGAGATACACAGGCGTCGAATATAAAAAGTACAAAAAGAAAAAAGGAAATATGGAGTTCTCGCAAATATACAAAAGCAAAAAGAAGCTTGCCCAATGAGGCAAGCTTTTATAGTTGGTAAGAATGATTTTATGAACCGACATTTTTACATTTCCTTGGTGTATTTGTTTAAATACACTATATACACTCCGTAGACAAGCAAATAGGCTCCCACCAAAAGTAAGGTTATCCATAAATCAACATTTATTAAAGCATATATAAGCATAAGAATGCCCAATACTACTCCCATAACATCAAAGGCCTTGGCTTTCGCTTTGTTCCCGATAAAAATATTCCGCTCGTCTTTCGTTTCAATATCCATCTTGCGTTTATAGGATGGGTTCTTGTCTGCAATTATTAATGTTATAATTTGTGCCATACTCATTCCGAACAGCCCTGCCCCTATTCCTATAAAAGCTCCGGATACGGACTTTAGTTCTTCGCCCTTTATTATAAACCCACCTATACAAAACAGCACAATACCGAGAAGCAATAACACAGCATAAAGTATACCTTTTTTACCTTTCATTTTCTGCCCCCTCCTCATAAACAAATATTTCTTCGATACCAACCTTAAACAGTCTCGCAATCTTGAATGCGAGAAGTATGGACGGGTTGTACCGCCCGTTTTCCAGTGAGCTGATGGTCTGCCTGGATACTTCAAGTTTTTCGGCAAGTTCCTCTTGTGTAATACCGTGCAGCTTTCTAATTTCTTCAAGCCTGTTCTTCAACGCGTCCCCTCCAATCCTAAAACGTAAAGTTAACTTTCCATATCCATAATAGCATTGCTCTACCCACATGTCAAGTAAGCTTTACATTTTTCTTTAAGAAAAAAGCTGTTTATGATAAACAGCCGTTCTTTTTCCTACAGTTATGCCTTTTTTGCAAATGCTACTATGTGTCCGTCTGGGTCGAACCCATAGGAAACATAATCGCCCCATGACCGAAGGGCAGTTTTACTTATTCCTTCCCCTCCTGCTTCAACCAATTTATTGTAGTAAGCATCAGGACTATCCACAAATAAATAAATTTCGCTTCTCGGTACTCCGTTAGCGCTTTTGGGATGAGGGATCTTACCTTCAAGAACTCTTACAATCCCATCCTCCGGCATAATACCCAGTGTAGCATTGCCGCTAAGTTCAAATTCGGTCATTCCCGGCACATCCAGTTTGGGATCGATTCCCAGTAATTTTTGATAAAAGTTTTTCGATCTCTCCTGATTTGCCACATAAATGATAAACATTATCGGACCCTCTTTAGAAATACTCATGACTTCAAATCCTCCCTATTCTTCATTATCCTTTTTTCGGGCTATATTTCATATCATCCTATGTATCGGATGTCCCTGCATAAATAGGATGATATCCGTACCTGTGTGTAAGAATTTAAACAACCTGTTCCAGTACAGCTACAGCTTGTTTAAAGAAGTCGCGGGCATTGTCGTGTGCCCAGGAACAAATCTCCAGACATAATGCTATTAAATAATACTTGTGCTTCTCTTCAAAGTTATCACTTGGATTGGAATTTTTACGGTACCCTGCGATGAAGGAATCTATATCCTTGTTAAAATAGTTTTTCACCACCATTTTTGTTACATCAGATTCCGGATCGCCTGGATAACTTAACTCAAAATCAATTAAACCCACGATTCTGATGTCATCGCCGTGCTTCTCAATTAAGACATTTCTATCGCTAAAATCATTATGGCATACGCTGAAGGAACTAATAGAGGTTAGCGAATCCTCAAGGCTAAGCATTTTTGAATAGCCTGCTTTAAACAATTTGTTTTTATCAAAATTTTGCGCTAACAGTTCACCCGCGCTTTTCCTGTTTTTTTCAATTTCGAACGCTGCAAAGGTCTCCCAGTTCCTCGCTTTGTTCATATTCTCATCCCATTCGCCAAATTGGTTTATCTTACAGATCGTATGAAAGCTTGACAGGACATCTCCCATATCATAAAGTATTTTTTTATGTTGGTCCGGAGTAACTTGTCCAGCTATATTTGATAGCGCGACCCCTTCCAGTTTGTCCATAACTACCCAATACAGATTTTCCTTAAATACGCCGTAATCGACCAGTTTTGGAACGGGCAGGTCTTTTGTTTGCAGGAACTTTAAAGAGGCTACTTCAGCCGCCCACCGCCGTCTCCGATCTCCGTATATCTTTAAAACCTGATTCTTATGGGGAATTAAATAAACATTATTTCTTCCAAGGTCCTTATGTCCCATATAGGTCATTGCAGTTTCACAGTCAAAATAGCTGCTGATAAATTCTTGCAGCAATTCATTGTTTATCATCCGGTGCTGACCTCCATAGATCCAGTTTCTATTTCATATAAAACCTCATAGGGTAAAAGTTTCCTGCTTCACTTTCGATGTTTCTATTAATGTAGACCAATTACGCCTTTTACATAGGCAGCTTAATTCCTAGATACTTTTTTAAGGCCATAACATGCATTGGATAAAAAGCACTTTCATTTCTATCCAGTAGGTTTTTCAGTTCATTCAGAGGTATCCATCTGATATTTTTTGTTTCATTTGTTTCCGGCAGCAGCTCTCCTTTTGTCTTGCAGATGAATGTTTGCACCATTATGGGATACTCCCCCTGAATATTCTGACAAGAGGAAAAAGGAGTATAGTCTAACACTTTATAACCCTTTGCTTCATAAATTGCACTCTCATTTTCACCCTGGATCTCTACAACTGTTAAGCCGGTTTCTTCCCTTATCTCTCTTCTTAAGGTATCATATATATTTTCAAATTCTCTTATTTTCCCTGCGGGAATTTCAATCAACCCATTTTCCAGCGGCGCATCCTCTTTAAATCTTTCCTGAATCAATATGTAATCGATCCCGCCTTCTCTTTTCTCTATGATTCCACCTACGCCCGGTTTTGCAAACAACTCCACTCTAGCAGCCTCCAAACGGATTTCACATTTCATATAGGCAAATAATACCACTTACACCTTCTCCTGTCTATATTTGAAGGAAAAAAAATAGTAACAGAAGTATTTTCATTTACGCTGCTTTTACTTCCATTACCTGTATTCGAACTTCCATCTTAGCAATTTCTTTTAGTGATGCATACGCTCTAAATTTTGGAGGCGATTAAAAGAATATATCATATCCCCAACAGCTCTACTCTTTTCATAAGCTGTTTCCATTCCGTTATCATATTCTGCGAATATTCCTTACCCGCAGCAGTGACCCTGTAGTATTTCCGTGGAGGCCCGCCCGTTGATTCCTTCATGTAGGTTTCGGTATAGCCTTCGGCATTCAATCGCCGCAGTATGGCATAGATGGACCCGTCGTAAACATCCGGAAAAACCTCTTGAATTATTTTCATTATCTCATATCCGTACAATTCACCTTTGGTAAGCTGAAACAAAATACACATTTCAAGTATCCCTTTTTTTAGCTGGGTATCCATATTTTCACCCTTTCACCTCTACCACCCGGGTCTTCGCTGCAAGATCGTGTATTGCCTTTTGTTCCCTGGTGACACACGCACAAACGAATGAGCCGAGGTTCATCAGCCCGCCCGTCACGGTATTCCCCAGGGACTTAACAACGACTTCGCGCAAAAGGGCATCGGTAAAAGCCAATTCCGTACCATCGGCTTTTACTACTTTCACCTTAAAAAGTTTCTTCCCAAGGGTGTAACCCCTGAATTTCCAGATAATAAAAGCATTAAATATGTTTCCTGCCCCAGTAAACAGCAAGAGTCCGAAAATCAGCAGGATTGTCCTCCTGGGCAGAGGCGCTTTCACTGTTGTAACATACGTCCGCATTACAAAGTCTTCCGGATAACGTATGCCGTTCTTATCCAGAAAGTCTACGAAATCCTCCTGGCTGCCTTTAAATATCCGCTTTTCCGCTGAATCTCGTACTTCAACCCTTGTTCTGACTCCTTTTTCATCCTCATACAGCTTTGCTGCATATCCATGATCATATTTAATATGTGCGCCTTGGGTCTGCACAACAATTTCCTTGGTTGAGAAGGGAAGAAGAAGCACAAATAAAATTGCAACCAGAAAGAGGGCGCCAATACCCGTATCGATAACATAAGCGCCAAAACGTTTTAATAAGGGCACAATATTTTGTGAATTAACATAGTCTTCCTTATTAAAATTAAACGAGGACTTGGACCTTTTGCCTTGGGTATTCAACGGCTCATCGTCAAGAATTTTTCTTGCAATTTTTGCAGGAGAGGCTATTTCCAAGGAGATTTCCTCTTCTTTTTTTCCATCTGACAGACCACAGTCAAATATCTCTTTGTAATCAGCGATGATTTCCTTGACCTCATCAGCAGGCAATTTTCCTTCCAGCGCATTCTCAAGTTCTGCCAAAAACTCTTTTTTGGTCATAATGACGCCTCCACTTTCATGTATTCACTACTGTTTAATGAACAGTACATAAGTATAATAGCACACTACTATTCATTGCACAATAGCTTTTCAAAAAAATCCCACTTTCCTCTCATAAATAAAGGTGCTATCCATGGAGTAAGCTTGCCAGCCCCCTGTACACCTCTAATGCACTATTGCTTATATCCCCACAAAAAACTTAGCCTCTAAATCACTTTAGAGGCTAAGCATCATCAGAACGGATTACGTAAAACCTGGTTTATAAATATTGTGACATAACTGCCTAACATCATATTTCCTTATGCACTACGGAATGCCCAAATTACTAAAATTCTTCTACCAATTCTCTCCCCATATCAAAGGCCCTCTGCATCAGTTCCGTATTACTGGCTGCATCATTCGGGCCATCCAGTCCCACTCCCATCAACAATTTGCAGGGAACATCAAACCGACCTTCAAAGATGTTATTTAAAATATGCCGAAGAGGGGTAAAAGCCTCCGTGTAGGAAGAATTCTCTTCCGGGTAGCGTTGGGTAACGATAAGGGCTGCTTTCTTTTTCCCGGTAAATGTCACGGAGAATCCCCCTTCCTCCGAAACGATATAAGCATATAACCGATCTAAAACACACTTTAATTTCCCCTGGATTCCTCCCATATAGTTAGGGGAGCTGAAAACAATAATATCGGCTTCATCAATCCTATCGTATATTTTGTGCATGTCGTCTTTGATTACACATTTTCCTGACCTTTTACACACATCACAGTTCGTGCAGCCTCTGATGTCCAAATTATTTAATGAAAGTGTATTTATTTCCGCACCTTTTGCCTTGGCCCCCTCCAGCACTTGTTGCAGCAGTGTAGAGGAATTGCCCTTCGTGCGTGCGCTTCCCATTATTCCCAGTACTTTCATAAGTAAAGCACCCACCTTTCCTTGCATCCATTTTTCAGATTTGATTTTGCGTTTTTAATTATATATAATTACTATCAAGCGTAAAAGTACGCACTTTTACGTTCAATACTATACCAAAAGGAGAGTATGGCATGAAGGATGGCATCATCGATCCCTCCGTATGTCCTATATCCCATACGTTGTCCATTGTCGGAGGCAAGTGGAAGTGGGTTTTGCTATGGATATTATCTACCAAGGGAGTACAGCGGTACGGGGAAATAAGAAAAGCGATCCCCGTCATTACGCATAAGATATTAATTCAGCATCTAAAGGAACTGGAAGATGAAGGTTTGATCCACCGGAAGGAATATTCCCAGGTTCCACCGAAGGTTGAATACTCTTTAACGGAAAAAGGGCAGACATTAATTCCGATCCTGGAGCTTATGTCCCAGTGGGGAAGTGTAGATCTTTCTTCCAAAGGAGTTTTGGAATAGCAGAGAAACCGATATCAACGGCTAAAAGTGATTTTTACCAGCCGGACAAGTCAGCCGAGGCCTTCTTTTCCTGGCTGGTAATTCCTAAGCTCCACTTATACCGTCTGTATCGTAAGAAAAGTATTGAAGTGATAGGCCCCTGAGGGCCACGCGGTATTCATAATCAACAGATAAGCAATGCAGTAGATATCGATGATATATATTTATTGGATGCAGTAGATTTGCCCTACATTTATCAGGTATCTTCAACGGGCCATTTTTCTCTTACTCTATCCTCTCCCTTGTAATAATCCACTTTATCCTCGCTCTGGTATACCTCCTGGTAGGGTAAAATGTTTATCTTTCCTGAATCCGGGTATTCACAAACGTCCAGGCCCATAACCGTACGTATATCCAGGAACCTGCAGGGCTCCTGCGTATGGTTATAAAGCTGATGGGCACCTGTTGGACCCATTTCAAAAAACACAATATCCCCCTCCGATACTTCCACAAACCCATCAGGCGTTCGGAGGGTGGCTTTTCCAGATAAGATTACAAAGATCTCCTCCGCATTTCTGTGGAAGTGGTAGGGGTAGGAATACTTGCCGGGATCAAGGGATCTTACGTCAAACTGCAAATGTTTGGATTTAACCATCTGGGCCAGCCACGGACTCGTATGCCAGGAGAATTCGGGTATGGGTGACTGTCTGAGCTCAAAGGGTATATTCCTTTCATTAAATATCTGCGCCATCGTAATTACTCCTTCCATGCTTTCCTAATTTCTTACTTTTTATTATAATGCGTAGGTGAATTAAATTTTTCATTAATTAACTATTCATCGTTAAGCGCATTTCAATAAATCCCACCTTTTAAAATCTTTCATAGATTTATTATAACACGCAGCAAAGACTAATTTCTCCTTATAATCCTCTTTGCGTTAAGCGCGTTTTAATAAATCTTACATTTAGGGGTAATATCAGCATAAGTTTCAGGATACTCCCATTACCCCTAAATGTAAGATAACGATTCATGTAGAAGAGTACAAAATGGCCCAGCTATACTATAACTGGGCCATCCAAAATATCCATTTTTTCAATTTTATAACGTGCCTAAATTTTAAGAATATTTAAGTAATGGAAAATTTCATTTAAAATATATGTAAATAAAAGAATAGTTACTTGCGTAATTGCTCTCTTGGATCCAGAGTACTTCTCAAAAACATATCCTTTAATGCCCACGCCAATTATTGAAAAATATAGCAGTATTATTAATGTAATTGGTAACAGTACATTTCTTATAGCATCATTAGTAATATTTAGGCAAAAATAAATATCTATAAAAAATATATAGCTATAAATAAGTGATGCGCCTACAAACTTAAAAACTCTTTTTGCAATATCCATAAGTCACCTCATAATATATTATATGTTGGTGTTCAGCAAAGCTGAACCCATTGATTTTACTTGATTTATTATAACTGGAAACAAATCACTTCACCTCAACAGTTCTCAACCTGCTAAAATACAGGAATAGAAAGGGGATGAGGTCGTTTGCTTCCAAGAAATCAAAGCCATTTGGCTTACACCTTAAATCTTTACCAGCACGTCAGCAAAACTGACCAGGCTGCTAAAATTTTTTCTAAAATGGATTTATCTCTTGTTATGATTTGTGTGCCTGCTTCTACTCTACAGACCCTCGTGGACGAATTGCTGGTTACCGTCCACAAGACGCTTTACGTTCTCTGCTTGTGATGTATCACGTTGGATTCGTACACATTAACAAGTGGGTTAAAGAGTTAAAAGAGACACCTCGTTATGCTTACCTATCAGGATTTGACCCTAAGAAAACACCTTCTAAAGCATATTTCTCCTGGTTCATAGCCATGCTCTTTGGAGTAGATGCTGACTTGGATGACGCATTCTCTCAGGGGCTTCTGCTCAAGAAAATATTTGAGCTTGTATTTGTCAAAAAATCTATAGGGTTGGGAATCATTGACCCTCATGAGAAAGTCATCTTTGACGGATGTAAGGTAAAAACTTTTTCCAAGCAAAAGTATGTGCCTGACAAGTACTGCAGGTGCTCCAGTAAACGTATGAAACCATACAAATGTGCTATGTGTACTAACTCAGAAGCTACAAAAGGCTTTGATCATAATCTGAATGAATATTTACTTGGGTATGGGTTTCTTCTTGCTGCAACACCCATGCTAAGCAATCCGTCCAAATGTCTGCCTCTTACCTTTTTCATTGCAGGCGCTGACATCCATGACTCAAAAATGTTCATCCACCTTTTGATGTACCTATATCACAATATGAAAGTCGATTTTAATTACGTTATCCTGGACTCTGGCTATGATGCATGGTACATCCATTGGTGGATATGTCTGCTGGGCGGTAAACCTATTATTGCGATTAACCCAAGAAATTCACAAACACCTACGCCAGAGATTGATAATGGGTTACCCAAATGCGCTGCAGGTCATACGTACTATTACTGGGGAGTTGATAAACTAGAAGATACAAATGGCGAGGCCCAATTAAAGCGCTGAAAGGACTAGCTAAAAAGCTCAAATGTGAAAATCCATGTTGTAAGTTCCAGCTATGGCAAGACAGTGTATACTCCCATTGAAGATGATATCCGATGGTTTACACAAGTCCCTCGAGGTTCAAAACTCTGGAAGGACCTATATTCAAGGAGAGCCCGTATTGAGTCGGTCATTGGCGATGCTGTCGTCAATAACGGGTTAAAGTCTCCTCGATTCAGGGGTACCAAGAACTTCTTTGTGAGAACTGCCTTGATTTGCATGTTCCAGCATGCAAAAGCCATAGCTACAACCCTAGAAAGTTTAGAGTATCAAAAAACTGTTGCCTAATCCACAGGAAATTTCCTCCTTACTTTGGGTCTGTGGCCTCTTTAGCTTCTCTTGCTGGTTAATTATTCCTATCAACTGTACTGTGTTAAGTTTTTAATGTTCAAATCCTAATCGTCTTCTTAATTCCTAGGTTTTTCCACTTGCTTAGTTTCCGTTACTAATTTCAATTAATTTGCTGAACATCTACTATTATATTCTTTTGGTTCTAATTTTTCAAATAGTTCATTTTTATATTCCCTACTTACATATGCATGTTCATTTATATCTTCAAAGGTTATTTCGTCCTTATCTATCATAAAAACCTTATTACAGTTTACTATATATGATTTATGGCATTTAAAAAAGTTGCTAGCCGTAAGCATTTTCTCTATTTGAATAAAAGAACCATAGAAGGAAATTGGGTTATCCTTTAGAACGATTTCAATTTTTCTACAACATTTTTCCAAATAATAAATATCATTTATATTAATTCTGTATAGCTTATACATATTCTTTATTATTAATTCAGATTTATTTTCATTAAAGAGCACATCTGGAATGACTAACATCTCCTTTCTGTTAATTTAAGTAGTACTCAAGCGGTTATGCTAGCACCAAATCCCGGGTCGTCCATATACCAATTTACTACGATTAGCTTTATTCACGATAAATCAGGACTTTACAGGCTCAATATTCTATAACTTTTTTATTCTTCAACACTTTTGTTGACACGAACATTATAGCATTAAAATTACATATAACGTTATGAATTACAAATATTAACTAAACATGCAATTAGAGTTATATGACAATAATACTACATGTTATGCCAATTATCAATAATAATATGCAAAATTTAGAAAATTTTGTTTTTTTTGTGATATCCTTTTATTATCAAATAACAGGAAGGTTGTATTATGAAAAAAAGTTTATTTCCATTTTTCTCGTATTGGTTTTTGTGCCTGGACTTGCTGCTAACTGCTATGCAGCGACAGACTTTTATCCTCTGGATGACACCGAATATAAAATTGCCTGGGTAAGGGATCTTAACCAATCTCCATTGGCTTTTATGGAGACCCTTATCGGCAATTATACTCTGGAAGTTGACTATTTGGGGTGCGGCCAGCATTTCCGACAAAACCCCCGTTTAGGATAGGAGAGGGTCATCTATATGATTAATTCAGTTCATTGGATATTATCGAGTATATATGCAAAAACATAGCAACATTGAGACGTAAACACTTTACTTTAATGCGTTTATGTCCACTGCTTTGTATCATCGGACACTTATGTAGAAAATCCCATTGGTAATTTAGCAACACTCAACTCAGCTAACTATGATATATGATTGGAAATTTCATATTAAAATGCTGAAAAATGTTATTATTGTTGTATAATAGAAATATACCTATAAAATTAAAAAAGGACTGTATATCATGAAAAATATTTTTTTAAGAATTCTTTTTGGGATGTTTAGTATAGGCATATCACAATTTTTATGTTATCTTTTCATAGATGATGTGTTTGTTAATTTTGCTACTGCGACACAAGCATTCCTTTGCTTAAGGTTAGTGATAGCAATTCTAATTTATATTTCTATTAACTGGGTTATGAAAAGTCCCATTTATAACTTAGAAAAAGATATACTTTTTTTAAGTTATGTATTTTTATCAATTAGCATTTCCTTATTAAGGTTTAAATTAGCTTTTTATAAACCTGGAAATTTTAATGTAATTAATATAATTCATTACTCTAAAACGACTATATTTTTTAATATCCTTTTCTATATTCCTTTTGGATATTATTTGAGAAGTCGATTAAAACTCAAAACATTATATAAATTTATCATTTTTTTATTTTACATAGTGATCATTGAAATCTCCCAGCATCTCTTAAATGTGGGTTTTTTCGATATAAATGATGTTATATTAAATTGTTTAGGTTTTCTTATTGGATATATAGCTCAAAAAACTATTATGAGTTTTTTGACTACTAAAAAATTAAGCACCTAAAAAAGATAATAATTTGCGCAATTATTATATAAAAAAATTTAAGGAGGTTTCTTATGAAACAAAGTAGATTTAGCAAGCTCAGATTAGCTGCTGTTCTGGTTATATCTCTGCTTACAATTTTGTCAGTACAAGCATTTGCTTACTCTGGTGAACTTGATACTTATAGCGGAACAGGTTTTTCTGATTATGGAGCGATATCAGTTGATCCCTTTACAATTACTGGTGGCGACTTCTATACTGTGACTGAAATAACTGCATCACAAAGATGGCCTGATGCAGTTGCAGGAATAACTCTTACTCCTATGTTGAAATCGGGATTAGGATATTCAGCTGTTTCAGGTAAATCAAATTCCTTTACAGCATATCCTTCTACTGGAGCAGTTGATCAATCATTTACTGGGTTAACAAATGGTACATATAAAATCTATTTCAGATCCCAATTTCAGGAAGCTGGATTAGATTTTAATGGTACAGTATACGACAGTCTATAGGCAATCTAAAGCTGTATCGCAGATGCACAGATAAGGCGTACTGTATACAACAAAATAAGAAGAGATAAACTGTACCCTGATAGTAAGACACAGAAAAAGAGGCTGTGTTTAACTATCAGGGTACTTTGTTGTACAATGAAATAGATGAAATGCTCCTATGTTGTTTTTTGAATTGCTATTATATTGAAGCGCGCACTTCAAAGCTTTATACTATTTAATTCCTTTAGAATCTAAAAATTTAACTAACTTATCAGAAAACATTGCGACTTGCGTTAGTGTAAAGGCACTTTCTTTTTTGGGATTATCTGATATACCAATTAAGCTAATATTATAGCCACTTCCGTCAAAGCTATAGTTATAAACCTCAGCCTTTGAAAAAATATCATTATAACTCTCTGCAAACTTACCCTCCTGTGCGTTAAAGAATGAGGGTTCATAACCTGCAGCATGTTTCCATTCTCTACCAGATGTATTTTTATTATTAGCGGTAATACTTAGCAATATTACTGTACCATTGTCTTTATTCTTATATATAAGCAACTTTTGTCTGCTATAAAGACCATTAGGAGATAAACCCTGCCTGCCGGCTATACTATCTGGAACAACAACTAAATGGTTTTTGTCCCCCATTATTTCAGTATAACCTTCTTCCTTATACTCATTTTGTATTAGCGATACTACTTTCTTATATTGATCAAAATTGTAGCTTGGTTGATCAGTATTATTTTTGGGAGAAGTAAATATTACCCTGTTAATATAAAAACCAAGTAAAAATGCTATGACACTTGTAGTACAAAAAATAATAGCTAATTTCTTATTATTGATAATTGCTCACCGTCCCCATAAATTTAAAATTTTTCTTTAATTTTAAATTCAACATTTTATTGAATAATTTCATTGCTATGCAGTATAAATTTACCATATTTTACTCCAAATTTCAACGCATTTCCATATACTATAACTTTATTGTAATGTTTCCATCATAGACTATCTAGCACTATACAGTGCGCGGATCCACTTAAAAGATCGGTAGAACATTCAAGCATGTGCTCGCCTCTTCCCTATAAAAGCAAACATCTTAGTGTGAATTATTATCAAGTTGTTATAAACTTTATAGTTGCGAACCGCTCACACTCCCCCTCTCCCTGCGCGCGCCCATCCTTGTCCCATTCGATCCCATTCAAAACCAAAATCACCAATCGTCATTTAGGTTTAGCTGATATTAATGATAAAATAAACAAATTATAAAAGGGCTGTCTTAAAGTAAAATTTTGAGGCAGTCTCTTTTATATGCACTTCCTTGATGGTTTGTGCCCCGCTTCTAGAAACGAATTCCGTTATGGGGCACTAGTAATGCTATCCCATTACTACACAAACCCCTAATTTTATATATAATAATCTAAATATTATAAAAATTTGTCTATAACTCTTTTATATTTTGTAAAAATTTGGTATAATTGTATTATTAATCAACGTTGCCATAAAGAGGTTTGTAATGTTAAAAATTATAATTATAGAAGACAACACCAAGCACTTGGAAATGATTTCTTCCTATGTCTACGAATACTTAATGAAGATGGGGATTGAAGGACGCATTATATTAGCTACAAATAGTCCGGATGAGGTTTGCGATTATATCATAAACGGAAATGATCATCCTAACGTATTTTTCATAGATATAGATCTAAAGGCGAAAATAAACGGAATAGAACTTGCCTATAAAATAAAACAGTTAGTGAGTAAAGCTTATATAGTTTTTATTACTCAACATATAAAATACCTGCAAAGTGCATTCAAAGTTCATGCTTTTGATTTTTTGCCAAAACCGATGAAAAAGGGACTTTTAAATAAATGCTTAACAGATATAAATAATGAGCTGGAAGAAGAATCTATTAATAGCCATAGTGAAGAAAACAGGCTGATCATAAAGTCAGGATATAAAGATATCTATATAAAAAAAAGTGAGGTACTATTTATAGAGAAGGTTGGAAATAAAGCTCTGGTCAATACTATGGCAGGCCAGTACATATGCTATTTGTCTCTTGGAGATTTTGAGAAATTGCTTATAAGTGATGGTACTTTTATCAGATGCCATAAAAGTAATATTGTAAATAAAAACTATATCAAGGAAATACGGTTCAATAAACTTGAAATCGAGCTTATTACCGGGAAAATATGCAGTATTGGCCGTAAATATCGAAAGGAAATCTCTATATGAATCCTATTCTAAGGTCGATAGTAAGTGTAATCGATGTTATATATATGCTCTTGTTTGTTAGAATATTTGCAGGGAAAAAATTTGACACCAAAAGGGTTCTTCCTTGCTTATGTGTAATGGGGGTATTGGAAATATTTACAAATGTATATTTCGAAAAGGAATATACTAAAAGTGCGTATTTAACATTTTTCCTTATTACATTCATCATAGTAGGTTTTCCAGTTATTATAAACAAGTTCCTTAATGTTCATATATTTAAGGGTATGATTGCTTTATTAGCATTTGTAGCTGTAGATTGGCTGGTTGGTATAACTAACATGTCATTCGGATCATTTATCTATGGAAATAATTTTATGTCGGACGCCCATAGTAGTATTTTATTACAAATTGTAATTTGTTCCATTCACGAAGTAGCTGATTTACTTGCGCTTATTTGTTTTTGGAAGCTCCTAAAAATGTATACTAATAGAACTGTTTTTAATAAAAAGTACGAACTGGCTATTATATTATATGGATTTAGTATGATTAGCACATTAGCAATAAATGCAATTATTGCTGAGAACGCCAGGTTAAGTAATAGTGAAATAGTTCTAACCGTAGTAACGACATTCATATTTTTTTTGATGAATGTCGGATTTTTTCTCTTTATCAGGAGACTTGCCAAAAAGGAGGAGGAATTAGCGTATCAAGAGATGTACAATAAAGCATTACATAGTATAATCACTCAATTAAGTGAGTTCAAACATAACTATGACAATACAATAGCTTCCATATGTGGCTACGTTGAGTTTGGGGAACAGGAAAGTTTGTTGAACTTTATGAACGAGATTAAAAATAAGCATACCACCGTAAAAATTAGTAACATAGTAATGCTGAAAAGAATCAAAGAACCCGGTATTATTGGCTTAATTCTGGACAAGCTTGAGAGAATGCGTAAAAGCTCTATACTCTGCAGCGTTACTATTGAAGAAGAAATTGATATAAAAGGTATTAAAATCAGCGATTTATCCGATTGCTTAGGCATCCTTATTGATAATGCAATCGAAGCGGTATCGGAAATGAATGATGGATTGATAACGATAAGGGCTAGAAAGGTTGAGAACGCTCTAGTGTTTTCAATTGAAAATACTGTAGTACTTCCCGTTTCAATAGATAGGATGTTTGAAAAGGGATGGTCTACCAAAGGGGCTGGCAGAGGTTTAGGACTTTGGTCCGTAATGAATATTGTCAATTCATACAAAAATGTATTTTTAAATACTTCTTTGAAAGAAAATATTTTATGCCAGGAACTTATTATAACCTTTAACTCGTAATTTGAACTACAATCTCTATCCAATGCATTTCATCACGAAAAATAAACATTTTATAACAACTTTTACTTTTAATGGTTGACATATTTTATACTAGTTTTAAGAAGATAAAGAAAGTTAGCTCTCATTTTTTACCAAGGTTTGGACAAACTGATACAAGCCGCTTTCATACATCTTCTAAATTTAGTATAAGGAGGCTTTTCGTATGAAAAGATTAAAAAAACTATTAGCAAGTACCCTTATCGTTTTTTCAATTTTAGCGACATCTAGTGTAGGTTCGTTTGCTGCGACGAATAATACGCCTAATATTGCACAACAGCAGTTTTCTACTCTCGGATTTTTACCTCGGGGCCCTTTATATGGTGATATTACAATAGGAGTAGATGTAATTGCCTGGGAAGGAAGTTATGCTAAGTATCAAGTATCCGTAAGAGAGTGGGCCTCTTTAGCAAGTTTTCAAGCAAATCCAGAAAGTGGTGGAACGGCCTCTTCGATGCTTACTACAAATACCTCTATTAATTATGATTTTACAAGTGGGCGTGTATATAGAGTCTGGGTTTATGGAATAGATGCAGGGAAAAATTTTACTATAGGTGCATATGAATGGCAAGAGTAGTAAGTTAGTTAAAAGGTGCCTATGCAAACAGCCTGACAGTGGATAATATTAATTTCATGGTAGGATTTGGGGGTCTTTAGGAAGTTACGTGTAAATTAGTTTTTTAAAGCAGAGCAATTTAATAAATAGTGCCTTAAACCCATTTCCAGGCCTATTTACAGCATAGTTGTCATGTACTTATAAATGATGCCTGAAAGCGGCTTGTATCAGTTCATTCGGGCCTTAGTAAAATATAATTTCAAATCAGTTATTTTGTTTTTATTTATACCTACTTGAATTTACCCTGCTTGAATTATAGAAATCGTCCTGAGCTTAGGAGGAAGTGATGCCCTAAACGGAACATGTCCATGAGGAATGTAAAATGTGAAATATTTAAACAGCCTGGCACATTTCTTTGTACCTTGAACGGAGGTGATTCTATATAAAAACACACATTAGATCTCCAAGTATATCTTGTTCATACTTTAAGTGTTCAAAAGAACTTCTCAAATTGAATTCTAATACCTAATATGAAAGGAATTTATAAAATGATTAAAAGAATGAACAAAACCAAATGTAATATTATGTTGATATTGACATTAGTATTATCATTAGCATCTAGTACAAGTGTATTTGCTTATGAAAAAAATACTATTACAACCCTACCAACTGGAACTACAGATGTAAGTGCTAAATACTACTGGGTTAAGTCAAGTGCTCAGAATTTACTTGTGAGTAATGACCCTGAAACAATCGGTACTGGTAATGCATTGGGTGGAAACGGAATTTTTTGTAAAGATACTGGAATTAACCGGAATGGGAAGTTCAGGGTATTTTGGTCACATAAAAACACAACAGGTAATACTAAATATATAGGCATGGCAATATACAATAAGACAGGTAACACCATAAAGGTACATTATGGTAAAGAGGCTTTTGAAGTGAGTACAGCAACGAATAATGGATACCAGGCTGGTGGTGATCTTGTTGAACACTGGTTGAAGTCTTCTGATACTTCTGCTACGGTTGCACCCACTGTTACTAACGGCAATTATGCATATAGAAGCTTTCAGGTACCTACTGGTCAATGGGGAATGGGTTTATCTGATATACAAATCAAGGATTTAAATGGAAACCTGGTGGCAGGAGGTATAACAGTCAAAATTTTCTCATCACCTACCGCTGACCCTAAAGCAGTTCTAGCTAATGATCAACTATTTGCTAGATATAATACGTCTACTAATCCAGAATCAATAAGGAGAGCAAGATATACCTACGCAACTAAAACACTCGCAAATATGTTTTTCAGCGGAACTGAAGATTATTATTTCAGAGGAGCAGTAAAAGATCAACTAACTTTTTTATCTATAAAAAATATGACCATTCCTGGCCATCCTTTATATACACCTTTGCCTACAAATGATTTGGATGTAGGTGGAATTGATGAAAGTGATGGTAATCTTCCTGCGATTAATCAGGGGTCCTATGGAATGGATTTAAATATTTCTGTCAAACCCACATCAAACGTAGCATATATATTAACACCTAGCCAAATCATGGACGCAGGTATTCCCCATGTCGTTGTTGTGAAAGTAACAAAAAATGGCGCTGTGTATTATGTCAGGCAAACGTTAAGTAACAAAAATAGTAGCGTAGTCCTAGCAACTGGTACAAGTGGTGACGTTATAAGATTTGTAACAATGTTAGCACCTAACGATGGAGCACCATATAAGATTGCTGTTGTACCAAATTAATCAAAATAATAAAATCAAATTTGATAAGTAAGTTAAAAATGCTGATGATTAAAATATCACTATCAGCATTTTTAACTTACTTCTGATATTGCAGATTGACACAAACATATACACATTCAATCATATTATCAAGACCTAATTGGGGTATGAACAAATTTTTAAAATTAACTTAACTCACTAAACTCATAGTATTTATAGTATTCTATGAGTTATTTTTATGCAATTTTCTATCAATATTTATATAATAACTTAATTGTTTCATCGATGTTTCTATAGTATATTGGATTTATCTTGTACAAGGTAAATCTTTAGAGATAGTTGGACTACTTATGAGAGTTGAAACGGTTGTTACGCCCAATAATAAATTAAGAAATACTCTTAGAGCTTACTGTTATCACCTGAAACTGTTTTTCGAATATTTGGAGCAGGAGCAGCTTGACTATCGAGATATTGGACTTGATGAAATGGCTGCATTTATGCGTTGGCTTCAGAATCCCTTTGGAAACAAAAAGGTTTCCCCCTATCACTCCGGTTACATCATCCCGGACAGCAAGAAGCATTAATATCATAATTTCTGCCGTTATAAGCTTATACGATTACCTGATGAGGCATGAAGATTACAGCCTTCAGCTTTCCATGAAGTTAAAAAAACAAATACCTGGCTCACGAAGAGGTTTCAAGGACTTTCTATACCACATCAGGGACCGAGGTGAATTATCCAACCATGCAGAAATTAAAACTGTTTGCAGTCCCAGGAGCATTGATGTTTCTGCTGAGTTAATGAATGACTATATGGACTATATAGCTGAATGCCATTCCGATGATGTAGATAAAAACCATGTTTTCATCAAGCTTTCCGGAGAAAACAAATATCAGCCGATGGAGTATCCGGATGTAGTATCTCTTTTTGAAAGGCTGAAAAATAAGGTTGGATTTGAAGTTACACCTCATATGCTCCGGCATACTTCCCTTACTGAGCTGCGTAAAGCTGGCTGAAAGGATGAGCATTCTCTTGTTCTTACTTTATTTCCACGGTATAATAGGTATAATAAGGGAAAATAATTGGAAGTATCAAAAATTGGGCATTGTGTTAAGTTAATAAAACTGAGTGAAACAAGAGAACTGTCCCGCATTCCAAATGAGAGAGGTTCAAAGTGAAAAAGATTCTTGTAATTGATGATGAGCTTGCCATCAGAGACCTGATTGAATTGGTGCTCAAAAGAGAAAATTATCAAGTGAAAACCGTAGAGAATGGTGCTGCCGGACTCAGGGAAATAGATTCCTTTCATCCGGATCTGGTTTTGCTGGATGTAATGTTACCCGACTACTCCGGCTATGATCTGTGCAAGGAAATAGTAAAAAAATCCATAATTCCTGTTATCATGTTATCTGCGAAGAATGAAACCATTGATAAAGTATTAGGGCTCGAGCTGGGCGCGGAAGATTACATTACAAAGCCCTTTGATAATAGGGAGCTTATAGCTAGGATCAAAGTTGTGCTTAGAAGATACGAACAGAATGATCAGGCTAAGAATGATCCTGCACAACTGCTGCGATGTGGAGAATTAGTGATTGATCTGGAAGCAAAAAGAGTGCAGAAGAGCGGAATTCAAATTTTCCTGACTGCGAAAGAGTTCAAAATCCTTGAAATCCTTTTGAAAAAGCCCAAAAAGATTTTTACCCGGGATGAGCTTTTAGAAATAGTATGGGGGTATGATTATTTGGGGGATAGCCGAAGTGTTGATATGACCATTATGCGGCTTAGAAAGAAATTGGAAGATGATTCTGAGAACCCGAGATATGTGAAGACCATCTATGGGTTTGGCTACCAGCTTGGAGGTGAATTCATTTGAAGTTTGCAACAAAGCTTCTTTTGAATTATTTATTTTTCTCTGTGTTATCCTTCGCCATTATTATTATCTCAGTGAATGAAGCGATCGATTACTTCAGCTTTGTTACCATGGAGAAGCAAATGATGGAAAAGGCGGATATGTGTGAGCTGTCTTTTAGAAAAATCCTTACGGACCATGAAAAATCAACCTCCCAGGGAGAAGCCCTGGATGTAGCCAAAAGTGCCCTGGAAGCTTTAAAAACTTCGGGGAGGGAAGTGCGGATCTACGATAATAATCTGAAGCTCCTGGGTCTGGCTGTGGATGGAATCGTAATTAATAATGGCGCCCCTGTGATTTTTAAAGAAAATATTGAAAATGCCTTAAAGGGGAATTATGCGTACACTGTCACCGAGCATCGATGGATGTATTTTGCAATACCTATTCAGGACAAATATTATCAAAACGTTTATGTTTTCGAGATAGTAGAAAATATCTCTTATTTTTATGAGATCATGAATAAGATCCGGTACATACTGTTTATCGGCGCCGGCGGATTTATTTTTCTGATCACTCTTTCCAGCCTGTATATTGCGCGAAAAACAACAAAACCCATTAAATACCTTCTTAAAGTAACCGAAAGGTTTTCAAAACAACAATTCGAACCTGTCACATTATATAGAAAAGACGAGTTGGGGATGCTTGCAGCAGGGTTAAATCAGATGGGTATTCAACTGAACGACTATATAAGCCATCAAAAGCAGTTTGTTTCCAATGTATCCCACGAGCTTAAAACACCGCTTGCTGCCATTCGCGGATTTTCTCAATATTTATACGAGGAAGAAAGTAAGGATAAAGAATTAAAGAAGATATATTTCCATCTGGTAAATGAGTCAGAGCGCCTTACAAAGCTCATCAATGAGTTATTACTGCTGTCCAGGTTTGATAAAGCAGTGGAAGAGCTTAACACGGAAAAGGCCGATTTGTCCGAATTAACCTGTAGTGTGGTGCAAGAGATGCAGTCGGAAGCAGAAAAAAAGGAAATAACGATAGAAGTGAATTTTGAAAAAGCGGTTTTGGCCAATGTAAATAAAATATTGATGTCCCATGCAATTGGGAATATTTTAGATAATGCGATAAAGTATTCGAATATAAAAGGCCATATTCGGGTAGAAACTTTTAGTAAGCAAAATCAAGCTGCTATAAAAATAAGCGATCAAGGGATTGGGATTCACCAGAGTGACATTGCTTTGGTGCAAGAAAGATTTTACAGGGCTAAAAATTCAAATATTGCCAAGGGTTCAGGGCTGGGACTTTCCATTTGCAAAGAGATCGTAGAAAAATTTAACGGGCAGTTGGTCATTGAAAGTGAAATTGGAGTCGGAACCACCGTTTCAATGCTTCTGCCCATAGCATAATGTTACAAGAATGATACAAGTTTGTGATTACTCTAATAAAGTTTTTATCTATAATGGTGTCATAAATAAATTTGTTGGAGGGATAACCATGAAGGCGTTTAGAAAGATCCTAACAGTAACTATGATTTTGGTGTTTTGCGGGACAGTTCTGGCGGGATGCAAGAAAAATGAGGTTCAATCACCGACAGAGACAACAAAGGATGCTTCCGTTGATAATAAACCGGATACTTCTGAAAAAGTAACAAAGCAAGGCACCATACAAAAGAGCGGAAATGTCATTTTAAAAGAGCTGGCCTTTGTTTACAACGGGAATACAATTGCTATTTCAGATATTGTGGAAGATGAAAAACTGGAGAATATGCTGGGAAAAGCGGATGAAAAGAAATCTCACACTTACTCCAAAGACGATGGGTTAAACATGGACCCGCTGATCGGTATGACAGAAAAACAGTACAAATTCCCGGGACTTGTTATAAAAACCATCAATGCAACGGAAGATAAGAAGTTTTATATATTTAACATTAAAATCACCGACTCAAGATATTCCACAGTAAGAAATATCAAAGTGGGAGATAGCCTCGAAAAGCTTAAAGAGGCGTATCCGGAAGGAAATATGGTCGGAGGGGGAGAGGGTGAAGAAGAGGATGATTTTCAATATCTGCCGGTAAATTATGTGGATGGAATGAAATTTCATATAAAAAATAAAAGGATTGACAGTATACTAATATATACGCTTTTAGATTGATTTGCAGGAACAAGGGGATATCTCTTGTTCCTCTTTTGTTTCTGCGTAGAATATGGGAAAGCAGACATGAGGATGAGTTACAAAGCCTTCGCAGTCTTATTATAACGCGTAGCAAAGACTCATTTCTCCTTATAACTTTCTTTGCGTTAAACGCGTTTCAATAAATCTCACCTTTTAAAATCTTTCGTGGATTTATTATTATACGAACGAAAGCCATCAAGTAAATATCCGCAGTTTTTAGGTCATCAAATGTAAATAAATTCAGGTATAATTTTTGACGTTGTTTACATGTAAACAACGTCAAAAACCTTTATTGTCAAGGACTATTTCTGGAAAGTTAAGATAATCCGACAAATCGTGCGCTAAGCCCAAAAGTATTGCAAAAACAATTTTTTAGCATACGCTAAGAAGTTGTATTGCATTAATTGATGCTTAACGTACCGAAGTTGTAATTATCTAAACTATTTTTAATATAACCATTATAAACAAAGGATTTCGTTGTTGTTTATACATAAATAACGGTGTTTTGATTACTCAGAATACTATTCATTGTTTACATGTCTCCAACGCTAAAAGGCTTAAATTTTCCTTCCTTTTCTCGCAACCAAAAAGTACAGGATAAATGCTATGATAAGGGATACCACCGCCCAAAGGTACATTTGACTGTACCCGACAGTCGAAGCGACTGCTCCTAAAATGATCGCTCCAAGTCCAATTCCGCTGTCAAAGCCTGTGAGAAACGTAGCATTCGCCGCTCCCAAACGATGGGGAGGCGTATTAACTACCGCCATGGTCTGCAAACTGGATTGGACAGCGCCAAAACCGGTTCCATAAACAAAGGCGACCACTAAAAATACGGGCAATACGGACGCCTGGGACAATAAAACCATCGCAATCAGTACGCAGCTTAAGCCTGGAACAACAGCAAAGTCAAATCCGAACCGGTCGATAATTTTGCCGAATGCCGGCCTGGAAATCAATAAGGAAACAGCAAAAACCGTAAAAAACAACCCAATGTTTTGTATTCCCTTTTGTGCAGCATAGAGAGGTAAAAAGCTGGTTAGGGAGCCATAGGTTATACAAACGAAAAAGATCACAATAGAGGGACGGATCGACGATTTTTCATATAACGCAGCTTTCACTTTCGGTTGTTCCTGTTTTTCAACTTTTTGATACTTAAGGGTAAATGCCAGGAGAAATCCCAGGATAGCCAACCCGGCCGATACAAAAAACAATATATGAAAGCTGTATTTTGAAACCACGTAGAGCCCAACGGCAGGGGCTACCGCCATGGCAAAGCTGCTGGCCAAACTAAAATATCCCATTCCTTCCCCAAAGCGTTCTCTGGGTATATTGTCCGATGCAACCGTACTGGACGCGGTGCTGGAAGCTCCCCACCCGAAGCCGTGAATCAAACGGAATAAAAGAATAAGGCCAATGGTAGGAATCCAGCCATAGGACAATACCGCCAGAATGGATATGCCCATTCCCGCTATAAATACCCCTTTACGCCCTATCTTATCAAGTACCCTGCCGGAAAGAGGACGAGCCACCAGGGCAGACACGGTGAAAATTCCAGTTATCAACCCGATAATCGAATCCTTCCCACCCAGATTTTTAACGTAAACCGGGAATGTGGGCAATAGCATTTGGAAACCGAAAAATACCAGAAAATTTATGATGGTAATAAGAATAAAGTTTTTTGTCCAAAGAGGTACGGATTTTTGTGCTTGTTCTTTCATGCGTATTCCTTCTTTCTATAACTCCTGCAATACATGCTTTTAATCAATATCAGCGCTTATTTTGCTCTTCTCTTCATAAAGTCTGTTTAATATCTTTTTTAAGCCGTTGAGTGTTTGTTCTCCTTCATTCCCGGATAAATCCTTAGTAAAAATATCGATCATTTCCAAAAAAGTGGCCTCTATTTTAGGGGCTACTTGTTTTCCTTTTTCAGTTAAATATAACCGGTAATAGCGTTTGTCGTCGGGGTCCTGCTCTCTTGTAATATAGCCACTATCCATTAAATTCTTAACCGCTTTTGTAGTGGTTGATTTACCGATATAAAGGAGGTTACTTAACTCTTTTTGGCTGATTCCTTCATTTTTTGAAATTACATAAAAGAAATCATGTTGGCCACTTCGAATGTCCAAATCTCTAAGCTTATAGTTCATCATGCTTTGCGAAACCCTATAAATAGCTGCATTATACTTACCAATCGTCTCCATACTGTTTTCACCCTTTCTTCAATTAGTTTCCTTTGCAACTAATAAAATTATACAGCAAATTAGTTTCACTTGCAACTATTATTTATACAAAAGGAATACGGATGCCTTTAAATGGCCCCCTGTACCCCAGGGAATTAAAGGGTCCCCTAGATAAATTATACAAATTCGGATGGAACTTAGCTGATTTGAGCCTCGTAAAGCCCCAGAACCGTTGGCTGTACGAGGCTCAAATCAGCAGTTACCAATCCGATTGTATATAGCTTTGTCCCGGCAGATACCTTGGCCCCGATTTTTCAAGGGATTTTCTTCTTTTCCGGTTTTAAATATGACATATAGATGTCGCATCTTTATGTTACTATAAAGGAAAAAGCTGCAAAGGAGAGTTTCTATGGCAAGCTATGAATATTCATCAAAGGAAGCATTAAAGGAAGCCGTTCATTCTGCCTATTTGCTTCTGGATGGTGAGTTTGAAGGAATAAACAACGATCAAAAGGATGTACGGGCTCCCGAAGTGGACAAGACTCCCGCTGAAATTATCACCTACCAGCTGGGATGGCTCAACCTCGTTATGAGCTGGGATAAGAATGAAAAGGAAGGCAAAAGCATTGTCATGCCAGCTCCAGGTTATAAGTGGAATCAACTGGGTGCCTTATATCAATCCTTTTATGAGGCCTATGCCCACTGCTCCCTTGCTGAACTGCGGAATTTGTTTCGGGAAGCAGAGCACCGGTGGCTGGCGTGGATCGATACATTGAGTGACGAAGAGCTTTTTACCCAGGGCATTGTCAAATGGACGGGCGATAAGCCAAACTGGCCTATGGCTCGATGGATTCATATCAATTCTGCGGCTCCCTTTAAAACATTTCGGGCTAAGCTTAGAAAATGGAAGAAGTATACGGCACAGATGTAATACCCGGTTGGTACGCATCAGGCGGTAGGTCCTGGTGCTGCGTGGAAACTTATGGTGAAAGGCACAAGAGAGACTCCCACTTCAACAAAGCCTTTTGACCGTAGGAATTCCGGTGAGTTTAAAAGTTTTATGCCAAATACTACTGCGTTAATTTGTAATTATCCTTATAAAAATGACAACCTAAAACCGTTGTTGCTCATTTTTATAAGGCGTAATTTGTGAGCAAATTACCGAAATCTTAGGTAATTAACGCAGTAGTACTGAACAAAAGGAAAAATGGATAAGAGGCGGCCCTTCTCCCCCTCTTATCCATTCTCTTTACAATGCTTTCGATATTCAGCCCTCTCTGCTTCCGCTTACCGCCAGCAGCTCCAGTACCACTGCCCGGACGAGAATCCGGAAGCAGTCGGCGAAGCCCTGTTCGTAGAAAAAGTCCTGGGCTCTGCCCTGCAGCAGGCTGTAAGCGTCGTCATACTGGAAGAGGATTTCCTTTCCCCCACGCTGGATGTACTCCTCCAGCCGGTGCAATATGTCTTCCTTTAGCTGCATTGCCTCCCGGCCTTCCTCCGTGGCAGCAAATTTGGGTTCCAACTGCCGCATCCGACAGTCTTTGGCTGCCTCCAGTACCTTGGCCAGCCATTCTTCTGTTAAAATTTCTTTCATCTATATTCTCCCTCCTTCGTTTTCATGAGGGAGAAAACTAAAAGCGCACGTGAAGGTATAACCAAACACGCGCGCTAAATGTTATTGTAAAAAAGACAAAGTTGTACTATAATAACATTGTGCTGTGGAGACAATGTCTCACGTGTTGGTACTAGCCTACCTGCATGAGCCGTCCGGTGTTGCCGCACTGGACGGTCACGGCACTTTTAATTTTCTCGTGCTTACATTATATCACCTTACTGGGAAATGTTGCAATAGGTTTGTTATCTGTTGGAGATAAATTTTATTTGCTGGTTATTATCAGAGCTTTTGTAGAATAGAGTCCAATCAAAGTCCAGGACCTCTGCAATGGCTTTTGCAACTTTTGGTGAAGGCCTTCTTCCACCAAGTTCAATTTTGTTTATTGTTGTTACGTTCACATCAGCTAATTTGGCCAGTTTGTCTTGTGTTAGTCCTTTAGAAAGTCTGGCAGTTTTAAACCATTTCCTCATTTATTCACCTCCATTTGAATAGACGAAATGTCTACTACTAATATATAGACATTTCGTCTATTTGTCAATATATCAAACATAAAACTAGACTTTTTGGCTACATTCTTGTTTTTAGACAATTTGTCTATTATCCTTAAGTTGGGAGGGCTTATATGCTAAAGGAACGGTTAATTCAGTTGCGTGAAGAGAAGTCTTTAACTAAGAAGGATGTGGCTGGATTTTTAAAAATTGATCAATCTACATATGGAAAGTATGAATTGGGAAAAAGAGAACCGGATTACGATACTCTTTTGCGTATTGCGGATTTCTTTGATGTTTCTTTAGACTTCCTTTTAGGTCGTTCGGACTTACATAAGCCGGAAGTGAAAGCTTTGCATAACCTTGATACTTCTGGATTGCCAGAGGAAGCAATCAGGCAGGTTGAGGAGTATATTGAGTTGATTAAGTTGAAGTATAACCCGGATGGGACTTTGAAGAGGAAGTGATATACAAAACAAGACCCCTTTTTTGACAGGAGTCTTGTTTTGTATATTGAATTCTTATCGTAATTTCATTATTTCATTCGTATAATATGGATAATGTGCACTTCGGTCTTTTCAGTTTTGATGCATATTAAACATAATGGAATTTCAGATATTGTGCCAGTTATATTAATAATAGGAATAACACTATACTCACTATGGGTGTAAAGCAGTATAAACATTTTCAATAAATGTAGTAGCAACCTCTTCGTTCAGACATTGTTTATGCCATTCTTCAATCAATATTGACCATACAGCATCTTTGCTCTTTTTAACGTGATCACCAATATATGTAGTCCATTCATGATGATCTGGCAACAAAGTAGCATCATCCAAATGTTTGAACAGCGTTCCTGCACCTATGCCAAAGCGCTCATCGAGACGATTCCATCCAATACTTTTTAAGTCTGTAATAACTTGTTTTTCAGGCGCTAAATCACCTGGAAGGCTCAGACAGTTAGTATACATATTCCTTTTATCTCCATCAACGATAGCAAGGCTGCTATATGGTAATTTGTGGGTTTTCCCTAATTCGTTAAGTGTTCCCACAACAGAACAACTACCTACGGGACGTGCCGATATTTTCTTGCAAAATTCAGCATATCTGGCGCTATCATGCTTTAGAATTTCCCAGAACAAAGAAACCGCCTCTTCGTCTTCCAAAAAAGTATACAATTCCGGATGAGACTTGTCATCGATCGTGGAAAGTGCAAATTGACTTGAGACTTCATATATGATGTCTTTTCTATCAGACAACCTTACTAACATGATTCTTGCTATTTCCGGTAACTCTTCTAATACAAATGGGCTATGTGTAGATAAGATAATCTGCAACTTCTTAATTCTCGCCAACTTCAACAAATATTGTACAAAACGTCTTTGCGCTTGCGGATGTAGCGAGTTTTCTACTTCATCAATCACCAATAGAGACTGATTCGGAATGGTTTGAAGCAGTTTAAATGAATCAAGCATAGTATCTTCTCCTGCGCCTTGATGAAATTGTGAGATTTCACCATATTCTTTAGTAAGAAGCCCTACTTCACGCGATGCGTTAATGTTGGTTCCAATAAACCGCGCGCGGGCATAATCATGCCCTAGTACATATGAGAGATTTTTTATACTTTCATCATCAAGTTCGATTTCGTTGCCCATCTCTTCACTGGCTATTTTAGCAATTTTTGCATATCCGGCTGTAGCATCTAAGGGCAAGGTACGGGAAATATCTAAGAAAAAGACTTTTCTTTGAGGCTTTCCTTTTTTAGGTGCAAATCCCCAATCATTTGTTTTACGCCATCTGAGAAGTTTTTCATGCGCACCTTGACGAACCTTATATTCAATAGTTGCCCCTGCCATCGCTGCAGCATCCCACTGAGTGCTCATGAACATATTGGACGGGTAAAAATTTTTTGCACCTTTATTCTCATAAGCGCAAACTGCAGCTTTCAAAAATGTACTCTTTCCAATTCCGTTTTCACCCACAACAGCTACAACTGGGAACTTGAAAAGCATCTCCTGATTAGTCCATCCATGAATGTTGTTGATTTTTATAGACTTAATGAACTGTTTCCACTCACCATCTCCATGGTCGAATTGCCGCATTATTTCCTGAATTTCACCCATATGTAATGCCTCCTTAATTTCTCATTATTAGCCAAATCGGAAGTTCATAAGGTTCATGTATTATGGGAGGCTGTGTGAATACGCAATTTACATATATTATTACCCACTTGATTGCACTTTTACTGTGCAAAGTAATACCTTTGCCTCCACTTTTACTCTTGTACGATCACTTATTCGAGATGGCTCACCACCAGCCAAAATTTTTTTGTATTTTCACACACCCTGATGGGTTTTGCTCAGTTATCTTTTTTAAAAGACTTTATCTTTAGATATCAAACTTAACAATAATGATTATTTATCCTACCTGTACAAAATTAGTGTAAAGAATGTAAAAAATAAATATTCATCATTTTTCCACTTTGTTAAATGTTCATAACTTTAACTAATATAATATGATCTACTGATAATATACTTATTCTCTAGCACTGGCAAGTTACTACATGACTCTTGAATTACGTGTCTATTATTAAACACAAATTTAGTTTCAGTTAAATCACCTTTCTGAATAAAATTTACTCTATTCAGATCTGGGAGTGATTGTTTCCTCTTCTTTATTAAATCTAATACTTGCTTGTCATATATGTAATTAATACAAATTGTTTTACCACTCTTTGCTGACAAAGCTAATAGTTGAATTGTGAAATCATCAAATAGTATATCTCTAATGTTTAGAGCATATATGTCAATTTTGTTACTCCTTTGGAATAAATACTCAAGAATTAGTTCCTTTTCATTATTTTCTAGTATCCTTTTAGATAATAGTAACTTACTAATTTCTTCTTCTATTTCTAATCTATCTTCATCATTAGAAATTGTATATTTGTAAAGTAATTCTTTCATTAATTTTTGATTTTTAATATACAAGTCAATTTGCTCTGGTTTGAATTCGTATTCTTTCATATATCTAATATCTTTAAAAATATGGGAAAAAACTTTTCTTTCTACAATTTGCTTTTTAAGTACTTCCCTAATTTCACTAAAGTACCTTCTATCTAATTTCGAAGGTACAAAATCAACTTCACGCCCACTTTCGCTCTTATAAATATGAATTTTAAGTGGTAAATAGGTCAGTGACATTTCTTTTATTTCCTCGATACTAATTAACTCATTATTTACTAAATTCCTACTATATTTCTTTTCTTCCTCTTGTCTTACTCGAAATATATTACTTATTTGATCAAATTTTGATCTAACTATGTCAAGATTAATGTCAATAATTTCATTTAGAATCTTATCTTTCGCAGGAACTCTTGATGTTGTTCTATCGAGTTTTTCTAGTATTTCACCAGTTATAAGATTCAAATAAATATCCTCTAGTTCACCAGTTTCATTAACTATAGTTGATATTCTTTTTAATGCATTTTTGCCATTTTCGCTTAAGGAAATGCTACCTGATAAAACATTTATTAATTCTTTAACATGCAATTCACCTATTACATATTCTACAATTTCAGAATCGAGTCCTAAAATACGTGATATATCCTGTACGGTACTTACATTATATTGGAGAAGTTTTAGTATAGTCTCTTCAATAAGTTGTAAACCTATTTCTTTTCTTTTAACAATGTCAAGAGTCATTCTAACAAAAGGAATAAAAACTTCTGTTGTTAAAACATATTTATAGCCTTTATTCTCCGGACAACTATTACCAATTAACTTATCTATATATTTCTTCATTCTTCCACCTCTTTTGAGCAGTCTATAATACGACATGTTTCATAATGGTTAACAAGATACTCATTTATAAATGTAAACTTGTTTCCTTCGATATCCCAATTATTAAAGAATTCGAGGTCTCCTACAATAATAAGAAGACATTTTGCTCTTGAAAATGCAACGTTTATTCTTTCTTTTTCCTTTAAAAAACCTATATCATTATGCAAATCACTGCTTCTTACTGTACTATAAATAATTATATCATTCTCTTTTCCTTGGAAGGCGTCTACGGTGTTAATATCCATATACCTTGATATATTATCAAAATTACAATTCTTTATTTCCTTTTTTATTAATTCCTTTTGTGCAAAGTAGCCAGTTATGATTCCAATATTAGTATCTTTACCTCCGACACTCGAATCAATATCCTTTAAAAGTCTTTTTATTATTTGTGCTTCAAGCAGATTTTCATAAGATCCAGCTGGGGGCTTTTCTTCACATCTACCTGGACCACATTTAGAAGTATTCAACCATACTATTGCGTATTTTCTAAAACGTTCTACATTATGTACTCTTTCTTCGGCAGTTACTCCTGTCGCAATCTCATTATTATAGAAAACACTACTAATAAGATTTCCTATCGTTGGATGCATTCTATATTGTGTCGCTAGTATTACTTTATGAGTATTTGGCAAAATTTCATAGAGTGAACCAAATAACCCTTTCTTTAGTTTTTTTATTAATTCTGTAGTCATTTTTTTACATAAATCACTGTTTAAGAATGGAGGTAATTGATTTTGGTCTCCTACTAAAATGATTTTATTAGCCTTAATTATTGATATTAAAAGTTCTGGTGTTGTGGCTTTTGCTGCCTCATCAATAATGACATAATCAAACACCATATCACGTATGGCTTCATTTGAGGTAAAACCAACACAGGTACCTGCTATAATACAAGAATTTAATACAATTTGATACTCAATTTCATCTACTCCTTTTATCCTTTGTAACCATTCCTTTTGTACTTTATAGATTTGAGCTAATCTTTCAATATGAGGGTCTACAATTTTTTCAAGAACCTCCAAATCTTCTTCTTTTATTTTACACATTCTGACCTGCTCCTCAATATATTGATTACATTTTTCAACTATTGAGGACTGTAAATTTCTATTAAGTGAATCTAATGAATATCTATTATATATATCTTCAGATATTTTTGCTTTGGGCCCTATCCTTAGAATTTTCACGTCTTGCAAAATACTTTTTATTCCATCAAGAATATTATCTACAGCCGTATGTGATTGTGAAACAACTAAGATTCTTGGTTTTAAGTATGAATAATTTTCATTACGTAATATTTGATATATTATTTCAGTTATTACCTTTGTTTTTCCAGTTCCAGGAGGTCCTTGTACAAGACACAAAGTCTCAGAGTTCAGTGCTTTTTTGACTGCATCCTTCTGGGACTCATTCATTTTATCAAAATGTAATTTAGGTTCTACTATATGAGGATGGCAAGCAGGTTCTTCAAGGTCCAGCAAAATATCTTTCAAATTTCTCGATTGATAATCTTCAGCCTCAAGAGAATTTATTGCTCTAAATTGCTTTTTATACTGGCTAATTTTATTTCCATAATCCTCTTTTATAATATTTCCTTTAGAAAGCAAATCCTTAATTGCACCAATCTGCGATTTGTTTGTTAATCTTATAGTTATAAACAAACAGTTATTTTCATAAGTAAGATTCTCAAAACATCCGACTACTATAGGTATCTCCTTGTCTTTCTCCTTCTTTTCTAGTACATAATAAACATTTTCATCAAGCGAATCTAATTCATTATTTGTATATGAGTCTACAGCAAATTTAATTTTGCCCTCATGAAATTTGTATTCAGTATATTTAAAATAGCCTGACTTTTCCTTTTCTGATTCAATACACTTATTTAAATATTCTTTCCAATCCTTAAAATAGTCGTTAAACTTTTTATCCTTATTAGCTTTTGAATTATATTCATCTAAATGGTTTTGAAGTTCTATTACAAGTTTATGGTTACTATTTATACCGCTTACATTTTGGACTTTACTCTCAAATATTTTATTCCCATCAATTTTCAGAAACTTCTTTTTAAACCTTACCTTTTTATCTAAATCTAAAGGCCTAATTTCAAATATTTCAAACGCTTTGTGTTCATAAAAGCATTTTATGATATAATCCTCTCCAAAGAATTCGTATATTTTATTTTCTTCTTCCGTATAAAACCCATATGTTTCTGCAAAACTGTTTGGCAGTATAGATTTAAGAAACTCATTATAGCTAGTACTTCTTCGAATTAATCCTTCTCTCTTTAACTGATCGAATTTTCCTATATCAATCGTAAAAATAAACCTTTCTCTACTGAAGTTTAAATCGGAGATTATTTTTAAAATAGCTTTTTTTGCTTCAGAAAAGTCAGATAGTCTCTCCTCTTTGTTTTCCTTAACCATATAGCAGAGGATTTCCTTTAAATCTGATCTTAGCGAAGTACTATGTATTTTTGCTTCAAATATGTTCGGTTGGGGTGGTATTTCCCCTGTAAAAAGATTGTATATAACTGCTCCAACAGAGTAAATATCACTAAGCTCTGAAAAATCCCCTCTCAAAGAAGCTTCAGGCGCACAGTATTCTTTTGACTTCATATCCCTTACTGTGCCTTCATCAATAGCTGATTTGATCTTACTAATACCAAAATCAATAACTTTTGCCTTAACTCCATCTAACATGATATTACTGGGTTTGATGTCTCTGTGAATAATACTGTTACTATGTGCGTCTTTGACAGCTTCAATGATATCTAAGGAAATTTTATATTTTTCTATATCTGTATATTCAGTAGCAGAGATTTTGTCCATGCTTTTACCATAAATTAGTTCAAGCAAAATTAATCCATAATTTTTGTTTAACTTTTGTCTGTAAGCTATAGTCGAATCATAGATCTTAACGATATTCTCATATTTGTTTAATTTTTTTAGGGCAGTAACCTCTCTGTTAAAAATTATATTCTTAAAGCTATCTTCAATTGGTCCAACAATCTTTAACGCATAGTGTTTTCCTGAGACCTTATCACGTACTTCCTTAATGATAGTCCCATCTTTACTAACGTGTATTGTCCCTATGTCCTCATAATTTATCAAAAATTAGCCCCCCCCCTAAAATTCCTTGAATAATATAATCTTCCATTCCTTTAAAACAGAATTTCTACAAAGTGTCGCTTTCGAGACTCCAGATTCTTCAGAGTCAGTTTATAAACTTATACTTTTGGTCTTGAAGCGTCCTAGTTTATCAATTGCTGCATTTGCCTTTTTAATCGTCTGCTTATTTTTTGACTCTTGAAATTCTAATAAGCCCTAAACTTATCTCTTATAATTTATTGAGTTATACCTCCAGGCTATTAATAAGTGGCTTTAAACAAATCCACTATACATATTCTGCTTCCTCTTGCCTCATACTCATGATATATCTTTGTCTGTTAATTCCTTTCGGCGTTATCTTTTCTAATTATCATTAAGCAGAATCTATTTTTGTAGTTGATTGTAAACAATATTCACTATAGTTTTCTTTTGTCAACTTCCCATTATAGACATGACAAGAAGTATTTCCAATAGATATAATGTATGACATGGGAAGGGTCCATTAACAGAATGTAAATGGACCTATAAATCTTTTTCGACTCTTTAATTCTTCCATAACATCTCATATATCATCTCAAAAGCGGGTTCTTTAAGCATCGTATACTAGCCTTGTCCTGGCTTTTCCTTTGCATATCTCTTAACCACTGCAACCAGTTCGTTTTTATATTTATACAGATCATCTAAAGAATCAATAAAATATTTATTAATGCTCTTATCCTCTTTCGGTATTAAAATATATTTCTTCGCAGTATCAAGCTTTAGCCTGCATATCCATTTCCAGGTATTATTATCATACAATATCCCAAAGTAAGACTCGGTATCTCTCTGTGTAATCTTCTCCCTGGCAACGCACTCACTAAGCATATGTTTAATAATAAAATAGCTTTCCAATTCATCTACGGTTGTAACAATGCGCGGTTGGTCAGGCTCTACGCTTTGATTAGTAGGTTCAGCTTCCGTTTTCACCTCTGGTTCTGGCTGCTCACTATTTGTAGTTTTCAGAGCTGAGGTTATCTTATCACTCATAAGCTCATTGACAAATTGATTAAGAGACTTCTTGACTATATCTCGAAATTTTTCTATTACGCTTTGGGTTCTAACACCTGAGTATACTTCACCCAATATGTATTTGACGAAAGTATCTGAAGGTTGCTTCAACTGCTGAGACATGAAATTTTTAATTTCATTGGAATATTTCAATTCAGAAGCTGTGTTGAAAATGGTATCAATATCAAAACTATCCTTGTGGAATTTCTTCAATTCATGCACATAGGATTCTCTTATATCAAGAATATTAAATTCAAGGAACGGCTTTGAATCCATCTTATTCTGCTCATCAAGGTCTGTAAAGAATTTATAGACTATTCCATTGGTGAGTATAGCAAATTTGGCTTGTGTAGTACCGAAGTACCTAAATAACTGGGAATCATGCTTGTCCAACTTGTCGCCACACCATTTTGCCTCTATGAGGATGGCAGGCTTATCATTCATAATAATTGCATAGTCCACTTTTTCACCCTTTTTGATCCCAACATCTGCTGTAAATTCAGGTAAAAATTCATGTGGATTAAATACATCATACCCAAGGAGTTGGAAAAAGGGCATAATCAAAGATGTTTTTGTCGCTTCCTCAGTACTTATTTTGTCTTTTAGTGTCTCTACCCTCTTAGAAAATTGCCTCAACTCATCAATAAAATCCATAGCTTCTCTCCCCTTTAAGCCTTTTCTTCTCTACCTATCGCTAGATCAATCGAATTATATGGTATTCAAACCCATTATAACAACATATACCAATTAGTGCAATAATTTTACACGTAAGTTGTAGATTGAATCAAGGGATACTGACTTTGTTCAGGACATCACAGGTAGTCTTAATTAATGTGTCGGACAGGTCCGTTAGCATAGTGATCACGAAAATCTAAATCCTTATCCTTCTCTTTACTCCTCTGCTAATCCCCCAACAACCTCTCGGCCCAGACGTGTCGAGGGGACGGGGTTGACGACAATCTCTTTGGTTTGTCGTCAATCCCATCCCTTCGACACGAGTTATACTTTATCTTTGTATCTTACCTTTCCAATATAATGTTTGAATTGAAAAATTCACTTTTAAAATATCACAACCTAAAGGAATGTCAAAAACGTCGAGCAATGGCATTCCTTTTGCATTATAATAATCACTTCCGGAAGAAAAAATTGAAAAGGAGGGCAGAATTTGGATTACTTAATTGAAATCTGTGCAATTATTACTTTCATCCAAGAACGAATAAAGCAAAAGCTTGAATTTGCAGAGCTTGAAAAAACCTTGAATTTTTCTTATCGTCATATCAGAGAAATATTCAAGAAAAAAACTAATACGTCTCTATCACATTACATTATGGCTCGAAAGATCGCGAACTGTGCACTTGAAATCGTATCGACTAAAAAAGCCTGACAGAGATAGCTTACGAATACTGCTTTGGCAGCTATGATACATTCACGCGAGCTTTCCACCATTTTCCTCATTTAGGGATTAAGTCCTCAGAAGGCATACGCTTTAGCGCATACTTGTGTCTGTCATCTTTTGTTCCCTTATACTCAACATAATAGTACCACTTACCATCCTCGCTCCATTGACCAATCGACATTGATTCTGGCATTTTCACTGACTGGTCGCGATTAAAGTCATATAACTCCATATAATCTCCAGTCTGCCCAATTGAATATACCATTATTGAATTATCAGGTGATATACATGCTCTCTTGATGAAATAAATGGATGCTTGTCTGTTAATTTTTTTGATGATTTTCCCATTTGAGTCGGTGATATAAGCTTCATTGTTTTTAGCTTTGCCCTGTGATTCTACTGAACAATCAATAATAAATCCGTTTTTATAAAAGAAAACTGATTGGACCGTATGCTTATTTTCAAGTTGAAAATGTATCTTTTTTTCTTGGCCATTTTCTATGTTCAACGACCATATTTCGTTTTTCCCACAAATCCCCATAATAGTCTTGTTGATATACTCAAACTGAAATCCAGCTGCAAAATCATTTTTAATTATTCGGCAATTTTGTGTCAGACTATCAAAATGAAATAGAATACTCTTATCCTGCTTATTGTCATAGCAACCATAAATCTGTCCGTGATCATACACAAGACTTCTCAAAACAATGACTTCTGAAATGGGTACTTTGATATACTGCATACCTTTGTTTGTCAATAAGCCAAGAGCTTCTTTCTCCCATATCCAACCAAACTTATAGATATCTCCATCCAGCAGTTCATTTTCAACAAATACAGGAAGTTCCGATTTTTTTTCAATTTGATTTGGACTTAATGTTGTAGGAGACGACAGGTCAGAAATTTCCTGCTTCTGGCTACAGCCAGTAATTGCTAATAATAAGGTTACCACAATAAGTATAAATTTTTGTTTCATTTTTCACATCCATAATTCCATAAGCAAGAGGCTTAGGCCCCTTGCTTATTTTTGACCATACTTCACCATTCAGTTGATACCAGTTGGTAACACCTGAAACCTTCATCTATCAGGCTGAGGTAAAATAATCCTATAATTTAGCCAACAGCTCCGTTTTTTTCTGTTGAAACTCCTCTTCCGTGAGGATGCCTTGATCCCTTAGTTCAGATAATTTTTTAATTTGGTCTGGAATATCGACACCACCAGTATACATTTCCTGATTTCCTGCTGGATGTGATTCTTCGTACTCCCGTGCATATAATTGTATAACTTTAGCAATAGCGTTCTCAATTATCTGCGCATCCTTTGTTTCAAAGGAAATCGTGCTTATTAACCCATATTCCGTATATGTAATTATGAGGCGTGCCGTCTTGCCTGATCCCCCGGTTGTTACACTAAGAAGGTTTGAAATAGGAATCATAATAGTATAAATCTGACCATAAACCTCAAAGAAAAATCCCTCTTTCTTTATAGTTATAGCCCCTTTCATTTCTTTTAACATACCGGGATAGCCACCCAAGTATTTACCCACAGCTATCCCAACAATCGGGCCACCGTTTTTAAGCTTTTCCTTGAATTCTTTTTGTTTATTGTTCCATTCATTTGTCTCTTCCTTTACCTGCCGAAAAAAATCTCCAAAAAACCCCATTACATACACTCCCAACTTTTATTTTGTCTTCTACCAGGCAATTTTTTCTATAATTATACCATAATCTATTGATAATAAATATTTGTTTGTAAAAAAGTAAATCTAAAACAATTCTGCCCATAGGTTCAGATTAAATAAAGTCCTATTGATAAAAATTTCCTGTTTAAACCTCTTACCCCAGGGTATCTATATAATACAATCCTTAAGGGTTGAGAAAAATAGATTAACTAATGAAGGGACTGAGTCCACCAGAAACGTAAGACGAGGACAAAGACCACGGTTAGGAAAGTAAGAGGACGCGCAAGTGAATTCTAGTAAGTGTCAAAACTGCTCAGCTGAGGCAGGGTAACGGCCGGATTAATAAGTTGGATATCCGGCCGTTATTGCTGTCTGTTTCCCATCATTCAAGTTTCTTATTACTATAAACATCGTTTATAACTTCGATCGCTTTATCGATGACCATATCCGGATTAACGTCCTTATACTTCGGATCAATTTGTTCTAAGGCATTTTTATTCCTCTTAAAATTTATATGAGAAGTGAAGTTATTATTAATTTCTGTCGCTTGCTTGACTTATAATTTACCATAATGTAGTATTAGTTCAATAATATAGAAAGCGAAGGTATTATCTATAACAGAATGTAGTAATCTATCACTAGGGTATCCTGATTTTAGGTTACTACCTTTTAGGAGGAAAGAGATGAAAAAAAGAATAACATATTTAATTGTAATGTTAGCTATACTTACATTAGTTACAGGTTGCTCTTATCCCTTTACCAATCAAGTCTTCAAAAAATCGTCTGGAGAAAGTGAAAAAAAAGGTGATGCAGTAACTATAGAGGGTAACTATGAAGTAGAATATGACAAAAATATAATACCGGAGAATGAAAAATTATTGCTAAGTAAAGGCTTTTATGGTTTTACGCTACTTACCAGGAAAGGTATAGAAAATATTACGGATATACCTTTTGTAGTAAATAAAAGCATACCAAGAAATGCATTCTACGACAATGATCAAATATGTGGCTTCTATGTGAGTAAAAATGATGAGGGCATTATTTATCTTTATAACATTAAGACCAAGGAATATAAAGAAATTCTAAAAGAGTTTCAATATACTCCTCAAAAGCAGTTCTTTAATATTTCATATTTTAAAAATAACAAGATAATCGCCACTGGAGAATATAATGATGGGTTCACTGTATTTAACCTAAATACGCGTACTGTTGAGCATATTACTGTAAAAATGAACAGAAAGGAATTCTACGTTGATAATGTAGTAATGTGTGAACAAGGGTATTTAGTATGTTGTGGTTATCGTGAAGGGAATAGATTCCCTGTTGAACACATTTTCATTGATAAAAACGGAACAATAATTAAAAGTTATAAAATCCCAAATATACAAAACTTGGGCTCGCGTTATATGGAATTATCACCGGATTCCTCAATGCTACTTTACTCAATCGGTAAGACTGGAGATAATAGGTATTTATATGATTTTACTACAGAAACGGTCTATGAACTCTATGACTCACATTCCCCTGGGACACAATGGAGTAGTGATGGCAAATCCTTTTATCTTTTTGATTATATTGGAAAACAAGATAATAGGGTAAAATGGAAAGTAACCAAGAGGGATGTTAAGGATATTATTATAAATAAATGAAACAGAGATTAACTAATGAAGGGATTAAGTCTACCAAAAACGTAAAACGAGGACAAAAAGATCACAGTTAGGAAAGTAAGAGGGCGCACAAGTGAATTGTAGTAAGTGCCAAAACTGCTCAGCAGGGGCAGGGTAACGGCCGGATTAATAAGTTGGATATACGGCCGTTATTGAGGAGTATCTCCTAATTGTTCACCGGGGATACGGATTTATTGTTTATATTCTATCCAATGCGGTGAGGTAGCAAGAATTTTAGTCTGTCATCCCGACCCCATTCTTGCTATTTCTTATATAATCTATTTAGTTTTACTTAATTCATATAATATAAATATTACGTAATAGAGATGTCATTTTTATTTTTTTCTTTTTTCAAGTTTTCTAAACCCTAGATAAATTAAACCAACGCAAATTACCAGACCAATGAGTGCAGGTACAAAGATGGATTTCCCAGATTCTCCGCCAAATGCCACACTCCAAACCATTTTCGCCACAGCCATAAAAATAACCACTGATAATCCAAACCATAAGCTACGCTTCCAGAAAGCTACTCCCAAAGCAGTGAATGAAATGGGTATAAGAAGTGTCATTAAAATTTTAGCAAAGTTCCAATCACCACTTAACCATTCCTTTTCCATTTCCAGGAACTGTCTTACTTGTTCACTCACAGCGTTAGGCTTTGGAAACCAAAACATACTGGTTAAGAGAAAGAAAAGTGTTCCAAAAATGCCCGCCCAACTTCTTTTGTATGCAAAATAGCAAAAGGGTATAAGGAACAATGGTCTAATATACCAGCTTAATTGGTTTTGATGCCGTTCATAAGCCCAATTGAAAAAACTTTTATTCGTAAATGCCAAAGCAAGGAACAATAGTGTAAGCACTCCAAAAGTTACAGCTAAAATTTTATTATAACGTTTTAATCCAATATTCTTCACATTATCCACTCCTATCTCATATTCAGTAAATAACCTATTTACCTAAACCACCTTTCATAAAATCAACGAAATTATCGAGGTTCTTAAGCATTCTTTCAAGCTCGAAATCCTCTTCCGTATAGAATATCTCATCGAAATGAATAAACATGTAGCTTACTGTTTTTATGATAAAGTCCTTGGAAAATTCCTTCTTGAAGTCTCCATTTTCCATTGCTTTGACTATCATTTCTTCAAGCAATTTTTCCGTACCGTTTCCTAATACATCCTTTGCTATTTCGTATATTTTATTACCTTTTTCTTTCGTGAACATCTTACTTAACCTGTGATACTTGGGGAAAGTGGCAGCAAATTCTGCACCAATCCTTGCCTGCAATTTAAACTTCTCAAAAATATCCTTTTTCTCATAGTCTTCTAAATGTTCTTTAGTCCTGTTACTCACAAATTCCCATTTCGTTTTTACGGAAGACTCCAGCAAAAATAAATAAAGTGCCTGCTTATCCTGAAAATGGTAGTAAAAAGTACCTTTGCTAATGCCCGCATTTTTAATCACATTATTTAGTGAAGCATCTTCGTAGTTTTTTACAATAAATTCATCTAACGCTGCCTCGAGTAGTTCTGCTTTTCTTTCAAAAGACTTTTCCCTCAATTTTGTTATTCCTCCTATTTTTCGTTATATACCACTCGGTCTAGACCACATGGTCTACAATCACTATAGCACCTTTACTATGTACTGTCAATAGGATATAAAACTAACTTTATTCTATAATAAAGCTTATTACGTTTTATAAAACAAAAGCGCCCTGCTAAAGCATAAACTATAATGGTGAACAATGAAGAGACTGAGTACACCAAAACGCAAGATGAGGGCAAAGACCACGGTTAGGAAAATAAGAGGATGCGCAAGTGAATTGTAGTAAGTACCAGAACTGCTCAGCTGAGGCAGGATAACGGCTGGATTAATAAGTTGGATATCCGGGTAAAAATACAACCCTAAGCTCCAGCCTAGGGTTGTAAGAATGTACGAAATCTTTAAAAATCTGATGATACCTCGTATGTATATTAATTATTTATGCTGATTTAAATCATTTGCACGAAAGCGGGCAAATTATCCAATGATTATGGGGATTTACTTTCCATATCCTACAGTTGCTACTT